>Ga0105047_10009369_pt1 | contig 16136 bp, 8 predicted proteins | sample MAT04_FD_78384 | JGI IMG/M metagenome (GOLD analysis project Ga0105047, IMG submission 78384) | Freshwater microbial communities from Lake Fryxell liftoff mats and glacier meltwater in Antarctica - MAT-04 (megahit assembly) | ecosystem: Environmental > Aquatic > Freshwater > Ice > Liftoff...
AGGATGATGTTGAACGGGAACGTGACCCCGAGCGCCAAAGAAACGTACAGCGCCGGGTCGGCCTTGGGTATCGCCAGACGGAGCGCGGCTGGCGCGGCGATGTACGAGGCTGACGCCGCCAGCACCGCCATCAGGACCGCGTCGCCTTCGCTCAGCCCGAGCATCTTGGACGCCGCGATCGCGAGACCCGCGTTGACGAGCGGTGCGACCAGCGCGAAGACCAGCAACGATCTCGGCGCTCGAAGAACATTGCGTGCCCGCCGCGCGGCCAAGATCCCGAGGTCCAGCAGAAAGAACGCCAGCGCGCCGGGGAACGCGTCGGTACACAACGGCTTGAAGGCCGCGTAGCCTCGCTGGCCGGTCAGGATCCCAACGACGATGCTCCCCAGCAGCAACAGCACCGGGCCGTTGAGCAGCGCCTCGTGCAGGAGCGTCGCCAATCGCAAGCCCGGAGCGGCGTCACGATCGTCCGCGGGGGCGATGCTGGCGTCCGAGAGACTCTTGAGAGGGCTTCGAGCCCGCTTGGCGAGATCAAGATTTAGCATGATGAGCGACAGCACGATCGCGGGCGACTCCATGATCGCCATGACGGCCACCATGTGCCCGCTGTAGGGCGTGCCGCTCTGATCCAGTGAAGCGCACGCGGTGAGGTACGTCACCACGCTCACCGACCCGAAGCACGCCGCGATCGCCGCGGCGTCGCGAGCGGGCACGATGCGGCGCAAGACCAGGTACGCCCAGCAGGGGACGACCGCCGAGAGCGCCAGCGCGAGGCCCACGGCCTTGAACGTGTCGGACGTGAACCCGCTGCCGACCAGCTCAACCCCGCCCTTGAACCCGATCGCCCACAGAAGATACAGCGACAGCAGCTTGGTCGCGGGCTTGGGAATCGCGATCTTCGAATGGACCAGCACCGCGATCACACCGAGGAAGAAGAACAGCACGGGCGGGCTGATCGTCACCAGGCCGCTGCCGCTCAGATTTCCCTCGGCCAAAGAGAGCAGACTTTGCAAGTTGATCACCAACAGCTCCATCAGAGTTCCGCGATCGGTCGAGCGCCGGACCGCCAGCATCCTTGGCCCGAGGACCGTCCGCCGCAAGAGACTCGCGATGGAGAAGTTCGCAGACCAGCGCCGTACCCGAGGCTGATCGCTCGGCACGCGAGGACAACCCGATCGCTATTTCGCCGCTCTCGGTACGTGCTGGTCGATCAGGACCGGGTTGCCGTCGGGGTCTGTGAGCATAAGGAAGGCGGGCCCCGTGGTGGATTCGTCGGCCGCGAGCGTCGGCACGAGGCCGCGGCCTTTGAGCGTCCGCTGAATCTCGCGCACGTCCTCAAACTCCGGCAGCGTGGCCTTGCTGCTGTCCCAGCCCGGGTTGAACGTCAGCACGTTCCGCTCGAACATGCCTTGGAAGAGGCCGATGGTGGTCGTCTCGTTCTGCAGGACCAGCCAGTTCTTGGCCTGCATATCGTGGGTTACCCAAAAGTCAAGCTTCTCGTAAAACGCTCTGGACGCTGCGATATCTTTGACGGCGAGGCTGACCGAGAAATTGCCGAGCTTCATGGGAGCATCTCCTGATGTGCGAACGGTCGAGGAAACGGACGGCCGCGCCAGAGACGCATCAACGTCTCGCCCCGGTGCGAGAGAAGCGCACCCGCCCAATACACCCGCCACCCACGCGGCGGCGAGTAAAAAGGCGAGCACGACTAAAATCAATCTTCTCATGGTCTACTCCAAGTAAGGCCTATTTCGCCCGACCTTCTCGCGATCTTGTTTCTTGCGAGAGGTCGAGCGTTTCGCCGCATGATACTGGCCGAATCGCGGAGGGCTTGTCAAATCTTGCGAACTCGCAGAAAAACTCGTGCCTCAGCCCTCGCGACTTACCTCGAACGCGTGAATCTCGCCATCGACCACGTCGTGGCCCACCTCGATTCGCCGCTACGGCGTACCGACACCGCTCGCGCAGCTCGGCTTTCGCCGTTCCACTTTCACCGCGTCTTTCAGATGATCGTCGGCGAGACTCTCGCCGACTTCGTGAAGCGACAGCGGCTAGACAAGGCCTTGTACCTCATGTCCCAGCCGCGCCGCGCTTCGCTCACCGCGATCGCCCTCGCCTGCGGCTTCTCTTTCTCGTCAGACTTCTCACGCTGCTTCAAGCAACGATTCAGCGCGTCGCCCAGCGCGTTCGCTCTCAAAGCCTGGCGCGAGGCTCAAGCTTCACCCGGAGTCAGCGCTCGCTCAACCTCGTTGTAGAATCTCTCAGGCGCCGAAAAGTTGCCTTCATCTATTACGAATGAAGGCTTCTGCGTACACGCACCTCGATTGAGATCTTGTAAATCAGGGTGACAGGATTCGAACCTGCGGCCTCCTGGACCCAAACCAGGCGCTCTACCAAGCTGAGCTACACCCTGCTCGATCAACTGTAGACCCGCGCGCACTCCAGATATCTTCCCTGAACCCGCCCAACCAACCACCCAAGTTTTCTCTCGCGAACTCAGCCCCATCCAGATTCCGGTGCCTTCGCGCAATCAGAAACGTCAGTACTGAGGCTCTGCCAAGGCTCGGGTCGATCACAGCGAAACTCACGAACCTCAGAGAATCTGTGAAGAAAATTCGGCCGGGCCTAGGGCGCTCGCGCCCATCGCCCGGCCGATAAATTCACTCACACCACGCCGCCTGTTCAACCGCCGTTTACAGCGGCACTTCTTTGAACAGCACGATCCGCGGCTTCTGCCCGAGCTGGGTCACGTTGGACCGGTCCACCACCATCAGGAACCGACGCTGCACGCTGGGCACCATCGGGTCGGTGGGCAGCAGCGGCGTGCCGTCGCCGCGCACCACGTCCGTCTTGGAGTACCCCGCCACCATGAACCACACCGCGAACACGTCGCTCCGCACCGACGCGATGTTCGAAACCGCGTTGGCGATCAGCAGCTTGTCGGCGTAGGAGTTCTTCATCTCCTTGGTCGTGTCGCCGCTGCGCACGCCGTTGTCGGGGATGGTGACGCCCAGCTTGTTAGCGAGGTAATCGATGCTGCTGGGATCGGTCGCGGCGACGTACATCGTCATGAGTTCGCCGGTGGAGGCCAAGCCCGGCGCCTCGCGCACCCCGCCGAGGTCGTTGCCGCGCGAACGCCCGTTTAAGAGCGTGAACTGAACGGGCGTGCCCGCGTTGTTGTCGAACCTGATCTCCGGGAGATTGTTCCTTGGGTTCACGACCGACTTGTCCCGGTACGCCACCACCGTCGCGGCGATATCGGAATTCGCTGCACCGCTGTTGCCGTGGCTGCCGAACCACCACGGCGAGAGCGTTGGCAGGCTGGCGGTCGTGGGCGGGGTGAGCATGGGCAACGCGCGCATCACCGGCAGCGAGGCCGTGTTGAGGTTCACTTGACCGGCGATCGAGCGGTCGAGCTGCGCGTCGTACGCGGTGAAGACGTTGAGCACGTTGAGCGCCAGCGGGATGCCGTCACCGCGCCGGAAGTCGATCAAGGCCTCGAACGTGCCGTTGGTGTTCGAATCGATGAACGGCGTGAACGCATCAAGCCGCAGGTGCCCGCGATCGACCAAGGCCTGAGCGTTGGCACCAGCAGCTCCCGAAGCCGGATTGGGGTTACCGCCGAAGGCATTAGTGAACAGAATCTTCGCGTTCTTCTCGGCCTCGGTCGCGCCGCTCGCCGACGGCGCGTCATACCCCAGCGCCAGCGCCAACGCCTCGCTCAGCGTCGTGTACTGCATCTCGAAATTATCGCCCGTCGGAATAGCGATATTCGACGGCGTGAACGAAGGCCCGACCGCCAGCGGCAACAGCATGTCGCCAGCGCGCACCACGTCGAGCACTTTCGTTTCCTTGGGCAGGCTTGACCAACGCACGATCTCCGTGCGAACATCGTTGAAGCTCGCGTTGTTGTTCTGCGCGAGTAGAGTGTCGATCGTGCCGCCGACCCACAAAGACGGGGTCTGGCTGACCCAACGGTACGTCTCGTCCGCGAAGATCGAGTCCGTGCCCTGCTTGGAATACAGCGTTTCCAATGAATCCGCGCCGTACGAACTGTCGATGAACTCTCCGAGGTCCAGATCGGCCACCGTGCCCAATTCCCCACGTGCGGCTTTGGAGAGGTTCAGCGATTGGACTTTGAACTTGCGCTCAACCATGAACGCTGGAGCGCCGCTCTCAAGCTTGGTGATCGCCCCGTTCGGGTCCCTCGGGCGGCGGTAGGCGGTGCCCAGCGTGATCGACAGCCCCTCGGTATTCGTCGCGTCGTCCACGCCGGTGATGAGGTTCGGGACCGCTGGCAAGCGGTTCCACTTCTGCTCGAGACCCCCGGCCTTCGCCGCGTCATCGAAGGGAAGCCGGAAGCGATCCACCAACTGATCCTTCGCGATCGTTGAGTCGAACGCTCGCCAGAGCCGGACCACGTCGAAGGATTCGGGGTGGATCGGAGAAAGTTCCTTCTTGAACGGATCGAGCAGGTCCTTGATCACCAGCGTGTTTCCCGTGGTCAGTCGGTCGGCTGTGACAAAGATCTCGACCGGCGCCACACCATCCACGCCGAACTGGGCGTTGAACCATTCACTCGGGATCGGCTTGGCCGAGTTCCCGCGAAAGACAACGTAATAGCAGCGAGTCTTTCCGGCTTCCAGTGCCAATGGGCCCGAGAAGTCCACACTGAAGATACGGCTTCCATACTCGATGTAGTGCTGCGTCGTCGGGGCCCCGGGAGCGCGACCGATCGGCTCGTTGAACGGGTTGGTCAGATGGAACGCGAGCACCTGCCCGATGAAGTCGTCGTTCAATGCCGAAACTTCGCCGTTCATGCTGACAGGCTTGGTCCCTGGCTCCATGTAAATGTGGTAGACGCCCACCGCCGTGATCACCGGCTCGGGCACGATCGCGTAGACGTTGATCGCCGGGCTGAGCACCTGCGTTCCCGTCTTGGCCAGCCTTTCCTTTCCAAGGTCCAAGGTCTTGCCGGGGAACGCCCAGTCCTTGGTCGCCACGGTCGCCCGCTGATCCTCGGCCAGCAGCACGGTGTAGGCCATCGGCGGCTTCTGATTCGTGACCGTGGCACCCTTGGAGTCCAGGCTCTGGTTCTGGCTTAAGAGCGCCGCCGCCATGTTCACGGCGAGGTGGGCCGACATGATCGCGCCCAGCTCGGGCGTGGTCCCGCCATAGTTGAGGTGCCTGATTTTGTTGTACGCCGCATCGCCGCCAGCGGTGACGGGCCAAGTGTCTTCGAGCCCGTTGAGCTTGGGCCGGGCGTCGGGGATGAGCGCTTGGGCATAGGCCTTGTACAGCGCTTGAGGGTCGGCGGTGATCTTGGTCTTGAGTTCCGAGGTCTTCAGCGAATCCGTGGCCTTGGCGTTCAGCGCCACGTTGACGGTGTTGCCGGTGCCCGTCTGGTTCAGTATCGGCAGGCGCGTGGAGATGATCGGGCGCGCGCCGCTGAGGGTGGTCAGGTACTGCCGCACGCTGGTGGCCATGAGCGCCAGCGCCGCCGGGCTAGCCCTGCCGCTGCCAGAGTCCAAGCGGTCGCGCTCGACATCTAGCCCGCGGTTGCTGCGGAGCGGGTCGTAGCGGTCAGTGCCCATGCGGACCAGCCGCCCGCCGAGGATGAGCTCTAGGTTCGAGGTGATCTCGGGGTTGTTGAGCGCTCGATAGGTCAGCAGGTCCTGCAAGTCGGTGGTGCCGACGATCGACACCAGCAGGTTGTTGCCGGTGCTGACGACGTTCGTGCCGGTGTCGATGACGTCGTACTGGCTGACGCTCGCGCTATTGCCAGCCAGGCGCTGATAAAGCGTGGCGCGGTCCTTGACGGCGCTCGAGAGCGCCGTGACGCGGTAGGGGTCGCCGAAGCTCCAATACTTCGCGCTGCCAAAGAAAAACTCGTTCACGCCCAGCCCGACCGCCGCGGGCTTAGGCGGGATGATCCCGGTGAGAGCCGCGCCGCGGTCGGCGGGGGGCCGAGCGGTGGCTCCCGCGACGAAATCGCCCGTGCTGTACAGAGCCTTGTAGGCGGCCGCCCCAACGAGCTTGGCGTTCGTGTCGTACTGGAAGTAATCATCAGACCCATTCAGCACGTTCGGCCTGGGGATCGCGCCGTACGCGACGGTGTTGAACTGATCGCGGAAATCTTGCATGGTCAGCAAGCGCCGCAGGTCCACGTCGGCCGGGGTTGTGCCGATCGGCGCGTCGGCGGTCGGCGTGCCGACGATGTCGGTCGCGGTGCTGACGTTCACGAGCCCCGAGAGGTCCACGATGCGAGCCGCGAAGACGTAACGATACTTGCCGTTGGTCCGCAGCAGGCTCTTGGGCTGGATCGGGTTGCGTGCGTCGACCAGCTCGAACCAGCGCGAATCAAGGAACCCGTCGCCGTCGGCGTCGGCCCACTGATTCATCGGGTAGTTCACGTTGCTGGGCGACAAGTTGACGTCCGTCGCCAGCCGGAACGCGCCGCGCTGTCGCATGGTCAGGTCGGCGGGGCGAACGACGACCTTGGAAGGTTTGCCGAGAAGGTTCACGTTGGTCGTGACAATCGTGCGACCAAAGTCGGTCGTGTTCGTAGAGGTGCCGTTCGCGGTGAGCAGGCCTTGGTCAAGGCCAGCTCGCATCGCCGTCGCCGAGGCTGTGAAGCTCTCGCGCAGGTTCACGAGGTTCACAAACGCCCCGTCGGGCGCGATGTTGCTGATCTGAGCCCAGTCCTTGTAATCCCGGTACTGCTCGTCGGGAACGGTCGGCGCGATCCCGTCGTAGTTCAGCCACGTCGGCGTGAGCGACGCGAGCCAAGGGTCCGAGGGCGTGTTGCGGTCGGTCGCCGCGAGCTGCGCGTCGGTGAGCGGCAGATAGGCCGCAAAGTCGCTCCCCAGCGCTGTGCCGGTGGGGCGGAAGTCCAGCGTGCGGTTGGCGTTGCTGTTCAGGATCGACGTGACGTCCCAAGGCGTGCCGGGGAAGTCTGTCGCCTCGCGCCGGAAGATCGGGTTGCCGCGGATGTCCTTGCCGTCGACGAATGTCGAGAACACGTCCTTGGCGATGATCTCCTGGGCGATGTACTTGGCGACTTGGTCGGGCACGTCGTCGCGTTCGGCGTTGCGCTTCACGCCCACGCTTGTCCCGATGTCCGCGCGCCCGATCGCGATGTACACCACCGCGAAGACCGACATCAGCGCCAGCGTGCCGACCACCAGCACCAGGAACGATCCGCGCCGCGTCTCACGAAGACCGGCCGGGCAGCCCGCGATGGCGCGAAGCAACGAGCCAGCCGATCGGCCTGCGCCCACACCCAGCACACGCGAACTCATCAAGCGAGAAAAACTCATAGCGATTCTCCTGAAACCGTCATCTACCAGCCCGGGCCTTCGATCTGGGATCGATGCTCGAGGATTTTCATTCAACCAACTTCTGCGCCAGCACCAAACGTTTTCAATCGAGCGCACAAGCCCAGTGTGCGCTTCAATCTCATTCGCACCTCGCCAGCTTTGGATCTGGGGCACGCCTCGCGGTTACCGCGGGTTCCCCGCGGTCGGGAACACGAACTGGAACGTTTCTTCCGACCCTGACGGGTTGTTGGGGTCCGTGAGGCTCAGCGTCACACGCACCACCGTCGGCCAGGCCCAGGGTCGGCCGTCCGGCGGCAAAGGCCGACCAACCGGCCAGTCCTTGATCAGCGTCGCGTCTAAGTACTGGATCGGGTCCAGATACCCAAAGTGAGCGGTCTGCGAAAGATCCTCGTCGGCCAGAGGTTTGCTGTAAATCAACTCTCGCGACACGGGCGTCGGCCTGACCACGAGGTTGTCGCTCGTGTTTTTGTACGTCAGATCCGAAACCTCGTTGCCGTCGAGGTTCATGTACGTCAGCGTGAACGAGGCGGTCCTCTGGATGCCGACGGGCGGCTGAAAGTCTGGGTAAGGAAGCACGATCGCCCTAGGGATCGCACCATCGCCCAGGTCCGCGTCGCGCTTCATCCCGTGCCACACCAGCTGCTGGGTGGTCGGGTCGATGACACCGAAGGAGTACTCGACGATGAACTCCGTACACCCAGGTAGGAAGTTGGACGCCGACATCATCAACTGGTCCGAACGCAGCCACGCCAGCTCGGCCGCCGCTGGCGTGCTGGTCGGGGTGGCGGTCAGCGCCCCCACATAATTTACGGGCCCGGCCTCGTAACGGATCCGCAAACCACCGGGCACGTTCGCGCCCGAACTGTCGCGCACCTGCACGCTCGGGTCTGACGGTGCTGGCCAAGCGTCGTCCATCCACCGGTGCGTGACCACCGGCGAGACGATCGGGTTGACGAAGGGCATCAGCTCGAACACGCCGTCGGGCGGGTAGCGATACTTGCCCGGGCTGTCCGGCGGAACCTCGTTGCTGGCGAGCAGCGGCTTGGGCGACATGACGATCGATCGGATCGCCCCCAGGTCCTCGGTCGCGATGTCTACCAGCCCCGACTCAAACTGCGGGCGCAAGGTAGAGATGGTCCGCATCGAGCTGCGCACGAAGTTCGTCTGGTCGGGGGGCCGATAGGTGTTGAGCGAGCGGAAGATGCTCGTCGCCGCGGGCTGCAGCCCGATCTGCCCCGGCTTGTCGAGGAGGACTTGCGCCTGGCTGTTGTTCGTGGGGTTCCATCCGAAGACCGTGCCCGGCGGGAGTGACTGCTTGGCCGACTCGGGCTTGACCAGCAGCGTGGGCTGCCGAAGCAGCGTCCAGTCCTTGGCGTACTGGTTCGGGCCCGTGCTTCCGAGGCGATTCTTCGGATTGGTGATGCCGTCGGAGACGTCGGGCGAGAGGTACGGTGCGGCGCTCCCATTGGAGACGGTCGGCTGGGTCGCGGTCATGCGCAGCCCGTGCCCGTAGTAGATGCGGGCTTCTTTCGAGCGCGGCACATACGCCGGGTCCAGCGGCTCGCGGGCCGACGCAAAGTCGCCGTTGACAAAGAACATGATCTCGTCCACGCGCCGCAGACGAGCCTTGGTGTCCAGCGTGGACACGCGGACTGTGTCGTCGCCCCTGCCCGGATCGGGCAGGGTCGGGAGCACGGGAGGCCGATTGAGCTTGGTCGTGAGGTTGCTGTCGGCGTAGCTGTTGCGGATGAGCAGGAACCCGTCGCGTGTCATCGACGCGAAGTCACGCCGCAGTTGCTGCTCGATCAGGGCCGCCTGCGTGTTGACGATGTTGAGCCGCCGACCAGCGGAGATGGTCTTGCCCACCGACTGGAAGATCTGCGCGATGCCCACTGCCACCAGCGTCATCGCGCCGATCGCCACCAGCGCCTCGATCAGCGTGAACCCGCGAGCACGCGACGCACCGGCGGCCCCCGAGAGCGCCCGGACCGACGAAGGAGACGCGAAAGAAGTTGGTTTAAAGTCGTCAAACATGCGTTCTGGCTCTCTTGGCGGTTTGGCCACGCGAAACTTCAACTCAAAAACAGTGACCGACGAATCAGCGCGAGATCGTTCAGGGCCGCTCGATCGTCACGAGCCGCACCCCCGCTGGCACCTGCGGCGTGTACAGCACGAACTGCGGCGACCCGCCGCCACCCTGCGGGCTCCGCTTGATCGCCTCGAAGAGTTCACGAGAGATCGGGGCTTCCAAGATCAGGCGGATGGCTGGCAACCCGGGCGTCTCGTCCTGCCTCACCACCGTGTTCACCCCGCCAAAGGCGTCCACCAGCCTCTGGCCGGGCTGACGCAACGCTTGCAGCGCCGCTGGATCGCGCTTGGCAAGGTCGGCCGGGAAATCTAAGTACGACGGCTGACTCTGACTGATCGCTACACGGATCGTCTCCAGCGAGGCTCGCTTCACCATCGCGTATCTGGGCTTGCCGGTCTCGTCGGCACCGGTCAGCGTCGGGCGGCCCTCGCTATCAACCGCCACCGGCACGCGCTTCGCGGACGCGGGGAACTTGCTCCCCTCGCCCGTCAGTACGTTGGACACCGTCCACCTAGCCTTGGGATCGTTCCCGCTGGGGATGCGGATGCCCGAGTCGATCCGACGAGTGAAGATCGCCACCTGCATCTGCGTCTCGCTGGCGCGACGCATCCAGAAGTCTGACACGAACTGCGGCGAACCCGCGAACGGCCTGGGTGAGAGCCGCTCAGGAACCCCGAGCCTGACCTCGCCGATGCTCTTATCCGGGTACCCAATCACCATCTCTCCGGTCAGAGAATCGATCGAGATCCCGATGTCGGGCTTGTCGGGCTTGTCGAGGTTGTCGAGGTTGAACCACCCGGTGTCGAGACTTCGCGTGTTGCCTTGCACCTTTGTTCCCAGCACGAGAGCCCGGTCCCACAGCGCGCCGGTCACCCCGGTGAACGAGTGCTTCTGAGTCCCGGGGTTGTTCACAAGATACGCGGCGATATCAATCCCGCCGACGTTCGCGTTCATCGTGATATCGCGCTGCCCGAGGTCGCCCGTGAACGTGACCAGCAGCGATCGGTCGTTGGGGTCGAGCGTGGCCCGCTTCACCACCACGTTGCCCACGCCAAAGATCGTCAGCAACTTCGTCTTCTGGATGTCGGACGCTTTGTACCCGCGCTCCAACGCGGACTGAATCGTCGTCGCGGCCGTCTCGATCGATTCGACCGTGACCTCGAAGGAGCCGCCCCGAAAGTTGTCCGGCTCGGGCCAGGTCGGAAGCGGGTTGGTCCAGTCGATCTTCACCAACGCCGGGAACGTGACCTTGTTGAAGTTCAGCGTGATCGCGCAATCGCGCCCGCCGCCGCGGTTGATGAGATCCACGGCCGCAGACTCGGCGGCGGAATAGCCCAAGATCGCGTCCTGCGCCACACGCTGCTGACGAACCACCACCGGGAAGACCATCCCCAGCCCCAGCAGCCCGATCGCCAGCACCACCACCGCGATCAGCACCTCAATGAGCGTGAACGCGGGGAGCGCTAGGCGAGCCAGACGCGAATCAACAGAATGCGAGCGCACAGAGAGCAAGCGATACGTACTCATGGCAGGATCTCCCGCACGGTCCCGGTGTACCGGTCCATCGTCACGATCCGAGCGTCCGACGCCACCGTCGATGCGCTCGCGGTCTTGCCGTTGGAGACGGTCCCCTGGATCCAGTTGTTGATGTTCTTAGCGATCTCGGCCGCGGTGAAACTCACCGGGAAGATCTTCTGATCGATCTCAGGCCCGACGAGCTTGGTGCCGAACTCGTCGCTGTAAATCGTCCCCGTCACCGCGTTCAGGCCGCGAGCCTTCAGGGCGGAACCCAGCGTGCGCTCGTCGTACACCGCGAGTTCCAGCACGGGCCTAGCCAGCACGGTGTCCGAGGCCGCGTCGCCCAGAAGTTGCCGCTTTCTTGTTCGAATCGGGTTGGTGTCGGTGTTGTTCGGCTCGTTCTCGGCCAGGATGCGTCGCACTTCCGAGCCCAAGTCCTGCGCGCGATCGAGCCGGTAGTTCTGGTACGGCGCGACCTGGCGGAAGGCCTGCGACGGGCTGGGATCGACCACGATGGCGGGTGTGCGTTCGCTCATGCTGACCGCGCCCGAGCCCGCGACAAAGCGCACCATGAAGGATTGCCGCGCGGTCTCGCCGCCGGTCACAACGTCGGTCGCCTTCTCGGGGTTGTAAAACCCGGTCTCTGGGAAGACCCAGTTGCCGGTGTTGCCGTCTTGGATGCGCGAGGTGTTGGCCTCATACCACCCGCTGAAGTTTCGCGACGCGATGCCCGTGCCAGCGACGTCCACCGACCCCGACGGCGCGAACCCGCGCACCATCCACCCCTTGGGCAGTTGCACAGGCTGAAAATTTGGAACTGGCACGAACACGTCACGCTCGACAACGTTATTCGGGGCCGCGCGAAGGTCGTTGTCCTTGATCTGCCCCGCGACCGCGTACACGCCGATGCGGGTGCGCCCGGTCGAGGGATCGTAAAAGAACACGGCCGCGGTGTCGTTGAGACCTTCGGAACCCACCGCCGCCGAACGAGCCGCGCCCAGCGCCACCGAAACCTGGTTCCCCGCCTGCGAACGCTCGGTCGAGTACAGGATGGCCGAGAACGACGGCACCGCGATCGCCAGCACCAGCACGAAGATCGAGATCACCACCAGTAGCTCGATGATGGTGAAGGCTCGCGAGCCGACTGAAGAGGCCGCGACGCGAGCCCGGCTTGTTGCTTGAGATTCAGTTGCTTGAGATTTGAAAGTCATGAGCCCACCTCCACAACGTTGTCCTCGTACGCCCGGCGGCGGACCACTTCTTCATCTGCAAGCCCGCTCACGCCCGACAGCTTGGACTGAATCTCGATGATCGGCTCGTCGCCGAAGAGCCCGTTAGGACCGGCCGACATCACCGCGTAGGTCGCACTGTTGAGCCCGATCATGCGGGTCGCGCACTCTGGTTCTTTGCGCTTGGCGTCATCGGCATTGAAGCTGCGATAGGCTTCCGGCGTCAGCACCTGCACCAGCAGCCAAGGGATGTTCTGCTCGGAGAACGTGGTTACCGTCCCGGTGGTCGCATTGCCTTTTTCCCAGCGGTAATAGCGGTACGGCACGCCCTTGTCGTCCATCAGTTCGTAGCGGTCGCCGGTGCGGACCATCTTGAGCTGGCCCTTGTCGGTGTCGATGAACGGGCCGAAGCTGTCGCCGGTGCGGTTGCTCGTGTTCGAGCCGCCCCCTGCGGAAGGTTTGACCTTGGCGCTCTCGGGCACTTCGAACGTGCCGTCGGCCCGCGGCCTGAGGAAGCCGGGCCCGACCTTGCCGTCCACGGGCGTGTCTGTGTTCCCGGCCGTGATCTTCTTGTCTGCCACGCCCACGAGGTAGAACGTCAGCGAGGCGGTGCTGAAGCGAGGGTCGTAGTACTTGCCGAGGTTGCCGTCGGTCTTTCCCCAGTTGCTGGGGAGCGCGGGGGCGTCCTTGCGGCGCAGGAAGTCCACGTCCTTCGGCACGGTCGAGTCGTACACGGCCAGCTTGTTCTCGCCTCCCGCCATGAACGCGTAAATGTCAGTCGGCCTGGGGGCCGCAGGGTACTTGGACATGTCCTTGCAGAGCGGGGGCGGGAAGTTAAAGTTCTGGATGAAGGTGCTGACCGCGGTCTTGAGCGACGCCAGCGACTGTGCCTGCACCGCCGCCTTGGCCGACTTGCGAGCCCGGCTCACGCTCACGATCACGATGCTCAGGATCAGCACCAGCACGGTCAGACCGACGAGCGTCTCGATCAGCGTGAAGCCGCGAGGCTGGCTCGATGCGTTGCTCGATGCGTTACCCCTGCGCGAGCCGCGGGCGGTGAGCATCTTCAAAGTTGAGTTGTTCCGACGAGTCATCAGCGTTCTCCATTGGGGCCGCTTTGCGACTAGTTGCCGCCGCCCTGCAGCGAGTTGATCATCGCCACCAGAGGCAGGAACATCGCCACCACGATCGTCCCGACGATGCCGCCCAGCACCACGACCATCAGCGGCTCGAGCAGGCTCACCAGCGACGCCACCGCCACGTCCACTTCCTCGTCGTAGTTGTCCGCGATCTTCAAGAGCATCCCGTCCATCTCGCCGGTTTCTTCGCCCACGTCGATCATGTTCACCACGATGGCGTCGCACGTCTTGCTCTCGCGCAACGGCCCGGCGAAGCTCTCGCCCTCGCGGATCGAGTCGTGTACCTTGAACAAGGCCTTCTCGTACACGTAATTGCCGCTGGTCTCGCCCGTGATCTTGATCGCTTCCAGGATCGGCACGCCAGCGCTGATCAGCGTGCCCAGCGTGCGTGTGAACCGCGCGATCGTCGTCTTGCGGATCAGCGTGCCAAAGACCGGCACCCACAGCATCAGCGTGTCCGTGGCCGCTCGCCCCGGGCCGGCGCGCCGGATCATCTTCCACAGGAACCCGATCGCGAACGGAGCCGCGAGCACGAACACGAAGCCCGGCACGGTCTGCCCGGGGTTCTTGCCCGCCACCCAGCGGCTCGAATCGATCAGCCACACCGTCAGGAACGGGAGTTTCACGCCGAAGTCTTTGAAGATTTCTTCAAACTTGGGGATGATGAACACCATGATGCCCGTGAGGATCAAGGCCGCGATACCGATGACCACGATCGGGTACACCATCGCGCCGCGGATTTTCCGCTTGAGCTTCTGGCTTTTTTCCATGAACTCTGCGAGCCGCTGGAGGATGATGTCCAGCACACCGCCGATCTCGCCCGCGTTCACCATCTTGGTGAAGAGCCGATCGAAGGCCGAGGGGAACTTGGTCATCGCCTCCGAGAGGCTCGACCCGCCCTCGACCTCCTCGCACACGCCCTGCAGGATGTTCTTGAGCTTGCTCGGCTTGAGCTGGCTCTCCAAGATCTGCAACGAGCGAAGCAATGGCAGGCCAGCGTCCTGAAGGGTGGACAGCTGGCGTGTGAACGTCGTGAGTTGCTTCTGGCCAACCTTGCCGAAGGAGAACCCGCCGCCCGCCTTCTTTTTCTTCTTGGCGGAGGCGGTGCTCGCTTCGGCTGCGCCCGACTTCTTCACCTTCTGCTCGCGCACCGAGGTCGGGAAGTAGCCTTGAGCTTTGATCCGCTGGACCGCTTCTTCGCTCGAGCCCGCGTCCACGGTCCCCTTCTGAGGTTTCCCGGCCGCGTTCAACGCTTCATAGGTAAATGTCGCCATAGCCAATACGCCCGAGCCGATCGTGCCTCACCCAAAGAGACAAGGCCCACGCCTCGTCACTCGCCGCACCGCCCGCTCGAGCGTTCTCCTTTCTTACAAACCAACCACCCATACCACCCATGCACACCAACCACACCAACCACCCACGGAGATCGCACACGTCCTTGGCCCACTTTCGTCGCTCGCGTCCGTCGATCACGTCCGTCGATCAAGTCCGCGGCGCTGCGATCCGTGTCTATTCCTCCGCGACCGTCTCGCGCAGAACCTCGTCGATCGTCGTCATCCCCTCATAAATCGCCAGCAACCCGCTCTCGCGCAGCGTCCGCATCCCGCGCCGCCGTGCGTGCTCGCGCAGCACGGCCGTGCTTGCCTGCTTCATCACCAATTCGCGCATCTCATCGTCAATGGTCATGATCTCGTACATCGCCAAGCGCCCGCGGTACCCCGACCCGTTGCACGCATCGCACCCCTTGCCTCGGCTGAACCGCTTGCCCTTGACGTCCTCGGGCCTCAGGTTCAACTCCAGCAATTCTTCCTCCGTCGGTTGATACTGCTCGCGGCACTTCATGCAGTTTCGTCGAGCGAGCCGCTGCGCGATCACTCCCTCGAGCGTCGCCGTCAGCAGGAACGCCTCCATCCCCAGGTCCAGCAGACGAACAATCGAACTCGGCGCGTCGTTGGTGTGCAGCGTGGCCAGCACCAAGTGACCCGTCAGCGAAGCCTGCACCGAGATCTGGGCCGTCTCCAGGTCGCGGATCTCGCCCACCAAGATGATGTCCGGATCTTGCCGCAAAAAGCTGCGCAGCAGCTTGGCGAAGGTTGACCCGGCCTCGGTGTTCACCTGGCACTGGCATAGCCCGTCGATGTCGTACTCCACCGGGTCCTCGGCCGTCAGGATTTTGGACTCGATGTCGTTCAATTCCGCCAACGCCGCGTACAGCGTCGTCGTCTTGCCCGAGCCCGTCGGCCCGGTCACGATCACGATCCCGTTGGGCTTGTTGATAAGCCGACGCACGGTGACGAGGTCGTCCTCACGCAGCCCGAGCCGATCCAGAGAAAGCTCGACGTTCGAGCGATCGAGCACACGCATAACCACCGACTCGCCGTGCATCGTCGGCAGCACCGCGATACGCAGGTCGATCGGGTTCCCACCCACGGTCAGCTCAATACGCCCGTCCTGCGGCAAGCGCCGCTCGGCGATGTCCAACCCCGCCATGACCTTAACGCGGCTGGTGATCGCCGGGCCCAGTTCCTTGGGGGGAGGGACCATCTCGTACAGCACGCCGTCGATGCGGTAGCGCATCTTAAACTCGTGCTCGAAGGGCTCGAAGTGGATATCCGACGCCCGGTCTTTAATAGCCTGCAACAGCACGAGGTTGATCAGCTTGATGACTTGGTTGTCGCCAGCTGCCTCCATGATGGCGTCGAGGTCGATCGAGTCTCCGCTGCGGGCCGACAACGCCTTGAACTTGTCGTCGTTGGCCAGGGCGCTCACCACGTCCACGACCGACTCGGTCTTGGAATAGTGCTTCTTGATCATGGCCTCG
>Ga0105047_10009371_pt1 | contig 16134 bp, 8 predicted proteins | sample MAT04_FD_78384 | JGI IMG/M metagenome (GOLD analysis project Ga0105047, IMG submission 78384) | Freshwater microbial communities from Lake Fryxell liftoff mats and glacier meltwater in Antarctica - MAT-04 (megahit assembly) | ecosystem: Environmental > Aquatic > Freshwater > Ice > Liftoff...
CTGCATTGATGGTGGGGATTTTTTATTACACGCGTGAAGTACTGAATTGGAGCAGCACGCAGAATCTTCTGCTGGCCGCGGGGCAGGGGGTGACGTACATCGCAGGGGCGTTGGTGGCAGGGCATTGGGCGAGGCTGCTCGGGCGCGTGCGGGCGCTGTGGGCGGTGTATATCGTGTCGGGACTGCTTGCGCTGATCGCGGGATTCTGGCCCACGCCTGCGGTCATCACGATCGTGCTGTTGATCTTCCCTGCGATCAACGCTGCCAGTTGGCCGATCCTGGAGAGCCTCGTGACGTCGGGCGTCGGTACGCATCAGATGTCGCGAAGGATCGGGGTGTACAACCTCGTCTGGTCGGGCGTGAATGCGATCAGCGTGGCGGGCACTGGCTGGCTGATCGCGCAGACGCACGCGGGGCTGTTCTTTGTGGGCGCATTGGCGACGATATTGGCGGGCCTGGTGTTGTTTGGATCGAGGCGATTGGACACGATCGCGCCCACACACGCGCACGCCGAGCCGGAGCCGGCGTTGCTCCATCAGCGCAAACTGGCGCTGGCGCTGTCGCGCATCGGTCTCCCCGCAACCTTCGTGGTGATCTTCAGCCTGGCAGCGATGCTCCCTTCGTTGCCCGTGATGCAGCACCTGGAGACGATCCCGCGCACCGTGGTCGGCAGCGTTTGGCTTCTGGCGCGGTGGGGCGCGTTTGCGGTGCTGGGGGCCACCACCGCCTGGCATTGCCGGCCTCGGCTTTTGTTGTTGGCAGCGGCGGTCATGCTGGTCGCGTTTTTCGGGGTGACACTTTCCCCTTCACGCTGGTTTGATGTCTCCTGGCAATTTGATCTGGCCTACATGATGGCATGGCAGGTCGTGCTCGGGATGGCCATGGGGTTGATCTATTCAGGAAGTCTGTACTTCGGGATGGTTCTCAGCAAGGGAAGCACCGAGCATGGCGGGTACCACGAAGCGCTGATCGGGCTCGGTTCCGTCCTTGGTCCGGGGTCGGCAGCGCTGATGCAAACGATCAACCCCGGGAACCCGAATATTGGGATTGCAACCGTAGGCGTGGTCGTTGGATTGTGCGTGGCTGTCTCGGCCGTCACCAGCATCCGGCTGCGATCGCGCACGCCGTCTTCGTGAGCGGCGTAAAATACGTTACATTTCTTTGCGGTATCGTCTACCTTTATAGGCGGGTCGTGTCTGATCAAAGGTGATGATGATGCACAGATATTCAAAAATTCCTTCCCGACTGCTTGTCCTCGTCCTGCTCATGGCCGCGCTCGGAACGGGCGGGGGATGCGTCAGCGATAAGAAGGTGATCGCGCAGGCGGTCGATACGCATAAGGGCTTAAGCCCGGCAGTGATGACCGATCATGAACTTGCTTCATACATCCAGTCGATCGGAAATCGCATCATCACGAGCGCGCATCAACTGGACGAAAAGGGTGCCCTCTCCTCCAGCAATGAAGGGGAAGACGACGCGTGGATGTTCTCGGACAAGATGCAGTTTCACTTCGTCAATTCTGACACGCTCAATGCCTTCACCACAGGCGGCGAGCATATGTACATCTACACCGAACTTTTTGAGCAGTGCAAAAATGAGGACGAGCTGGCAGCAGTGATGGCGCACGAATATGCGCATGTGTACGCCCGCCATGTGAAAAAAGGGATGCAACGCCAATACACGATGCTGGGATTGGCGGGGGGCGCTGCGCTGGCAGGCGGAGCGCTTGGCGCGAAGACCGGCGGGATGGAAAGCGCGATCCAATACGGGTCGGCAGCGGGTGGGGCGGCACTCATCGGGGGACAGTTTTTCGGAATGGGATTTACTCGAAAAGATGAAGACGAAGCCGACAAAATCGGATTCCAGTTTTACACCCATGCCGGTTGGGATCCGAACCGCTTTGCCGGATTCTTTCAGACGATGATCGACAAGGGGCTGGACACCACACCTGCCATGGCAAGCGATCACCCTACACTCGCCAGTCGGGTGGAAGCGACGGCGCGGCGTCGAAGCCAACTCCCGGGCAACGCAGCCAGCTGGCGTCGCCCACCCATCGCGGATGGCGGGCGCTTCACCCAGCTTCAGGAGCGCGCTAAACAATTGGGAAAAAGCGCGCCGAGCGACAAATCCCTCGAGGCAGCCAAGCTCGCACTGGCGGCCTTTCCCAGCTGTGTTGCCCCGGTCGATCAACCCGAACAAATAAAAGCCAAGCAGGAATTAATTCGAGAAGCCAAGCGAAAAAAGAATCAGTAGCGAGACGAAGTTCCCAAACGGCAAGCGCGTCGCTTAGATATGCTTCAGTTTATTCAGACCATTGAGGGCTGCGACCTTATACGCCTCAGCCAGCGTGGGGAAATTGAAGACGTTGTTGATGAAGAAGTCGACCGTGCCGTTGAACGCCATCACCGTCTGGCCAATGTGGATAAGCTCGGTTGCGTTCGTCCCGATCGCATGCACGCCGAGGATGCGGTGATCCTCTTGGTGGATCAAAAGCTTGAGCATCCCGTCGTTGTCCCCCAGCAGTTGCCCGCGAGCGAGTTCCCGATATTGGGCGATTCCCGCTTCGTAGGGGATGCCCGCGTCGGTGAGTTGGGCTTCGGTTTTACCGACCATGCTGATTTCCGGGATCGAGTAAATGCCGTACGGAAATAATTCGGGCATCGAGCGTGTCTCTACACCGAACGCGTGACACGCCGCCAATCGCCCCTGTTCCATGGCGGTGCTCGCGAGCGCGGGGAAACCGATCACGTCGCCGGCAGCATAGATGTGCGGGACGGCTGTCTGATAAAACTCGTTGACCTTCAGACGTTCCCGATCATCCGCAATCAGCCCAGCCTTTTCGAGCGTGAGCGCCTTGGTCGTCCCCTGCCTGCCCACCGCATACAACAACGTCTGGGCGCGTAATTTCTTTCCTGATTCGAGCGTCGCCTCCACCAACGTTCCCCCAGCGCCGTTCCCGGAAACTTCCTCGATCTTCGCGACCTTTTCGCCAAGGCGCAGCGTGATGCCGGCCCGCCGCATCTGATATTGAAACGCCTCGGTGATTTCCGTATCCAAAAATCCGAGCACCTCGCGCTTCCCCTCCACGAGGATCACTTTCACGCCCAGCGTCGCCATCATGCAGGCGTATTCCGTCCCGATGACACCTCCGCCTACCACAATCATGGTCTTGGGAAGCGTTTCGAGCGCGAGCAATCCGTCGCTCGTGAAGATCGTCTGAGCGTTGAAGGGGACGCTCGGTGGCATGGCCGGGCGCGTGCCTGTGCCGATGAGAAACTTCTCGGCGCTGAAGGCTTCGAAGTCATCCGGGCGATCGATATACAAAACATTTTCGTCGTCGAACCGGGCAGCCCCCCAGATGAGTTCGATCCCATTGCGATCGAAATGATCGCGAATCAACGCCAACTCGTGGGCGATCACCTGCTTGCTGATGTAGATCAGATCCGCAATGGTGATGTTGCGCTTCGCCCGCGCCATTTCGCCGAACAACCCGCGATGCTCCACCCCGGTGAGGTGCATGACCGCTTCGCGCAAGGCCTTGGACGGAATCGTTCCGTTATTGATCGCAGCGCCACCGAGAACATTGTTCTTCTCGATGATGACAATTTTTTTCCCAAGCTTCGCGCCTTGAATGGCAGCCTTCTGCCCCGCAGGTCCGGTGCCGATGACGGCTAAATCAAAATGGCGCATGCAACGTGTCTCGCAAGGTGTGAAGGCGGTTCACGTCGGACTTTAACCGGAGAGTGTGTGGATTTGAAGAAGCAGGGAGGGATTTGATCCACGAATCTTCACGAATGAACACCAACAAGAGAATTGCCGATGCGTGAGGATGATGTTGCAACACTGCGCGATCGTCATCTTGCGTAGCCGGCATCGGTCAGCGACGTCTGAAACTCTCGCAGGACGGAGTTCTCGTCGATTTGCTCGAACCGAACCATAAACGTTTGCAGGATCGCCGGGGTGAGGAAGGGGAAGCTTTCGCTCCGATCGATTTCCACATAGCTGGCAATTTGACGATCAAGAAGCAGGAAAATAAATCGCTCGCCATCGAACTGAAGGATTTCGCCCACGCCCAAGGCCGCGTAGATTTTCAGGCGGTCCATTGGGTGATGGGTGATGTCGATCTCGAGCGCGAAATCGGGAGGGGGATCTTTGTCAAGGTCGATATCAGTTCGGCCTCGGATTAACTGTTCGCTACGCACATAGTAGCATTCATCCGCTTCGAGGCCCTTGAGCAAATCCTTCCGTCGCCAAGTGGTCGATCCAAGAGAGCGAATCGGCGATGCGCAGACGAACGATCCGTGTTCGATCAGCCTGGCGGTCCAGGTTTTGTATGCGTCGTGAATCGGTGATGGCGACATGAGGTACAGCCTCCCCTCATCAAAGGTTATGCGGATGTTCTGCCCTTCGGTTTCGTTCCGGAGTGTTTCGTAAAGCTCCCAACTCACGTTACTGAGCGAGAACTCTTCAACCTTCTCCGCGAGTCGGGGTCGCTGTAATCTTGTAACCATGGCATTCACCTCTGCCGCGATTATATCACCCCTTAAATATCAAAATACATGCAAAACTCGTACGGGTGTGGCCTCATGCGGATGGCATCCACCTCGTTTTCCCGCTTGTATTTGATCCAGTAGTGAATCACGTCGGCAGTAAAGACGTCGCCGTCCAGCAGAAAATCGTGATCCTCCTCCAGCGCGTTCAACGATTCTTCCAACGACCCGGGGGCCGAATCGATTTTCTCGTATTCGTCGCTGGTCAGATGATAGATATCCTTGTCCATCGGATTGCCCGGATCGATCTTATTCTGGATCCCGTCGATGGCTGCCATCATGATCGCGCTGAAAGCGAGATACGGATTGCACGAGCTATCCGGGCAGCGGAACTCCAGCCGTTTGGTCTTGGGATTTTCGCTATACATCGGGATGCGAATGGCTGCGGATCGGTTGCGACTGCTATAAACGAGATTCACGGGCGCTTCGTATCCGGGTACGAGGCGCTTGTAGGAGTTCGTCGTGGGATTGCAGAGCGCGCAGAGCGCCTTGGCGTGTTTCAGGATTCCTCCAATCGCAAACAACCCCATCTCACTTAATCCTGCATAGCGGTTCCCCGCAAAAAGCGGTTTGCCCGCCTTCCACAATGAGAAATGCACATGCATCCCGCTGCCGTTGTCCTGAAACAATGGCTTGGGCATGAACGTGACGACTTTGCCATGACGAGCAGCAACATTTTTGCAGACATATTTGTACATCATCACGCTGTCAGCCATTGTCATCAATTCCTGATAGCGCATGTCGATTTCGCACTGTCCCCCCGTTGCGACTTCATGATGATGCGCTTCCACCGGGATCCCAAGTTCGATGAGCGTCGCCACCATCTCCGACCGGATATTCTGCATCGTGTCCATCGGCGGAGTCGGGAAGTAGCCTTCTTTCAGCCGAATCTTGTAACCGAGGTTGGAAGGGTCTTCGTCCCCGCGCCCCCAGATGCCCTCGCGGGAGCCGACGTAGTGCTTGGAATAGTTGATGCCCTGGTCGTAGAAGGCCTGATCGAAGATGAAAAATTCCAGCTCAGGCCCGAAGTTGGCGGTATCTGCTATTTTTGTACTTTTGAGAAAGCTGAGAGCCTTGCGCGCGATGGAGCGCGGATCGCGCGAATACTCCTTCTTCGTGATCGGATCGCGCACGTCGCAGATCATCACCATCGTCGGATGCGTCATGAACGGATCGACGCGAGCAGTCTCGGCCACGGGCAGCAGCAGCATGTCCGATTCATTGATCGCCTGCCAGCCACGAATGCTCGATCCGTCGAACCCGAAACCATGATCGAAGCTGGCGAGTGTCAATTCAGAGATTGGGCAGGTGGTGTGCTGCCACAATCCAGGAAAATCCATGAATCGCAGATCAATGAATTGAACCTTCTTTTCCTTGCAAAGTTTAATGACGTCCTGAGCGGTCATGAGATGTCTCCGGGATGGTGAGTGAAAGCCGCGATGAGGGAGAGTCTAGTTCTACTCATGCGCCGGCGTCAAAGGTTCGGGAGAGAAGATGCTTACGTAGGCAACCGATGGTGAGTCAATTCAACGTGGCACCTGCGACCTGCGGATGTTCTTCTGAAACGACACAGGCGAAGCGCCAGTGCACCGAAACTGGACTGCATCGCACCTCGCGGGCGTCACAGTTTCAATCGGCATTTCGCGATCTTCGTGCGCTTCGTGTTTAACCCCTCGTCCTCTCCTACAATCTCCCCCATGTCCGATCCGCGCGATCAATCTGACATCCTTAATCTCGACGCGCTGTTCGACAGCCTCCCCTCGACGATGCTTCGCGATCGGCATCGTCTGCGTTCTCGGCTGCACGGGCTGCAATCGATGTTGCGCGATGGACGAAACATCGATCAACCGCTTGCTCTGGTCGCGCGAGAGATCGACCATTCAGTCGCTCTTCGCACGCATCGGGCCGAGCGCGCGCCCAAGCCGGTCTATCCTGTGAATCTCCCCGTCGTCGAAAAAAAAGGCGACATCGCCCGCGCGATTTTCGAACACCAGGTCATCGTCCTCTGCGGGGAGACCGGGTCAGGAAAGACTACGCAAATCCCCAAGATCTGCCTCGAACTCGGCCGTGGGATCGATGGGATGATCGGGCACACCCAGCCTCGACGCATCGCGGCTCGGTCGGTGGCGACACGCATTGCCGAGGAATTGGGGACTGCCGTCGGGCAGGGGGTGGGATATAAAGTGCGCTTTACTGACGAGGTGGGAGAAGCGACGCATATCAAGCTGATGACCGACGGCATACTCCTGGCGGAGATGCAGAATGATCGCTTTCTCAATCATTACGATACAATCATCATCGATGAAGCCCATGAAAGATCGCTCAACATTGACTTTCTGCTCGGATCGTTGCACGGCCTCCTGCCCCGCCGGCCTGACTTGAAGCTCATCATCACCAGTGCCACCATCGACCCGGAACGCTTCAGCCGACACTTCAACAGCGCGCCGATCATCATGGTGTCGGGCCGGACATATCCCGTTGAAACGCGTTTTCGCCCGCTGACAAGCGACGATCCGGATGTAGAGGATGAGGAGATGATCCCAGCCATCCTCGAATCGGTCGACACACTATGGCGCGATGGCGGGCCGGGTGATGTGCTGGTTTTTCTCACCGGTGAGCGTGATATTCGCGAGACGGCTGAGGCGTTACGCAAACATCATCCGCGCGATGTGGAGGTCCTGCCGTTGTACGCGCGATTGAGCGGCGACGACCAGATGCGCGTCTTTTCACCACACAACAAGCGGCGAATCGTGCTGGCGACGAACGTCGCCGAGACGTCGCTGACCGTGCCGGGGATTCGCTATGTGATCGATCCAGGAATGGCGCGCATCAGTCGCTACAGCCCACGCACGAAGGTGCAACGCCTGCCGATCGAGCCCATCAGCCAGGCGTCAGCGAACCAGCGCAAGGGCCGCTGCGGGCGTGTGGCGTCGGGGATATGCGTGAGACTCTTCAGCGAGGCCGACTTCAACGCGCGACCTGCGTACACCGATCCGGAGATTCTGCGCACCAACCTCGCGAGCGTCATCCTGCAGATGAAGGCGAACCGACTCGGAAATATCGAGGAATTTCCGTTTCTGGATCCGCCTGACCATCGGCAGATTCGCGATGGCTACGCGACGCTGCACGAGATCGGCGCGATTGATGAGGAGAACAATCTCACGGCACTCGGCGGCAAGCTCGCGCGCCTGCCCATTGACCCGCGCATCGCGCGCATGATTCTGGCTGCATCCGATGAGGCGCGCACCTTGCGCGATTATGGGGTGCTGAACGATGTGCTCATCATCGCTGCGGCGTTAAGCGTTCAGGACCCGCGTGATCGTCCGATGGACAAGGCCGACCTGGCTGACCTCGCCCATGCAAAGTTCAGGGATGGCACCAGCGATTTTCTTTCGTATCTGAAATTGTGGGACTGGTTTCGCGAATCATCGCGGCACCTCAGTCAGCACAAGCTACGCAAATCGTGCCAGGAACATTTTCTTTCGTACGTCCGCCTGCGCGAATGGGTCGATATCCACAGTCAATTAAAGGACGTTGCAGGCGAGTTGGGACTTGGGCAAAATGCCGGGCGTCGACAGTGAGATATCGTGTGTCGGGTCTTTGATTAGCCAGGTGGCTCGTAGTCAGCGCAAAACCGGTCGCGAGCGACCGGGCTAAACAAGCTGGGCGAATCAGGTGAACATGGTTTATGCGTCCGTCATCGCACCGCTCGCATCACTTCATCCTTCGGTCGTCACGCTTTTATTTTCTTGATCGCAGAAGTACCGTCCGCCCACCGTGCGACGATTTCTCCCGCATCTTGCCTCTCCGCCCATTCTGAGCGCAACGCTTGCCTTGCTGCTGTATGTCATCACGCTGCGAGGCACGTATATCTACGACGACGTCTACGTGATTTTGGAGGATGATCGCATCAAGTCGCCGGCCATGTGGGCACAACTCTGGACCAAGGATTACAACAATGGCGGGGCCGACAATCTCTATCGCCCGCTGACGTCCATGACGTATGCGGTGCAGTGGTGGTTGCACGGGGAGGCTGCGTGGGCGTTTCATCTGGTCAACGTGATGGTGCACGCGTTGGCCAGTGCGCTGGTTGCGATGTTGGCGATGCGCCTGGCAACGCACGCGGGGATGAACGCGGATCGAACATCACCATTCGCACCTTCGCGTGATGGGGATCCACGATATTTACCCGTCGTCAATTCACACGATGAAACGGCGCGACCGGTGCTCGACGCGCCCGCCCGCACGTTTGCCTGTCTGGCGGGGGCGATGTTCGCGGTCCATCCGATCCATGTTGAAGCGGTGGCGGGCATCGTGGGTCGGGCGGAGCTTTTGTGTGTGGTGTTCGGGGTCGGGAGCCTCGTCGTTTATCTCAAATCCCCACTGACATCCGCGCGCGCGTGGGCGGTGTGGGGGCTCGTGCTTCTTTCGATCCTGAGCAAGGAACAGGGGCTGATCGTTCCCGCGTTGATCGGTCTGCTGGCATGGAGAATACGCGTAGTCAGCCGGGCGACGACGACCGACGCTGACACCTCTCGCCCAACCACCGCGGGCAGTGACACGCCTCCCACTACGAGCACCGCAGACGCTCGTCCACCGCTCACAAACTTCCCCGCGCAGTCACCCGCCCGTCGCGCGGGGCTTTTGCTGGCGTTGCTTCTGTGCTGGACAGTGGCTGGCTACATCGTTCTACGCGAGTCAATCCTGCACCTGAAGTTCTTTTGGGATCGCTCTTTTCTTGATTGGTCGCAGAACCCGCTTGTCCGAAGCGACGCCGACGCGTGGCTTGTTCCGATCAGCATTCTCGGTCGTTATGCGCAACTGTTGATCGCGCCCGTGCGCTTGTCGATCGACTATGGCGGGTCGGTCATTGGCTGGCACTTCCGTGCGGGCGATCCGTATTTTTGGATGGGCGTGGTCGTCGCAGCCTTGTGGGCCATGGGTTTGTTGCGTTCGCTGCTTGCTCGCAAGTGGGTGGTCGCGTTTTGCTTGCTCGGCTTTGGGACGATGTACGCGCTGGTGGGCAACATCGGGCTGATAATTGGAACGATTTTCGGCGAACGACTGATGTACTTTCCCAGCGTGTTTATCGTGCTGTTGATGGCGATGGGGCTATTGCGACTCCCCACACGCGCCGGGCGTGTCGTCGCGTGTCTGCTCCTGATACTCGGCAGCGTGCGCACGTTTACGTATGCGGCGCGATGGAACGATGCAACCGCCTTCTACGACCGATCCAGCCAGGAGCAACCGCAATCCGTCCGCCTGCACATGCTCGTCGCCGACGCCGCCCGCGATCGCGGAGACTACGCCAAGGCCGAGCGCGCCTGCGCCGCCGGCCGAGAGGTGTTGCCGGACTATTTCGATATCTATTCGTTGTCGGGGGAGATGGCCGAACAACAGGGAAAACTGGTCGAGGCGCGCGACTTTTATCAAAAGGCGTTTGATCTATGGCGAAATGTGATCACGTATCAACGGTTGATGCGGGTGGATGGACTGCTGCGCGAGAAGAAGGGCTAACCACGAAGGGCACTAAGGACACCTAGCGTCGATTGGGGCGGGAGATATTGAAACTGAGTATGATTTGACCCCAGTTCAAAAATTCGGCTTGGAAAAATCACTCCGCCTCCCGCAATCGATGCTTCGTGTCCTTCGTGTTTAACTCTGCATTCACTCCGTCTGCTTCGCGAATTGCTCATACAGATGTGCATATTTCCCCGCCTGGGCGAGCAGTTCCTGATGCGTGCCGCGTTCGATGATCTTTCCGGCCTCGACGACGAGGATGCAGTCGGCTTTCATGATCGTGCTCAGGCGATGGGCGACGACGAAGGTGGTTCGGCCGGCCATCAGCTTTTCCAGCGAGTTCTGGATGAGCAACTCCGTGCCGGTGTCGACTGCGCTGGTGGCTTCGTCGAGCATGAAGATTCTTGGATCAGCCAGGTACGCGCGCGTAAAGCAGATGATCTGTCGCTGCCCGAGCGACATGCTTGCCCCGCGCTCACCTACCTCCGAATCAAAACCGTTTTTCAGACCCATGATCACGTCGTATGTACCGAGATCACGCGCAGCCTGGTGGACGTCGTCGGTTGTCGCATCGGGCTTGGCATAGCGGATGTTTTCCATGACCGTGCCGGTGAAGAGGTAGTTTTGCTGCAGCACCAGTCCCATCTGTCGATGAAGCGATTCGCCGGTGACGTGTCGGATGTCCTGCCCGTCGACCAGCACGCGTCCTTGTTGCGGTTGATAAAAGCGCGCGATCAGGGAGATGATGCTGCTTTTGCCGGATCCGGTTGCGCCCACCAACGCAACGGTTTGTCCTGGCTGTGCTTCAAACGACACGCCATGCAATACCGGGCGCTCGGGGTTGTATCCGAAAACAACGTCGTCAAATTTCACGTGACCAACGATGCGCGGCAGGGGTTTGGCACCGGACTGGTCGGACACATCGGGAGCGGTATCGAGCAGGTCGAACACGCGTTCTCCGCCAGCCATCGCGCCCATCATCTGGTTGTAGAAGGCCCCGAACGTGATGATCGGGTTCATGAACCAGTCCCAGTACAGGAAAGACGCCACCACCGCGCCCACGCCTTTGCCCTCGCCAATAGCGCCACTGACCACGAGGTATCCGCCATACGTGAGGATGATGACGCGTCCGATGAATCGCACGAGTTCAAGCAGCGGCTGATAGAATCCATTCAGCCGCGCGACTTTCAGATTGTTTTCGGTGTTGTCGACCTGGAGAGTGTTGAACGCGCCGAGATTGCTTTCCTGCCGATTGAATGCAGTCACTACACGTGTGCCGGTGATATTTTCAGCAAGGTTGCTGGAGACCTTGCTGAATCCTTCGCGCACCAGTTGCCAGCTTGATCCGAGGGTCGTGCGATAGTGGTGGTTGGCGAAGTACATCACCGGCCCCAGCCAGGCGACGCTCAGAAACAACCGCCAATCCGTATAGACCAGCGCGCAGGCCGCCACAACCACCTGCATCGCGTTGATGGCGACCTGGTGGATGCCCCACACGTTCACTTCGCGCATGGAATTGATGTCGCTGGTGCATCGGCTGATGATGCGCCCAAGCTTGTGCTTGTCATAATAGCTCATGGACAGCTTCTGCAGATGCGCGAAGACCGCCCGTCGAAAATCAAACTGCACCTTCTCGCCGGCGTTGATCGCAAGGATGATCGTCCACCTCTGCAGGATCATGGAAATTGCGTAGACCGCCGCCCACAGAAGCATCACATAGATCACATGTCGAATCGCCTGATGCTCATTGGCCAATGACATGGCAGCGTTGAGGTAGTCGGTCACATAATTGATGATGTGCTGCATGAAGCGTGGCCCGGCCATCTCGGCCAGCACATGCACTGCAGCGACGCACAGAGCCAAAATGTATTGCCATTTGTAAGGCGCGTACCAGGATAGAACCCGCCGAACCAGCGGCCAGGCGATGGGCTTGTATTGCTCCTCCTCATCGAGATCGCTCGCCGGCTTCGGCGCGACTGAGGGCGGCTTTTTTTTACCAAGCGTGAGGATGCTCATGATAAAGCTCTACAGCGACCGTTGAACGGGACTCGGTTGAACGTCACACATTTCATCATCCCACCTTGACGGGTTGTCCCGATCCCACCGTTGTCGACATCGTCCTGGCAGCCAGCACCGCCGGAATTTGCTGGGCCACTTTGCCGGGATCCTTCATGCGATCCATATGGGATGGTGCGTCGGTCATGCGCGCAACGTCGTCTCCATAAAGCTGTACCGCCGCGATCTCGCGATAGTGTCCCGGCTCGCTCATCAGCGCCGCATGCGTGCCCATCTGTGTGACGTGACCGTGTTCGAGGACGATCACCAGGTCGGCGCGTTTCACGGTGCTGATACGATGGGCGATGACGAACGTCGTCCGGTCAGTCATCACGTAATTCATGCCCCGTCGGATGAGGTCTTCGGTCTCCGGGTCGACGGATGCGGTCGCATCGTCGAGCACCAGGATGCGCGGATCGAACAAGATCGCCCGCGCGATCGCCAGCCTTTGCTTTTGCCCGCCAGATAAACTCGTGCCGCGCTCGCCGAGGATGGTTTTGTATCCCTGGGGCAAGCCTTCGATGAAGTCGTGCGCCTGTGCGAGGCGCGCAGCCGCCTCCACCTCGCCGCCAGTTGTTCCTGGCCTGCCGTATGCGATGTTGGCTTCGACAGTATCGCTGAAGAGATACGTTTCCTGGAATACAAATGCGACGCTTCTGCGGATGGTGGAAAGCGTGAGGTCGCGCAGGTCAACCCCGTCGATGGAGATGGTTCCGTTGGATGGATCATAAAAACGGGCGAGCAGGTTGACGAGCGTCGTCTTGCCCGATCCCGTGGGCCCGACGAAAGCGACCACCGACCCGCCGGCCACATCAAACGTGACGTCCTGCAGCACGGGCTTGGCTTGATCGTAGCCAAAGGTGACATTGTCAAACCGCACCGCCCCCGCGCCGGCGGGGAGGGGCGTGGCGTCGAGCTTTTCTGCGACGGTGGGGGGGGCCATCAAAACCTCATACAACCGTCGCGCTGAGACAATCGCATTTTGATATTGCTCGTTAATCGCACTTACCTGCTGCAACCTGCCAAGGATCGCGCCCATGGCCGCGCCGAGGATGAGAAAATCCCCCACCTGCAGCGACCCCGGCTTCCCCTGGCCCTTAATGATCAGCACGGCAGCAGCAAGGAAAAGCGACAGGTGCGATGCGGTACCGATCGCGCGCATCACGGGGGTAAAGTTCGCCAGCATCCGCACCGACATCATCACCTTGTCGAAGAACTCGCGACAGTTTTCGGCATATTTGTTGATCTCAACCTTCTCTGTCGCAAACGCCTTGACCACGTGTACGCCGGCGATGTTCTCGGTGATGATGGAGACGTTTTTATCCTGCGTATCCATGACGGCCTTGCTCGCCGGTCGGATCGCCTTGCCGAAGCGGATGATGTACCAGACCCAGAAGGGCAGGGGGATCAGCGAGAGCATCGCAATACTGGGAGACTTGGTGAGGATCAGGATCATGTACCCGCCAACGATCAGCACGATCTCCAGCGTCATGAGGATGGCCGTCTGCAAAAATCCGCGCACGTTTTGCAGATCGGTCAGTGCACGATTGATGAGCTGCCCGGAGCTAATCACATCATGAAACTTAAATCCCACCTTCTGCAGCTTGTCATAGACGGCTGACCGCAGAAAAAAGACCATGTCCATGCTGAGCTTGGTGTTGGCGACCTCGCGCACATAACGCAGGATGAGGATGCCCAGCACCAACAGGACAAGCGTCAGCATCACCCATCGCAGGCCAGCAGCATCGGCGCTGCTGCCCAGGATCCATTCCCAGAACCCGGCCCGCTGGTTGCTTCCCGGGGCGAGGTCGCGAATCTGATTGATCGCCTTCCCCGTCGTGTTGACCGCAATCACCTCAATGCCGACGGCAGCGGCGAGGTAGAGGCAGCAGCGGGCGGCCATCCATTTCACGGGTCGCACGAATTCAAACATCCACCCGACCAGCGCGCGGTTGCTGATCTGATTTTCATCAGCGGATGGGACGACAGAAGTATTTTGGTGGGGAGCGGTCGACGTTGACACGGGTGATTGCTCTGGAAGAACCGCAGATTACGCTACCTTCAACGACGCCTGAGTCAAATGAGACCGTCTCCAGATCTTCTTCGACGCAACAGCAAGTCGAACGTGTGTTTTTCATCCAGATATCGCGACCGGACGACCGATAACCTTTAGAAGAGATGTCTTGCACGCATTGCCTTTCCCCCGTCTTTGCCCGGCTGTCGCGCGCGATGGCCAAATCGCTGGCAGCTAAGGTGCGCTCGATGGGGGCGCTCCGGCTCGCACCTGATTGGGCCACCCGCGCCCAGACCTGCGAACGCTGCCCGCTTCGGCATATCGTCCGGGGAAAGTCGTATTGCGGATCACCGCTGCTTCAAAAACTACATCGCGATGAAACCATCGACGGCTGTGGATGCCCCACCATTGCTAAAGCCAAAGACCCCTCCGAGCATTGCCCGATCGACGCGCGTTATAACCTTTCCCATCAAGAAGCCGGGCGGTGCACCTGCCGATGGTGTCAGGCAACGACGGTGTCGATGGGGGGAGCGGGTGTCGTTTTGAAGAGCTGAGATTTCTGCAGGCGAGTGGAGAACGCCGGGGAACTTATCTTCCAAATCGAAACACTTCCGCGTCGTCGTTGCGCACGCCCGTTGCCAGGTCGGCGATGATGCCCGCGGCCAGCACGCTGAAGGTGATCCCGTTGCCGCCGTATCCCAATGCGAATAGCCCGCGCGGCCATTCGGGTGTCTCACCGATGTAAGGCATGCCGTCCTTCGTCTCGGCAAACGTTCCTGCCCAGGCGTATTCGGGTGTGATGTTCAAATCGGGGAAAAGCTCGTTGAACGTGCTCACAATGCCGGCGATCTTCCCATCCGTCAGGGCATCGCGCAGGGAAGCATTTTTAAATCTCTCATCCCCGCCGCCCATCACCGCCCGACCATCCTGTGTCGATCGTAAATAAAAATACGGACGGGCCGACTCCCACATCAGGCAACGATCCTTCCATTTCGGGATGTCGGGCAGCACTTGCGTGGCCAGCGCCCAGGTGCTGTGAAGTGCGCATATTTTTTGATTCAGAAACTCAGGCGTTTCATAACCCGTCGCGAAGATCACACGCAGGCAGCGCACCGACGGGCCGGGGTCGGGACGCGTCGCGTCCGAAGCACTGACGGCCGTGTGCAGCGTAACGCCGGTGTTATCAGATTGAACATCGACAACTTCCGTCTGACCAAAGACCCGCGACCCCTGACTCGCCGATCGCGCGAGCAGGAGCCGCGTAAAACGATACGGATCAATATCCAGCGCCCGCGGACCCCACAGCCCTGCCGGGCGGTCGAAGGCGTAGGTGGCCTGAAGCTCCTGTCGATCCAAAAATTCCACATGAAAGCCGGCTGCCCGACGGGCGTCATATTCTTTTTTGATATCCTCGACGTCCGACGATTTGCTCGCGAGATATAAAATGGGGTGCGGCGTGAGATCGCAATGATCTTGCAAACCATTGACGAGGTGTTCGATCCTGGACAGTGCATCAAAGCAGAGTCGATAGGCTCGTCGGGCATGATCCATGCCGACCTTTTCGATCAGTACAGATAGCGGGGTATCGAGGTCATACATCAAGAGCCCGGTGCTGGCGGACGTGCTCCCATGCCCCGGCACACGCCGGTCGATCAGCACGACATCGCGCCCGCGCCGCGAAAGCTCGTCGGCGAGCAGCGCACCGGTGATCCCCCCGCCAATGATGGCAAGATCGCACGACACGTCACGCGTCAAAGGCGGATAACTCGCCACGTCGGCGTGCCTATCTGGCCAGAGCAGGGATCCAGATTTAAGATTCATGCATCGCCCGATCGCGCGTAACGCGCACTCAATTGATTTGATTCGTAACATGATAGGCACATGAACGCACTCGGACAGCGACAGCGCAGCGACGAATGGATGGACGCCCCCGGTGTCGATCCTGAAGCGCTGGCGAAGAGCCTGCGGTTTATCAGGAAAGTCAATTGGATGCTC
>Ga0105047_10009372_pt1 | contig 16131 bp, 14 predicted proteins | sample MAT04_FD_78384 | JGI IMG/M metagenome (GOLD analysis project Ga0105047, IMG submission 78384) | Freshwater microbial communities from Lake Fryxell liftoff mats and glacier meltwater in Antarctica - MAT-04 (megahit assembly) | ecosystem: Environmental > Aquatic > Freshwater > Ice > Liftoff...
AATAAACAATTGCACGACATAGCCAGTGTAGGCGCCCATCATGATGAACTCGCCATGCGCCATATTGATGACGCCCATGACGCCGAAGGTGATGGCGAGGCCGATGGCGGCGAGGAAGTAGATCGCGGCGAGGGACAGCCCGTCGAGCGCGAGGTCGGCGGTTTGCAAAGCGCCCACGGCGAAGCCGGTGCTGGCCAGTGCGGCCCGGGCGGTGCCCGTCACGTCCTTGTCGGGTTCGGCATAGACCTCGTAGAACTGGTGGGCGGCGACGGCGGCGGCGACCTCGTCATCCGTGGCGGCGGTGTGGACGGTGCCGGCGATCTCGAGTGCGGTATAGGCTTTGTCGCGTGCGGATTGGCTGGACAGGTCGGCCAGGGGGCATGCCCCCGACCGTGCCGCCTTCGATATGGGCGGCGAGGTCGGCCTTTTGGTCATCATGCGACAGGCGGGCGGGGGCGGAGCCGTCCGCGACCAGAAGATCTTAGGCGGCGGCGGGGGAGATGTCCTTGCCGACAATCAGTCGCCGGGCGATGGTCTGGGTGGTGGGATCGCTGTCCAGCGCCAGTTGAGTGGTGGCGACAAGGGGCGACAGGGCGCCGCGCAGGTCGATGCCAAGGTCGGCGCCGAAGCTTTCGATGGCGGCGATGCGGGCGGTCTTGTCGGCATCGAAGCGGAGGGTCAGCAGGCGTTCGAGGCGGTGCTTCCGGGCTTGAAGTTGTGGGTCGGTTTCAGTGTCGATGGAGGCGCGGAGCGGGACGAGGCTGGCGGCGTTGGGGTCTTTGGCGATGGAGTCGAGGGCGGCAGCGCGTTTGGATCGGTCGGGGTCGGACAGGGCAAAGGCGACCAGCGACGAGGCGATCAGGCCGCGCACGCCGGCGTTTGGTTTCAGTTCGGTGATATCGGGCTTGGCGGCGGACGCCGACCTTCTTGCCGTCCGCGCCAAGGGCGACGACGTCGGAGACGATCTTGGCCCAGTCGGACTGGCCCGGCGCCCGAGGTTTATCCGCGGCCCTGGTCGCTGTTTTCGGCGGCGTTCATGGGGGAAATCAACATGATCCCGGTCACGGCGGGGCACTCGGCTTTGGGCGCCCCGGTGCCGGTGACGGGGACGTTGTGCATCCGGCCTGGGGCGATTGGGGCTGTGGGGTCGCTGCCGCTCGGCCCCGCATGGCTGCTGGATGCCGCGTTTTTCGGCACGCATGTGCGGGCGCATTGCGCGCCGCTGGCGGCGCCCGAACTGGTGCTGACGGTGCATCTGCCGCAAGGCGAGGCGCCAGAGGTGGGCAGTGTGGCCGACCTTTATGCCGTATCGCATGTGCTGGTGCCAGCCTGACCCGCGCGCGGCCTGAGGATTGGTGGCGCATCTGGCATCTGGACGATGGCGTGACCTGGATCGGCGAGGCGCATATCCGCGAGTTCTACCGCTGCAATGTCTGGCGTGTGCGCAGGCGGGACGGAGATATGCTGGTGGATTCAGGGATGGGCGTAGTCAGCTTGGGCAAACGGTTGGCGCTGGTGCCTGAGCGGCCGTTGCACGCGGTGGCGAGCCATACGCATTTCGATCACATCGGCTTCCATCACGAGTTTCCGTGTCACTTGTGTCATGAAGCCGAGGCGGAGTTGATGGCCCATCCGACCCGGGCGAACACTTTGGCGTGCCCTTATGTTGTGGACGACAACTTCACGACTTTGCCGCAAACGCTTTATATTTCAACGTCTTACGCGGTAAAATCCGCTCCGGCGACGCGTATCCTGCAGGACAGGGATGTGGTGGACCTTGGGGATCGGCATTTCGAGGTGATCCATACGCCGGGCCATTCCCCGGGCGGGATTGCTCTATGGGAGGCGGCGACGGGCGTCTTGTTTTCGGGCGACATCGTCTATGACGGGCCGCTGATCGAGGACACGTATCATTCCAACGCGAGCGATTATCACCGCTCGATGGTGCGGCTGTATGACCTGCCTGTGCGGGTGGCGCATGGCGGGCATTTTGCCAGCTATGGTTGCGAGCGGCATCGGCAGATCACCGGCGACTGGCTGGCAGGCAAGGCACGCGGCTAGGCCCAGATCTGATCGGGGTCGGGCAGCGGGATAGCGGCGAGGAGTTCTCTGGTATAGTCGGACCGGGGCGCCGCGAACAGCGCCGAGGTTTCCTGATCTTCGACGATCCTGCCCTGATGCAGCACGATCACCCGGGCGCAGAGGCGGCGGATGACACTGAGGTCATGGCTGATGAAGGCCAGCGTCAGGCCAAGGTCCTGCACGAGCGCCTCCAGCAGGTTCAGCACCTGCGCTTGCGAGGAGACGTCGAGGCCCGAGACGATTTCGTCGGCGAGGATGAACTCCGGCTCCATCGCGATGGCGCGGGCGATGCCGACGCGCTGGCGTTGGCCGCCGGACAACTCGTGCGGAAAGCGGGTGGCGAGAGTTCGGGGCAGGCCGACGTGATCCAGCGCGCGCTGAACGCGGGCGGGAATGTCTGAAAAGCCATGCAGGCGCAGGGGTTCGGCGATGATTGTCTCGACGCGGTGGCGGGGGTTCAGGCTGGACAGGGGGTCTTGAAAGATCATCTGGAAGCGCCGTCGCAGCGGGCGCAACTGCGCCTCGGTCATGTGGGTGACATCGGTGCCGCTGAACTGGACCCTACCGTTGGTGGGTTCCAGCAGGCGCACCATCGCCCGGCCCAGCGTCGATTTGCCCGAACCAGAGCCGCCGACGATGCCAAGGACCGAGCCTTTGGGCAAAGTGAAGCTGATGCCGTTAAGGATTTCCACGCGCGGCGCGGCGCCGAAAACCGGCTTTCGCGTCATGTCGGGCAGAGACAGGTGCAGGCCTTGTACGGTGTAAAGGTCAGCCATGCGAGGCCCCTTTGTCCGAGGCGGCAACCTCTGCCTGCACAGCCGCGATCACCGCCTCTGGCACGGGTTTCAGGCTGGCGTCGGGGTCGGTGTATTTCGGCGTCGCGGCCAGAAGGGCGGCGGAATAGGGGTGTTTGGGGCCCGCGAAAAAGCTGCGGATATCGGTGTCTTCGACCACCATGCCGGCGTAGAGGACGGAGAGGGTCTGGCAGATCTTGGACACGACCCCCAGATCGTGCGTCACGAACAACAGCGCTGTGCCGTGCCGGGCCTGAAGCGCCTTGATCAGCGTCAGGATCTGCTTTTGCACCGTCACATCCAGCGCGGTTGTCGGCTCATCCGCCACGATCAGCTTCGGCTCGGCGGCAAAGGCCGAGGCGATCAGGATGCGCTGACGCATGCCGCCCGAAAGTTCATGCGGATAGGACCGCAGCACGCGGTCCGGCTCGGCAATCTGCACCTCGGCCAGAAGGTCACGCGCCCGCGCCTCGGCTTTGGCGCGAGGCCAGCCGAGGATGTCCACCAGACGGTCAGTGACCTGCCCGCCGATCCGGCGCGAAGGGTTCAGGGCGGTCAGCGGGTCTTGCGGGATCAGTGCGCAAGTCGCTCCGATCCGGCGTCGGCGCTGGGCTGGTGGCAGTTGCAGCAGGTCGATGCCGTCCAGCAGAATCTCGCCCGAGGTGATAACGACCGCTTTGGGCAGGATGCCGAGAATGGCCTTGCCGATCATGGACTTGCCTGCGCCACTTTCACCGACAAGGCCATGCACCTCGCCGGGGCCGACCCGCAGCGAGACGCGGCGCAGTAGGGGGATGCCTGTGCCTTTGACCTCTGCCGACAAGTTGCGGATCACCAGAAAGCTCATCGCAGCACCGGATCGTACCGGTCCTTCAGCCCCTCACCCAATTGGCTGAACGACAGGACGGTCAGGAACAAGGCGAGCAGCGGGAACACCAGCACCCACCAGGCCTGATGGATCGAGGCGCGGCCCTCGGCGATCATGCCGCCCCAGGTCGGCTGGTCGGTGGAGATGGAGAGGTTCACGAAGGACAGGATCGCCTCGACGATGACGGCAATGCCCATTTCCAAGGTCAAGAGGACGACGATGGTCGGCAGCACATTGGGCAAGATTTCCCGGATCATCGTGCCAAGCCGCCCGCGCCCCGCGACCTGGGCGGAGGCGACGTAGTCCATCGCGCCTTGGGTCATCGCTTCGGCGCGCACGACACGGGCAAAGCGGGTCCAGTCGATGACGACGATGGCGAGGATGATCGGCCACAGACCCGGGCCGGTGACAGCGATCAGCAGGATCGAGAACAGGACCGGCGGGAAGGCCATCCAGATGTCGATCAGGCGCGAGACGACGAGGTCGACCCCGCCGCGCAGGAACCCGGCCAGCAGGCCAAGGGTCGCGCCGATGATGGCCGTGGCGGTGCCGGCGATCAGCGCCACGGTCAGGGCGACTTGCGCGCCATAAAGGATGCGGCTGAGCACGTCGCGGCCAAGGCTGTCGGTGCCGAGCAGGAAGGCCGGATCGCTGCCCGCCATCCAGACCGGCGGCAGGCGGCCGGCCATCAGGTCCTGCGCGAGCGGGTCTTGCGGCGCGATCAGCGGGGCGAAAACAGCGACCGCGGCCAAGAGCACAAGCCAGCCGCCCGACAGCCACAGCCGCAAACCCGCCCGGCGGCGCTGGGTGCCGCGCCCCTCAACCATGCCGAAGCCGTGGGTTCAGGACGGCGTACAGCGCATCGACGGCGAGATTGACGCCGGTGAAGATCACCGCGAACAGGATCACGATGCCTTGGATCAGCGGCAGATCGCGGTTGACCACGGCGTCGATGGCAAGGTTGCCGAGGCCCTCATAGCTGAACAAACGCTCGATGATGATTGTGCCGCCGATCAGGAAGGTGAACTGCACCCCCACCAGCGTCAGCGTCGGCAGGACGGCGTTCGGCAACGCCTCGCGCAGGATGACGTGGTTTTCGCTGTAGCCCTTGGTGCGGGCGAGGGTGACGTAGTCGAGATGCATGGTTTCCTTCAGGCTTTGCTTAAGAACCTGCGCGATGATCGCGGACAGCGGGATACCGAGCGCCAGGGCGGGCAGGAACATGTGGCTGGCGAGGTCCAGCCACAGATCGAACCGCAAGCGCAGGATGCTTTCGAAAAGGTAGAAATTCGTGCTGAACGGCAGGTCAAGTGAGGGGGTCACGCGGCCCGAAATGTTGAAAATTGGAAAGACGACACCGAACATCAGGATCAGCACCAGCCCCCACAGGAAGTCCGGAATCGACAGCGCCATGCCGTTGCCGATGTCGATGGCAGCCTCAACCGTTGTGTCCCGGCCCCGGGTGCCGGTCAGCGCCGCCACCCCGCCCAGGACTATCGCGATGACCAGCGCCATGATCGACAGTTCGAGAGTGGCGGGCAGACGGTCCAGCACCAGCGCCAGTACCGGCTGGCGCGTGGTGATCGACGTTCCGAAATCACCCTGCAAAACGCCGCTGGCCCAGATCAGGAACTGCTGCGGCAGGGGTTTGTCGAGGCCATAGAGTGCGGTCAGGCGGGCGATGTCGTCGTTCGTCGCGCCGGGCGGCAGCATCAGGGCGATGGGATTGCCGGGCACCACGCGGATCACGACAAACACGATCACCGCCACGCCGATCAGCGTAATGGCGGTTGTCACCGCGCGCAAAAGAAGTTGCCTTAGAAGTCGCATCCCGCCCCGGACCGCTTGTCGCAGCCCAAGCCCCCTCATGTTGCCAAAAATATCCCGCGGGGTCTGGGGGGCGCGTCGCCCCCCAGTTCTGCCTTACGAGCGCTTCATCAAAAACGGCAGCAGCGCCCCAGAGTGATGCGGCGTCACTGTCACGCCTTTGGCCGCGAGGATCGGCTGCACATATTGCAAAAGCGGAATGACATAGGCGTTCTCGGCGATGTAAGCGTCCACTTCTTTCCAGCCCTGGATGCGCTTTGCCTCGTCCTTTTCGCCCCAGAGCGGGTTGATCTTGTCGATCAGATCCTTGCCGTCCCAGACCGAGTGCGGCGATGGCCCGTACATCGCAAACCCGGTCGAAGTCGTCGGATCGCCGACCGAGTTGCCCCAGTTATAGAACGCCGCGGGGGCCAGCTTGTCGGCGGCACGAAGCTCGTAATGTTTCGCGATTTCATAGACTTCGATGGTCGCCTCGATCCCGACTTTCCGCCATGCACCGACGATGGCCTGGATCATCTCGTAATCCTTGGGCTTGAAACCCTTGGTGGTCTGGATGGTGAATTTCACCGGATTGTCGGGGGAATAGCCCGAGGCGGCCAGCAGCGCCTTGGCCTTTTCCGGGTCATGGGGCGTCTTGATCGTGGGATCATAGGCGTCGTAATCCGGGGTTTCCAGCGTGTCGATGGCGACACCGTAGCCGGACAGAAGCCGGTCGATGATGGTCTGCTTGTCGATGGCCATGACGGCGGCGTGGCGGACATTGGGGTCCAGCATCACATCGATATCGTTCAGGAAAATCATGCCGATGTCGGAAATCGGCGTGGCATAGCCGTTCATGCCGCCTTTCAGCCGGTCGTATTCCTCGTAAGGCATTTCCAACGTGACATGGGACGAGCCGCTTTCGATTTCGGCCACGCGGGAGGCGGCGTCGGTGACGAATTTGATCGTCACAGTTTCAAAATCCGGCTTGCCGCCCCAGTAATTGGCGTTGGCTTTCAGGCGGACAAAGGCGCCCTGTTCAAACTTCTCGACCATGTAGGGGCCGGTGCCGATCGGAGCGGCCTCGAACCCTGCCGCGCCGACTTTGGTGTAGTATTCCTTCGGCAGGACATAGCCGGTCAGGAAATACATCCATTTGAAGATCGTCGGATCGAACTGCTTCACATCGGCGGTGACTTTGTTGCCGGAGGCCGTGATGTTGGCCAGCGTGCCCCAGACGAACTGGATCGGATTGCCGGTGGCCGGATCGGCGGCGCGGGTCAGGGACCAGGCCACATCCTCAGCCGTGAAGGGCGCGCCGTCGTGCCAGGTCACGCCGTCACGGACGGTCATGTGAACCTGGCTGTAGTCGGCGTTCCAGCCCCAGTCGGTCAACAGGCCCGGGGCGGGTTTCAAGTCGGGCTGTTGCAGGATGAACTGGTCGAACACCGACTGGTAAAGCCCTTGAATCGTTGGGTTCACCGCCGAGGGGCCGGTGGTCGGGTCCCAGGATGGCAGGTTGACGTTGTAGGCGATGACAAGCTCGTCAATGCCCGCGGCCAGAGTTGGCAGGCCGAAGGCCGAAACCGCCGCGCCGGCGGCGGCCGTTTGCAGAAGTGAGCGTCTTGTGATGGTCATTTTGGTCCCTGTTGGTTGGTATATTGATTCAATTTCCGACGAGTTTACGGGCAAGCAGATACCCCGCGCCAGCCCCGGTTCCGGCACCGGGCCAGACGGCCGCGCCGGTCAGATGCAGGTTCGGGATCGGGGTCGAGCCGTCCGCATGGCCGCGGGCCGGGCGGAACAGGAAGTTTTGCGACAAATGATGGCTGCCGCAGACCTGATCGCCGCCGATCAGGTTCGGGTTGTCGGATTCCAGATCCGCGGGGGTGACGATGCGCTGGCCGAGGATTTTCGCTTTGGTTCCAGGGGCATGGGCTTCCAGAATGTCGAGGGCTCGGGCGGCGAAGGGTTCGGCGGCGGTGGGCCATGTGCGGGCGGCAATCTCGGCTTTGGCGTCGCCCTTGATGGTGCCGGGGGCCATGCGGACCTGAAGCCAAAGGACATGCTTGCCCGGCGGCGCGCGAGAGGGGTCGACGACCGTGGGCTGACCGACGACGACGATCGGTTCGTCGGGCAGAAGTCCGGCCTTGGCTTGCGCATAGGTCCGGGCCATCTGGTCCAGACTGGGGGCGAGGTGGACATAGGCGAAGGTTTCCAGCTCGGACGAGGCTGTCCAGTCCGGCAGGCCGTCCATCGCCAGATGGATCATCATGGTGCCGGGGGCGTGGTCGAAGGCATTCATCTTGCTGTCAAAATCCGGCGTGGTGCCGCCGGTCAGCTTCGGCAGGGCACTGGGGGCGACGCCGGCGATCACGGTTTTGGCAAGGATGGTGCGGCCGTCAGCCAGTTCCACGCCGCTCGCCTTGCCGCGTTCGGTCAGGATGCGGGCCACGCGGGCGCCGGTTTCGACCGGATGGCCCCGCGCTTTCAGCGCGCTGGTCATGGCTTTGATGATCGTGTCCGCGCCGCCTTGGCCAATCACCATGCCGAACGCCTGTCCCGCCATGCCTTCCAGATAGGGAAACAGCGCGCCGCCGGCGATGTCTGGCGCGAAGTCGAGATGCAGTCCCCAAGCGCCCAGCATGGCCTGAACCTGTGGTGCTTCGAAGGTTTCGGTCAGCCATTTGCGCGGAGAGGAGAGCAGGAACTGGCCCATGTCGAGCGTTCCCGCCATGCCTTTGGCGCGAAGTGTTTTGAACATGAAATATGCAAGCGCACGAAACTGCATTGGCGCGCTTAGAAGCCCGAAGAGATGCGGCGCTTCGGTGGGGAAGGCGGCGGCGAGGGTGCGCCAGGTTTCGGCGTCCTTGGCGGAAAGGGCGGCGATCCGGGCGGCGGTTCCTTCCAGATCGGTGGACACGCCGCACCAGGTGCCATCGGGGAAGCTGGAGGCGAAGGGGCGGTTCGCCGGGGCGAAAGCAGCGCCGTGTCTGGTCAGTTCCGCGCCGTATTCCTTGAAAAAACCGCTGCCCGCGAACAGGGACAGGTTCATCGCCGCCCAGTCGTGGCGAAAGCCGGGCAGGGTGTATTCTGCGGTTTTCACGGCGCCGCCCGCCACATCGGCGCCTTCAAAAACCGCGACGCGCCAGGATCTTGCGGCCAGATGCAAAGCCGCCGCCAGCGTGTTCACGCCCGCGCCGATCAGCACTGCATCATAGGTTTCCGGCACTGGCGCCCTCCCCTGACCCTGCAAGGATATTTGCGAATGCATTTAATTCTGTCTAGCATGATTCCAGCCTGTGTCGGCGGGAATCCTGAAACGCGCGCTTCTCGCCGGCGCATCATGCAACAGGGAGAACAAGATGACTGCTGCGAATGTGCTGAGCCAGATGGCCAAGATGCTGGCCTCGGGCGGGATCGAGGTGGTGGATTGCACCGGGGTTTTGGGGCCGGACACGCCGCTGTTGAAGCTGCCGCCGGATTTCGCCAAGGACACGCCGAAGATCGAGATTCACCGGATCAGCGAATACGACAAGGACGGTCCGTTCTGGGCCTGGAACTGGCTGAAGATGGGCGAACATTCCGGCACCCATTTTGACGCGCCGCACCACTGGATCACCGGCAAGGATTATGCCGACGGTTACACTGACACGCTGCCGGTGCAGCGGCTGGTGGCGCCGGTGAATGTGCTGGATTTCGCCAAGGAATGCGCAGCGAACCCGGATTTCCTGCTGACCATCGACCATGTGAAGGCGTGGGAGGCCGCGCATGGCGAGATCAAGGCGGGCGAGTGGGTGGTCCTGCGCAGTGACTGGGACAAGCGGGGCCATGACGAGGCGCTGTTCCTGAATGCCAACGAGACCGGACCGCATACGCCGGGGCCGACCGCCGAGGTGATCGAGTATCTGATCGCCAAGGGCATTGTCGGCTGGGGCAGCCAGTGCATCGGCACGGATGCTGGGTCGGCGGGCGGCATGAACCCGCCCTATCCGGCGCACAACCTTTTGCACAAGAACAACCGCTATGGGCTGGCCTCGCTTGCCAATTTGGACAAGTTGCCGGCCAAGGGCGCGATGTTGATTGCAGCGCCTTTGAAGATCAAGAACGGCACCGGATCACCGATCCGGGCGCTGGCTTTGGTGCCGCGCGGCTAAGTCATGGCCGCGCATGTCATCATCGGGTCCGGCATCAACTCTCTTGTCGCGGCGGCCATGCTGTCGTTGAAGGGGGATCGGGTGCTGGTGCTGGAGCGGGAGGATCGTCTTGGCGGCTGTTTGCTCAGCGCCGAGGCGACCCTGCCGGGGTTCACCCATGACGTGATGGCGGCGACATTCGTGCTGTTCATGACCGGGCCAGCGGGGGCGGCGCTGGGGCCGCATCTGGCCCGGCATGGGTTTGAGTATTGCCATACGGCGCATCCTACGGCAGTTCTGCGCCCCGATGGGTCATCTTTGATTTTGACGATGGATGGGGCTGCGAATGCCGCCAATTTCAATGCTTTGGCGGCAGGGGATGGCGATCAGTTGCGGGCGGATATTGGCGGGGTTCTGGCGGATGCGCCGTTCCTGTTCGCGCTGCTGGGCGGCAGTCTTTGGTCTTGGGCGACCGCGAAACTGCTGATCGGGCAGGTGCGGAAGAAGGGTCTGCGGGGTCTGGCCACCTGGATCGGGCAGGCGCTGGTTCCGGCGCGGGGGTGGCTTGAGGCTAATTATCAAAGTCCGCTGACGCAGGCGTTGCTGGCGCCTTGGGTGCTGCATTGTGGGCTGACGCCGGAATCGACCTATTCCGCCCAGATGGGCAAAGTGGTGGCATTTGCGTTGGAGGCGGCGGGGGCTCCGGTTGCCAAAGGCGGCAGCGGCCAGATCGTCAAGGCGTTCAAGGCCCTGATCGAGGAAAAGGCCGGCGAGTTTCGCACCGGCGCGGATGTGGAGCGGATCATCACGAAAGATGGCAGGGTCACGGGCGTGCGGCTTGCCTCGGGTGAGGGGATCGCGGCGACGTCGGTTCTGGCCTCGGTCGATCCGGCGCAACTTTATGGGCGACTGCTGGAGGGCGTGAACCTGCCCGAGGACAAGGCTGCGGTGAAGCAATTCCGGCATGGGCGGGGGAATTTCCAACTGCATTATGCGTTGGACCGGCCCCCGGAATGGCAGACGCCGGGGCTGGAGGATGTGGCGCTGATCCATCTGTCAGACGGGATCGACGCGGTGTCGAAGTCGGCGAATGAGGCGGAACGCGGGATGTTGCCCGAAGTGCCCACGATCTGCGTGGGGCAACCGAGCCGGCTGGACCCGTCGCGCTGCCCGCCCGGCAAGGCGGTGCTGTGGCTGCAAATTCCCGACGCGCCGCGCGGGATCAAGGGCGATGCGGCGGGCGAGATTTCGCGCCGGGATTGGGACGCCGTGCGTGAGGCGTTTGCTGACCGGGTTGAGGCGATTCTGTCGCGTCATATCAAGGACTTCGAGGCGATCAAGCTGGCGCGGCGCGCCTATTCGCCGAAGGATCTGGAGGCGATGAATATCAACCTCGTCGGCGGCGATCCCTATGGCGGGGCCTGTTCCATCGACCAGTTCTTCATCTACCGCCCCTTCGCGCATTCGGTGAATGGCACGGGCCTCGTGCGCGGGCTGATCCATATCGGGGCTTCGACCCACCCTGGCCCCGGTCTTGCAGGCGGCTCTGGCTTCAACGCCGCAAAGAGGTTGGGCGCGTGATGGACGAGGGGGAAATTCCGCGTTTGGGCGAGATCGGGCTGTCGAACTACCCGCCCTATCTGATGAACCGTATCATGGGCCGCTATAACGCCTCGATCCGGGCGGAGATGGGGAAGCTGGGCTTGACCACGCCGAAGATGCGGGCGCTGGCGGTGCTGTCGGTGATGGACGGCCTGCTTGTCGGACAGTTGGCGGTGCATGCGATTGTCGAGCAGAGCACCCTGTCCCGGGCACTTGACGCGCTGCAGGCGGACGGGCTGGTGCGGCGCGAGGTGGATGTCAGCGACAGTCGGGCGATCCGGGTTTTCATCACGCAAGCGGGCCGCGCCAGGTTCGAAACCCTGTGGCCGCATATGGCCGAGACGTTTCGGGCGATGTTCAACGGTATCGATCAGGCCGGCGTTCGCGCCTTTGTGGCGACCTTGCAGAAGATCCACGCCAACATCCGTACGCACGACTTTTAGGGGCAAGCCATGGCAGAACGGTCTTTCAAGACGGAAGTCGAGCATTTGAAGCAGGGCAAAGGCACCACCTTTACCGGTGAGGGGATTTTGGCGCTGACCAAGGCGCTGTTGGAAAACGGCGTCGGGTATGTCGGCGGCTATCAGGGTGCGCCGATCAGCCATCTGATGGATGTGTTGGCCGATGCGCAGGATCTGCTGGCCGAACTTGGCGTGCGGTTCGAGGCGAATGCAAACGAGGCGGCGGCGGCGGCGATGCTGGCGGCCTCGGTCCACTATCCGATCCGGGGGGCGGTGACGTTCAAGGGGCCGGTCGGGGTCAATGTCGCCTCGGACGCTTTGGCGAACCTGTCGTCAGCCGGGGTGAACGGCGGGGCGCTGGTGATCGTGGGCGAGGATTACGGCGAAGGCTCGTCCATCATGCAGGAGCGCACGCAAGCTTTCGCGATGAAATCGCAGTTCTGGCTGCTCGACCCTCGCCCGAACCTGCCGTCGATTGTGAAGGCGGTGGGGGACGGGTTTGCGCTGTCGGAGGCGTCCAACAGCCCGGTGATGCTGATGGTGCGGATACGGTCCTGCCATGTGACGGGCTCGTTCGAGTGCCGGGACAACCGGCGGCCCACGCTGTCGGTGCGGGACGCGCTGTCGAACCCGCGCAGTGATTTCGCGCGGGTGGTGCTGCCGCCGATGTCTTACATGCAGGAACAGGAGAAGGTGAAAATCCGCTGGCCCGCGGCGGAAAAGTTCATTGTCGAGAACGGGTTGAACGAGGTGTTCGGGCCGAAGGATGCGCGCTTCGGCATCGTCGTGCAGGGCGGCATGTACAACGGCGTGATCCGGGCGTTGCAGCGGCTGGGGCTGGCAAGTTTGACCGGCGAGGCGCAGGTGCCGATATATGTGATGAACGTGACCTGGCCGATGATCGCGGCGGAGTTTCTGGAGTTCTGCGCGGGCAAGGACCACGTTCTGGTGGTCGAGGAAGGCCAGCCGGAGTTCATCGAGACTCAACTGGGCAGTTTCCTGTACCGCGCCGGGGCCACGGTCAAACTGCACGGCAAGGGCCTGTTTCCGATGGCTGGGGAATACACCGGCGCGGTGATGCTGAACGCGGTCGAGGGGTTCCTGAAGCTGGCCGCGCCCGACATCCTGCCTGCCAAGGTTCGCGCGCCCAACATGGACAAGCCGCAGATCCCCGATCTGACCAGAACCGTGCCGATACGGCCCCCAGGCTTCTGTGTCGGCTGCCCGGAGCGGCCGATTTTCGCGGCGATGAAGCTGGTGGAAAAGGAGCTTGGCAAGCACCAGATCGCCGCCGATATCGGCTGCCACCTGTTTGGCGCGCTGCCGCCGTTCGAGATTGGCGGGGCGACGATGGGATTTGGCCTTGGGCCGGCGGCCAATGGCGCGTTTGATGGCGGCGGGGAAAAGCGGCCTATCGCGATCATTGGCGATGGCGGGTTCTGGCACAACGGGCTGTCGTCGTCTTTCACCAACATGGCGTTCAACAAGTCGGACGGTGTGGCGCTGGTGGTGGACAATTTCTATTCGGCAGCGACGGGCGGGCAGGACGTAATGTCCTCGCGGGGGGGCAATCCGACCAAGTCGACGCGCAACCCGATTTCCAAGGCAATCAAGGGGATAGGTATAAATTGGGTGCGCGAGGTGGACCACACCTATGACGTGGGCCGCCTGCGCGATCTGATCCGTGAGGCGCTGACCACCAAGGCGGAAGGGCCGAAAGTCATCGTCGCCTCATCCGAGTGCATGTTGAACAAACAGCGGCGGGAAAAGCCGCTGCGGGCGCAGGCGATCAAGGACGGGCGTCGGGTGGAGGCGCCTAGGTTCGGGGTGGATGAAGAGATTTGCACCGGCGATCACGCCTGCATGCGGCTGTCGGGCTGCCCATCCTTGGGGCTGAAGCGGCTGGACGATCCCTTGCGGGATGACCCGGTGGCGTCGATTGACCAGTCCTGCGTCGGTTGCGGCAATTGCGGTGAAGTGGCCGATGCCGCGATCCTGTGCCCCAGCTTTTACCGCGCTGATGTGGTGCACAATCCGGGCGGGTATGAGCGGTGGTGGGCGGGAGTTTCCGGGTCGGTCATCGGCTGGCTGGTCGCGCGGCGGCGGGGCAAGCGGTTGGAGATTGCCGCATGATGCTGGACCCGCAGCGCCCCGATCCGCAGCTTTCCGGCGTGATCAAGCTGGCGATCCTTGCCGTCGGCGGGCAGGGCGGCGGGGTGCTGACGGCATGGATCGAGGATGTCGCGCGCGCCGGGGGCTATCTCGCGCAGGCGACCTCGGTGGCTGGCGTATCGCAGCGCACCGGGGCGACGGTTTATTACATTGAAATGGCGCCTGCCGGCCTTGGTCAGCCGGTGTTTTCGCTGATGCCGGCGGCCGGGGATGTTGACATCATGATCACCGCCGAGCTGATGGAGGCGGGGCGGGCGATCATTCGCGGCTTTGTGACGCCGGATCGGACCGTGCTGATCACCTCGACCCACCGGATGTTGGCGGTATCGGAAAAGATCGCGCCGGGGGATGGGATTGCCAATGCGGACGAGGTGCTGGCGGCGGCAGAGATTGCGGCGCGGGCGGTGCTGAAGGCGGATTTCGACGCGCTGGCGGTGAAGGCGGGCTCGGTTATCTCGGCGTCGCTGCTGGGAGCATTGGCGGCGTCCGGCACGCTGCCTTTCCCGCGGCGGGCGTTCGAGGCGGCGATCAAAGCGGGCGGGCGCGGGGCGGAGGCGAGTTTGCGGGCGTTCTCGGCGGGGTTTGACGCGGTGATGGCGGGGGATGTGCCCGTGGTCGCTGCCGAAAAACCTGTGCAGTCGATCAAAGGGCCGGTGCGGTTGATGGCGGGTTGGGCCGCGCTGATGGCGCGCGTCGCGGGCCTGCCGGAACCGGCGCAGGCGATGGCGAAGGCGGGGCTCGCCAAGGTCGTGACATTTCAGGATCTTCGCTATGGCGGTCACTATCTGACCCGGCTGGAGGGAATGGCGCGGCTGGACCGAATGCCGTTTGTTTTTACTGAGACAGCGGCGAAATACCTGGCCAATGCCATGGCCTACGACGATATCATCCGGGTGGCCGATGCCAAGACCCGCACGGGCCGCCAGAGCCGAATCGCGGGCGAGATGGGCAAGTCGGAGGCCCATGTCATGCAGGTGACCGAGTTCCTGCACCCAAGGGCAGAGGAAATCGTCTCGATGTTGCCGGCGAAAATGGGCGCGCGCTGGGCGGCCAATCCGGGGCGGATGCAATGGCTGGACCGCTGGTTCGGCAAGGGACGGCGCATCCGGACGGACCGGCTTTCGGGATTTTTGATGCTGTATCTGCTCGGCGGGTTGCGATGGTGGCGGCCCCGGACGCTGCGCCATTCCAGTGAGATGGCGCATCTGGAGGCATGGGCCACCAAGGCAATCGCGATGCTGCCGCAGGACTATGACCTTGCGGTGGAGTTGCTGCGCACCCGGCGGCTGGTGAAGGGCTATTCGGACACCCATGCGCGCGGGCTGTCGAAATATGACCGGGTTCAGGCTGGGATTGACTTGGTGGCGGGGCGGGTTGATGCGGCGGACTGGGCCGCGCGGTTGATAGAGGCGGCGCTGAAGGATGAAGAGGGCAAGGCGCTGGACGGGGCGATTGCCACGATCCGCAGTTTCGTTTGATTGAAGCGGCGTCTTGGTTGGACCGCCGGGAGGGCCAGCCCTCCCGGACCTTCCCGGGATAGTTGCGGCTTCGGTGAAATCAGGCGAGACTTGGTGCAGGCAGGTAGCGGCCTCTCAAGGGACGGGGGGCTTTGGCTTCCAGATTTGCCAAAGTGGCGCGAATTTTGGTCGCGCTGTGCCGGCGTAGAAGTTCAAACGGGCCGCGCGGAAAGTTCAGGCCCAGTTTCAGCGCAGTGTCGATGCCTTCTTGGGTCGTGCCGCCCTCGGCCAGAAGCCAGCAAGCCTCATTGACCAGCGCGGCCTCGATCCGCAGGGCGATGGCCTCGGCGTCGCGTGGCGGGGTCAGGTCGGGGGCGGGCAGCAGAAAGCCCTTGCCGGTCTTGCGGCCAAGCGCGCCGGATTCGACCTGATGGCGCAGGGTTTGAAAGACGTGGTAGCGCGGGTTGTGCTGCATCGCCGCGAAAAGGCTTTCGGTCGCGGCGAGGTTGATATCGGCGCCGATCAGGTCGATCAGGCCGAAGGGGCCGATCCGGTAGCCTGCCGCGATCATGGCGGCTTCGATTTCGGCGGCGGTGCGGCCTTCTTCCAGAAGCGCCAAAGCCTCGCCGTAAAACGGCCTTGCGCAGCGGTTGACGATGAAGCCGGGACGGTCGGGGGCGTCAATCACGGTTTTGCCCGCCGCCTCGGTGAGGGTGCGGGCAAGGGTCAGCGCGGCGGGCGAGGTCTGCGCCG
>Ga0105047_10009373_pt1 | contig 16131 bp, 13 predicted proteins | sample MAT04_FD_78384 | JGI IMG/M metagenome (GOLD analysis project Ga0105047, IMG submission 78384) | Freshwater microbial communities from Lake Fryxell liftoff mats and glacier meltwater in Antarctica - MAT-04 (megahit assembly) | ecosystem: Environmental > Aquatic > Freshwater > Ice > Liftoff...
GCCAACGCGTCCCAGCCGGCGGGGACGTTCACTCGCGATGATCGATCAATCCATGTCGAGACACGAAACGAGATCGCCAGCGTGACCGATTTGGCCGACGTCGTTGTCGGCGTTTTCGATTCGCGTCCCGTGTTTTTGAAGGATGTTGCCGAAGTCCGCGACGGTGCCGAGGAAACACGAAACTACGTCCGCCACGGCTGGGGTGCAGCACGCGGATTCGAGTTGCACGAGCGAAGTCCTGGGACCCTCGTCGGTGACGCAATCGTCGATCATGACTCGCCATCGCTCGCGATCGAATCGAGCACCCCCGCCGTGACGATCGCGATCTCGAAACAGAAAGGTGCGAATGCGGTTCGTGTCGCGGATGCCGTGATCGCGCAAGCCGAGTTGCTGCGCCGCAACATCTTGCCCACCGACGTCGAGATGGTCATTACGCGGAACAGCGGTCAAACGGCCAACCACAAGGTCAACGAGCTCGTCGAAGCGCTCGGGGTCGCGATCGTGATCGTGATTTTACTTTTGACGGTTGGGCTCGGCTTCCGCGAAGCGATGATTGTGGCGGTCGCGGTCCCTGTCGTCTTTGGTTTGACGCTGGCCGTGAACATGCTGTTCGGCTTTACCATCAATCGCGTGACGCTGTTCGCCTTGATCTTAGCACTCGGCTTACTCGTCGATGACCCGATCGTCGATGTCGAAAATATTGCCAGACACTTTCATGATCGGAAAAGGGCGACGAGGCGAATCGTCCTCGACGCGGTCGCCGAAATCCGACCGCCGCTCATCAGCGCCACGCTCGCGGTGATCGTCAGCTTTCTGCCGATGTTTTTCATCACAGGCATGATGGGGCCTTACATGTCGCCGATGGCGCTCAATGTCCCCGTCGCGATGCTGATGTCGATGCTCGTCGCGTTCACGATCACCCCATGGCTGTCGTATCACTTACTCAAGAAACATTATCCGAACGAAGAGTCGGGGATCGACGGTGCGGCATCCGAGCCCGAACCGGCGGCGGGCGCCCCGACGTCGCATGACGCCTATGACCCCGACGTGGTCAAGCAATCGTTGCTCTACCGGTTCTTTCGCCCGTTGATGGTGCCACTGCTGGCAACGCGGTCGCGAGCTCTGCTATTCCTAGCGTTCATGGCACTCTTAACCTTCGCGGCCGCTGGCATGGGTGCGATGCGAATGGTGCCGCTGAAGATGCTGCCGTTCGACAACAAGAACGAGTTCCTGGTGCTGCTCGATATGCCCGAGGGGACCACGATCGAGAGGAGTGACGCGGTGATCCGGCGGCTCGAATCGGTCATCGCTTCGACGCCCGAAGTGACCGATTACACGAGTTATGTGGGAACCGCTGGCCCGATCGACTTCAACGGTCTCGTCCGACACTATTACCTTCGTCGATACCCCCACCAATCCGAAATGCGGGTCAATCTGGTAGGAAAGAAAAACCGGGAACTTCAAAGTCACGCGATCGGATTGCGGATTCGCGATGAACTGACCGCCATCGCCGAGGCTGCAGGCGGTAAGTTGCAAATCGTCGAGCTGCCACCCGGCCCTCCCGTGCTCGCCTCGCTCGTTGCCGAGATTACGGGCCAGTCCGACATGCGGTATGACGAGTTGCTCGATGCCGCCGATCTCTTGGCTAAGCGAATGCGAATGGAACCGGGCATTGTCGAGGTCGACAATGTCCGCGAGCAACCGACCGAGAAAATGATCTTTGTTCCCGACCAAGAAAAGGCGGCACTCGCGGGAGTCTCGGTCGACGAGATCGCGCGCAGTATCGCGATCGCACTCGGCGGCGACTCTGAGCAAACGATGCGTGTCACCGGCGAACGACAACCCCTGCGACTGACGTTTCAATTGCCCCGTCCGATCCGATCGAGTCTCGCCGACTTGTCGCAACTGCCGGTGCGTGGCGAGAACGGCAACATCATCCTGCTCGCTGAACTCGGACAATGGACCCCGGCGACCGTCGGCCAAACGTTCTATCACAAAAACTTACAACCGATCGCTTACGTGTTCGCCGAATGTGTCGGACGGACGCCAGCGGAGTGCATCGTCGATCTGCTGGCCGATCAAGTCGATTCGGCATCACCGACGCTGGCGATCGCCCAACCGCGTCCGGTCGAGTCGCGAACGTTTCTTGCCAACGGTAGCGGAATCGAATGGGGCGTCGGCGAGGGGATCGACGTCACGTTTGCGGGCGAAGGTGAATGGCAAATCACCCTGGATGTATTCCGCGATCTCGGGCTCGCCTTTGGTGCCGCGATGGTAATGATTTATATCATTCTCGTCGCCCAGACCGGCTCGTTCGCGGTGCCGCTTATCGTCATGATGGCGATCCCGCTGACAATGCTCGGCGTGATGCCAGGATTCTATGGGCTCAACGCGATTCTTGGATCGCCCGTGGGCGGGTACGCCGATCCAGTCTTTTTTACCGCGACGGCGATGATTGGAATGATCGCACTTTCGGGGATCGTCACGCGTGACTCGATCATTCTTGTCGACTTCATGGAGCAATCGGTGGCCCGGGGACGTCCGCTCTTTGATGCGATTCTCGAAAGCCGAGTCGTGCGATTGCGCCCGATTTTGTTGACCGCCGGAGCCGCGTTGTTGTCCGCGATCCCGATCACGTTGGACCCGATATTCTCGGGGCTCGGATGGTCGTTGATTTTTGGCTTGATCGCCTCGACCGTGTTTACGCTGTTCGTCATTCCCGTCAGCTATTGGCTCATCCGACAAAAATGATTGCGATGGAATTTCGCCGGTGTCTTCGTTTCGCTTTCTCGCAAGTTCGTAGGCGAAACCAAGGTGATGCGAATAGTCCGCCCAGCAGGATTCGAACCTTCGACTTACGGGTTAGTAGCCATCACTAATCGCCTTCTAGTCATCACTCAGATATTCATGTCTGCCGCAATCGTTCTTTCGGCACGCCCTTCGTTCGAGCATGTCATTAGCTTGGCGATATCGACGTTGGGTGTTGCGATGGGGACTTGGGCGATCGTTGCGATGGGTATTCGCCGCGTCTCGGTGATGCCCGACTTGAAGTCCAGCGCGCGATTGACAACGACAGGTCCGTATCGCTTCGTGCGACATCCGATGTATACCGCGCTGCTACTGTTCGCCGGCGGGCTTGCGTTTAGCCCATTCGCGATCTGGAAGGCAACCGCGTGGTTCATCCTTCTCTTCGTCCTATTTTCAAAGACGGTGATTGAAGAGCAACAACTGCGCGATCGTTTCCCGAACTACGAGAGCTATGCTAAGCAGACAAAGCGATTCATTCCACTTCTGATTTAACATCGTGCCGTTCACGCTAATAGCTATTCGGATCAAGTTTCACTTTGCCACGGAAGATCCAGTAGATACTGACGGTGTAGCTGTTCGCGACGACGACCCAAACCGCACTAAACGCGGAACCGAGGAACACCATCAACGTGCTGAATAGGTGCATTTTCGGGCCGACCCGATCCCATCCGAACACGAGCACGGCGAGGAAGCCGCTTTCGAGAAAGAACGCGAAGATTCCCTCGGCGGCCCAGTTCGTTCCGAACTCGAACTCCATCACGATGCCCGTAGCCATGCCGATGGCACAGTTGACGGCGAACACGCTGTTCGAAACTATTTGGCTGGATTCTGTTGAGCCGGGATCGCCTCGAATTTCGGCCGGGCGTTTGAATTCACATAGACAGCAACATCGAACGCTTCTTGGTCGGACAGGTCTGCATCGTCGAGTGGCATTGCGACTTTGAGCCAAGATGCCATCTTGGGAACGTCCGCGAGTCCCGCTCCGTCGTTGAACGACATACTACCCCACACCGGCGGGCCGTCATCCGTTCCGATACCGTCGTCGGCGTGACACGATGAACAGCGGTCCTGATAGAGCGACTTGCCTCGCTCGATACTCGGTTCTGCAGGAGGATTATCCAGCATCGTCATGTGATTCGGGCCAAGCGGGTTTGTGGGATTCATCTTGAGCAGTGTGTCTTGAGACAGCCAGGTGATGTAAGTAGCAATGGCGACGGGGACCTCGGAACCGTTCGCGGGTCGCGTGCCGTTTTGGCTTCGGATGAAACAATTCAAAATGCGATCTTCGAGCGTAATGACGCGTTGTTCTCGCGGTGAGAAGGCTGGATACGCCGCGGCGACTCCGATAAACGAGCCGGCTTTTTCGTGCCGGCCCGCATTGAGGTGACAAGACGTGCACTTCAACGAATTACCGACGAACGGCTTCGTCAACGGATGCTCGTTCGTCTCTTCGATCAGCAACTCGCCAAGTCGAACGACGTCGCCGAGTTTTCCGGGTGGATACACTTCGCGGCTTTCCACCTCGAATCGATCGATCCACTCATCAACATCAAGCTCTGGGTTTTTGAAGTTGTCGTTGATGCCATCAGGGACCTTCGAGGTTGTCTCCGTCACGCCGGTTTCGGATGCGTCAACTTGGATGACCGCTTCCTGTGCGGAGACCAAGAATGCCAAGGCAATGGAAAGGCTAAAAATGGCGGTGGGCAACATTCGTTTCATTGGGAGTTTTCCAGAAGGGATTGTTGCGACTTGAAATTCAGAGATGAATCGTTTGTCGATCCAGGTTTTGAGATGCCAGCACCAGCGGGCATGGATTGAGAATGGCCCGTACTGCAGGAGTGCCTTACCGTCGCCGGTATTGAGCAGCTTCAAGAAGTCCGACTGCGGCTCGAAGGTTTCCATGGAACCATCCGACAAGAATGCTCGCAGGTTGTGCCACAGAATCGGGCACTGCCGTACCGCGTACACGCCCGCTTTGGGCGAAGGTGAATCCATGACCGTCCCTGAGTCGCCGACCGCAAAGACACGCGGGTCGGTCAGCGACTGAAGCGTCTTGGAAGTCGCGATGAACCCACGATCATCGGTTTGAAGATTCAGCTTGCCGAGTACCGAAGGAGCCGCTGCGCCAGTCGCCCAAATCACGACGTCGGTTTCGTAGCGACTGCCGTCTTCGGTTTCAATGAAGTCATCGCCAACCTGAGTGACTCGGTATCCGGGCGTCATGTGGATGCTTCGTGACAAAAGTATTCGCTCGATTTTGCGAACGCTACGTGGCTTCATGCCTTCGGCCACCGTGTCGCTGCTGGTGAAAATCTCGATCGAGAACTCGCAACTCAAGTTTCGCTTCTCGCACCGTTGCAACAAGCACAATGCGATTTCAACACTCGCGACGCCACCACCGACAATGGCGACCTTCAAGGGACGACCGGTATCATCCCTGACCGTTTCCATCCGTTGCTCCAGTCGTTCCAGAAACGTCTGCATCGGCTTGATCGGAACCAGCGACGCAGCGCCGGCGTGCGTCTCCCATCCAGCGGGCATCGAACCAACACCAATCGATAAGGCGTCGATCGAAATGCTGTCGTGGTCGGCGAAGTGCAGGGTTCCGGTTTGCAAATCGAGGCCGCTGGTCTCCGCCAGGATCAGCTTCGCACCCGCCCGCTTGCACAATGAGTCCAAGTCAATCCGCATCTCATCGTCGCTGAACTGCATCCCAAGCGTACCCGGCAACATCCCCGAATAAGTCGCCGTCGGAAATTTGCTGATGCACGTCAATGTGCAATCTTCAATTGCGTGCCTTTCCCATTGATGGATGATGTGAGCATTCGTGTGTCCGATGCCAAGCAAGACGATGTTCTTCTTCATCGCATTCCCTGCTGGGCTGAACCGATCTGGACCAACGTAGGAGTCACGACGCTGATTGGAGGCGGTGACTTTGTATCTACAGTCGTAGAATTCGAGCTTCGCGAATCCAGTTTCAGCGGGAGACGACCTTCACCCTGTTCGCTTTCCCAGTTCATATCCGCAGCGTGCAAGACCACCGTTAGACTCGATCCCATCATCAGCAAGACCGCAACGACCGGATGAAGCCATCCGCCGGCAGCGATCAACATGCCGATCGTGTTGTAGGTGATCGCGAAAACGAGCGAGCGACGCAGTCGACCAACACTTCGACGCGCGATTTGAATCGCTGCGGGGATGTTGCGGAGGTCGCGACCATGCCAAGATATATCGGACGCTTCGACCGCGAGCGCCGATCCATCGGCCACGCTGATTGACGCATTGGCCTGGCTCATCGCTGCGGCGTCATTGACCCCATCACCGATGAACAACACACGATGTCCTTGGCGACGCAACTCACCCATCGCGGCAATCTTGTCGTCCGGCGTCATGCCAGAGGTGACCGATTCGATTCCCAAACGACGCACGCGATCGCCTTGGTCGCCGGAAAAAACTTTCACGCATAGGCCAAGCGATTCGATTTGCTTGATCCCTTCGTCAAGCGTTTCGATCACCACTTCCGCAACAATCGCGGCGGCTTCCAAGTTTCCATCGACGCGAATGGCGATCGCCTGCTGCCCCGATTTCAACTGCTGTTCAATCAGCGCCATCAACTCGCCGTCACAGCACGGTCGGTGCAACTCTGCTAAACGTCCGACTTCGACGTCTCGCCATCGGCCATCGAGTTCAACTCGTCCTCGTACACCAACACCAGGGATCGCTTCGGTAGATTCGACTTTCAAGTTCGGATGTTCGCCAACCAAAAACACGCAGGCGATCGGGTGATGCGAAATCGATTCGATCGAACTTGCCAGCGATAAAATATCTTCGCGGGAATACGAAGAACCGGATCGCATTAAAACGCCGACCAGTTGAGGTTCTAATACCGTCAATGTCCCTGTCTTATCAAACACAGCGGTATCAACGCTCGCGAGTCGCTCGATCACATCGGCGCGGGCAACGACGAGCGACCGGGATGCCAATCGCGAGAGCGTCACCCAGATGGAAACGGGCGTGGCGAAACCGAACGCACAGGGACAAGCAACCAATAGAACTGACAACGCGACCATCAACGCCGTCGATAGGTCACTAAGATAAAGCCATACGCCAAATGTCACGAGTGCCACCGCGGCAACCGCCGGTGTGAACCAGCGAGCGATCCGGTCGGCTTGCGTTTGCCAACGACTCGGCGCCAAGCTTGCGGCGTCGACGATCGAAGTGATGCGATCAATTAAACGGTCGCTTCCGTTGACGGTCGCGCGAATCGTCAGCGGTGCATCGACCAGCACCGAGGACGCAAAGACTCTATCACCGGCCGCAACCGAACGAACATGCGGCTCACCCGTGATCGACGACTCTCGAACGAACGCCACTCCCTGCGTCACTTCACCATCAACGGGAATCATCACTCCGGCCGGAACTTGCACCCTATCACCGCGACGAACGTCCGAAACGACTCGCAGTGTCCACTTTTCATCGGCATCCAACACTCGGCAACGATGCGTCGTGGGCGACCACGCATCAAGGCTAGTCCAAACGTTGCGCTGCGTACGCCGCTTCACCCAGCCACCCAAGCAATAGATCACTAGCAGAATGCTGAAGACCTCAAAGTACACCGGCCCCGAGCTTTGCGCGTAAGCCATCAGCGAGCATCCCATCGCGCCGATGCAGCCTAATAGAAATAACAAGTCAACCGACACCTCACGACGTCGAACGTTCGCTGCCACGTTACGAATCAATTGAGGCGCGAGCAAACCGGCGACGACCAACGTTGAAATCAACAGCCCCGTTTGAAAGATGCCGCGAAAATCCTTCGACATTTCGCTGAGATTAAAAACGAGCGTGGCAACGGTCGAATTGCCCGCGATAAAACCAGCGATCACCAGCATGGCGACATCGAATCGGTTTTGTCGGTCGGCCTGAGTCGATGGTTCGCCAAAACCAGTTCCGCCGATTGTCGCTTCGGGATTCGTCAATTCGCTGCCGCAACAACTCATGGGGTCTTTCCTTCTTCGGAAGTCGCCGGCAACTCCAACGACAAAAGTTCTGCGGCTAAGTAAGCTCCTGATTTGCTCGCCGTCCCCGCACGAACGGACGATATCGTTTCCTCGGCAACCGGCGGTGCATTGTTGTCCCAAGCACTGCGGATGTATGTCAACACCGCCGCGATATCGCGATCACTCAATTGTTTCCAAGCGGGCATTTGCGCGTTGTATGTCGTACCGCGAACTTCGATCGGCCCGTTCAAACCATTCAACAAGATTCTTGCCAGGATGCGATCATCCCCCAGCACCCATGACGACTGATTCAGCGGCGGGTACTGGCCCACCACGCCTTCACCGCTGGCTTGATGGCAAGCGATACAGTTGTTGTAAATGCGTTTACCCAACAACAGCGGGTCAATCTGACGTTCCTGCTTTTCGCCGGCTTGGGAAAGGTCCATCAATCGAAACGCATCCGGACCGTCGTAAACGTTCGCCTGAAAGTTCCCGTCGTATTCGCTGAGGTAATACCCGGCCCACATCGCCAATCCAACAAAGAACAAGAACAACGCGATCGGAACCCGCTGTTGTCCCTCCGACGGCTCAAATTGCTCTCGCAGAACTTGGCGGTGAATCTCTTGAATGTCGGGTGAGTTTTGCCCTGGCTGTTCATAGGCCGAGAACTCCTGCTCTTGATCCGTTTCCAAATGCTTGTCGGTCGGTTCGCTCACTGCACGTCCTCCACGTCGAAAAGTTGCTTGAGCGACTTCAAATACGAAACTAAATTCATTGCGTCTTGGGTGGGGACAATCCAAGTCGCCTGCGACGCATAGCTCTCGGGAAGCTGAATGACCGGTGAACCGAGCGGCGGATTTGGCTTTTCGCCCACTGTCGTTTCGTACAAGAACTTGAACGGCGGCATCACGCTGCCAGGCGACGTGATTTGCGGATCATACAAGTGCAAGTAGTGCCAATCGTCGCTCGGTTGACGCACGCCGATATTGGCAAGGTCCGGCCCCGTTCGCATCGTGCCCAAGTACGGCGGGTCTTGCAGAACGTAGTCGCGTGGTACGGACCTTCGTTGTCCCCATCCACGTTCAATGTCGGCCCCGAAACCTTCCGGGCGAACTTGTTGCGAGTGACAATAAACGCAACCCATTGCTCGGTACACTTCTTTACCGGGAGCCTCATTGTACTCGTCGAGGGCAACTGGATAGACCGCTGTCGATCCATCCGCCGCCATGACTTCCTTCGGTTGCATTTGTTGAAATTGCATGTCGGGAATCAAGACCAACCCGAACAATGACGCAATGACGGTAGCCAAGACGCCGGCCATGATGAGAGGAATGCGGTTCATGAGCTGGCTCCTGGTTGAACGGTTGCGGCAGCTTCGGCGGCTTCTTTGCGGGAAATAAATAAAGTTGGCTCAACCAACCATTCCCCTTCTCGTCGCAACATTTTCCAAACCAAAATGGCGAATGCGAAGTGCCCGATCGTCATCAACGTTCCCGCAATCGAACGCGACCAGAGATACGGAATCATGCGTCCGACAATGTCCAAGAATGGAATGTCTGGGTTGTTCATCCAGGTCCCTTGCATCCAACCGCCGATGCTCAGGCCTACCCAGTACATCGCGATGCCGATCCCACAGCACCAGAAGTGAACTTTGATCAATCGACTGCTGATCCACTCCCGCTCAACCAACCTTGGCATGACATAGTACATCGAACCGAACGCGATCATCGTGTAGAACGAATAGACACCCAAGTGAGCGTGAGCAATCGTGTAATGTGTGAAGTGACCTGTTTCATTGACCGATCGCAATGCCGTCAACGAGCCTTGAACGCTGACGAGCGTATAAGACATCGCACCGAAGACAATAAATCGCAACGTGGGACTGACTCGCAGCTTGGAAAAGTTTCCTACCATCGTCAGGTGGTGGTTCACCGCGACGGTGATCACCGGCACAAACATCATCATGCTGCCAACGGTCCCGACCGTGACCAACCACGCCGGAAGCGGACCGCCGATCAAATGGTGAGTTCCCGCCCAGTTGTAAAACAGCGCCAAGGTCCAAAACCCAATGATCGACAGGTAATAGCTGTGAATAGGTCGGCCGAGCACCTTGGGAATGAAGTAGTATGCCGAGGCGAGTCCAATCGGCGTGAGCCAAAGTCCAAGCACGTTGTGAGCGAACCACCAATTCGCGGTGCCCTTGGCAACACCGATCGCGGCCGGCGAGTGAATTAGAATCGTTGCACCGATGTAGAGGAACGGAAACCAGATCGTCGAACCAAACAGATACCACTGTGAGACGTACAAATGTTTTTCGCGTCGTTCGCGAAGCATTTTGATCGTCAACGCAATGACGATCAAAAACACGGCGCCCAACGGGATCGAAATCCACCAAGGAAATTCAATCCATTCGATGCTGGTTCCGTTGCCGATCAGGATTTGGAAAGTGCCAATCGCAACCATCGCATTCCAGTAGAAGCCCGCCAACACCATGGTCTCTCGCCAAGGCAACGGAATCTTGCACAATCGAGCCATCAACCACAGCAACGTGCCCATGCCGGACATCGACGCCCAGCCATAAATCATCGTATTCAGGTGAGCGGGACGCACGCGCCCAAACGTCAGCCAATGCGCATCAGCCATGAACCAAGGCGTGTGCAGTTTGATCGATGCGACGAGCGCCAACACCGAACCGAGCACCAACCAAAACACGCTGCTGGCGTACCAGAACAGAACTACCTCGCGACACGAACGATCGATCTTCGCACGGACCCCAACGTCCATGGTGTCGAACTCGGTCCGGGGATCGCCGTGTGGCACTGGTTGATTCATCGCGTTGGGATGCTTCCTGGAATTGCGGATGGTGGTGCGGGAAAGGCGTTACTGTTCATTTGCCTGGAAACGAATCGGTGACTTCACCGATCGGTTCGTCGTCATCAAAAATACTGGTGGCTCCCTTTTGGAACTCGCCAAGCTGTCCCGAGGTAATCGCCCAGATCAGCGCCGACACGGAGCTGATACCGAGCATCGCGACGACAAGCCAGATGTAGATGAGAGTGTTGGTCATGGGGACTGTTTGTTACCTACCTGAACTTGTTGGAAATTCTTCGCTAAAAAGATTTTTCAATCCAAAACCATCCGCGTAGTTCGCCTTCTTTAAAGCCGATCGCCTCGTCATTGGGATAGAGTTTGACGAGTTGGTCTTGGATGACAGGCGCAATCTGCTCTTTCGGTCCATGACACATCAGGCATTGGGCTTGCAACTTAATCGGTAACAGAGCCGCTGCATCGCCGTTGGTCAGGGTCACAAACTGCGGTGTGTCGACTTTGGCGTCGGTCATCGCTTTAGCCCAAGACGGCGGTTGATTGTTTGAATTTCGCAAGCGGACTCCGGTTCGGCCAATCTTCAATCCGTGGCTCTCGCTAATATCCGTAGCGATCTGGGGCGCTTCCTTCTGGCACACCGCAATTGCGGCGGCCGGACCTGGGCTGTTCATCGTTTCCATTAAGCGGCCAGACAGCGTTTGAAACAAGGCGTCCTTCGCCGCCAGCATCGCTTGTCTCTGGTCATCCGACGGCGTTTTGCCAACGACGATCGTGACGGCGGAGGCCTCATTGCGAGCAGCGTTCTCCGCGATCGGTGTCAGTGCTTTTTGACATCCGGAAAACATCAGCGTAGCCAACGTACCAGCTAAAGTGACGCGAAATGGAACAAATAAACGAACTCTCATCTCAGTTTCCCAGTGGAACGTAGGCGTAGCCATCGGCTTGTAAATTCACGACTGCCGTAAGCGCCGAGACGGCGGTTTCGACGAAGACCACAACGTCTTCGGGTGACGAACCTTTGGAGATCAACGTTTGGCCACAGACGTACAGCTCCACTTTCGCCTCGTGCAACTGTTGTAGCAGGTTGATGTTCGGATTGTCCTTCGTTCCAAACGCTTTTGCGTAAGCGTCGGGGTTGAGCACGGCGAGCGTCGCATCGCCGTGAAAGACGACCGCGATTTGTGCGTCGGCAGGTTCGGCACCGCCCCCGGCGTAAAGGTTCACGTACTTGGCGACCTTTTCGAGCGCGGTGTTGAGTTCGGCGGGATCGCCACCGCGAGTGACATCGATCACCAATTTGGTCCCCCTGCGAGGCTGCATCGCGGCATCCGCCAGGCGAACGACTTCGCCATGTCCGGTAATGACAGGGTGCGACGCTTCGTGATTTTTGACAAGTTTGTCGCTTGGAACGGCGTGGTTCTTCATCGCTTCGGCAAAGCCGCGTTCGACAAAGCCCGACACGACTTTGGCGTGTGCCTGAATCAATTTCACGACGGAGGGGTCGTCGGATGTTTCGGTGACTTTGACGCCCTCCGCGATTTCATTGCGAACGATTTTGATTTTGTCGGTGTGCTTGAACAGTTCGGCGAACAACGGGTCTCTCATGCGAATCGGATTTGTGTTCTCAATCCGATATTCCATCCACTGGACATGCTCCTTGATCTTTGCAGCGATCAAAGGCACGTCGGACTCTGTGAGCGTCTCGACGCCATCGGGAAGCTCCTTGACCGTGCGAGTGATCTTGTCATGGTTTTGCAGCAAGTATTGGAAGACTTCATGATCTTCGTTATGCCGATCATCCTGCCCATGTTGGCCAGCAGGATGTCCCATTCCTTGAGCGTTGCCAGGACCGCGTCCGCCACGAAATCCTTCGCCCCGTCCGTTTCCTGGTCCGTTCTGCGCTAAAACTGAACTGGCCGCAAAAATGCAAGCTAGCGCTATCGTGAGTGTGCGAATCATAAATGTTTCCTTGATTTGTTTAAGAAATGAAAACTTAGTAGCGCGAGCGGCAACTTGTTTATACTCGCGATCCTCGATTGACTTCACTCTCGCGCGTGCGGGAGAGTCGACCTTTCAGGGCCGGAGAGGGTTCCTAATGTCCAGCCCTCCCCGGACTTATTGTCCGACCCTCCCGCTGCGCGGGAGGGTGAAAAGCTGGCTGTCGGTCACTAAGCATTGTTCAGAAAATAAGCGTCGGATCCCGTAGTGGACGAGGCAACGAGTCTCTGGTGTTCGGACTCGTTGCCTAGTTCACTACGACCTTAATTTTCCGAACGATGCTAAATGAAAAAGCAACTCACTCATTACCTATCGTTCGGTGAACGGTAAGTTCTCATCTGTCATCTGGGATCAGGCATGACAGGGCTGACTCTTCACACTCGGCAGCCTGTCCGATTTCCAGGCCGTGTAACCTCCGGTCATGTTGACCACGTTTTTGATTCCAGCGGCTTGCAAAACGCTGGCAGCGATCGACGAACGTGCGCCGCTTTGACACTGGACAACGGTCGGTTTTTTGTCGGACAATGCTTCGACCGTCGCGGCCATGCGACCCAGGAAACGATGTTCCGCTCGCTCGATATGACCTTCGTTCCACTCGTCGTTGGAGCGAACATCGACTAATTGCACGTCGCCGGATTGAATCGCGATCAACAACCCTTTGGGCGTTCCGCTGGCATAAGTTTCGGTTGCCTGACCGGATGCTTGGACTTCGCTGGCGTCGAATCCACCAGCAATTTCTTCGACTCCGATTTTGTGCAAGATGCGAGCGGCTTCTTCCAACTGTTGCGGCTCGCAAATCAAATAGGTCGGTCGGTCGTAATCGACCAACCAACCCGCCCACGCCGCCAACAGGCCGATCGGGATGTTGATCGAACCGGGAACGTGCCCTTTGGCGAATTTCGGTGACGGAGTCAGATCAATGACAGTTCCAGACTGCAACGCGTCGGACAAATTTGTGAGGTTCAACATCGAATGATGGTGACCTTCGCCCAAGACCTTTGGCCCTTCCTTGTTCACTCGTTTCATCACCGCAAAGTACTTCGGGGCTTCGGGTTGATCCGCCAGAATGTATTTGACGAACTCTTCTTCGTCCGTGAACTGAAGCGCCGGGTTGAACAACTTTTCATAACCCACCGTCGATGAGGGAATCGCGCCAAGCCCTTTTCCACAGGCACTTCCCGCTCCATGTGCGGGCCAGACTTGGAGGTAATCTGGCATCGACTTGAATCGTTCGGCGGACTTGAACAAGTCCCGCGCCCCCGGTTCGGCAGTGCCCATCAATCCAGCGGCTTCTTCTAACAAGTCAGGGCGTCCGATCGACCCGACAAACACGAAGTCGCCGGTGAAAATCCCCATCGGCTTATTCGCACCACCGCCTTGATCCGTCAGCACAAACGAAATGCTCTCTGGCGTGTGACCGGGCGTATGAAGCACATCAAACTTAATGTTGCCGATCATGAAGTGATCGCCGTCATGGACGAGCTTGTGATCGTAGCCGTCCAGATACAGATACTTCCAATCCGCCGGACCCTCGTCGGAGACATACAACTTGGCACCGACGCGATCGGCCAATTCACGAGCACCGGAGACGTAGTCCGCGTGGATGTGTGTTTCGGCGACGGCCGTGATCTTCACCCCTTCGCGATCGGCCATTTCAATGTACTGGTCAATGTCGCGGCCCGGATCAACGATCACTGCCTCCTTGGTTCGCTGGCAACCGACAAGGTAGGAAGCGTGAGCAAGTTTTTGATCGTAGAAGTATTTCAGCAACATGGTTAGACTTTTTTCGGTGAGTATTTTGTATTGGGTGTGGGATTTGTGTGGGATCTGTCATTTTTCATTTTTCATTTTTCATTTGCGAAAAGGGAGAACGTTATGAGTCAGGCGGATGCATTGGAAGAGCGATTAATTGCATTTGCGGTGCGAGTCATTCGCCTTGCTGACGCGTTGCCGGATACACCCGCAGGAAAACATATATCGCGACAAATTCTACGATCCGGGACGTCGCCGGCACCCCACTACGCCGAAGCACGCGGAGCGGAAAGTAATGCGGATTTTGTCCATAAATTAAAGATTTCGATTAAGGAGTTAAATGAAACGTCAGTGTGGTTAAGAATGGCTTACCAAGCCGAATTGCTTGCGCCATCACGTATCGAAGATCTATTGAATGAAAACCAACAGCTCTGTCGTATTCTCAACGCCACGATTAAGTCTTCCAAGCAAACACCGCCGACTAAACAAAATGAAAAATGAAAAATGAAAAATGAAAAATCCTAATTGACCATCGCCTTAAAAATCACAAACGCCGCGACCAAAACAACCGCTACCGAAAACGTTTTTTGAAGCGTTGGGCCTTTCAATCGCTTGGCGACGATGCCGCCCAACCACATGCCCTCAAATCCTCCCACGAGGAATTGCAGCGTTGTCTCAAGGGACAACGCGTTTCCGTTGGTCAGGTGCGAAGCGACGCCGCTGATACTGATCAAGACAATCACGAACAGTGACGTCGCGACGGCTCGATGGATCGCCATGCCGCTGAACAAAACGAGCGCCGGCACAATGACGAAGCCACCGCCAACACCGAACATGCCTGAGAGCACCCCGGTCATCAGTCCCACCAGGATTAACAACCGAGCGCATCTGGAAGTCAAACGCAACTTGCCATCTTCGTCACGCTGACAAGCGCTTGGATCGCGACCCGCTTGCGATTCCGTGATGCAAACACCACTCGGAAGACTTGGATTCTTTGCCTTCGCCCACATCCGCTGTGCAACGACCGACATCAATGTAGCGAACATCAATAGCAGCACCTGTTCTGGAATGAGGGTCAACAGATAGGAGCCAACCGGCGCACCGATCATCCCAGCCACTGCAAACAAGATGCCCGTTCGCAATTCCACTTCACCACGTAGCAGCCGGGGCACCGCTCCAAACAGCGCGGTTCCTCCCACCGCAGCCAACGAAATCCCCACGGCTTCTCGCGGCGCAACAGCCAGTCCGTAAACCAGCAAGGGCACAGCGAACACGCCACCGCCACCACCGGTCAAGCCCAGTGCAAAGCCGACAACGCTGCCGAAGAGGATTGCTAGGCCGAACATGAAGTGCCGTCCCCGCATCGGTTCCATGGCATCTTGGCGATGAACGACGCCATCGGGCACATGCCCGTCCAACCGGCAAACATCAACCCAGCACCGACGAACGCTGAAAGCCCAACGAAGTACGGGTGAACGAAGTAAGCAAGCGCCACGCCAAGCACGACCAGAAAACCGGCCGTGATTTGAACTTGTTGCATCAGCGGAAATGCCTTCTTGCCTCGCACTACTGGCAGCCCTGCGGCAACCCAGGCGGTGGTGCCACCGTCCACGTTGACGACGTTTTCGATGCCAGCGTCGGTAAACTTCTTGTACGCCTGCCCGGACCGATTCCCGCTCTTGCAAATCAGGTAAATCGGCTCGTCTGATCGCCCGTTCCTCGACCCGGCAATTGCTTTTGGGTCCAAAGA
>Ga0105047_10009375_pt1 | contig 16128 bp, 10 predicted proteins | sample MAT04_FD_78384 | JGI IMG/M metagenome (GOLD analysis project Ga0105047, IMG submission 78384) | Freshwater microbial communities from Lake Fryxell liftoff mats and glacier meltwater in Antarctica - MAT-04 (megahit assembly) | ecosystem: Environmental > Aquatic > Freshwater > Ice > Liftoff...
CGGCTGAGCCGTCGCGGTTCGCGGAGCGGCCAAGATCACCATAACGAGAAGAGCCGCTGTCGCGGCGATGCGTCGCAATCCGATGAACATCCGAAAACTCCCGGAGGGAATGATGCAGGGTCTGCCGAGCAAGAAGCATAGCTTAACTGGCACGGCGGACAAAATCGTTTAGGTAATTTAGCGAATTCGGATAACGAATGTGAAGAATTCCGGTAGTAGCGGGCATCCGGGTTGATCGGGTGCGATACCGAATCGTTACGGCTTCGTGCTTGGCAACAAGTGAAGTGGGATGCGAAGCTTTACCGTAGGTCGGATACGAAAAAAGCCTCGTCCGGTTGGACGAGGCTTTCCCGTTGAAGTGGAGATGAGGAGAGTCGAACTCCTGACCTCTTGAATGCCATTCAAGCGCTCTACCAGCTGAGCTACACCCCCAACAGCAAGCAATTTAGCCGCCGCTTCAGGGACTGTCAACCGGGGGAACGGGTTCGGCCCGCGGAAATCACTTCGGAATCGTCGACATTACCCCGACTTCGGGCGGAACGCCTTCACCACGGTTTCCCGCGTCGTCAGGTACGGGCCGCCGATCAGGTCGAGGCAGTAAGGAATCGCGGCAAAGACGGCGAGCAGGCATTCGCGGATGGCGGTCGGCTTGCCGGGCAGGTTCACGATGAGCGACTTGCCGCGGATGCCGGCGGTCTGGCGGGACAGAATCGCCGTGGGGACGGACTTCAGGCTTTCCAGCCGCATCAACTCGCCGAAGCCGGGCATGATCCGCGTGCAGACGGCGGCCGTCGCTTCGGGGGTCACGTCCCGAAGTGCCGGCCCGGTGCCGCCGGTGGTGACGATGAGGCCGCACAACTCCGCATCGGCCAGTTCGATCAGTGTTGCTTCGATCATCGGCTGCTCATCCGGGATCACGCGGCTCACCGGATGCCAGTCGCAACTCAGGATTTCCCGAAGCGCATCCACAATCGCAGGGCCGGAGCGATCGAGGTACTCGCCGCGGCTGGCGCGGTCCGAGACGGTCAGGATACCTAAGGGAATCGACGACATCGGCGCACTCGGGCGGAAAGGTAAGAAAGCGAAACCCTATGATAAGGTCGACCACGACCAAGGGGCAACGATGACGCCGTTCGGCTTTCATACCTCCGCTTCTCTGTACATCGGCCGCGATGCGGTCGCCGCCCTCGGCGACCGCATCCGTTCCCAAGTCCGTGCGGATCGGGTCCTGATCGTCACCGATGCCAATCTCGTGGCCGCCGGTCTCGTCGAGCGCGTGCTGGCTCCTCTGAAAGCCGCGGGCATCGCGACCTCGATCTTCGACGGTTGCACGCCGGAACCGCCGAGTACGATCGTGCTGGCCGCGGTCGAAGCCGCGAAGGGCTTCAGCCCGAGTGCGGTCCTCGGCCTCGGCGGCGGCAGCAATATGGACACGGCCAAGCTGGTCGCGATGCTGCTGGCCCACGGCGGCACCTTGGACGATTATGTGGGCGATTCTCGTGTGCCCGGCCCGGTGGTGCCCATCGTTGCCGTACCGACGACGGCCGGCACCGGCTCGGAGGTCTCGCCCGCGGCGGTCTACACCGATGTCGCGAAGGCGATCAAGGTGTCCTGCCTCAGTCCGTATCTGCGGCCCGCGCTCGCCGTCGTCGATGCGGCGCTGACCGACCGTTGCCCGACCCAGGTGACGGCGGACTCCGGCATCGACGCGCTGACCCATGCGGTGGAAGCTTTCACCGCGGTTTCGCAGGCCGAGTTCGTGACGCGCTCCGGCGGAACGACCGTCTACCAGGGGAAGAACGCGATTGCGGATCTGTTCGCCCTGGAAGCGATTCGCCTGGTCGGTCTCCATCTCGATCGCGCGGTCCACGAGCCGACGAATCGGGACGCCCGGAACGGCATGGCCTTGGCGGCGACGCTGGGTGGGTTGGCCTTCAGCAATGCCGGCGTGGCCTTGACTCATGCGATGGAGTACCCCGTCGGTGGGGCGGTGCATGTGAGCCACGGCGCGGGCAACGGCCTGCTGCTGCCGCACGTGATGCGATTCAACGCGAGCGTGTGCGCTTCGACCATCGCCCAACTCGGGCCGAGCTTGGATGTGAGCACCGATGCGGACGCGGTGATCGCCCGGATCGAGGCCCTGTCCGCCGCCGTCGGCATTCCACGGACTCTGCGCGACCTCGGTGTCACGAGTGCCATGCTGCCTGATTTCGCCGAGAAGGCCTTCGCCGTCAAGCGGCTGATGCGGGTCAACCCGCGGATGCCGACTGCACCGGCGGAGTTGCTGGCCGTTTACGAGGCCGCCTTTTGAAGCCCCTGCTTGCAAGCCTGTGCGTAATCGTCTCGGTCGGCACCGGATTCGCGCAATCGACTCCGTGGCCGCCGCACGACTTCGCGGAATACTACTCGGCCGCACGCGTCATCGCGGAAGGCGGCAATCCCTACGACGGCGAACGACTTCTCCCCATTCAACGAACCGTCAACGATAACCCGGACCAGCGCGAAGCCACGATGCTGTGGACGCCGCCGTGGACGTTGCCGCTGTACGCACCACTGGGGCTGCTGCCGCCGGCGGCGGGTCAGGTCATGTGGGCGGTGATGCAAGCGGCGATGATCCTGCTCGGCTCAGTGCTGCTTTGGCGAATTTATGGAAGCGGCTTGCCGAAGTGGTCGTGGGCTGTGTTCGCCGGCGTGCTGATCACATCCGGGCCGATTGCTTGGACGTTCGGATACGGGCAGAACACCGGCTTTCTGGTCCTCGGGCTCGGCGGCTATCTGTACTTCCGGGAGCGCGATCGGCCGCTCCTTGCGGGGCTGCTCGGAGCACTGACAGCCATCAAGCCGCATCTGCTGGTCGCCTTCGCCTTGATGCTCCTGCTGGATGCCCGCAACAAACCGGGACGGCGCGTCATCCTCGGGGGCCTTGTTGCACTGTGTGCCGGCAGCCTGATCGCGACTGCCCTGCGGCCGACCATCTTCGCCGACTTCCGCTCGGCACTCGACAAGCCGTCGGACGGTACATCCACCAACGTCGCCGATTGGCAACTGCCGCTTTTGAGTTACCACTTCCGTTGGGCCGTCGACCCGACCGAGTTCCGCCTGCAGTTCCTGCCGATCGCCGTCGTCGCCTTCTCCTACATTGTCGTGCGGCTCGCATATCGTCGCATCGGGACGATTGCAGACGAGTTGGCGCGCGTGGTGCTCCTCTCGGTGCTTGCGGCGCCCTACGGCGGCTGGACCTTCGATCTGGTCGTGCTGCTGGTCGTATCGCTTCACGGCTTCGCATTTGCTCTGAAGTCGAAACGCACGGCAGCGATCGTGGTGGCCGCTTTCGGTCACCTCATCATCCTGCGATATGCGGCACGGATCGGCCTGCTGCACGAGGGCTGGTGGTTGGCACCCGCCGTCGGCGTGTGGTGGATGCTTGTGACAACCTTAAGTAAGGAGAAGACGGCATGACGACGGCGAAACCCAAGGTCGTGATCGTCGGTGGCGGCTTCGGCGGGTTGTACTGCGCGCGGGCCTTGCGACGCACGACCGTGGACATCATGTTGATCGACCGCCGCAATTTTCACCTGTTTCAGCCGCTGCTCTATCAGGTCGCCACCGGGGGTCTCAGCCCGGCCAACATCGCCTCGCCGCTGCGTTCGATCTTCGCCTACCAGAAGAACGTCCGCACCATCATGGGCGAGGTCAACGATTTCGACCTGACCGCGAAACTGGTCAAGCTCGACGACGGTGATGCCGTACCGTTCGACACGCTCGTGCTAGCCACCGGCTCGACGCACCATTACTTCGGCCATGCCGATTGGGAAGCCTTGGCACCGGGTCTGAAGACGATCGAAGATGCGACCGAAATCCGCCGTCGCGTGCTCAGTGCCTTCGAGAAGGCCGAACGCACCAACGACCCGGCCGAGCGCGAACGACTGTTGACCTTCGTGGTCGTCGGCGGTGGACCGACGGGCGTCGAGATGGCCGGCGGCATCAGCGAGTTGGCCCGCGTGACGATGCGGCGGGACTTCCGCTCCTGCGATCCGGCTTCGTGCAAAGTGATCCTGATCGAAGGTCAGCCGAAGGTGCTTCCGTACTTCCACGAAAAGCTTTCCGCCTACGGCTTGAAGGCGTTGAACGAGCTTGGTGTCGAAGTGATGCTCGATGCCCACGTCTCGAACATCTCACCGGATCACGTGATTGTCACCACCGATGCCGCCAGGTGCATTCGCCGGATCGACACGGAATCGGTCGTCTGGGCCGCGGGGGTAAAGGCATCGATTCTGGGGAAGAAACTGGTCGAAGCCATCGGCTCCGGTGCGGCCATCGGTCGGGCCGGCCACGTGAACGTGAACCCGGATTGCAGCGTGCCCGGCAAGCCGGACATCTTCGTGGTCGGCGATTTGGCAAGCATGATCGGAGCCAACGGCAAGACGCTCCCGGGGGTAGCACCGGTGGCGATGCAGCAGGGGCGGTACATCGCCAACGTCATCGAACGCCGGCTGTTGGGCAAGTCCGCACCGGGGCCGTTCGCTTATTGGGATAAAGGCTCGATGGCGACGATCGGCCGCAAGCGGGCCGTGGCGGACACGGGGACCTTCAAGCTGACCGGCTATCTCGCCTGGCTCGCGTGGCTATTCATACACGTGCTCTATCTGGCGCAGTTTTCCAACCGCGTCTTGGTCATGTTCCAGTGGATCTGGAATTACGTGACCCGCAACCGCTCGGCCCGACTGATCACCGGCGGCCGCCCGCCCAAGGAGCGCGCATGACCGACGTCGTCCTCATCACCGGCGCTTCCTCCGGCATTGGTGCCGCACTGGCGAAGCGCTTTGCCGCCGCAGGGCATCCGCTGATTCTGACGGCCCGCCGCAAGCCCGAGTTGGACGCTTTGGCGGCATCATTGGCCGTGACGTGCGAAGTCATCGTCTGCGACCTTGCTGCTCCGGACGGGGCTGCAACACTGGCCGCGGAGTTGCGGTCCCGTAACCTCACGGTCAATGTGCTGGTGAACAATGCAGGCTTCGGCCAGTACGGCGAATTCGCGGGCGGCGATCCGGTCCATCTGATGAATATGATGCAGGTGAACATCGTTGCGCTGACACAACTCACACGTCTGTTGTTGCCTGCCATGATCGAGCGCAAGCAGGGTCGCATTCTCAACGTCGCCAGTATTGCCGCCTTTATGCCGGGACCATTGATGGCGGTGTATTATGCGAGCAAAGCCTACGTGCTGAGTTTCTCCGAAGGGCTTCGATGGGAACTACGCGGTTCGGGTGTGACTGTGACCTGCCTCTGCCCTGGTCCGACGACCACGGAGTTCGTGGCTCGAGCCAAACTGGGTGCCTCCAAACTCTTCGACAGTCCCGGCGTCATGACCGTGGAGCCGGTTGCGGATGCGGCGTATCGCGGGCTGATGCGCGGCAAGCCGATCGTGGTCCCGGGCTTTAAAAATCGATTGGTGACGATGGCCGCGAAATGGCTGCCGCGTGGAATCATGCTCCGAATCGTGGCGAGCATCCAAGCCCGTCGCCGCGGCGGAGATTGACGAACTCGACCCGCTTCACAGGGAATGATGCAAAGCACGGATCGACGAGGTCGGCCGCGGCCTCATCGGTTGATTTGAGCATAATCAGCCGACAACCTGCAACCATCGCCGCACACGCGGCCAAACTGTCCGAAGTGAACTGCCATGTGTTCGGCACGGTACCATGCTTCGCTTCGTACCGTTTCAGGATCATCGCCGGCGGCACGACGTGAAGCCGACCGGAAGCGATCCACCAATCGGAGCGCGGCTCCGAGTCGATCTCCAGCAGCGCCCGCAGGAAGTGATTCGAGACCAAGAGCGAAGTCAACGCGATCTCATGGGCGACGGCTTCGCCGAGTCCATGCACGGCATCGAGTGCCCGCACCGCATCGGCACTCGCCCCACCCCCCGGCACAACAAGGATCCGCTCGAACGGCAACCCCGCAAGATACTCGCGCAGCACCGGACCGAGCGCCGGCCAGTCGAACAAACTCCCGCCGACTTTGACGATGCAGTGTGGCATAATTATTCCGGTAAGATATTCACCATGAAGATAGCAAACTCCGCAAAGCAGAAAAGATTTAAGATTCTTACTTTGCGATCTTTGAAGGCTCCGTGCTGAAACTCTTTCTTCACAAACCCCGTTCTTGGGCCAAAACCGCGACTGCGTATGCCGGGGCACACTCGGCCAATTCGGGGCCGAGGTGGTCGCCCAACGAAATCACGTCAGTGAAGGTCGGTCGCACGGCGGTCGCGAGTTGCAGTGCCAGAAACTCGCCGGACCCGCAGGTGATCGCGATCTGCTTGTCCGGATCGAGCGAAGCGATCCTGTTGCCGCGCATGGCGACGGCCTGTTTGGCGACGGCATCGAATAAAAGGCTCCACTGGTTGGCGATCATGGTTTCCGCCAGGGTCTCGGTCGCGTCCGGAGAGGTTTGGAGGCGGTCGCCGCCGAGCATCCGCGCCATGCGGCCGTGGGCATGATCGCGGGTTGCCGGGCGGCCGTCGGCGGTGTTCGCGTTCTCGGGTTGCTCGGCGATTCGCTTCAGGAGCAGGTAGGCGTCCTGCACGGTGGCGAACAGCTCGGAAGCATGCCGACCAGCGGGAAGCAACGTCGCCGCCGGCGTGCGGCCGATGCCGGTGTAAATCAGTTCGCCGTTTTCCAGGCGTTCGACGTCGGTCTTTCCCTGAGTCCAGACTTCGCCGTCGAGTAGGGTGATGAGGTCGGTTGTCGTGCTGCCGATGTCGAGGAGCAACCCGACACCGCGGGAGACGAAGCGACCGGCCCAACTCGCCGTGGCGTGCCAGTTCGCCGCGGCCACGAGCATCGGATTGGACTTTGCGGCGTCGACCGTCAGAAACGTTCCCTTCGTGCTCCACACGTGCGTTGGGAATGACCTCACCGAACCGCGGACGGCATCCAGAATGTGGGCAACGCCCTCGGCCGAGGTTTCATAGCAGTCGCACAACTCGCCGGTCATCGTGACCGCAAAGCTTTCGGCTTCGGGGAATCGATCCACGAGTCTGCGAAGTTGGCGGCCTAGGTTGTCCTTGTCCTTCCAGAGAGGGAAGGGGACGCTCACGGCTCGGCGGTCTGCGGTCGCCGCCTTCAGGTTCGCCCCGCCGATGTCGAGTCCTAAAATACAATGCTCGTTCACCCTGTCCTCCGCTGCTTCAAGGTTCGCGCATGCCTCGTTACGTGGTCGGGATCGACTTGGGCACCACCAACTCCGCTTTGGCGTACATCGACCTGGCGGAAAAAACCAAGGCGGCGCCCAAGATCCGCACGTTCCCGATCGCGCAGCTCGTCGCCGCGGGGGAACTGAAGGACGAGCCGCTCTTGCCTTCGTTCTTATACCTCCCCGGCCCGCACGACCTGCCCGCCGGTGCGATTTCGCTGCCGTGGTTCAAGGACGCGACCGATGTCGTCGGCAAGTTCGCCCGCGTGCAGGGGGCAAAGATTCCCGGCAGGCTGGTGTCGTCGGCGAAGTCTTGGTTGTGCCATCCCGGCGCCGACCGCACCTTGCCGTTGTTGCCGTGGGGTGCGCCGGAGGACGTGGTTCGCGTCTCTCCGCTGGAGGCATCCTGCAAGTATCTGAAGCACATGGTGCACGCCTGGAACAATGCGGATAAGCGGTCTCAGGAAGACCGCTTGGAGGAGCAACAAGTTACCCTCACCGTGCCCGCGTCGTTCGATGATGTCGCCCGACAGTTGACGGCGGAAGCGGCGAAGCAGGCGGGGTTGAAGCACGTCTCGTTGCTGGAAGAGCCCCAGGCCGCGTTCTACGGCTGGCTCGGTACGCACACCGGCGAGGAAGCGGGCAAATTGAAGCCGGGCATGCGCTGCCTCGTCGTCGACGTCGGCGGCGGCACATCCGACTTCAGCCTGATCCGCGTCGGCGAGGAAGCGGGCGACCTGACCTTCCAACGGGACGCCGTCGGCGATCACCTGCTCCTCGGCGGGGACAATATGGACCTGGCGTTGGCGAAGGCCGTCGAGGCCAAGCTGCCCGCGGCCAAACTCGATGCCGCGGCGTTCACGGCTCTCGTGCAGGCCTGCCGCACCGCCAAGGAGGTGCTGCTCGGCCCGAGACCGCCGGCGGAGTTTCCGGTCACGGTCATGGGTCGCGGCCGGTCGGTCGTCTCCTCGTCCATCACCGTGCCGATCGCCCCGGAGGACGTGCGGACCGCGATGTTGGACGGCTTCTTTCCCCTCGTCGAGCGCACCGCGGAACCGAGTCGCACCGCCCGCGCCGGGTTGCAGGAAATGGGCCTGCCCTACGTCGCGGATGCCGCCGTGACGCGGCATCTGGCGGCCTTCCTGCGCGAGCATCTGCACGAAGACGGTGCCCAGGTCGATGCCATCCTCTTCAACGGCGGCGTCTTCACGCCGAAGGCGTTGCGGGATCGGCTGGTCGAAGCGATGACCCCATGGTTCGAGTCCCCCGGCAGGCCGTGGAAGCCGCTCGTGCTCACCAGTCCGTCGCTCGATTTGGCCGTCGCTTGGGGTGCGGCCTACGCAGGCAAACTGGCGACGACCGGTGGCCGACGCATCGGCGGCGGCATTCCGCGGTCGTACTACCTCGGCATCGAATCCGAGTCCAAGGAGCCGGGCCTCGCGGTCGTCTGCGTGGTGCCGCGCCGCTTGGCCGAGGGGCAGGAAGTGACCATTCCCGAGCCGGTGTTTCAACTCGCCCTCGGCGAGCCGGTGCTGTTCCCGGTCTATTCCTCCACCGTTCGCGGGGACGACAAACCGGGCGACGTGCTGCGTCTGGCCCCCGAACAGCTCGCCCAACTCGCGCCGCTCTGCACCATCCTCCGCGGCGGCAAACGGGCCGGTGTGAAGCGCGTGCCCGTGACACTTGCGGCCAAGTGCACCGAGATCGGCACGATGGAACTCTTCTGCGTCAGTGCCGAGGGGAACCGTTGGAAGCTGGAATTCAACGTCCGCGGCGGCGAGTCGAGTGCGGCGGCGAAGGCGATCGAAGCGGCCGGAATGGTCGAAGTCTTTCCGGAGGAGAAAACCGCGGGCGGGTCGGCGCTGGTGCAGGCCACTTTCGGCGGCGTGCCTCCGCTGCCGGCGGAGCTGCCCAAGGAATTGGAACGCGTCTACGATCTGCCGCGATCGGAATGGCCGACGGCCTTGTGCCGACGCCTTTGGGACGATCTCGCGGCGGCGGCGGACTCGCGAATTCGCTCGCCGCAACATTTGGCCCGCTGGTACAACCTCGCGGGCTTCAGCCTGCGGCCCGGCTTCGGCGATCCGCTCGACCGATTCCGAGTCGATGCCTTGTGGAAGCTCATCAACGTTGCGCCCGCCACACAGGCGAAGACCCCAACCGTCCTCGAAGGCGGCGCGGATTATTGGATCATGTGGCGTCGCACCGCGGGCGGCTTGAACACGGCCTTGCAGCAGGTGCTGTGGGGCAAGCTGAAGCCCGCACTCCTGCCGCCGAAGAATAAGCCGATGCCCAGGATCCCGGGAAACGAACTCGGCGAGATGTGGCGATGTGTCGCATCCTTGGAACGTCTCGAAATGCATCTCAAGCAGATGCTCGGCAACGAACTCATCCGCCAACTTCAACGCGCGCCGATCCCGCATTACGCCTTCTGGAGCCTGACGCGCCTGGGAGCACGCCGGCAACTTTACGGCCCGCTCAATTCGCTGGTGCATCCCGAAACGGCCGAACGCTGGATTGGGGACCTCCTGAAGTTCACCCCGGGCAACGAGAACGAACGCCTCGGCTGGGCCTTCTGCCTCGCGAATCTAGCCCGCCGCACCGGCCTGCGCGGCGTCGATATCGACGATGAAGTCCGCGCGGCCGTGATCGCGCGGTTGAAGACGGAAGCGTTGCCGGAAAGCTGGCTGGACATGCTGCACGAAGTCAACGACGAGACCGGCGACGACCGCAGCCGCCTCTTCGGCGAAAGCCTTCCCATCGGGCTGAAACTGGGTGGGTGAAATCGTATCATTGTGCAATAAGAAGTTCGCAAGAATAGACTCGCAACGAGAGCTGAATCGCATTGACGCGGATAGGCTCGAGCGTTATCAACAATCAACAGAATTGATGCTGCACAATGCCGAGGATGGACTATGACTCGATTGAAACCAGTGCGGCATCGCACCTTCCTCTCCAGCATCGAACTTGAGGACCGCAGCAACCCTAGTTTCTGGCTCGTGTCAGCGCCTGTCGACGAACAAGGTACACCCGGGATCACAGACGCTGCTCATACAGGCGAGATCGTGTTACAGGATCTGGTTACTGTCTTTGACGGAAGCGCCAGAGTTCTTGCGAACAATCCGGTCTACGCTCTTGCTGCAGCATTTCAGGGCGGTATTCAGGTCGATTTAGCAGGTGCTGTAAACAACTACGAATTCAACGCCGGGAATCTCGGAACGGCAGCTTCGGCGGAGAAGCCGTTCCTGATGTCGGTGACGGGCACTTCCGTGCTGATTTCATTTGAGGACATGGCGGGACAACCCGGTTGCGACTACGACTACAACAACCGCAGTTGGACCGTTTCGTTAAGTCCTTCCGAACCGCGATTGGTCTACCAAGGTTCGTTTCCGATCGCCGGGCCGAACCCGTATACTCCAAGCCAACAATGGATTGGGAATATCGATGTCGAGGTCACCGAGCAACTGACCGGCGATTACAAATGGGAGTACACGGTCGCAAACGGAAACTTCGGCGACGTCCCCAACGAACCCCAGTTTGCGGGAATCGAAGATTCCGGCATTGGCATTTTCAATGTTCTCGTTGTGGACACGGCCGCATCGATCACTGAACCGACCAGCACACGGCCGTGGTTTTACGTACCGGACTTCGTTGATCCTGTACGACCGGGCTGGGTAGCGGGTACTGAAAATTCCGGGGCCTGGCTCATGCCGGGCGAATCCGGAATGTTCTCGATCACGACGCCGCCCCGCCCGGTCGTCCCGACGGCCGTCGAAATCGGCACCCCGGAGTACGCCTACACCGCCGGGACATTTGCCGTCGGGCCGGGGCCACTCCCGAATTTAAAGGCGGATATCGATATCGCCGATAGATTTATCAACAATCAAAATATGTTTGTGGATTTTGACGAGACTACAGAAGATTCTGTTGGTGGCTTGGTGGTTAAACGCGCAGAAGGAAACGCTGCTCCGACACAACAAATCATCGTCAAGCCAATTTTGGATGCGAATACAAAACAGCCCGTTGCATATGATGTGCTGCTTGCCTATCCGAATAACGTTAGATTGTTTATCGGATCTACTGGGCCGCCAAGCATCGAGATACTATCAGGTACTCGGATCAAATCGTCACAACTTCCCTTGGATCTGTACGTCATGGGGCGGGGCGAAAGTGCTTCCATGCGAGATGTGAAAATCGTAGCGACTCCGATTCAAGGGCCATTTGCATTCCCAGGAGCATCTTCGGACGAAGTCGCATTTACCGTCGTCTGGGTGGACGTGTCGCTGAAATTCGACGGCCGTGTAACCGCGGAAAACACGGCCCGCGCGAACTATATGATGACAACGGCAAATAAGGGCGATAACTTGGGACTTCAGCTTTACGAAGACTTTGGGTCGAAACACTACGGTCTTGGTTTCGAAGCGAAAGGCACCGTCTCACCGGCTAACTTTGATTATCCGAGCGTGAAAATTTTCATGAGTCGTGACGTGAGTTTTCAAGGCTTTCAGGGGAATAACAAATTCGGGGAAGTTCATCCGTTCAGCCCGGCCCCGGCTCCGGCGCCCGGCAACGATGTATCCTACCCGATTTATAGGGACGATACGCCTCCACTTATCTTCGATTTGGACGCCCCGGGTGCACAAATCGGCCCGGCACCTCAAAATACTATCAGCCGCTACCGTGCGAATTTTAAAACATTCGCACAGATTGGAGATTTGCGTGCCTTAGCAATCAAGCTCAGCAACACTCGCGTTAGCGTGATTCAGACTGCTGCAGGGGAGAACGGCAACGCTTGGACGACAGCATCGGATGCGGCAGGAGATAATGGTGCCGGTGAAGGACTCATCAACTTGACCTTCGATTTGAAAGCTCCACCTGCTCCATGAGTAATTCCTACCCGATTTTAACTCGTACATTAGGTAGATTATTATGCTATCAACTATATTAATGTGTTCTTTTTCGTTTATTTTTCTTTCGAACATGCCGCAGCCGACCTCAACTGGCCAGTTGCGCGAATTTACGGCAGAACATGAAAAAAATATTGTTCGACTTATCACGTCCGCACACGCAGCCTTGTCAAAGCAGCCTCGAACACATGCCGAGTCGCTCGAGGCTACAGTGTGTGTTTCTAAATTAGCACTTCTAAGGTCGCCGAATGCTGTCAAGTTTTTGGTGGCAAACATTTCATTTAATGCACGAGAGACGGAAAAATTTGTTGGACCACTGCCAACCTTACGCACAACTTATCCGTGTGTCTACGCATTGGGAGAAATTGGTCCGCCTGCATTTCCTGATGTCTTGCGACTCGCTGAATCGGATGAACGAGAATCAATTCACATTTTTTGCGCATTGGTTTTTCGTCGGTCGTTGGGACGGGAGCAAGCGATTGCATATCTCAATTGTCACGCTGGTAGCCTGAAGAATAGTGTCGAGAAGAAACGCATCGAATCCGTGGCTCGTCTCGTCCGTGAGGGGCCTGCTTACCTTGGCTCTGAACCCGACGTGAGAAATCCCTAGGTGTCGGCATGAGTACGCTTACTTCACCAGCGGCATCCAGGCGGTGACGTCGTAGCGGCTGTGGGGGTTGGTTTCCGGCAGGTCTGAGGCGGCCATATAGGCTTCCCAGCAGGGTTCCAGCAGGCGATCCAGGTCGGCCGTGCGCAGGCAGGCCTGTTCGCGACAGAATAAGAGGTCCGTGTCGCTGCCGCGGACTGGGACGGTGACCGCGCCGGGTACGGTTTTGCGGACTTCCTCGGCGTACTTCGTCCCAGCGTCGGTATCGGGGACCATGACGAAGGTTTTTTCCTCGGCGGCCGGGCCGCGCACGGTCGGCGTGGCGGCGCGAACGTAGCCTGCGATGCGGCGGGCCAACTCGCCGGGGGCCGTATCGGCGGCCTTGAGCTCGACGGCCGTCACGTCCTCGCTCGGCAACAGATTGGTGAGGAACGCCGTCGATTGCTCGATCATCGGCGCGGCGAGGATCACGTTAAGATCGGTTGAAGCCCGGGCCATGCTCGCCAGGCCGCCGCGCGGTTCGACCACCAGCCGCGTCAGGATCAGTTCCAGGCGTGTGCGTTCGGTATCCCCGAGGACTGCGAGCATCTCGGCGGCACTGCGGTCCAAGTGGTCCTCGCCGTAGGGCAACACCACCCGCATGGTGTTGGTTTCCTGAAGCGTCGTCTGCATCAGTTCTTCGGTATCCTGACCCGAGGGTGGCGTGAAGTGCGGATTCGGGAGGCCGATGTAGGCCTCCATCGCGCCGGCCAATTCATTGAGCCGGTTCCGCGTCAGGCTGGCGTCCCGCAGCTTGTCCTCGAAGAACGACTGCAAGCGACGGTAGAACTGCGACGCGGCCAAGGCCAGGTCTTCCTTCACGCGAATGTCCGCAAACGTCCGGATGCGTTCGGCGACGGTGCGCAGCGCCCGTGGCGTGCGTCCGCCGAAGATGCTGAAGCTGCCCTCGTCGGTTTTCTTGCAGGCTTCCAGAGCACTTTGCACCTCGTCCCGGGCCCGCTGTCGCGGTTCGACGGCGGCATGCAGTTGGTGCTCCATCGACTGGGCCGCAGCGGCGCTGGCCCCGACGAGTTCGCCGACGATGGCTTCGTAGATCGCCAAGCGTGGCCCGGTCAGTTCCTCCAACGGACGGATCAGTTCGACAATCTCGTTTTGCCACGCCTCAACCGCGCGGCGGATGCCGAGGTCGAGCGAGCGGCTCAGGCGTCCGCGGCGGAAGGTGCTGTCCCCTTCCGTGGTCGGCTCCAACCCCACCAGATCGCGACCTTGGTCCCACGCGGCGGCAGCCCAGCTTTGCGGATCGGGCCGGCGGGCGGCCGCTTCCGCGTAGTTCAGCAGATTGGCACGCCAAGTGCGCGTCGCCTCCGCCGGGTTGCCGTCCGGCCCCGCGGCGGACTCTTCGCCGAGGAAGCGTTGAACTTCATCGGGTGTCAGCCGTTTGTCGTCGAGGATCGTCTTCAGGATTCGCTCCGCTTCGTCCGGTAGTGCGACGCCACCGAAGGCCGACCAGGACCGCAGCATGCGTGCGCAGAGTTGCCGTGCGGCCGAGCGCAGCAGCAACCCGCGCGGATACCAGACGCCGAATGTCCCGAAGCCTCGAAATGGTGTGCGGCCCAATGGTGGCTTGGCTTTGCGGATCTTCTCCAAGCCCGTGCCCAGCGGCGTAGTCAGATCGTGGGTGACGTAGCCGGCCAAGTGGGAGACGCAATCGCGGAACGCTTCGGCCGTGCGGTCGGCCATCGGCAGCAAATAGGTCGCGTCGAAAGGCAGACCGCGGCCGTCCACGCTTTGCCCTTCCGGACCGCCATATTGCGCTGCGAACTTCACTTCGGGGTCGGCGTAGTGGTTCAACTCGGTGAGTGTGGCAAAAATGTTGGCCAACTCCATCGGCGGGCTGTTCGCGTCGTCCGGCGCACCCGAAAAGATGAAGGCTGTCACCGGGGCTTCCGCGATGTTGAATCGTTCGAGCGTACGGCGTATGGCGTGGCCGACGTCCATCAGCATGCCGCTGGTGCCGCCGGCCGCACTGGCGAACATGTAGACGCTGGGGACTTTCGTCCGCACCGGCAGGCCGGTGTGATCGGCCGATTGCGCGACCGCTTCGGGATGCGTTGCCACTTGGATTTCGTGCCGCAGCCGCGTGACGAACCGCAGGTAGCAGTCCGTGAAGGCAAGCCGGCCGAGCGCCCGCGAGCCGTCGACCTTCAGGGAACGCGGGATGGCGTAAAGCTTCTCGCGCGGCAACCATTCGAGAATCTGATCGAGCTGTCGGCGACGGTACGCCGTCACCGGCTGCAACGGCGCATGAAAGGTGTGCTCGGTGAGCAGGGCCGCATCGCCGCCGCGGACGGCTTTATGGCCGGCATCGCTTTCCGTATCGATGTAGAGGAAGCGGAAGCACGGCACCTGGGACGGCTCGCCGATGCGGTCCAACAGCCGGCAACGGATCTGTTGCAGCGCTCGCCGACCGAAACTTCCCACGCCGATCAGGATCGCCGGGTGCAGTACGCCTTCTTCCGGTCGAAAGCTGACGGACATGTTGACCGATGAATGCAACGATTCCGGGATGCGGTTCAGGATGTGATTCGGAATCGGCGATGGTGTGCGGCGTTGCAACGTCGGGATCGCAGCCGTCGAAAGGCCGGAAGCCGGCACGGCCTGCGTCACCCGCATCGAGCTGTCGTGGTCGGGCACAGTGCCGGCCCGTGAGCGGAATTCCTGGGTCTGCAGACCGGACACTTCGCCGCGGAGATTGTCTCCCCCGAGCGAACGCACGAATGCCATGCAGGAGGGAAAGCGGTCGTCCGGATTCTTCGCGAGTGCCCGTGCGACCGGTGCCCGATCGGCTTCCGGCAGCATGGTCAGGTTCGGCGCTTCGGTCATATGCTGCATAGCCAACTGACGGATGTTCTTGCCGTTGAAGGGCCGCAGCCCGGTCAGCAGTTCGACGTATAACACGGCGAGGCTGTATTGATCCGAGTGCTTGCTGATTTTGTTGGCGAACGTCTCCGGTGCGGCATAGACGGGTGTAATGCCGCCGAGCAGACCCGAGGCACTCTGCCGTTCGAGGTGCTTGACCAACCCGAAGTCCGCGACCTTGACGCGCTCGCCGATGAGGAACAGGTTCTTCGGCTTAACGTCCAGGTGTTGGAGGTTGTGCTTCTCAATGAGGTGATCCAACCCCTCGGCCGAGTCCGCGAGGTAGCCGAGGAGCGTTTCACGAGGGATGCCGGACCGACCTTGGGCGAGCTGTTCCTGATGCAGATCGTGCAGGCTCTTGTCCGCCAATTCCATGACGATGAGCAGTTCTCCCGAGACGATGTCGATCCGCTCCATCGAGAGCACGAAGGGATGACGCACGGCTTTGACGCGCTCCATCGCCTTGAATTCCTGCTCGGCCTTGGCGGAGTCGTCGTC
>Ga0105047_10009376_pt1 | contig 16127 bp, 10 predicted proteins | sample MAT04_FD_78384 | JGI IMG/M metagenome (GOLD analysis project Ga0105047, IMG submission 78384) | Freshwater microbial communities from Lake Fryxell liftoff mats and glacier meltwater in Antarctica - MAT-04 (megahit assembly) | ecosystem: Environmental > Aquatic > Freshwater > Ice > Liftoff...
ACAACTCCATGAAAGACATCATGTTATGATAGCGCACGGCAAACAGATCAAACAGATCAAATGACGTAAATCGATCGGATAAAACAAGTTGCGGCATCATCGAGTTTTGTCGAACACGTCAATCATGTCAACCCGCCGAACATTCCTGAAATCGTCCGCTGCTGGTGCTGCCGCGATGGCGGTGCCTTCCTCTGCTCCCGCCGAAGGAAAGCCCGACACACTCACCATCGCTCTCATCGGGTGCGGCGGGATGGGCCGATCCCACCTCTCGTTGCTCGTGAAAAACAAGCAAGTCAAGATCGCGTATGTCTGCGATGTGGACGAGAAGCGACTCGCCGATGCCGCGAAGATGGCCACTTCCGCGGGGCACTCACCCAAGACCGAGAAGGATCTCCGCAAGATCCTCGACGACAAAACCGTGAACGCCGTCTGGATGGCGACCCCCGATCACTGGCACGCTCCAGGAGCCATTCTCGCGGCCGATCACGGCAAGCACGTCTACGTCGAGAAGCCGTGTTCGCACAACATCCGCGAAGGACGGTTGATGATCGATGCCGGGAAGCGGAACAAGGTCGTGATTCAAGTCGGCACACAGTCGCGAAGCACGAAGACCTGCCAGGAAGCAATGGACCGGCTCAAGGGCGGCGCGATCGGCGAAATCCTCGCTGTGAAGGCGTGGAACAGCCAGCTTCGGCGGAATCTTGGTCACGTCAAGCCGAGCGAACCGCCCGCGCACATCGACTACGATACCTGGCTCGGGCCAGCGCCCGTCGCACCGTTCTACACCAATCGCGTCCACGGGTCGTGGCGCTACTTCCTCGACTACGGTGCCGGCGACATGGGGAACGACGGCGTTCACGACATTGACGTTGGCGTGTGGGGTCTGGGCGTCGATACATTGCCGAACCGCGTCGCGGCGCTGGGCGGGAAGTATTTCTTCGACGACGATCAGGAATGGCCCGACACGCAGTATGTCGTGTGCGAGTACGACGCCGGAAACGGCGGGAAGAAGCCACGGCAGTTCATCTTCGAGCAACGCATCTGGTCGCCATACGTGCAGGAAGACTACGAGAACGGCTGTGCTTTCTACGGCACGAAGGGGATGATGATCGTCGGCCACGGCGACGGCTGGAAGCTGTACGGCGAGCGGAACAAGCCGATCGAGGAGATGGTGGGCAAGGTCGAGCTGGGGAAGCACCACCAGAACTTCATCGACGCGGTGTTGAAGGGCGACAAGCCCGCAGCACCGGCAGAGGTTGGCCACATCTCGGCCGGGATCTGCCACCTGGCGAATATCAGCACGCGGCTCCGCAAGACGATCGAGTTCGACCCCACCAAGGAAGCGATCACGAGCAACGCGGAAGCGAATGGAATGCTTCGCCGCAAGTACCGGGAGCACTGGTCGGTCCCGAAGGGCGTGTGAGCGTTAGTCCTGATTCCGCGAGTTGCCAGTGGAGTGGCCCATGCCCGAACCTGACGAGTATCTGCTGACAACTCAGGACGGGCAACTCTCCTCCTGCTCCGATGTTCCTGGGCAGCAGACCGATCTCGAGACCGTGGGCGATTTCGAGCTGCTTTCGGAACTCGCCCGGGGTGGCATGGGAATCGTGTATCGCGCCCGGCAACGTAGCCTGAACAGGATTGTCGCGCTGAAGATGCTTCTGTCGGGTCGCGTCACGTCCGATGTGGGCCGAGCACGCTTCCGTGCGGAGGCCGAAGCAACCGCCGAACTCGAACACCCCAACATCGTTCCCATCTTCGAAATCGGCGAGCACTCAGGTCGGCTGTTCTTCAGCATGAAGTTGATCGACGGAGGCACTCTCGCCGACCTGCTTCGCAAGTCGCCGCGGCCTGCGTTGCACGAACTGATCACAGCACTGGTCAAGGTGTGCCGGGCCGTCCACTACGCACATCAGCGGGGGATTCTTCACCGCGATCTGAAGCCCAGCAATGTGTTGATCGATTCTGCGGGAGAACCCTTTGTTGCCGACTTCGGGCTGGCGAAGCGGCTCCGTTCAGATGATGGATTGACGGTGACGGGTGCGTTGCTGGGCACCCCGGCATACATGGCACCCGAGCAGGCTGGCGAAGGTGTTCACGGTGTCACAACGCTGACCGATGTCTATGCCCTTGGGGCGATCCTGTACGAAGTGCTCACGGGCCGCCCGCCGTTCACAGCTCGCGACATTAATGCGCTGCTCGCGCAAGTTCGCACGGGAGCGCCTGACACGCCATCGAGCCTGAACCCAAGCGTGCCGCGCGACCTGGAACTCGTATGTCTGAAGTGCCTCGCGAAGGAACCTGGAGAGCGTTACGCTTCGGCTGGAGAGTTAGCTGATGAACTGGAATGCTGGCTACGGGGCGACCCGGTCCAGGTCCGCGCACCGGGGTTGATCTCGCGAGTGGTTCTGTGGGCACGCCAGAACTCTCGCACGGCGATGTGGTCTGTAATCATTGGAACGGTTTGGGGGCTGTTCGGGTTGCAATTGCCACTTGCCCTGCGGGCTCTCAGTGCTCCCCTCAGGCGGGCGAGTAACACTCTTGCCGGTTCGGTGAACGTTCCTCAATCGTCCGACATGGACTTCCTCTGGGGCTATCTCTGGCTAATGCTGCTCCCACTTGGGATCTTCGTCCAGCTATCGGGGGGTATGCTCACATACCTCGCCACGAGGTCGCGCGACCGGTGGGCATATCTCGGGAGCGGCTTCGCCGTAGGTCTGATCGGTGGGGTGATCTCGTTCACGCTGTACATCGGCCCGGCGTTCGTGGTCCTACTGGCGCTTGTGCCAGCTACAGGCGACCTGCAAAGCCTGGGCAAGGTCGTGTCGGATCATGAGGAAATGGCGTCGCAACGCACGCGGAGCCAGTTGTTGGAAAGCCAGCCGGAGCTCGCTAACGTGCCTGAGCCACTTTTGGGGGAACGCTTCGTCGGTAAGATTCGGGCGAGGATCTTCGTTGGAATCTTCGAGGGCATCGCGCTGGGGATGTTGGTCACTTTCGTGACCGCTATGCCGCTCGCTATCGGGGGCGCAGCCTTCGCCGACTTCGCGGTTCGGCGGAGTGGGTCGGTCCGGGCTGCCCTCCCGCTCTACCTTGAGATGTTCGCACTGTTGACGCTGATTGTGGTCACGCTCGTCGTGGTGATCCTGTGCCTGAGCCTTGGCTGGCGCAGCCAAACCCTTTCTCTGGCCTTGTGGATCTTGCTCGTGGTGGTCGCCGTCTTCGGCACGCTTGCGTCCCTTGGGCGGTGGGAGCAGAGAGATCGCTGGGTCGGCTACTGGATCGGATTCGGTGCGGTGTCACTCCTCTTCCAATCCCAGGGAGACTGGTTGGTCGTGTTCTCGCTTCTCATCCTCGGACTCGCCTTTGCTACGCTCATCATCGTTCGGAGGCGCATTCGTCGTGCTGATGCGGCGTTCACAGTGGTCATACCCGCTTCGAAAACCATACCACCAGCCGAACAGACCCAATCGTTCCAGTAGTGGCTCGACTGTCGCCACCATCACAACAGCGAATGAGGGCTACTGATGACCGATGAATCCGCTCTGCTCGGTGCCATCCGGGGGAACCCCGACGAGGACACACCGCGACTCGTGTTCGCCGACTGGCTTCAGGAGAACGGACAAACCGAGCGGGCTGAGTTCATCCGCCTTCAGTGCGAAGCGGCCCGAATGCCGCTCGGAACAAAAGACCGGCGGAAGAAGGAGATTGCTGCCGAGAAATTGTTCAAGGCACACAAGGTCGAGTGGTTCGGCCCGTTGTGGAAGAAGTTCTACAGCAGCAAGCCCGCGGTGAGCCATTGCCACATCGAACGCGGCTTCATCACGAGTTTGAAAAACGATGTTCGCGAGTTCATCGCCCACGCCGACGCCATCGCGAAGTACGCTCCGTGCCTGCGTCGAGTGCGCGTGAAACACGTCGAGGGCGACATCGCCAAGTTACTCGCCAAGCCGTTCATCCGCGATGTCGCCGAATTGGATCTGATTTCGTTACACCCGGAATCCTACGCGATTCTCAGAGACCATCCCGCCTGGGGCGCCTTCGATGCGCTGCGACTCACCTTTGAGTTCGAGAACGAAACCGACACCCTCGCAGAGTTGGAGAACGTTCCCCTCGTGAAGGCTGTCCGGCGTTTGGATCTGCATTACGGGTACTTCCTGCACAGTGATCAGATACCGGAAGTTGGTGACGCCGCCGCGCAAGAACCGTCATTGCGTGAGTTGCGACGGTTGAAGCTACCGAACCTCCGTGGATTCGGTTTCTACGGCATGGATGCGGAGTCAGCAAAGACGTTCGCGGCATGGCCCGGACTCAAGCAACTGGATTGGCTCGACTTCGAGACGTGTGGGATCAACGACGACGCCGCCGTGGCGATCCTCACCGCCACGACGCTACCAAAACTCACCCGGCTGAACCTGAACGAAAATGATCTTTCCACCCCCACGGCGGAAGCGCTCGCGAACTGCAAACAACTCGCGGGCCTGACCAATCTGGCGATTGACTGGAACAACCTCCGCGACGCCGACGCGACACGTCTGGCCGCCTCAACGGTGTTACCAGCAATGCTTCCGATGGATGTGAGTTTCAACCACCTCACCGAGAAGGGAATCGCCGCGCTGCGGGAACGCTTCGGCCCGGCGGTTGTGAGTCGGGAGCAGTTGACGTAATCGAGTGGGGTTGCCTTTCACTTCTTGGCAGATCCCACGGGTTTGCGGTCGCCCACAATGGGAGCGATCTCGCGGGCGAAGCGGGCGGTGAACTTGTCCCCGCCGCGACGCAGCATGTGATGCGAATCGAAGAACTCGTGCTCCTGAAGCCAGTCGCGGGCATCGAGCACCGGGACGCCAAACTCACTCGCGACACCAGCGAGATACGCATCGAACCGCGCCGATCCGGTCGGGTCGTACCAACTCCGGAAGGTCGGCCCCTCAGGGGTCCGGATCAGCACAACTCGGACGCCGTGCGCTCCCGCTTCGGCAAGGGTGTCGCGAAATGCGCGATCCGCTCCGGGGCGAATCACCATTCGCGCCGTGTCGTCCTTGTACACGTTCCGAACAATGGCCGTGCGTCGCTCGCGTTCCGCTTCGGTAACGTCTTCCTCGCACTTCGGGTGACCACCACGCGGCAGGAGTTTCGGGACGCCCTCGAATGGGTCGAACACCCGTGCGAGATCGGTCATTCGCCAGAAGCGATGGCGAAGGAAGTAGTAGTCGTACTGCAGTGCAACCTTGCCGTAGCCGCGTGCCATGTCCAGTTCGTCGGCGGTGAAGTGCCCCACGACAAACCGCGTGTTCTCACGCACGAAGAACGCTGGCATCACCTCCATCACCACCACGTCGGGCCACACGCCGTCACGGAGCAACCGGTGCATCATCAGTCGGTTCAAGATCGGCCCGCCGCCCACCTGTGAACCGTTCACCCAGAGCAACTTCCCAACCGCGGGTTCCGGGAGCGTCTCGGGTCGGAAGCCCCAGACCATGCGCGAACTGCCAATCACAACGCCCAGCGGGTTCCGCGGGTGCTGGGCGACCGCCGTGCGAATGACGCTGAGCCGGTGGTGATATTCGGAGTCGGTGATTTCAGGCGCGTAGGCTTCCGCAGCCCGCCAGCTAACCGCGAGGAGCAGCACGAACGCAACCGGCGCAAGTGCGAGTGAGTTTCTTGCCCGACGACCACGAGGACTGAGCGGTTGTCGGCGACGGATTGTCGGCGTGGTGCGCGGGCGTGCGGGCCAACGAGGCCAGACCAACACCTGTCGCAGTGGTGTGGACAATTTCATGACGCAACCATGCCGTGAAACCCTTCTCCTGTCGAGAGGAGTCTGGGTAGTCCCAGGTTTGTTTAATTCTCGGGCTTGGAGAAAGTAGGCGACTCGCTCCGAGAGTCGCCAATTCTTACTGCATTCAGAAGTGGTCACTCTCGGAGAGAGTGACCTACTCTCCACAGAGAATTAGACGACCCTGTGGGTAGTCCGCGTAAGTAACAGGCCCGTTCCGTGTTACATATTGGGAGGCATGGGTTGAAAGCGGCCGGGAGTTGCCATTTACTGCGCCGTTATGACGCGAGCCGCGACAACCGGCACGTCTTCGCGAGTGGTTTCCTTCGCCGCTTCTGGAAGCGGTGGTTGCGGTTCTGGTTTCCTTGTGCGAGACCGATTCCACCATCGCCCGATCCGCTTCACTCGCTCCGAGAAATCATCCCAGAGTGAATACGCGACCGGCGTGACCAGCAGCGACAGCAGCAGCGAGAGGAGTTGCCCACCCAGAATCACCTTCGCCATGCTTGCTCGCGCTGCGGCTCCCGGCCCCTGCCCCGTGGCAATCGGGATCATCGCCGCGACGAGCATCACCGTTGTCATCAGGATCGGCCGCAGCCGAGCTTCGTTTGCCTTGAGGATCGCTTCATCGCGGGACAACCCCTTCGCACGCAGCACGTTCGTGTAGTCCACCTGCAAGATGCCGTTCTTCTTCACGATGCCGAACAGCATGAACAACCCGATCATGGCGTACACATCGAGCGGCGTTTGCAACAAGAACAAGGAGATCAGCGCGAACGGCAACGTCAGCGGCACCGCCAGGAGAATCGTGATCGGGTGAACGAGGCTCTCGAACTGCGCCGCGAGGATCATGTACATGAAGATGAAGGCGAGCACGAACGCCATCGCGAAGTTCGAGTTCGAATCGGCCATCAACTTCGCTTCGCCTAGGAACTCGTAGCGATATTCCGGCGGCAACTCGAGCGGCTTCACGAATCCTTCGACGACCGGTAGCGCATTGCCGAGCGCGACCCCCGGCGCGAGGTTGCACTGCACGCCGATCTGTCGCTGACGGTTGTAGCGTTCGATGGTGGCCGGGCCGCGTTCGTCCTGCACTCGCGCGAAGGTGCGCAGCTCAATCGGCTTGCCGCCGTGTCCGGGCACGGTCAGCGCGCCGATGGCGTCCGGCCGGTTTCGCGAAGCGAGGTCGGCTCGTAGCCACACGTCGTACTGTTCGCTCCCTTCCTTGAACTTCGTCACCGGTTCGCCACCAACCATGATCCCCAGTGCCGTTGCCAGCCCGCGCATATCGACACCCTGATCGGCCGCACGGTCGCGATCGACAACCACCTGAAGTTCCAGGCTGCGAGTCGCGGCGCTGGTATCGACGTCGGTGAACAGGTCGGGCCGTGCCTTCATCTGCTTCACGATCTGCGCCGCATAGGCTTCGAGTTTGTCCGAGTCCGGCCCGCGCATGCTGAGGTCGAGCTGGGCATTCTTGAAGGCGCTCGAACTGAACAGCTTCACCTCCTGCACGGCGACGCGGATATCTGGGTAATCGGCCATGATGTCGCGGGCATCCTGCATCGCAGCCCGCTGGTGAAACTTGCGTTCGGTGAGGTCGGACATCCGGCAGTAAATGCTGACCGCCGTCACGTCGCCTTGCCCCTTGGGTGCCTTGCCGTCGGTCGGGCCGATGGTGGTGAACACGTGCATGACGCCGCGAACTTTTTTGAGTCGCTCCTCAAGGTCGATGCACTGTTTTTCGGCCTGTGCAAGCGTTGTCCCTTCTTTCAGAGTGATGGCCACCTCGAACTCGCTCTGGTCGTCCTTCGGCACAAAGTCGGACCCAACCATCATGAACAGCACCGGCGTGCTGAGGAAGGTTAGCCCCGTGGCAACAACGATGACCCAGCGATGCCGCAGCGACCACGCCAGCACGCGGATGTAGTTGCGGGTGATGATGCCGGTAGCAGCGCGCGGCGGGCTTGCCTGCCGTCCGGCTTCGGTGTTCGAGGGCTCGGCGGGCAAGCCCGCCGATAATTGAGGACGGTGAATAGGTCGCAAGAATCTCGCACACAGCATCGGCGTAAGCGTGAAGCTCACCGCCATGCTGAGCATGATCGCGAAGCCGACCACGAAGCCGAAGCTATTGAAGAAGCGGCCAACCTGCCCCGACATGAACGCAATCGGGGCGAAGATCACGGCCAGCGAGAGTGTCGTTGCCAGCACGGCCAGCGCGATTTCTTTCGTCGCGGAACTTGCCGCATCCCAGCCCGAGGTGCCGTATTCCTCCATGTGCCGGAACACGTTCTCCAGCACCACCACCGCGTCGTCGATCACGATGCCGACTGCCAGGATCAGCCCGAGCAGCGTCATGTTGTTCAGGCTGAACCCCATCAGATCCATGAAGGCGAACGTGCCGATGATGCTGACGGGCACGGCCGTCGCCGCGATGAGCATGGTTCGCCAGTCGCGAATGAACAGGAAGATCACCCCCGCCACCAGAAACGCCGCCAGCACGAGGTGGAACTTCACCTCGTCAATCGATCCCTTGATGAACCGCGACTGGTCGCGAATCACCTCGATGCGGATATCTGCGGGAAGCGTCGCCTGGATCTTCTCAAGGCGTGCTTTCACGGCCTCGGCAACCGCGACGGTGTTGCCACCGCTCTGCTTCTGCACGACGAGGCTCACGGCAACGTTCCCATCGAGCCGCGACTTGCCGCGTGGTTCCTCGATGCTGTCCGTGATCGTCGCCACGTCCTTCAACCGCGTGGAGTAGCGGGAGCCATCTTCCCCGGTGCGGATGATGATGATCTCCTCGAAATCCTTGGGCATGCGCACACGCCCCACAACGCGGAGGCCGAACTCGGTCGGCCCGGTCTCCACCTTGCCGCCGGGGAGTTCGAGGTTCTGATCGGTCAACGCTCGTCTGATGTGCTCGACTGTGAGCTTGCGTGCTCGCAGGTCGTTCGGCCGCACGATGATGTTCACCGCCCGCGTCTCACCACCGATGAGCACAACCGCCCCGACCCCGGAGACCGCTTCGAGGTCTTCCTTGATGAGCTTCTTCGCGATCTCGGTAACTTCCTTCAGCTTTCGCCCTGCGCCGCCCGACACGGCGATCGTCACCACAGGTGCCGCATCGAGATTGAACTTCTCGACCACGGGCGGATCGGTTCCGACTGGCAACCGTGGCAGCAGTGTCGAAACCTTGTCGCGCACGTCCTGCGCCGCGATGTCGCCGTTCTTCTCCAGCTTGAACCCGATGACGACACTGGAGACGCCTTCGCGCGTGGTGCTGCGAAGTTCGTCGATCCCCGAGACGGTGTTGACGGCTTCTTCGACCGGCTTCGTGACCGCAGATTCCATCTCCTCGACGCTGGCACCCTTGAGCGTGGTGGTGACCACGACCACAGGCACATCGACGTTGGGAAACAACTCGACGCCCAGGCGCGAGTACGACGCCAAACCCATGACCACCGGCCCGAGAACGAGCATGGTGGTGAACACCGGTCGGCGAATGCACACATCCCAGAGGGCCATTGAGCTTTACCCCTGAAGTCTTTCTTCTGTGGAGCGCGGGCGTCTCGCCCGCCGGCGAACACCACCAATCGCGATTCGCGAGTAAGTACAACGCGAACCGATCTCCGCAGCTTGAGCGGGCGAGACGCCCGCGCTCCACGGAGAAAGACTTTCGATCACCGCACCCGAATTGGCGAACCATCCACTAACTGCGATTGCCCCGACGTAATCACCTTCGCACCCGCAGCGATTGCGCCGCGAATCTCTACTGAGTCCTTTTCGCGTGCGCCGAGTTCTACCTCGATCGCCTTCGCGGTTTCGCCTTCGACCACGTACACCTTGGTCACACCGGCAAACGTCACGACTGCTTCCGCGGGAACCATCGTCACGCTGGTGTCCGTGCGAACCAGTACCTCGGCGTTCGCGAACCCACCCGCCTTCAACTTCCGGGCGCAGTTCGGCACCTCCACCTCCGTCACGAATGTGCGGTTCTCAGGGTCGACGGTGGGGAAGATCCTCGCCACGGTGCCGGGGAAGTTTACGCCCGGGTAGGCCTCCACATGCACATCAACGGCCTGGCCAACGTGCACATCAGGGGAGTACCGCTCCGGCACCGCGACCCGCAACTTCAAAATGTGATCGGTCACGAGTCGGAAGGCGTTGTTCACTCGCATCGGGCTGATCGTGGCCCCCTTGTGAACCATCCGTGCGGCGACCGAGTACCGAATCGGATTCGCCGCCGATCCCAGGACCGCGGACCACGCGGGCCAGTCGTCCGGCACCGGCGCGCGAAGCTGTGTTTCACGCAGACGATCCTCAACTTCGGAGAGCATTGCCTTGAGTCTGCGGGCATGTGCGAGCGTGACGCGGGCTTCGGTCTCGGCCAACTCCACTGCTGTTCGCGCGACCTTCGCCTTGGTGCGAGCCGAATCGAGCACCTGAACCGAGCCGACCGCCCGTTTCACTTCTTCGTCGATGCGAGCCAGTTCCTTCTCGGCCAGTTCCAGATTCGCCCGGGCCTGCGCGACTGAATCCACCTTCGGGAGATGAGCTGTGAACGCGGCATCTGTTTCCGGAATCGCGTCGAGTTTGAGCCTCTTCAGTTCTGCTTGAAGCGCGGGTTCCGCCTGCCCGATCGCGAGAAGGGCGTCGGTTGGGTCGAGTTCCAGCAACACTTCGCCCGGGTATGCCGTGTCGCCCTCGTTCTTGAGCACCTTGAGCACTCGGCCATCGACCTTCGGTGCAAGTAGCACATCCTCATGGGCGTACAAGGTGCCCACCCCGGACACCGTGCGGCGAAGCGTGACGAGTTTGACCGGGGCCACCGTGACAACAATCGATTGCACGCCCGACTTGGCGGTTGGCGTGGAGGAATTCGGCGAACATGCGGGGATGAGCACTGCGAGGGAAACGAGTACAGTCGCATAACGGCGGTCCCATCGGGACTGCGAACGGCCGTTGTCACCACCGCTCACCGTTGTTCGTTTCATCACGTTCCCCCATCGGCCTGCGATGTGTTCAGAATCCCATTCAGAATCACATCTGCCATGTCGCGAGCTTGCGACTCAGGATCGGCCGAGCGCTCGGAGAGCAAGTTGGTCAGGATCGTTCCGTAGAGCAGGTCGCTGACGACACCGAAAAGTCGGTCCATCGGCATCGAGCGAACTCGCCCCGAATCCATGAGCCTGCGGAAGAACGCGGTGTGCTTACAGGAGTGCTCGTCGTCGTCCTTCGTCGCGAAGTACAGTGGCCGATGGTGGTGAGGGAATGTCGCGCGTTCCTGGATGAAGAGTTCCGCCATCTCGGGCCGGCGATGGAAGAATCCGAGATACGTGCGAATTGCCAGCAGCATCTGATCGAGCGGATCGAGCGTCGTTTCAAGAACGCGATCCATCTCCGAGTTCAGTTCACGAAGGCCACGTTCCACAGCCGCGAGAAAGAGCTTCTCCTTCGTCTCGAAGTAGCGGAATACGGTTCCGTTCCCGACCCCGAGGTGATTCGCGATGGTCTGCACCTGGGTATTCGCAAACCCGTATCGTGCGAATTCCCGGGCCGCCACGTCGAGAATCTGTTCCTTCCGACGAACCTCCAAATCGGGGTTCCGTGGCCGACCCCGCCCGGCTCGCGGAGCCCCCTCATCAACTGGTTTTTGAAGTGATTCTGGGTGCATGGCCTGAAATTCATCGCCCGAGTAATAAATTAACGGACTGGTCCGTCCGCTAAACTATAGCTGCTTGTGACAAAACCTACAAGTCCATTTATGAGAATGCCACGGCGAGTCTGGTCGAAAACAGTTCCTGTCTCGCATGATTCGTACTAGGACCTGAAGATGAACTGTCGGCGGAACCAGCACGTGTGTGCATATGTAATTGTGGCTGCGTCATTTGTTGCGTTTCTGCGAGGCCATAAATTGTTCTGACGAACTTTCTTCCGGACGAATTGAATGGTTCCAGACGTGGGGTGGGCATCTCGCCCGGAATCAAATTCCAGCACACCAGTGTTTGACATTCCATCGTTGATCCTTCTTGGAACGACCTCGGGGCCTACCAATGGTCCTGAAGAATCTTGGCGTAGATTGGCGTTCTCTCTCGCTGGAATAGGTAGTGCCTTGCCCTGCCTCGCGCGTTGATTGTGTGCTCCTTGTTCCAAACTGATGGGTGGTATAGAATTAATCCCATCCCGCCAACGGTGCGCACGCATGCCTCTTGACTGGTCCCCGCTCGTCGAGTTCCTGAACCGACACGATCGCCCCCTGCTGATGACGCACATTCGCCCGGACGCGGATGGGATCGGTGCGCAACTCGCGTTGCACTCGGCCCTGATCGCACTTGGGAAGAAGCCCCGCGTTGCGATCGCCAGTAAACTCCTGCCCCGCTACGAATTCCTCGACCCGAAACGCGAGACCATCGAGGACTTCAAGCCTGCCAAATTCACCGACTGCGATTGCGTGGTCGTGCTCGACACCGGAACCTGGAACCAGTTGGGTGACTTCGGCGACTGGCTGAAGACATCGCCATTACCGCGAGTGGTAGTCGATCACCACAGAACCCAGGACGACCTCGGCGGGTTACAGTTGGTGGACACGAACGCGGAAGCGACCGGCCGACTGGCGTACGAAATAATCCAGGCGCTCGGGGCTCCGATCAGCAAGGCCGCCGCCAACCACATGTTCATGGCCCTGGCCTCGGACACGGGTTGGTTCCGGCACCCGAACACGACTCCGGCGACATTCGCGCTGGCGTCACTGCTCACGGAAGCCGGGGCACAACCGACGATCCTGTACGAACACCTGTACGAAGCCGCACCGCTGGCCCGATTCCGGTTAACGGGGGTCGCACTCGAACGGTTGCAAGTGCGGGCGGGCGGGTTGATCGCGTTCACGGAGATCTACCTCAGCGACTACCCCGCGACAGGATCGGTTCCGGGCGATACCGAAGACCTGATTAACTACCCCCGTAGCGTCGCGGGGGTGGAGGTCGGGCTGGTGTTCATCGAACAACCCGGAGGCGGCACAAAGATCAGTTTCTGCGCTCGCTCACGTGTTGATGTGTCCAAGGTTGCGGAACAGTTTGGCGGTGGCGGTCACCGCCTGGCGAGCGGCGCGAGGACGAACCTGCCACTGCCTGAAACTCGCGATAAGGTTGTCGCTGCGATCGAGCAAGCACTCACTCAGTAACTTCGAAATCCGAAGCTCGAAATCCGAACAGGGAGACAACGCGAAATCCGCGGTTCGGATTTCGTACTTCGGATTTCGAATTTCCCCGAAGGGGTTCCAATGTCCGTTCCAGCCGCCGCATCTCGCTTCACGCTCCGCGATCTCCCCTTCCCCGCGAAGCTGGTCATTACTTGCTTCCTGTTATCCGTCGGGCTGGGCTACTCGACGGCCATGGTGCAACTCCACTTCCAGGACGCCAAGTCTGGCGAGCCGATGCCGACGATGCACGATGTCGTGCTGAAGTTCACCGGGAAGAAGTGGTTCGACACGGAACCACCGCGACCCGTGAGCAAGTTCACACAACTCATCACGGCATCAAGCGGCACGTTCGGAAGCAATGGAACGATGCTGCCGGCGTTCTTCGAGAAGGATCCGTCGTTCACCAAGGCGACTCGCGGTGGTGGTGACCTGACGCAACTCAGGGGCGAACGCGAGGGCGAACGCGATGCGCTGGTGCTGTGGGCGAATGCCGCTCCCGATGTGCGGAAGACTGCCTATGAGAACGACCACTTCGCAATCCCAGCCGACTGGATGCCGAAAGCATTCACCGAGAAGTTCAAGAAGGGCGACGTGGTGAAGGTGAAGTCGATTCTTGAAGTGCGTTGTGTGAGTTGCCACGGCAAGGGTCAACCGCAGGAAAGCTACCCGCTCGAAACCTACGACCAGATCGACAAATACCTCGGTGTGCCAGCGAGTATGCCCTTCCCTCCGGGTGGCGGCTGGGTGAGGGTCGAGGAGCCGATGAGCCTGGAGAAGTTGACGCAATCAACCCACGCCCATCTGCTGAGCTTCGCGGTGCTCTTCTCGCTCACGGGGTTGGTCTTCGCGTTCACTTCGTACCCCACCATTGTGCGGATACTGATCTCGCCGCTGGTGCTGATTGCCATCGTCACTGATGTATCGTTCTGGTGGTTGGCCCGACTCAGCGATGGATATGGGGTGTACTTCTCGATGGGCGTGATGGGGACCGGTGGCGTGGCGGGGCTGGGTCTCGCGGCTCAGATCATCCTTGGCGTCTGGAATATGTACGGGCCACGGGGCAAGCTCGTGATCGCGCTGTTGTTCGTGATCGGTGCCGTGGGCGGCGGGTTGCTGATGAAGAACATCATCATGCCAGGGTTGGAGGCGAAGAAAGAGGAAGCTGCCGCGAAACGCCGGGCCGAGACCGAGAAGAAGCCCGAACCGATCAAGGCGGAGATCAAGCAACCCGAGAATAAGGACCCAATCAAGAAGCCCGATGACAAGAAGCCCGATGACAAGAAGGGGACCGAGATCCCTCCGCCAAAAGCTGTGGGAGTCAGCGCGATGGACAAAGTGTTGGAGTTCCCATTGAAGGACGACAAGGGAATGGGCATCCCGCTGCTCTCGCTCCCGTTCAGCAAGATGGACGAGCCGAAACACATGGTGCGGGCCTTCTTTGACAAGGACTCGGGCGACTTCGCGGCGGCCGTGAAGGCGAAAAATGTCGCAGCACAAAACGCCCTGGAGCCGGATCGCTTTGGCGAACTCGCAGCCCTGCGAGCGTGGATCAAACTCCCCGACGCCGAGCGAAAGCTGACTTACGATGCCGATGCGTTCAACATGCCCGCAGAGTTGGCTAAGAAGCCACTCACGGCCGACTACGTGAAGAATGGCAAGATCATGATTCAGGCGATCCTCACCGACCGGTGTATCCGTTGTCACGCGGATGAAGAGAAGACAACGTTCAAGGACTACGCCACGCTTCGGCCGTACCTGGAACCGCTGCCTGCCGAGAAGAAGTGATTGCGATGTGGGGTGGCTTGAGTACCTATCGGTGTGGCGAGCGGTGACGTCAGTCCCGCTCGCCAGATGCTAACATCTCCAGTTACTGCTTTGTGAACTCAACTGGTACGATCCCTTCGCCAGTCCACGAAGCATTGGGCGCTATTTCACATCCCGTGTGGGGTCCCGCAGTGTGCCTTTCGTTCTCGACTTCAGCAATGATCTTGTAGAAACCCGGCGCAACTCCAGTTAACGCTGGGTTGGATCGATGCTCGGCTGAAATCGACATGATCGCGACTCCGTCTTCATCGGTGACGCCAGTGGCGGCATGCACGGAGTTCCCCAGGAATGCCTCGGGTTCGAACGTGACACGTGCCTTGGCAACTGGTTTTCCGTTGAGCAAAACCTTGCAACAGACGGGCATCAACGCGACTCGCGATGCTCGCCATTGTTGAACCCTCGCGTCGATCTCTTCGCCAGTGATTGCCCCATCTTTATTCGCGTCGATGTTCGCCAGTGCGGAATTCAAGGCGGCAGACTTCTTGAGCTCGTCGCCATTGATCTTGCCGTCCTTGTTCGAGTCGTACTGCGCGATGGCCTCTTGACCTGCGGTGCCCTTGTACTCCGGCAGGTCGAGACGGCTCGGCGCTCTATCGCAGCCCGCACTGAGCACGACACTGAGCAACAAACCGAATACAAGTTTTACGAAATGCCCACAGTGCGTAGTCATGCCGGAACCTTAGTTGGAGTTATTCGAACGATACGCGTTGGCCGTCTGAGCGATTGCCCAACCGGGTATGCATGACAGGATCGATGCTGTACTGGATCGGTCGGATGCTTCCGTCACACAGTGCCATGTGGAAGACGGCATGGGGAGAACCGAATACGATTCGACTCAAATAGCCAGGTGTATCTCTCTGCGGGGCGGGATTCGAGCAGCGGAAAACGTCGAAATCGTGGCCAACGGCCCAGCCCGCATCGTTCCCGGTTTCGCCGCCTTTATAGAAATCCGGATTGATGTATCGTTCGCCGGCAAGATACGTATTGGAGAGTCCGTCCTTGATATCATCCAGCTTGATCCCCTTCCGCTCGTAGATCACGCCGGTCAAATTCGAATTGTAGTAGTCTCCATCGGTGCATGCGGCACTGCCGGGCTTGGTTCCTGCGTTGGCGGCGTAATCAGACCTGGCAAACGAGGCAGGAAGGGTACCGATGTTGGTGACTCCAGCCATCGGAGAGCACATCGGATTTCCGCGAGATGGGCACACATAAGCCTTGACGACAGTTTGTACCATTTTCGCGCTTTCGGCCTTCTGAGCAGCACTGCCATTAGGATGCTGCAAGCCCATGTCGTGTAGATTTGACTGTTCGAGGTAAGGCAGAATG
>Ga0105047_10009378_pt1 | contig 16126 bp, 15 predicted proteins | sample MAT04_FD_78384 | JGI IMG/M metagenome (GOLD analysis project Ga0105047, IMG submission 78384) | Freshwater microbial communities from Lake Fryxell liftoff mats and glacier meltwater in Antarctica - MAT-04 (megahit assembly) | ecosystem: Environmental > Aquatic > Freshwater > Ice > Liftoff...
CGGCCCCTTGACTGAATTGCTCATGTTCGTTTCCGGGATGAAACAAATGGCGTTTATCGTAAGTTTGAAATTTACCCTCGGGCTGCATCCATATCAGTCGGTTGAAGTAATTACCATCTTCAACAATTACAAGGCTGCCGGTAATGACACTTTTCAGCTTTGCAGCCTGTTCAGCCATCCAGGCCACAGTGGAGCCATTCATGGTTTCGGCAAGTGAGCGCTGATCGACCACAAAACCGGTATTAAACATTTCGGGCAGCACAATAAGGTCAGTCTTTCGATCAATCTGATGAAAGAAATCTTCAAATTTCAGCAGGTTACTTTTTTTATCTTCCCAAATAAGATCGGGTTGGATAAGGGTGATGGTGAGATCGGGGAACATATAAAAAAATTATTTTCTCAAAACTAAACAATTCCATTCAATTTGCCATTAATTAGTGCTATAAATCCTTTATATACAACTCTTCATTTTGTCTTTTTTAACTCTAGCCAATAATATATTAATAATCAGTATTATGAAAACACACCCCCCCTATTGCAGAAAACAAGTTATTTGGGTACATTATGTTTAATTATTTTTTGCACATTGATTGCCAAAGGGCAAAACAATAGCTTATATAATGAGCTGATATAACAGGATAAGTTTGAATACAAGGTTAGTAATAATGAAAACAGCGAGGTGGTGATTACTGATATGATGGGTAAACAAGTTGATCCAGTTGCCACCCGCCCGTAAACCGCAATATGTAGATATGTTTACAGTGCCTTGGGTTAAGCCTTTATACCATTCGGTAAAAGAAACGCAAAACCAGGTACTTTCCGAGTTGTTAGCACAAAGCAAAAAAAACTATCTTTTGGCAGCCGACAAATCACTTTTTCTGCGTAAATTAGCCTGATGCGTGATGCTGCAAACCAGCAAGGCTAAGGAAATTGATAAGGAAATCATTGATTTTGTGAGGCAACTTGGTAAGGATAGCGATATAACAGTAAGTAGCCAGGCAAAATTGGTTTCCAAACTGATTGAAGATTACCGAAACGTAAAATAATCTAGAGTCTAAATTTTACATAATATCTCCGCTGCCCTCACCAATGTTTCTTCCGTTTTTGCAAAACAAAAGCGAAGCACATGGTTATCCTGTTTATCGTGATAGAATGGTGATACCGGCACTGATGCAACTCCAAATTCCTTAGTAATCCTCACGGCAAAATCCATTTCCTTTTCATCCGAAATAGCGCTGTAATCGAGTAACTGAAAATAAGTTCCGTACGATGGAATTATTTTGAAACGCGAGTTTTTCACCAACCCGGTAAACATATCGCGTTTCTTTTGGTAAAATGCCGGCAGCTGAAGGTAGTTTTCTTTGTTTGCCAGATAGTCAGCTACCGCATATTGTATAGGCGTATTGGATGCAAAAACCACAAACTGGTGAACTTTGCGCACTTCGGCCATTAAAACCGCCGATGCCATTATAAAACCTGTTTTCCAGCCGGTGGTGTGAAATGTTTTGCCAAACGACCCGATTACAAAACTACGCGAAGCCAACTCAGGATAATAACAGACGCTTTCGTGGCGGATACCATCGAAAATAAGGTGTTCGTAAACTTCGTCGCTCATAACCACAATATTGGTATTGCGGGTTATACGGTCGAGGTGTATGAGGTCGCTTGCGGAAAGTACGCTGCCCGTTGGATTGTGCGGCGTATTGATCATAATCATTTTAGTCCGGTTGCTGATCAGGCTTTCAACTTCAGGCCAGTTGATGGTATAATCAGGAAACTGAAGCGACGAATACCTGACCACACCTCCGCTCAACTCAACAGCCGGGGCATAGCTGTCGTAAGCAGGTTCAATAATGATAGCCTCATCGCCCGGATGAATCATGGCGGTGATAACGCAAAAAATAGCTTCGGTGGCTCCTGCGGTAATATTGATTTCGGTAACCGGATCGTACGTAATTCCGAACGTATCAAAAGCTTTTGCAGCAATAGCTTCGCGCAAAGCAAGCACTCCCGGCATGGGCGCATACTGGTTAAAACCTTTACGCATATACTGATTCACAAGATCAACCAGTTCCATTGAAATAGGGAAATCAGGAAATCCCTGCGAAAGATTTATAGCTCCGACCTCGTTGGCCAGCCCCGACATTACTGCAAATATGGAAGTTCCGGCATTAGGGAGCCGCGATTTTACGTTACCGTTGTAGTTCATAATTCTGCTTAATTTATGGTAATCAAAGGTAAAAGAATAAACAGTACAGACGTAAATCAGGTAAAAAAACCAAAAGTTCAGGATTAGCAATTTGAGTTTTCGGAATTTTTGCATTCGCATTTTATTCAGTACCTTCGCACAACGAAAATTTCAAATTCCCAATATATGAAAAACATTGACAGTTACGACTTTACAGGAAAACGTGCCCTTGTGAGGGTCGATTTTAATGTTCCGCTCGACGATGAACAAAAAATTACCGATGCCACACGTATCGACGCTGCTTTGCCAACCATCAGCAAAATTTTAGCCGGAGGCGGCTCAACAATCCTTTGCTCTCACTTAGGAAGGCCAAAAAAAATCGGCGAACCAAAACTTTCTCTTCGTCACCTGGTTCCTTACCTGGAGCAGGTTTTAAAAACTAATGTAAAATTTGCCGACGACTGTATGGGGCAATCTGCCATTGATCTTTCGGCAACCCTGAAACCCGGTGAAGTGCTCCTGCTCGAAAACCTCCGCTATTACGAGGAAGAAGAAGGAAAAGCCCGTATGCCCGAAACCGCTACCGACGAAGAAAAAGCCGCTGCAAAGGTGCGCGTGAAAGCTTCACAAAAAGAGTTCACCAAAAAACTTGCCGGTTATGCTGACTGTTATGTGAACGATGCTTACGGTACAGCCCATCGCGCACATGCATCCACAACATTGGTTGCCGGTTATTTTCCGAATGATAAAATGTTCGGTTACCTGATGAATAACGAGGTGAGCAACATTACCAAAGTATTGCACGAAGCACAGCATCCGTTTACAGCTGTGCTTGGCGGAGCAAAGGTTTCGAGCAAAATTGAAATCATCAACAACCTGCTGAGTAAAGTGGATAACCTTATTATCGGAGGCGGAATGATGTTCACATTTATTAAAGCCAAAGGCGGAAAAATAGGTGGTTCATTGGTTGAGCCTGAATATCTTGAACTCGCCAGAAACATAATGGCAGGTGCCGAAGAACTGGGTGTGAAAATACTTATTCCTTCGGATGTTGTAATTGCCAATGCTTTTGCTGATAATGCCGAACGCAAAGTATGCAAATCGGACGAAATTCCTGACGGATGGTTAGGCATGGATATAGGTCCCGACGCGATAAAACATTTCAGCGAAGTGCTGATAGGTTCAAAAACCATTTTGTGGAACGGCCCTATGGGTGTTTTCGAAATGTGCAACTTCCAGAAAGGAACCAAAGAAATAGCACTGGCTATTGCCGAATCGACTAAACAAGGCGGATTCTCGCTTGTAGGCGGTGGCGACTCGGTAGCAGCTGTTAACAAATTTAAATTAGCTGATAAAGTAAGCTACGTTTCAACCGGTGGCGGTGCAATGCTGGAGTCTATTGAAGGAAAAGTACTTCCTGGAGTGAAGGCGATTTTGGAAGATTAATTGAAGGTTGAAAAGCTGAAAAGCTGAAGTGTTAATACTCTTTTCTAAAACCGTGGAAGCCATGATTCATCATTGGTTTCCGCGATTTTTGCTTTTGGGAAGTGGCACATTATTTTAAATATTCCTGAACCTCGTTGTAATACTTCTGTAACAAAGGAATAACAGCTGGCGCAACAGTCGATACCGGTTTGTATAAAACAGAATTCATTTTGAGTTCTACCGTCACCAGGCTTTCTTTCGGATCAATACGGGCAAACAACAGAATAAGAAAACTGGCAATCAGTAATCCTTTCGCAATGCCAAACAATGCTCCGGCCAGGCGATTTACTATTCCTAATCCTACTGTTTTAACAACTCCGGTTAAAAATTTTCCCAATAAAAATATGAGAACAATTACAATTACAAACGTAACAACATAAGCAATCAGCCTGATATTACCGCTTTTCAGGCCCATATCCTGCTGCAACCAGTTAGCTGTAAATTCCGAAAAATGCGAAGCGGCATAAAAGCCGAGTATCAATCCGGCCAATGTAGCAATGCTGATTATAAAACCGTTGGTAAACCCTTTAAAGGCAAAATAAAGCAGGAAAATGGCAAGTATGATATCTAAGGTTGACATGAAGTAGTTATCAATGTTATTTGTATCAGATAACGCGATGACTTATTTAAGATTGTTCTGAATTGAAATCCCAAATCAACAAATGGTATCCCGTTTCCAAAAGCTGATATTTGCAGTTATAAAAATTTATTTTACAGATTATTGCGGTTAAAACCGCAACAGAAATCAGCTAAACTTACGATTGCGGTTAAAAACTGCAACACTCTAAGGTTTTACCGGTCTCAGTTTTTTCGTAAGTTCCGAAGTAAACACAAACTCTTGTAGTTCAGGATTATCGGTAAGCAGAATATTATGTTTATTGCCTTCCCACCATAGTTTACCTTGGTAAAGGAAGTATATTTTCTCTCCTATTTCGAGTACCGAATTCATATCATGGGTAACAACAACGGTAGTCATATTGTACTCAATGGTTATTTCCCTTATCAGTTCATCAATAAGGTGAGCTGTTGGAGGATCGAGCCCTGAATTGGGTTCATCACAAAAGAGATAACGCGGATTCATGGAAATGGCACGAGCAATTGCAACACGTTTTTTCATACCGCCACTTAATTCGGAAGGATAAAGTTTATTAGCATTTTCGAGGTTAACCCTCGAAAGGCAAAAGTTTGCGCGATCCAGTTTTTGTGGCAATGTTTTATTTGTAAACATAGTGAGAGGAAACATCACATTCTCTTCAACCGTTAGCGAATCGAACAAAGCACCTCCCTGAAATAGCATCCCTATTTCCTGACGGATTTCCTTCATTTCGTTAAACGACATTTTCGAGAAAGCCCTTTCGTCGTAAAAAACCTGTCCATGATCTGCCTCAAATAATCCAACCAGGCATTTAAGCAGGACTGTTTTCCCCATTCCGCTTTGGCCGATAATGAGGTTAGTAATTCCTTTTTCCAGAGCAACCGAAATATTGTCAATCACCAAACGACCGTTAAAACTCTTGCTTATATTTCTACCTTCAATCATGCCAGCAGAATTTGAGTAAGAATAAGGTTCATGAAAATTATGGCAATGCTGCTGTATACAACCCCGTTGGTGCTTGCTTCGCCCACTTCGAGTGCGCCACCTTTGGTATAATATCCATTGTATGCAGATACTGAGGTAATTATAAATGCAAATACTACTGTTTTGGTAAGTGCATAAAAAATGTCGTACAAATGAAAAAACGATTGGATACCGTAAATATATTCGGCTGAGGGGAAAAGCCCGGTAAAAATTCCGGCCATCCATCCTCCTCCAACTGCCAGTACCATGCTCATCATAATCAGGAAAGGATTTATGATCATGGATGCAACAATTTTGGGGAGTATGAGGAAGGTAGCAGGGTTTATTCCCATGATTTCAAGAGCATCAATCTGCTCGGTAACGCGCATTGTACCAAGCTCCGAAGCAATCCGCGATCCTACCTTGCCGGCAAGTATCAGGCTGATAATGGTAGGCGAAAATTCGAGTTCCACACTTTGCCGGGTAACAAAGCCAATAGTGTAGGAAGGGATAAGCGGAGTATCAATGTTAAAAGCCATTTGTATGGCAAGTACAGCTCCCATAAAAACGGAGATGATGGCTACAATGCCAACTGATGCCAGGCCAAGCTTTTCCATCTCCACAAGGATCTGGCGCCAATAAATTGACTGCTTTTCAGGTCGTTGGAATGCCAGTCGTAATAAACTGAGGTAGCGGCCAAAGTGGAATAAAAATTTCATGTCATACAATAATTAGTGCTAAATTAGCGTAAATTTTAGGATTAGCATTCACTCGTCATTTTTTTTTGAACAGGATATTGCATCAACTGTTTATTAATTATGAAGGAATGTTGCGCTTAAGAACCTTATAAACAGGAAAATGAAACAGAATATTTTGGAAAATATAAATTCATGTAGCGGAACGCACCGTGTGCTTATTTCGGCTACATTCATACTATTATTGCTGGTTTCGGGTTGTACCAGCAGTTATAACAGTTCAAAAAACTGGCATCGCACACCTGCATCAACAGGTCGCAATAAATGCGGATGTTTTATCGAAACAGAGAAAAATCATAGTATTAAGTCGTACCAGCAGATTATTTATGCCTTACAAGCCTGAAACTCTTGATGGTGTTCTTTCGCGTTTTCCTGTTCAGGCCCATTCACTCGTAAAGGGTCTTTTTAACGAATATCAGTTCCTGTTCAGGATCACTACTCCCCGTCGCACACGACTTGGCAGTTTTAAAGGTGTACGTCATGGCTTAAGGCCAACCATACAGATAAACGCCGATCTGGGGCTATATACTTTTCTACTGGTATTTCTTCACGAACTTGCTCACTTTGAAGTGATGAAAAAATATGGCCGCAAAGCCAAACCTCATGGTGAAGAGTGGAAAACGGCATACCGCAACTTGGTAAAGCCATTTATTAATGAACGCATCTTTCCGCCTTCCCTTGAATCCGAATTAAACAGGTATTTTTTACGTACTCCTGCAACTTTTCATCGCGATACACGCCTAATTAATATTCTGGCTTCCGTTGAAGGAGGAATTGAAATTGTTACCGTAAACGATGTCCCTTTAAACAGCACTTTCACACTCATGAGCGGTCGGCAGTTTGTAAAGCTCGAAAAGCTACGTACACGCTACAAGTGTTTCTGTCCCACAACAAAAAAGTATTACCTCGTTCCTAAATCGGCGCAGGTAAGAATAGAAACTATTCAGCATAGCGAAGCAATCTGACTTTTTAAATTTCCCGGTCACAAAAATACCAAGTACGTAACCATTCGGATTCAAATAAAACAAAGTCTTATTTTTAATTGCCAGGGTAGTTCGTTCTGAAACCGGAATTAGTACCTTTGCAAAAGTTAGCTTTACTGCAAATAGTTGTAATTTAAATTGTTATACTAAATTCTATCATGATGAACAAAGATTATTACTGTGTGATAATGGCTGGTGGTGTAGGAGCACGTTTCTGGCCGCTTAGCCGCAACATGCGCCCAAAACAGTTTATTGACATATTGGGCACAGGCGAAACTCTTATACAACAAACTTTCAGAAGGCTTACCACTATTTGCCCGCCTGAAAATATTTTTGTTGTTACCCATCAGCAATATTTTGATCAGGTGGTTGAGCAGTTACCGGCAATTATCCCCGATCATGTTCTTTGCGAACCCATGCGCCGCAATACCGCACCGTGTATTGCCTACGCCACCCACAAAATTTATAGCCTCAATCCTAACGCCAGCATAGTTGTGGCTCCATCGGATCATATTATCCTGAAAGAAGAAGTTTTTACCCAAACCCTGCTTTGTGCGCTTCAGGCAGCTCAGAAAAACGACTGGCTTATAACCCTGGGCATAACTCCAAGCCGGCCCGATACCGGTTACGGGTATATTCAGTTCGATGATTCACATTCATACTCAAGCGATTGCAAAGTTAGGAAAGTGAAAACCTTTACGGAGAAACCGCATTACGATATGGCCGTTTCTTTTCTGCAAAGTGGTGATTTCCTTTGGAATGCAGGAATATTTATCTGGTCGATGAAAAGTATAATGAATGCTTTCGAAAAATATTTACCTGAGATAAACAGTCTGTTTAAAGATGGTACTGAGAATTATTATACCGAAAACGAATCTGCTTATATCGAAAATGCATATACAGTTTGTAAAAGCATTTCCATTGATTATGGTGTGATGGAAAAAGCAGATAACGTATTTGTACTGGCAGCTGATATCGGCTGGAGCGATCTGGGCACCTGGGGTTCGCTTTATGATACATCCGCCAAAGACACTCATGGAAATGCAGTAATAGGGGCAAAACCTTTAATTTACGACACAAAAAACTGCATCATTAACCTTCCATCGGGTATGGTTGCTGTTGTGCAAGGCCTGGAAGACACTATTGTTGTGGAAGATAACGGCATACTGCTGATATGCAAACGTAACGACGAACAGAATATCCGTGGCTATGTTGACGCGGTGCGCAATGAAAAAGGAGAACAGTTTGTATAAAGTAATTGAATGATACTGCATTAATTACGCACCTTAATAATCACAAAAAATAAAAAAATTACACTAATGAAGAAAATTACCATCATACTCTTTATTCTTTTATCGGCAACTACATTTCAGAGCCGTGCCGACGAAGGCATGTGGCTCCCGTTGTTTATTCAGCGACTGAATTATGTGGATATGCAAAAAGAAGGACTGCACCTCACTGCCGAAGAAATCTACAGCATTAACCATTCCAGTCTTAAAGATGCCATTATAATGTTTGGTGGTGGTTGCACGGGCGAAATTGTTTCTCCAAACGGGCTTATATTTACCAATCACCATTGCGGCTATGGTTCAATACAATCGCATAGCACGGTAGATCACGATTATCTTACTGATGGTTTTTGGGCTACCCGATACGAAGAAGAATTACCAACTCCGGGGCTTACAGCCCGCTTCCTGGTAAGCATACAGGATATTACAGGTGCTGCACTTGCCGGTGTAAAAGAAACAATGACCGAAACTGAGCGGCTCGACAAAATAAAGGAAAACACAAAAAAGATAGAACTCAGCAATACAAAAGGCACTCAATATGATGCCCGTTCAGTTTCTTTTTTCAATGGAAATGAGTATTATCTTTTCCTTTATGAAGTATATAAAGATGTAAGACTGGTTGGCGCTCCTCCTTCCTCGATAGGGAAATTCGGTGCCGATACTGATAATTGGATGTGGCCGCGCCATACCGGTGATTTCTCGGTGTTTCGTGTGTATGCCAATACCGAAAACAAACCTGCTGAATACGATGCCAACAATGTACCTATGAAACCAAAGCACCATCTTCCAATTTCCATCAGGGAGAAAAAGATCGGTGATTATGCAATGATCATGGGCTATCCGGGCAGCACCGACCGTTACGCAACTTCGTACACCATTAACTGGGCTCTGGAGAAAAACAACCCGATGGTAATTAAAATCCGGACAAAAAAACTTGAGATACTTCGCGAAGATATGGCAGCTGATGCCGCAGTAAGGATCAAATATGCTTCAAAATATGCTGGTTCGGCCAACTACTGGAAATTTTTTATTGGCCAGAACAAAGGGCTGAAAAAACTCGATGTTTACGACCGCAAAAAATCTATCGAAGAACAGTTTGTAAAATGGTTTAATGCAGATAAAGACCGGAATGTTATTTACCGCGAGGCACTTTTAAATATTTCGAATGCTTACGAAACCATTAATAAATACGAACCGGCAGTGCGTTATAATTCCGAAGCAATTATTCGTGGATGCGAAATAATTGCTTTTTCGAGAAGTTTCAATAAACTGGCTGAAGAACTTGCGAAGAAAGAACCGAACCAGCAACTGCTTAAAAATTATATTGATCAGGTTTCTGTAACATCGGAACAATATTTCAAAAATTACAACATGGCCACTGATGTTAAAATGTTGGCAGCCATGCTTAAAATGTACTACCAGGATGTTCCAAAACAATTGCAACCTGCTTACCTTGAGCAGATTAATAAAAAATATAAAGGAAATTTTGAAGCTTATGCCAATGCCGTTTTCAGTAAAACTATTTTTGGCAGTAAATCAAAAGTTGATTTGTTCCTGGTAAATCCTAAATTAAAATCACTGCAAAAAGATCCGGTATGGCCGTTACAGCTTGCTTTTGCAGCCAATGCTGATGCTATTGATAAAATAGTAAGTCCGGCAAACGAACTCCTTGCCAAAGGTCGCCGACTTTTTGTTAAAGGCTTGCGCGAAATGCAAAGCGACAGGAATTTTTATCCCGATGCCAACAGTACCATGCGTGTAACTTATGGTAAAGTTTTAGATTACAGCCCTGCTGATGCCATTGATTTTAATTATGTTACAACTTTAGACGGACTTATGGCAAAAGAAGATCCTTCGAGCTGGGAATTTACTGTTCCCGAAAAGCTTAAGCAGCTTTATAAAGCTAAAGATTACGGACGTTATGGTGAAGACGGAAAAATGATTGTTGCTTTTCTCACAAATAATGACATTACTGGCGGAAATTCAGGAAGTCCCGTGTTAAACGGCGATGGCGAACTTACCGGCCTTGCCTTTGATGGCAACTGGGAAGCAATGAGCGGCAATTATGCTTTTGAGCCTGATTTGCAACGCACCATTTGTGTCGATATCCGTTACGTGCTCTTTATCATCGAGAAATATGCAGGAGCCACCAACCTCATCAAAGAACTCGAAATACGTAATTAATTCAATTTCAAAAAAACTACCCTACATATAACCGATTAAATGAAACTAAAACTTAGTAAAGCAGGAACTTTTTTTATTGCTACCCTACTTTTGCTGGCTGCCTGCCAGAAACAGGACGAACTGCCGCAGGAATATTTACGCGGGGGCAACAGCCTGCTGTTAAATGATAATGGCGACCTTGTAATAGCTGGCTATAACTCTGTTACAAGCAGAAGTTATGATGCAACGCTTATGTTAGTGAAATCAAACGGAGATTCGGTATCGTGGCATAAAGAATTTGGAGGCACTTACTCTGATGCATTTTATAGCGTTAAGAAATCGAATGAGGGCGGTTATATTGCATGTGGTTTCAGCAATGCATCAAGTGCTAATTCCCCTAATATGCTGGTAGTAATAACAGATAATGCCGGCACACTGGTTAAATCACTAAAATACGGAAGTCCGGCTCATTCGCAGGCCTTCTGTGTGCTGCCACATAAAAATTCAGATAGCGGATACATAGTTTCAGGCTATAAACAGGAAGTCAGCCGCAACGACAAGGATATTTACCTGGTAAGAATAAATAATGCCGGCGATAAACTATGGGAAAAAACCATTGGAAGCCAAAGTGAACTCACATCGGACACAGTAAATGAGGTAGCGTACCAGATTATTGCTGCTGCTGACAGCGGCTATTACATAACCGGAACTCTGAATGGATACAGTAATTGCTGTGGCAAAATTTTTCTGATGAAAGTCTCCCAAACCGGCGACAGCCTATGGACAAAAACCTATGCAGCAGGAATCGGATTCTCGCTCACACTTACCAGTGATGGAGGTATAGCAATAGGAGGAACCATTCAGGAAACAAATAATCAGGATATCATTATTCTTAAAACAGACACCGCCGGAAACCTGTTGTGGTCAAAAACCTATGGAGGCGAGGGTTTTGAGTATGGAGCCATGCTGGTTGAAACAACAGATGCAGGACTGGCAATTACTGGAATTACCAACGTACCTGGCAGTGGATATGATGATATTTATCTTGTCCGGACTAATTCAACTGGCGACCTGCTATGGTCGAAAACTTTTGGCGGTGATAGAACTGATCAGGGTTTCGGACTGGTAAGGAACATCAATAACGGATTCAGTATTACCGGGCTGAGCAATTCGGGAGGAAGCTATATTTTCCTTAACCAAACCGATTCCGAAGGCAATGAGCTATGGCAAAAAAAAATACAGTAATCAATGGTGACTGAAACTTGTTTCAGAAATAGTATATTGAATCAGTAAATTAAATTTCTGGTACAGTTTTTGAAACAATAATATCGTTACTAATAAAACTCCTCCAAATGAAAATTTCATCCATAATTGCCGCAGCACTGATACTTTCAGTATCGCTTTATTGCTCACAGGCATTTGCACAATCATCAGGTATAGCTGCTGACAAACAAAAGCAGCAAAACCTTGAAAAAAATAAGGCACACCAAAAAGAAATGAAGAAGAAATACAATTCCCTTTCTCCTGAAGAAGCAGCTGCCGCCAAAAAAAAGGTTAACGAATACAAAAAAAGTGGTGGTAAAAATACAAGTGGTAAAGGCCCTACCACAAAACCAGCAACAAAACCGGCTGCCAAATCAACCGCCAGCAGCTCGAAATCAACACAGGCAAAACCTGCTGCAAAGAGTTCAACAACCAAACCTGCACCCGTTTTTATGGATGCCAATGGGAAACCATTGAATAAAACTACTGCTACGGCCAAACCGGCAGCAAAGCCAACAACTAAAACTACTCCAAAGGTAACAACTCCAAAAACTACAACTCCGGCAACTGGGTCTGCTTCGGAAAAAGTAAAGAAGTAAAACATTTTTTTTAAATACCCGAAAAGGCTGTTTCGTAAAAGAAGCAGCCTTTTTTTTATGAAGGAATCAGATATTTGGAATAACGCTTTGCGATACTTCGGCTATGCTATGATTTGGAATTTCAGCTGTGGCAAACAGCTATTAAATCCTGGTTTTTACAAATGCAAACCTTTGCTTCAGTTTCAGGAACGGTTTTTCGAGCAACTCATAACTTATTACAGGTATGATGAGTGAGAGGGCAAATACCAGCGCAAAATAAAAATACATATTGTAAATGCCGTTGGCAACCATCACTTTTTTAATCACAATCGGAACAAGGATATTGCCATACATATAAATCCCATACGATACTTTTCCGAGGTAAAGCAGTGGATTGCGTTTGCCGAAAATGCCTGCTCTTTTGGGGTTAAACAAAAGGTCCATCATAGGCAATGCCAGCAACACGATATAAACCGGCCTGCGCAACACACCATTGAACATATTGGTGAAATTGGAAGCATCGTCGAACGAGAGAATTATTACCAGCACAGCCATAAGTCCGGCGCTGATAAATCCGTTCAGTCTGAATTCGAATGGTTTTTTCAGGTAAATAACCGCCAGCAATCCGCCCATAAGTATAACATCCATGCGACTAAGCGTGTGCAGGTATAGTTCGTACCAGTTTGAAGGCAGAAAAATATAGGTATAAATTTTGTATCCCCAGCTCAGACCGATCAGTGCTATAATAGTTGGCCCTAGTTTGCGAAAAGGCACAAAAGCAATAATCAGAGGCCAGAAAATATAAAAATGTTCTTCGATACAAATGGACCAGAAATGCGCGAACGGGTATTCCCATGTTTGCGTAGCCATCGTTTGGAAGTTATTTATCAATAATATAGTACGCCAATATTCCGGTTGTTGGTCACCTAACCAGTTTATAAGAAATGGAGCCAAAGCAATCAGGAAAAAATACAATGGCCATATCCGCAACCCACGCCTGATATAAAATTTAGGAATATTTACCTTGCCGATTTTTTGCTTTTCCATTACCAATAAAATGGTAAGCAGGTATCCGCTGATAAAAAAGAAAATATCAACGCCCAGTGGCATATTTTTAATCAGGCGATCGATATGGCTGCCGAAAACCGAAAGTGTTTTAAAATCGCCTGTTGATAAAACGCCAGGCACCCCAAACCAACCACGCCATGCAATGTAAGAGTGATAAATCACAATCATAAAAGCCGCAAAAAAACGGATTACATCAAATTGAGGGAAATAAACCCGTTCGCCACTTTTTTGTTCCACAGCAAGTAATTGTAGTTTTTTGCCAAAAGTATGGAATTACTGCTTAGCTATTGACAAGAAAATTAAAAATCAACTGGCGAATAATATCAATAATTGAATACCCTACCGACATTTTACGTGCGAAATACCTTTACTTTTGACAAAGCACCATATTTGTTATGGTTTGGCTTAAAATTTTAAATCCTAATTTGAAAGCGGGAAATGAACTCCGGACTTATCATGCTTCACAAAAAAAGAGAACATCCTAAAGAAAAAACGAGTCTGCATCCGCGGAACAGACACCGCGAACGGTATGATTTTAAAATACTTATACAAAGTTGCCCGGATCTTGCACCTTTTGTAAAACTGAATGCCTATAACGACGAATCCATTGACTTTTTTGATCCCGAGGCAGTTTTGATGCTCAACAAAGCTTTATTGACGCACTATTACGGCATTGAAAAATGGAGTATCCCTGCCGGATATTTATGCCCGGCTATTCCCGGAAGGGCTGACTATATTCATACTATGGCCGATTTAGCTGGTAGTTGCAACAGCGGTAAAATTCCTGAAGGCAGTAATTTCAGATGCCTTGATATTGGCGTGGGCGCAAATTGCGTATACCCTATTATCGGCATCAGCGAATATGGCTGGGCTTTTACAGGCAGCGATACCGATCCTAAGGGTTTACAATCAGCGGCTACAATTGTTGACTCAAATGCGGATCTGAAAAAGAAAACTGAACTCCGCTTACAAAAAAACCGTAACGATATTTTTAACGGTATTATAAAAAAGGACGAGGTATTTGATATCACCATCTGCAATCCACCGTTTCACGCTTCAGCAGCCGAAGCCCGGTCAGGAACTATACGTAAACTTACCAACCTCAACCGAAAGCAAAACAATACCCCAACACTTAATTTCGGCGGGCAAAGCAACGAACTGTGGTGCGATGGTGGCGAGCAAACATTTGTTCAGCTAATGATCAGGCAGAGCAAACATTTCGGAGCTTCGTGTTTTTGGTTTTCGACATTAATATCAAAAGAAGCAAATCTGGGAAGTGCATATAAAGACCTTTATAAAGTGAATGTGGCCGAAATAAAAACCATCCCGATGGGGCAGGGAAATAAATCCAGCCGTATTGTTGCATGGACATTCCTTACAAAAGAACAGCAGACTAAATGGGTAAAACAGCGGTGGAATAGTAGTATTTGCACGAAGCGATCCGATTTAATTTAATACTTATCTGGCGATTCCCTTTTGCAAATGGGTGTTAATCATCATCTTCTATTTCATCAGTTACACTTAGTGTGAGGGTATGTTTTAGTATAAAAAAACCTATACCTGACGCCACGCAGGAAGCTATGAGGATTGCAATTTTAGAACCATCAATGATTAACTGACTGTCGAAGGCCAGTAAGGTAATAAAGATTGACATCGTAAAACCGATACCTCCCAGAAATCCCGCCCCGATAATGTTTTTCCATTTAAGGTCATCAGGTAAATTTGCCAGTCCCAGCCACACTGCAACCATCGAAAAAAGAACTATTCCAACAGGTTTCCCTATCACCAGTCCACCAATAATCCCAAGGCTGAACGGTTCGCCCAGGCTACTCAACCAGTTACTGCCAATAACAATACTTGTGTTTGCAATGGCAAAGAGAGGAAGGATGATAAAAGCAACCGGTTTGTGCAATATATGCTGAAGTATGTACGAAGGTGATTTCCTTCCGCCGTTGCCATAGGGAACTACAAACGCCAGTAATACCCCGGTAATAGTAGCATGTACGCCCGAAAGCAACATAAAATACCAGGCAACAACACCTCCGAGGATATACGGTATCAGGTTATGGATTTTTAACCGGTTGAAAATAGCCAGCAAACTTATTATGCCCAAAGCAATGCTCAAATTGAGAAATGAAAGAGAGGTTGTATAAAAAACAGCTATGATAATAATGGCTCCAAGGTCGTCAATTACAGCCAGTGCTATCAGAAATATTTTGAGTGAAGCCGGTACCCTGTTCCCTAATAACGATATAATACCGATAGCAAAAGCAATATCGGTAGCCATCGGAATGCCGGCACCCGCTTGAGTATCGGTACCAAAATTAAGTGCAAGAAAAATAGCAGCAGGCAGAACCATTCCTCCTAAAGCGCCAAATATCGGCATAGAAGCACTTTTGATACTTGCAAGTTCACCGTGGTATATTTCGCGCTCCAGTTCCAAACCTATCAGTAAAAAGAAAATGGCCATTAATCCATCGTTGATCCAATGCACAATATTATGACCGGCAACATCGAAGTCCCATATTTTTAAATAAGTTGACTGAAAAGGGGAATTTGCCAGAATTAATGAAATTATTGTTGCACATACGAGTATGAGGCCGCCAGCTTTTTCACTTTCAAAAAATTCGTTAAATAATCTTTTTATCCTCATAACATTTTAATTTTATTTACAGAAACGACATACTTTAAAACATCTTCCTGCTAATTAAAACATATTTCAGCCAGATTGGTTGATAAAAAATGTCCGATTCCTGAATAAAAATGATGTGGTCTCACTATTTGTGGTTTAATAGA
>Ga0105047_10009379_pt1 | contig 16126 bp, 13 predicted proteins | sample MAT04_FD_78384 | JGI IMG/M metagenome (GOLD analysis project Ga0105047, IMG submission 78384) | Freshwater microbial communities from Lake Fryxell liftoff mats and glacier meltwater in Antarctica - MAT-04 (megahit assembly) | ecosystem: Environmental > Aquatic > Freshwater > Ice > Liftoff...
GCATGGCACCCGGCTGATTCGGATCGAGGTTGATCACCCGCACGAAGCCCGCGTTCAGACTCTTCGCTGCCGCCGCCCGAGTGTGCAGCCTTACGCCGCCTGCGCCCTTCGCTTCATCATGGCAGGGCAGGCAAGCGCGCACCAGAATTGGCTCCACTTGGGGGAAGGGCACAGCACTCAGAGAGAGCAGGAGAATCGATAGCATCACTACTTCTGATGCTATCGCACGCTATCCTGGCCTAATGACTCGTCTCTGCCTATTGCTGGCCATCGCGGCCACCGTCCGCGCCCAAGGGCTCGACTGGGTGAAGGCTAACTACACCAAGTACGAATCCCATCGCAAGCCTGGCCCATCATGCTGATGCGCACCCCGTACGGTGTCGCCCCCTACGGCGTTGACCAATACCGCGAGCAGATGGGCACCAACCCCTGGCTGGCTAAAGACAAGTACATCTTCGTCTTCCAGGACGTCCGCGGCACCCGCATGAGCGAAGGCCAGTTCACCAACATGACGCCGCATAAGGACACCAAGTCCGCGCGCGACTTCGACGAAAGCACCGACACCTACGACACCATCGACTGGCTGGTGAAGCACTTGCCCAACAACAGTGCCAAGGTCTGCACCTGGGGCTCGTCCTATCCGGGCTTCTACACCGCCGCTGGCATGATTGACGCCCATCCCGCGCACAAATGCGCCATCCCCCAAGCCCCCATCATGGACTGGTTCACCGGCGACGACTTCCACCACAACGGCGCGCTCTTCCTGCCCCACGCCTTCAACTTCCTCGCCAGCTTCGGCCGCCCGCGTCCCGAGCCCCGCACCACCGCCGCCGATCGCTTCGATCACAAAACGCCCGACGGCTACGATTTCTTCCTCCGCCTCGGCCCCCTCGTCAACGCCAACGAAAAGCACTTCAAAAACGACGTCCCCTTCTGGAACGAGATGATGAAGAACGACACTTACAACGAGTTCTGGAAGGCCCGCAACCTGCGTCCGCACGTGAAGGGGATCAAGCCCGCCGTGCTCACCGTGGGCGGCTGGTTCGACGCCGAAAACCTCTATGGCGCCTTGCAGCTCTTCAAGACTTTAGAGAAGCAAAGCCCCGCCACTGAGCACACGCTGGTGATGGGCCCCTGGTGCCATGGCTGCTGGTACCGCTCCGGCACCGGCGAGCATTTGGGCGACATCCGCTTCAACGACAAGACCGGGCCCTGGTATCAGGAGCACGTCGAGTTCCCCTTCGTCCGCAAGCACCTCAAGTCCGCGGGCGACTGGAAGCCGGTGAAGACGATTCTCTTCGAGACCGGCGCGAATCAATGGGTGCGCAGCGAGACCTGGCCGCCCGCCACGGCCAAGCCCGCCACCCTTTACCTCCATGCCAACGGCCTGCTCAACTTCGACGCGCCTACCGATTCCGCCGCCTTCGACGAGTACGTGAGCGACCCCGCCAAGCCCGTCCCCTACATCGACAAAACCGGACCCGGCATGCTGGTCGAGTACATGACCGCCGACCAGCGCTTCGCCTCCCGCCGCCCCGACGTACTCACCTACACGACCAGCGAACTCACCGAGGACCTCACGCTCGCCGGCGACATCACCCATCGCCTTTGGGCCTCAACTACGGGCACTGACTCGGACTTCATCGTCAAGGTGATCGACGTTTATCCCGATAACTATCCGGACCCAGACCCCAACCCGACCAAGGTCCGAATGGGCGGCTACCAGCAGTTGATCCGCGGCGAGGTGATGCGCGGCAAGTTTCGCGACGGCTTCGATAACCCCAGGCCCTTCGTCCCCAGTGAGCCCGCCAAAGTGGAGTTCACCGTCAACGACGTCTTCCACACCCTTCGCGCCGGCCATCGGCTGATGATCCAGATCCAAAGCACGTGGTTCCCCTTGGTCGATCGCAACCCGCAGCAGTTCCTCAACTTCAACCAGGCCAAGGAAAGCGACTTCCGCCGGGCCACGCAGCGTATCTACCGTTCGAGCGGTATGTCGACACAAGTGCTCATCCGCGTGCGTCCGGGCTTCACTGCGCCGGCGCAATCGAGATAAGATAAGGACGGTTCCTCACGTGCGCCTGTAGCTCAGCTGGATAGAGCAAATGGCTTCGAACCATTAGGTCGGGAGTTCGAATCTCTCCGGGCGCACCACTCCCCCCCCTCTAGCTTTCTGTAAACTGGTATCAATAAGAAGGTAAAGAGATTGGCCTCGCCCCCCTTTACTTTTGTAACGGGTAGTTATAGGTTAGGGACGATTTGCCGCATCTCCGAACGACCGTCTTAGTTGTTTCGTTCTACTTGGGAGCCATCTTTTGCTCCCTGACGCCGCTTGTCTGCTTGGCGATCGCCACCTCGCTACCGCTGCCGGAATTGGTCCTCTTCGGCCCCTGGCTCGCCGCCCTTGCCGCCGGGGCCGCGCTGATTGCCTGGGCCGTGGTGCCCCGCAAGACGCATTCGCCCCTGGATGGCATTCCCCTCAATTCCGCGCAGCAACCGCACTTGGCCGCCTTTCTCGAAGAGGTCGCGCAGCGTACCGGCCAGCCGCTTCCGTCGCTGGTTCTCCTCACCGCCGACGCGCGCACGGCCACTGGCTTCTATTCGGGCTTCGCCGGTATCGGCAGTCAACGCGTGCTGTCGATCGGCTTGCCTTACTTTGCGGTCCTTGAGCGTGATGAACTGGCCGGCCTGTTAGCCCACGAACTCGGGCACTTTTACAAAGGCAGCATGTTCGCCTGGGCCTGGATTGTCGAAACGCAGAAGGCCGTCGCCCGCCTTTTCGCCACGCTGGAACGGTGGGCACCCTGGTTGATTCCGCTCTTCCAATTGATTTTCGAGCCCTTCGTGCGCGGGTGTCTTGCCGCTTCCCGCCAGCAGGAATTCGCCGCCGATCGCTTCGCGGCCGATCACTATGGCGCCGATGTGGTGCAGCGCATCCTCGCCAAGAATCAGCGGCTCGCGTTTCAATTCCACATTTTCTTTGAGAGCGAAGTATTGCCCTTGCTCCGCGCCGGTTGGGCTCCGCCATTGCTCCAAGGCTTCACTGACTTTGCCCGCCGCTTCCGTTCCGGCACCGTGCTCAATTTCCTGCACGAAGTGCCCGTCGAACTGATGCACGAGAGCGACCCCCCGGCCGGCGAAGCCGACTATCAGACCCACCCTAGCATCCAAACCCGCATCAAGGCCGTTGACCAACCAACCGAAGCCGCCGACGTTGCTTCTCACCCCGCCCAGTCCCTACTGATGGATCTCGCCGGACTGGAAGCCCGCCTGATGGCGTGGGAAGCCCGCAAGCGCGGCCTGCCCACGGCGCAGCCCCTCGCTTGGAACGCCGTGCTTTCCCGCTTTCACCGGCCACGTTGGGAAGTCGCCGCCGAGGGCCATGAGTTCGAAGGGCGCACCGTCACTCAACTGCCGGAAATCATCGACGCCTCCGGTGTCGAGTTAGTCGGCAGCCAATTCGCCAACGGCGTGAGCGCGCGACTGCAACACATCGCCGAAACCCTTTGCGCTGCCCTCGAACGCGACGGCTGGCAGGCGGAACTCCACGCTCCCGGTGCGCCCCTAATCATGCGTAAAGGCGACCATCGGCTGGAGCCTTTCTCGGCCGTTTCCCGCCTCGCCTGGAAGCAAATCGCCTTCTTCGAATGGGAAGACGAAAGCGCCGCCTTAGGCATCGCCGGCCTCACCCTGGTCGCTCATGTCTGTCAGCCCGCAGCGTAAGCCGTTAAGACGCCGAAACCAGACCCCTCAAGTTCCAACCGCAAATGGTGGAAGCCAAAAACTTGTCGCCACCCCCATCTTTCGAAGGCGGGCCCGGCCAATGCGTCTCCAAGCTCAAATAACCCGGATAGCCGTCGCGAAGCAGAGCCGCGATGTGACCCTGCCAGTTTACATCCCGCGTCCCCACCGGACCCCAAATCGGGGTATGCCCTTCCATGTGGCAATCCTTCACATGCACGTGGACAATGCGCTTCACGGGCAGCAGTTCATAGCCATCGGGAAAAGCCTTTTCGCCGCCCACCAGGGCATTGGCGGGGTCCCAAACCAGCTTCAGGTTGGGATGATCGAGTGCGTCGAGCACTTTCTTGCTCTCCACCGCCGTCCCGATGTTGCAAGCGTGCTCGTTCTCCAGGCCAATGATCACGCCTCGGCTCTTGGCTTGGTCCGCCAGCCCGGCCAGCGCCGTCACAATGGCGTCGAAGCAGGCATCGGGCTCGATGCTACGCCAATAAGAGAACACGCGGATGATTCTCGCCCCCAGCCGGTCGGCGATGTCGAAGGCGCGCTCAGCCAAGCGGGCTTGGTCGGCGAAGGTGTGCTTGGCGTTGAAAGTGTCCTGCTGAAAGCGAGGGTCCACCGGCGGCGCCCCCGGTAGCACGCACTTCAAAATCGGCGAAGCGATGCCGATGATCTTCATGCCCTTTTGATCGCACAGCTCCTTGGCCAGCTTAAGTTCGTCGTCGGTCAGGTCCATGATGTTCTTCCCGAACACCACTCGCAGTTCGGCCCCCGTCATGCCGATGGCGGCCATAGGTTCCAGCGCCGTTGCCAGGTCAGAAGAGAATTCGTCCGTGATCGCCGCGATGGGCATGCGTAGTTGCTTCATTCGTTCTCTAGTGTACCTTCTAGCGTGCTGTTTCGAGGGCTTTTAGCAGTTCGGCCGCTTCCTGCCGCACGGCTGGATCCGGGTCGTTGGCCGCTTCCCGCAGATGCGTCCGCGCCTGCGCCAGATCGCGCTGCGCCGCGAGCGCCGTGCCCAGGCCCAAGTGAGCCCGGCCGAATTGCGGCTTGGCTTTCAAGGCTTGGCGGTAAGCCCCCGCCGCGCGGGCCCATTCGCGCCGCCGGGCGAAGAGATTGCCTAGCGTTTCCTGGGCCTCCGCAAAGTCCGGCTGCGCGGCGATAGCGGCCGCCACCTGCGTCTCGGCTTCGGCAAACCGTCCTGCCATCGCCAAGGTGACGCCGTAGTTGTACCGCGTCGGGGCATTGCCCGGTTCAAGCGCAATGGCCTTTTGCAAGGCCGCCTCGGCCTCTGCTGCCGAGCCCTTACTCAGCAGGACCTTGGCTAAATTGCCATAAGCGTTGGCGAAATCCGGCTGCCGGCGGATGGCCTCCCGGAGTTCTTGCTCCGCCGCACCCAGGTTACCCTGTTCGGCCAGCAGATTCCCCAGCGCGTCGCGCGCTTCGATCAGGTCGGGGTCCAACTGAACCGCCGCCTGTAAGGCCTGAACGGCTTCGGGCAACCGGCCCAGGGTAAGGTAGGCGCGGCCTAACTCCTGCTGCGTGGCGGCATCTGGTTGTTGCGTCAGAGCCTGCTGTAAGTAAGTTAGCGCGCCGGCCGCGTCGCCGGAGCGTAACAGCGTCGAACCCAGCCCGCGCTGCGCAGCCAAATTCGTCGCGGGAGCCAACCGATAAGTCGCCAGGGCCTGGGGCAGGGCGTTGCTCGTCGCGTAAGCAGCCGCTAAGTCGACGTAAATTTGGGGTCGCTCCCGGCCATAGGTCTGGGCCGCCTTCTCCAACTCCACAATCCCCGCCGCTAAGTTACTGGCTTGAGTGACTTGCGCCAAACCCAGATAATGAGCTTGGTCAATCGCCGGCTCGATCGCTCGGGGATAATATGGTACCACCGGCCCACGGTAACCCTCGCCTGGCTTTTCGTGACGCTCCGCCCGAGCCGCGAGTAAGTCTCTTGCTGGCTTGCGGCGCTGGATCAGATGGTCGGTCATCACCACGTGGACCACATCTTCGGTCCGCCGCTTGGGCATGTGGCAACCGACGCAATCGGCAGACAGGTTATGGGCCGGTGACCCTGGTAAGTCGGAATGGCAACTCCGGCACACGGTAGCGTAATACTTGGTAGCCGCCTCGCCCCGTGGAATATCATGCGGATTGTGGCAGGTGGTACAACTGAGCTTGCCGCTCTTCAAAAAACAAGCTGACTGACGCAGCCGGTAAGCCGCTCCGGCTATCTCGAACTTGTCATCGTGGCCCGTACCGGGAGCATGGTCAAACTGGAGGTGGTGGCCGGCCAATGGTTGGCCCGGCCGATAAGAAAACGCGTCTTGCCCCTGGCGGAGCAGGGAATTCGGTAATTCGAAACTCGTGGTCTCGAGATGACACTGCAGGCAGACGTCCATCTGCCGATCGGCCGCCAAACGCTTTGGATTTACGATCGCTTGTCGAATTTCGGCGACGCCGCGGTTCGCTTGTACTGCCGAGATATGAGCTTGGCCTGGTCCGTGGCAGCGTTGGCAGTCGATTCCCTGTGGCAACTCGGCGGGGAAAACTCCACCAGCACCGGAAGTCGGGTAAGCATTGTGGCACGCAAAACAATCGCCGGTAATCTTACGGCGAAAGTCGGGGTGCCGGGGGCTGTCGTAGCCGGGGCTCATTGCCAGGCCGCCACCTTTCTCGGTGTACCAACTTACCGGTAACTGCGCCAGCCGGTTATTCGGTTCGCGATGGAGGAAGGTACGCGCGTGATGGCCAGAGCCAACGACATAGTCGATACTATCCTCGACGACGTTGATCTCCTGGCCCGTGGGCGATTTCTGATACCGTCGCATCTTGCCGCCCGTAACTTCGTAGTAACGGTCGGACGGAGCATGAAAGTAAGTGGCTTTCTTACCCATGATCCTCTCTAAATCCGCCAAGTCGGCCTTGCGGAACGATTGGCCCATGCCCGTCTCGCGGTAGGTCTTGGCTTGCCCAGGATGGCAGTTAGTGCAGAGCTTCGCATCGGCGAAGGCCGTCTGCTCTGCCACGGGTTCCTTTTTGTTGCAGGCTGCCAGTAAAATGAGCGTTACGAACAGGCCGGTACGGTTCATCGGCTTACTCCTGCGGAAATACCAGGTACTGATCCGCTTTCACGCCAGTAAGTTGCTTACGTTTGCCATTTGGCCATTGGATGGTGACGTCGGCCGCCGCGTCCTTACCGAGGCCGAACACCCGGGCTAAGTCGCTTTGGGAGCAGTAACTCGAACCGCTGGTTACCGTTTGGGTCTGCTTGCCCACCGTGATCGTGCTGCCAATGGGCGCCCGCACGCTTAGCCAGTGGTTTTGATTGCCGCCGTCGTTGCGATAAAGCTTGGCCGGGCCGCCGTTGGCCGTAACCAGAATGTCGAGGTCGCCGTCATGATCGTAGTCGGCGTAAGCGGCCCCTCGCGCAACGATGGCTTGCGTAAAAGCATTGGCATTTTCAAAACGTCCTTGGCCCACGTTATGAAAGAGTAGCGGCACTTGGGCATACTGCACCTTACGCTGGACGCGGTTAATCTCTTCGTCGATATGGCCATTGGCCAGGAATAAGTCGAGCCATCCGTCTAAGTCGTAGTCGAAATAAAAGAGTCCGAAAGTCAGGGTCAGTAAAGTCGAGCGGCCTAAGTTGGAGCGGGGAGCCTCGTCGACAAAAAGCCCTTTGCCTTCGTTGTGATAGAGGCCAAGCATCTGGTTCGAGAAATTACCTACGACTAAGTGTGGCCGGCCGCTACGGTCGTAATCCGCGGCATCTACGCCCATGGCCCCGCGGGCGACGCCGTCTTCGCCAAAAGCGATCCCGGCCGCCACACCCTCTTCGGTAAAGTGGCCGTTCTTGTCGTTCCGATAGAGTTTATTGGGTTGAGTGTCGTTCGAAACAAACAGGTCGGGCCAGCCGTCCGAATTGTAATCGAGAATCGCGACCCCGAGGCTCTTCGACTTCGCCTCGCCCAAGCCAGCCTTCGCCGTAACGTCGGCGAACTTGCCGCCGCCTAAGTTATGAAAGAGCTTGGACGAAGTTCCGGGATAACTCTCGGGAGTACAGTAGGATTTTGTGGAACCATCCATAGAGCACCATAAGTCCTTCTCGCGCTTCCACGAGACGTAGTTAGCGACGAATAAGTCAAGCTTGCCGTCGCGGTCGTAGTCGAACCAGGCTGAAGAAGTGCCGAACGAAGCATTCACGATCCCCGAGGCGACGGTAACATCGCGAAACTTACCTTTCCCGTCGTTATGAAAGAGCCGGTCGCCTTCGAGGGCCGTTACGTACAGGTCGAGCTTCCCGTCGCCGTCATAGTCGCCGGCGGAAACTCCCAGGCCATACATCTCCACGTCGAGGCCACTACCCGCGGTGACGTTAGTAAAGGTTCCGTTGTGGTTATTCCGGTATAGAGCCGGAGGCGTGCGACGCCCGCGCGGGGTCCAGTCCTTGCCGTTGACGAAAAAGATATCCGGCCAGCCGTCGTTGTCAAAGTCGATCCAAGCGCATCCGGCCCCCATGGTCTCGGGCATCCACTTCTTGCCGGCCTTACCTGCGTTGTGGACAAACGTAATTCCGGCGGTGGCGGTCGCGTCGACAAAGGTGACCGCCGATAGGTTGGCGGCCAGACTAATTAAGAGGAGCGCTCTCATGTTCATGCAAGGCCTGCCGTTCGTTGTTATCTTCCGGGTTCAGTAACCGGGGCTTCGCGGTAATCGCTTGCGCCGACTCATCGGCCTTAAATCGGCGGAACAACGCTTCTTCTCGCGTTGCCTTCGCCGTATCGCCTAAACCGCGGTAACAGAGCATTAAGTTATAGTGCGCTTGTAAGTCCTCGGTATCGACGCTAAGCGTTTGTTCGAAACGGGCGATCGCTTCTTTATACTGCCGCTTTAAGAAGTGGACGCGGCCGGCTTGGTTCAGAGCCACCCGGTCTCGTGGATACTGAGTCAGTACCGTGTTGAGGGAGCTAAGTGCCCCGTCATAGTCGCCGGCGGCTTTCTGTACTTGCGAGCGGAAGTAATGAATGCGGGCCAGCTTCGAGTCGATCGCCATGGCCTTGTCGAGGTAAGGCCGGGCCGCTTCGGTCTCGCCCTCCTGGATCAGCGCGCGGGCGACATTCAGCCAGCCGTCTGCGTAACTAGGGTCGGCCTCAGTTACTTTGGTGAAGGCATATTGTGCACCTTTGAGGTCGCCTTGGAGCAACATGCCGATGCCCCAGTCGTTCCAGCGTAACCGGTCCTCCTTGCGGAGTTTCGGCGAGTAAGTTGCCTTACCCAAGGGAATCGTCGCCTTCGCCGCGGCTACGACGACGATCGGGAGCTCCGGGATCCGGTTCTTGATGGCGCCCGATACGTTAGCCGGAATCTTGTCGAAGGTATATTCGCGCTTGTCGGCTTCGAGGCTCACTTCGCCCGGCTTGGCGTTGCCGGCGTAAGCGTATTTATTGAAGTAATGAGCGAATTTCCGGTAGTTGAGTTTCGCCGTAAATGTAATCGGACCCTTGGCCGTCGGCGGCACCTTCACCCGGTAATGAGCTACATCGGCCGCCCCCGGCGGAATCAGCCGGACATACAACGCGCTCCGCGCTTGCCAGGCGTTGCGCTTGTTGATCTGCTGGCCTTCGCCATCCAGCATGTAAGAACGATAGAAATGTGCTCCTGGCTCAACGGCGCCGTCGGTTTGTAACTTGCCGCTCCAGTAGACTAACTGGTTCTGTGCATCGCGTCCTTCGAGTTCGAGCCAGATATCGAAGGCATCGACGGTGCCGCCGGGGAAGAAATGACCTATCTTCTTGGTTCGCACGACGACATCTACCCGGACGGTGGAGCCGGGTTCAAGCGTTGTCCCTGCGACGCCCACAGGCGCCGATACTTGGCCTACTTCGCGCTCATAAGCCGGCAAGTTACTCTCGCCCTCTTCGCCTACGGCCATCGTGGAATTCAGCTTCGGTACATCGCCCCGCCGTTGCATCGGCATTTCCTTGGGCGGCGCCGCCGCGGGAGATACGGCAAAGATATCGACCGAGATCCAACCGGACTTCAGAAACTTCGTGGTCTCGGCCAGTTGCGTCTTATCATGGTTAACGAACGGCACCGCGGTATTCGCCGCCGGGAAGCGGTGCGAGTGCACCTTACCGTCCTTGTGCCCCGGATCGCGCGATGGCACTAGGGGCATGTGGCAATCCGAGCACGTCGATGGCTTCTCCGGATAATAGAAGCTCCGCGCTCCTTGGCCAGAAACGCCACTCGCCTGCCAGTTATCGTAATCGTTAAAGCCGCGCAGCCAGCGGTAGTTGTTTACCGGCTTGTCTAAGTGCACCTTATGGCAGGACGCGCAATACTCGGCCGAATCCTGCCGCATAAAGGGCTTCATAAACGACTTGCGATGCGGCTCGGGGTCCGCATAAGTGAGAAAGTAGTCGATCATCCGGATGTACTTGTTGTCGCTGGCCGCCAGGTCGTGTAACTCGGGATACTCCATCGTGAAGCCGCCCTGCCCGACTGACCCTTCTACATGAGTAATCGAGTGACAGGACACACAACCTAACCCGGTCTGCGCCTCGGGAGTGTCAATTTGATCTTTGATTGGCTTCTCCCACTTACCCGAGAAGATCACCGCATGGTCATGACATCCCGCGCACCACTTCGAAGGCTGCACCCCGCCAATCTCCTGCATGTGTTCAATTGACTTACGATAGTACTGGTTATTGAACGAAGCAAAGTGATGCATGGAGCTGTCCCATTGCTGGTAAATGTCCTTGTGACACTCGCCGCACTTCTTACTCTCCATGAAGAACTTGGCCGTAATCTTCCCATTGCCGTTGTCGAGGTTGGTCTTGATCGACGACGGCCAAAACGGCGACTTCGGCCCGTTACCTTCCTGTTCCATCGAAGTCGGAATGAACGCCGTGTTATTCCGAATCCGGTCGCTCGCATCCGGCACCGCCTTCTGGTAGACAAAGGCCAACAGCGGCAGCAAGGCCAGCACGAAAGCCGCCCGCCGAAAGAACTGGCCCACCAGTAACACGGCGATTACCGCTAAGGCGATGTGCGCATAGAGCACCGCCCGCTGGTCCAGCGTATTGCCGACCTTGGCGAGCCAGGCTCCGGCCAGGCCAGCTATCACCAGCAGGCCCGCGCCGATGCGGTGTTCCCGCCGCACCAGCCAAGCGAAAGCCAGAACGACTACCGCGCCCACACACACGTGGAGCAGCACGTTCACCATGTAGAAGACTGAGGGAGTCGCAAAGGCGGCAAGGTAGGCGGAATTCAGCAACAACAGCCCAAACAAAACGGTAACGGCTTGTTTGATACGCGCACTCATAACCCAACAGTTTCTCACAGGGGCACGAAAGCTGACGATCCCCTAAATCAACTACTTCACCATCTTCACCACCGGAAGAAACTCGCCGTTTTTGAGTGGTACTTCAACCCGTTCCACCTCGCGGTAGCCGCGCAGCAAATAAAGCGGCACGCCGGTGAGGGTGGCGCCCATTTCAAAGCGCGTGAATCCTTCATCGCGGGCAGCTTGTTCACTCGCTTCGAGTAACCGGGTGCCGATACCACGCCGGGCGAAGTCCGGATGGACGAAGAAGGCACGGATCTTGGCGGCGTCGGTCAACGGGTCCAAGAACGCGTCTTCGCGGCCCGGGCCGTGGTCGCTGCCGAAGAGCGTCCGGCGGCGACTCCAGCCACCGCAGGCCGCCAAGTGCCCCTCCACTTCGACGATAAAGTACGTGCCGTCGGCGATCAACTGCGTGTCTAAGCCCAGCACCGTCCCGAGCGCGCCCTCGATCTGGGCCGGCGTGTAGTCCCCGGATTGCAGCCCGCGAATGCTGGCCTCAATCAGATCGCGCAGTGCGTCTGCTTCTTCAAGCTTGGCCAGGCGAATGACGGTACTCATCAGGACAGTTTACCCAGGTTATACTCAGTGCGTATGGCTACGCTGGTTTCTTTATCGCCCCCGACCCCCCTGCAGCCAGCTCTCCTGACGCAAAAGCAGGACCAGCTCTTCGCCATCCTGCGCGACCTCAAGCGAGTCCTGATTGCTTACTCCGGCGGCGCGGACTCGGCTTATCTCGCGTGGGCCGCCCAGCAGGTGCTCGGCGACAACTGTCTTGCCCTCACCGCCGACTCGGCCTCCATGCCTGACGCCCACAAGCGCGATGCGGAACGCTTCGCTGAGGAGCACGGCATTCGCCACGAGTATGTGTCGACGCTCGAGTTCGAGAATCCGCTCTATTCTGCCAATAACTCCGATCGTTGTTTCTACTGCAAGGAAGAGCTCTTCCGCGTGATGGAAAATGTGGCTGCCGAACGTGGCTTCGACGCCTTGATTTACGGCGTGAACAAAGACGACTTAGGCGACCATCGGCCCGGTCAAAACGCCGCCAAGATCTACTCCGTCAAAGCCCCCCTCGTCGAGGCCGGGCTCACCAAGGCGGAACTCCGTGAGCTGTCGCGCATGGCAGGGCTCGAGACCTGGAACCGCCCCGCGTCCGCTTGCCTCAGTTCGCGCATTCCCTACGGCACCGCGGTGACCAAGGAGAACGTGCGTACGGTGGAAGTGGGCGAAGAGGCGATCCGCGCCTTAGGCTTCTCCCAGTTCCGCGTTCGCTTCCACGAGAAGCTGGTGCGCGTAGAGATCGACCCCGCTGAGCTTCCTTTGGCGTTGAACTTAGGGATGGCGCAGGCGTTGGTGAAGATCTTCAAGCCCTTGGGCTTTCACTACGTGACGCTCGATTTGGAAGGCTACCGGCAGGGGTCGGGCAACGAGGTTTTGCGGGACAATTAGGGAGCGAGGTCTGGATTGAATACCGCAAAGCCTTCCAGTTCAGCTACCTTCGCCAACGCCCGGTCGGCTGTCACAAAGTAGTCCACTTTGGTACTTTGCTGATGGCGCATCGCGGTGGCCAAATGTAGTGCGTCGAGCGTCCGAAGGGAACTCTTCCGCGCGTGCGAAGTAAGCAACTGAGCCGCTCGACTGTAGTCGTCCTCGTGAATCCGGCGGACAAGGATATCTCCGATCGTGACGTCGATGGAGAGTTGCCCAATAATGGCATCGGCCTCGCTATCGTTAATGGCACCGGTTCTCACCTTTATGGCGGCCACCGAAGCAAGTTCAACAACGGCTAGACGAGACACGTAAAGTCGGTGCCCGACTCCGGCCACCAATTGGGCCAATCGTTCGGATCCGGATTCTTGGTGATACAGCTTCGCCAGGGCACTGGTATCGAAGAAGAAGTCCACTAACTAACGCCCTTCTGCGCGTTCCCGGATGACAGCTTCCGCCCAGGACTCGGAGTCTTTGCGGAGAAGCTTTCGGACCTCCTCACGCGTGGTGGTGCGGCTCATTTGAGAGACCTGTTCGCGGGCATAGTTCATGAAAGCGTGATCCAGCCCGTCATCGGGTTCCGTGAGTTGTACGGTTACCTGCGTATGTTCTTCTAGTGGGAGCTGTTTGATTGGACGCAGCACTCCCGCTTCGTAGATCGCATCAAATTTCCTCGCCATGGTCCCATTGTACGCGAGGGCGTCCAGCGCCCGCTGCAGCCCCCCAGGACTTATCCGCCAATTGGTTCACCAGTTCAGCATCGCGTGACTGCACTAAATGATCCGGACTTCGTTGGCTGAATCTGATCGCATGGTCGCTTCCTGATCGCCATGCTCGCGCTGAACGGACCCGCTTGGGCGTTATCGATTCCGTTAAAGCTGCTTCGTCCTTGGTAACGTTGCTCGCCAACGCATTGCGATGAATCGGGGAAATGAAAATCCTTGGCCCACTAGTTCCTCAAACTCCTCCAATTCGAAGTTGGCGTCGCGCAAGATCTTTACGTACTGGCTGAGTGGGCGGTGAACGTGAGTTGTGACGAAGTTACACTTCTGCGTGGCAATCCGGAACGGTGCCTCAATTGCTGTTTCCACTTCGTACTTGAACCAAGGTGCCGTAGCATATCCCCAGTAAGCTGGCCAAAAGCAGGGATGCGGAATGGTGAATGAAAAAGTAGCATTCGTTGCCAAGCAGCCCCTAATCGCCGCTACCGCGAGCGGTAGCGACTTTAGCGCGCTGAGCGTCATATTTGCAATGGCCGCTGAGAATAATGAGGGGTTCGTTGCCGAAAAGATCTCGATACTCGCGTGAATGAATTGGACGTTTGGTTTATGAATGGTCTGCGAGGCTAACCTAATGGAAGTGCCACTGGGATCTATGCCAATAATACAGCCACAGTGCTCGCTCAAAAGTCCACTCAGCCATCCCGTTCCGCATCCAATGTCAAGCAGCCGTTCGGCCGCTCCAGTCATTCTAATGAGCGTTGGTGCCAAAACGTTCTTTGCGCTATGGTCAGCCCCGTTTAATATTTGTTCAGCCCGTAACGGAGCGATCTCATCCCACTCAGCCGCAATCGTGCTGTCTGTTCGAGATTCAAGTGGAATCTGTCTCATCTTTGGATCTTTCGCAGGATTTCAACCAAATCACTGCAAACAGAAAAGACCGGGTCACCCACTGGAAAATCCTCTATCATATGAATTCCCTTCACATTCTTTCCAATGGCCACCTGAGCCTCCGCCCCACGCCCATCTTTTATTATCGTGAAACGAGCTTTTGGCGTGTACTTGAGGCGCTCATACACCAGTATCTCGGCACCAGCGGTTTTGAGTTCTCTAGTGAGATCTGTATGCTTCGGCAAGCACATTGTGAGCTCGTAGCTTTTCGCCTTGGCCAGCAGGAGTTCTTTGATTCGTCCATCCCTCAAGGCCCAGGTGTGATCCCTTGTGAAGACCACAGCTCTTCCAGCTTTTGAAATCCATCGAAACATATAGTCGTTGATCTCAGCGTCTGTAGCACATCGTTTTGGTAGGCGTTGCCAATGATCATAGATGTCCGTTGACGCGGCGAAAAGGAAGATAATGCTAATGGCCGCAAGTAGTGCCCCCTGAACACCTGTCAATGAATTTGTTGGCCAGATCGTATATAGCCCACCAAGCACGGACGCGGCTGCCGCTAACCATGTCAGCAGGATGCGCGACATTAAACTAATCATCACCAAATGTTATTACACATCTTGCCAAGGCGGTTACCGCCGGCAACTGACGCTCTTGGCTACGACTTACCCGCCAACGCCTCCAGCGGCACGTACACCTGCGACCCCGCCTCGCGGAACTCGTCGGATTTGGCCAGCATCCCAGCCGCAGCCATTTCGCGGACTTCCTGGGTCAGCTTCATCGAGCAGAACTTCGGGCCGCACATCGAGCAGAAGTGGGCCACCTTGGCGCCTTCGGCCGGCAGGGTCTCGTCGTGGTACTTCAAGGCCGTGTCGGGGTCGAGCGAGAGGTGGAACTGGTCGCGCCAGCGGAAGTCAAAGCGAGCGCGGCTGAGGGCATCGTCGCGCTTCTGGGCGGCCGGGTGACCCTTGGCCAAGTCGGCCGAATGGGCGGCGATCTTGTAGGCGATTACGCCCTGCTTCACGTCTTCGCGATCCGGCAGGCCCAGGTGTTCCTTGGGCGTCACGTAGCAAAGCATGGCCGTGCCGAACCAGCCGATCATGGCCGCGCCAATGGCGCTCGTGATGTGGTCGTAGCCGGGGGCAATGTCCGTGGCGAGCGGGCCCAGCGTGTAGAAGGGCGCTTCCTTGCAGATCTCGAGCTGCTTATCCATGTTCTCTTTGATCTTGTGCATCGGCACGTGGCCGGGGCCTTCCACCATCACCTGGACGTCGCGCGCCCAAGCGCGCGTGGTGAGTTCGCCCAAGGTCTCAAGCTCGGCAAACTGCGCGGCGTCGTTGGCGTCGGCGATCGAACCGGGGCGCAGGCCGTCACCCAACGAAATGCTGACGTCGTAAGCGCGGCAGATCTCCAGGATCTCGTCGTAGCGCTCGTAGAGGAAGTTCTCTTTATGATGCGCCAGGCACCACTTGGCCAGAATCGAGCCGCCCCGCGAGACGATCCCCGTGATGCGGTTCACCGTCAGCGGGATATAGGAAAGCCGCACGCCGGCGTGGATGGTGAAGTAGTCGACGCCCTGTTCGCATTGCTCAATCAACGTGTCACGATAGAGCTCCCAAGTAAGATCCTCCGCCCGGCCATTGCACTTCTCCAGCGCCTGGTAGATGGGAACGGTGCCGATGGGCACGGGCGAATTGCGCATAATCCATTCGCGCGTCTCGTGGATGTTGTCGCCGGTGGAGAGGTCCATCACGGTGTCGGCGCCCCAGCGGATGGCCCACACGAGCTTATCCACTTCTTCGGCCACCGAGGAACTGACGGCGGAGTTGCCGATGTTAGCGTTGATCTTCACCAGGAAGTTGCGCCCAATGATCATGGGCTCGGTTTCCGGATGGTTGATGTTAGCGGGCAGGATGGCGCGGCCGCGGGCGATCTCTTCGCGCAC
>Ga0105047_10009380_pt1 | contig 16124 bp, 14 predicted proteins | sample MAT04_FD_78384 | JGI IMG/M metagenome (GOLD analysis project Ga0105047, IMG submission 78384) | Freshwater microbial communities from Lake Fryxell liftoff mats and glacier meltwater in Antarctica - MAT-04 (megahit assembly) | ecosystem: Environmental > Aquatic > Freshwater > Ice > Liftoff...
CCGATCACGCTGATCGCGCCGAATGCCTCGAGGTCGACCAGCAACGACCGTCCTTCGCTTCCGATAACGAGTGGGTGCTCGGGTGCCTCCTTGCTGATGGTTTCAACCCAGACACCTCGCGCTACATCGACGAGAAGGACGTGCCAATCGTTCTCCAGACGCTGTCGGCCATCGGATTCCACGACGCACGATTCGCCGACACAGCGATCGTCGGTCTGTCATCACGTCGTTCGAGTGACGAGAGCTGGACTCTGGTTAGCCAAGCGCCGTCAAGTCTGCACGCGTGACCAGGCCCTGATCGACGGCAATCTGCACGATCACGTACCGGGCGCCCTTGTCGTCGGTGTCGAACCCGAGCGCCTCGTAGATCGAAGCAACATGACGCTCGATGACCCTGAGTTTCACCCTTCGGCGCGTCGCCAACTGCCGATTCGTCGGCGTACCAGCAGGGCCAACGCCAAGCGTCGGCTCACACATCGCGATGAGCGTGTCGAACCAGGCATACGGCTTTCCGTTGGCCATCCGCCAGCGGACCTCTGACATCGGAGGTGCGGTCAACAACGCCGCCCATTTTCCTCTCGCAGCGTCAGCTGACCGCTCGCGCATCTCGGGCCCCCACGCATTGGACCATCGATCCGCAGCGTCGCTTCCCGTCACCCTGATGTCGAGGTAGTCGAACTCCTCGCCGAACTCGACGATCACGGACGCGTCAGCAAACGGCACGCTCACGGGGCCAACGCCGCATGGGACGTACAGGCGCGACGGCGTGGTGCGATCGGCCACGACGAAGCCAGCATGCGTACCCGTGGAGATGACAGCGAAGCCGTCGTCAGATGCCACCAGTGTTCCGTGATGGCGGCTGACCTCGCGGTGATCGCTGATTCGACCGACACCACCAATCGCTCGACCGAAGTCCATTGTCATCTCCGGTTCAAGGGCGAGTTTCAACCCCGGCGACCGCGGATTGGTAACCGTCAGCATCACAGCCACACCGTCTCCCCCTTGGTCCGGTCCACACCTGTCATCTGGACAACGCCGACCGTAGTGGCACACCAAAAGGGTGGGTTGCACCCCCGTAGGCGCGGACGAAATCAGGTCGACGATGATGACATGAAACACGACGTTGAAAGTCCAACATCCCATCCACAACCCACGCCGATCGACACCGGACCCAACATCGATCGACTGACCGAAACACTCTGGACGGGCGGGGACCTCCCCGAACCGCTCGACGAAGCGGTTGAGGCGCTGGAGGCCTGGGACAGCCTCGGCATCCGACACATCTTCGACGCCAGAATGGAGTGGACCGACGAAGACTTCGTCGAATCCCTCACCCCGCACATCCGCTACCTCAACTTCGGGGTCGACGACGCCGGCCAGAAGATGCCCGACTGGTGGTTCGACGAGGTGGTCGAGTTCGTCGAGGAAGCCGCCAGGCAAGGCGGCGAGGTTCTGATCCACTGCCACATGGGAATCAACCGAGGTCCGAGTGCCGCCTACGGATCGCTCCTGGCTTCCGGGTGGCATCCCGTCGACGCCATCGACCGGATCCGCGCCGCACGACCGATCGCAGCGGTCGGATACGCCGAGGATGCGCTCGGGTGGTGGCACCGCAGAAGCCGGGCGACGCCATCGCAACGCCGGCGGGAACGAGACCAACTCGCCGACTGGCGACGAGAACACCCGCACGACACCGTCCGGATCATCCGTGAGATCCGGGAGAGCGGGCGCGGGTGACCACGATGCGGAGACTGCTCTCTCACGGTCTCGCCTTCACCGAGTTCCTCGACCCAGCAGGTGAACGCTGGGTCGAGGTGCTCAGAGAGGCGGACAACAGCATCCGGTCCTACCGCCAGATGGACGATCGTGACGGCGAGCTCGCTGAGTTCGTCGAACACTGGATCCGCTACCGGCTCGGAGCGGATCCGCCGCCTGCCGAGAGATGCGCAGCGTGCTCCTGCGATGTGTGGACCGAAGGCCAGGACCCGCCGGGTCGTACCGGCGACGAAGCGGTAGAGATCAACGCAACCGTCGAGATCGCCGGAGTGATCCGATTCGTCGGCACGATCCTTTGCCGAGATTGTGGCGAGCGGATTCTCGCCGAGAACGACTGGATCACCGACCTGATCGGCGAGGATCTTTGACCATCCAGCTCATGCCAATGGTGTCCCGCCGGCGGGTGTTGCGGTGCGTTGCGAACCCTCACAAACCCTCGGTCGCTTCAGGGAACATCAAGACGCTCTACACCCCCATTGCGCCCCTGCAATCATGCTCGACATGATCGAAACCGAACTCAGCCCGATTTTGTCCGCTCTTCGATCACCGCGGATGGAGCTACGCGGCAACCTTCCTCACGTACCGCCCGTGCCGAGGCTCTACGCGATCTATGGCGACGCCCTCACGTGGAAATCCATCGGCATCGACGAGCCCAGCGATGATGGTCCTCCCTACGTCGGCAAAGCCGAGGACAGCCTCGCCCAGCGCGACATCAAGACGCACTTCGGAAACGGTCGAACTGGAAGCTCCACGGTCAGGCGATCATTCGCTGCTCTTCTTGAGGCAGGAGCTCAATCTCGCTGGCGTGCCGCGCAACCCATCGAAGCCAGCGGATGCTCCGTCACTCGAACCTTCCGACGAACGAGATCGACCTGCGAACGGCGCAACCCGACGACTTCGCTCCACCGCATGCCTGAGTCGAGCGCGAGGTAGATCATCGCTCGGTAGCGGGGCGACATCGCCTCTGCGACCGTGAGGCATTGTTCCCAGTCGAGCACGGTCATCTTTCGCATCGCCACCTTCGGAGGACGCACTCGGTTGCACGGGTTGGTCAGCAGGCGCTCCTTCTCGACCGCGGCCTGCAGGACTCGTCGCAGTGTTCGGTAGTGGCGGTGCACCGATGACGAAGCGAGACCACACACGATCTCCTGGTTCAACCAGCGCTCGATCTCCTCCGCTCGCAGCTGCCCCAGCCGGCGAGCACCGATCGCGGGCAGCACGTACTTGTCGAGGTCGCGCCGATACGTCTCGAGCGTGGTCGGCGCGAGCGACTTGGACATCGCGAGGAAGATCTCGACCCACTCGGCCAGTGGGATGTCACCGCCCCTCGGGTCGACCCAAGAACCACGGTCCTTGTCGACCTCCACCTCCCGCGCGAAGCGCTCCGCGTCGACCTTGCGTTCGAACTGGCGCGAACGCTGATTGCCGAGCGGGTCGCGATATCGAACCCGGTAGCCGTCGCGTCGTCGATCGATCGATGCCATCAGTCCACCTCCACGGGACACACAGGGGACACATCAGGGACACGGAATGCCGGATTCTGACGGTCGACAGGGGTCTGTGACGGACCATGGTGGTGAAACACAAAGAGCCCCTGAGCTGGTACTTCACCAGGTCAGGGGCTGGAGGCGACGATGGGAATCGAACCCATGTACAGGGCTTTGCAGGCCCTTGCCTGAACCACTCGGCCACGTCGCCATGCGCAACGGCGTGGCCGTCGTGCGGAGCGCAACCCTACCCGGAGCACCGTCCGATCAGCGAACGGCTGCTCTCGACGGGCTCGACATGGCCCGGCGAGCTCGTGTCTGGCAACCTTGCCGCCCATGACACGCCGCCCAGTCCTCGCGCTCGCTGCACTCGCGTTCCTCACTGGCCTCGCTGGAGCGTGCAGCGGCAACGACGAGGCCTCCTCCCCGACGACTACAACAGCAGACTCGGGAGCGGCCACGACCGAGCCGACTGCTGCCCCGACGACCGAGCCGGCCGCCGCCACGACCGAGGCGCCCACCACGACCGAGGCTGCGCCGCCCACGACGGTCGACCTCGCCGAGCTGGCGGCCGCCTACGCACAGCCCGGCCCGTACCCCGTCGGCGTCTCCACATATGCGCTCGACAAGGGTCCATTGGTCGAGGTCTGGTACCCGGCGGTGGGGGGCACGACCGGCGAGGTCACCTACGACGTCCGCGACTTCACGCCGCCCGGCATCAAGGAGATCCTCACCGGCGACGTGCCGGCCACGTTCACCTTCACTGGCGCGCGCGACGCTGCCGCCGCCGACGGTGAGTTCCCACTCGTGCTGTTCAGCCACGGCTTCACCGGCTTCCGCCTGCAGAGCTCGTTCCTCACCTCGCATCTCGCCTCGTGGGGCTTCGTCGTCGCAGCGCCCGATCATCCGTCGCGCGACCTGCCCAACGTGTTGTCGGGGACTGCGAGCGGCGACCGCGCCGACTCGGTCGATGATCTCATCCAGACCATGGACCTCGTGTTCGCCGAGGGAGCCAAGGCCGACAGCCTGCTGAGTGGACGGGTGGATACCGAGAACGTCGTCGCCGTCGGTCACTCGGCCGGCGGCGGCACGATCCTCGGCGCCGCACTCGACGAGCGCGTCGACGGCTACATCAGCCTGGCCTCCGGCGTGCTCCTCGACGACCCGGCGGCCACGACCACGACGACGGCCGACGATGCCGGCCTGCCCGACAAGCCGTCGTTCTTCATCGCCGGCAGCGAGGACCAGGTGATCTCGGCCATCGAGCGCACCAAGCCCTCGTTCGAGGCAGTGCCCGAGCCGAGCCTGCTGTGGATCATCGACGGCGTCGGCCACAACGGCTTCGACGACTTCTGCACCTTCGGCGGCGGCACCGGGATCATCGGCGTGGCCGAAGCGTCGGGGCTCGGCGGGCTGCTCGACGCCCAGCCACAGCTGCGGTTTCTCGGCGAGGACGGTTGCGTGCCGCCTTCTGTGCCCGTGGAGGAGACCTTCCCGATGATCCGCCACGCGGTCACTGCCTGGATCAACCAGTTGTTCGGCATAGACGACGTGCCGATCGGGATCACCTCCGAGTTCGCCGACTCCTTCGCCCAGCCCGTCCTGATCGAGCAGCGCCCCTGAGTCAACGCACCCGCGTGTCGAGCAGCCGCTCGTCGGGCAGATCGACGAACGCACCCGCCGGCAGGTAGCCCTGCACGTCCACCACCAGGTGCGCGGCGCGCTGGGTGAACAGACACACCCGCCCGTCGTCGCCGAAGCGGACGAACGCGAGCCCGGCCACGGTCTGGTCGGCGGCATCGGTGTTGAGGTTCGACGACCCGCCCGGCGAGGTGGCGCACGGCAACACCTGCACGTAGCTGGCGCCGCTCGTCTCGGTCGCCACGATCGACACCACCGCCGTCATGTTCGGCCGCCCTCGGAACTCCAGGATGGCGCCGTCACCCGGTCTGGCGCCCGAGCGGGAGTCGAGCACCCGGTCGTCAGTGACGTCATCGAACGCAGCGTCGACCATGTACCCCTGCAGGTCGACCACCAGGTGTGTGCCGCGCTGGTCGTACAGACACGCACGGCCGTCCGCATCGAAGCGCACGAACGCCAGACCGGCGCGGGTCTGGCCGGCTGCGTCGGCGTTGAGGTTCGACGACCCGCCCGGCACTGCACCGCACGCCAACACCTGCACGTATCCCGCCGACTCGGTCTCGGTCATCACGATCGACACCACGCCGGTGGCGTTCGGCCGGCCGACGATCGCGGTCTGCGACCCGGCGCGTGGTCGAGCGCTCGACCGTGTGTCGAGCAGCCGGGCGTCGGCCACGTCGTCGAACGCGCCGGGGGCGAACCAGCCCTGCAGGTCGGCCACGAGATGAGTGGCCCGCTGGTTGAACAGGCACACCTGCCCCGCCGCATCGAATCGCACGACCGCCAGACCCGACCGGATCTGGCCTGCCGCGTCGGTGTTGAGATTCGACGACCCGCCGGCGACGGCGCCGCACGGCAGCACCTGCACGAAGCCGGGCGCCTCGTTGTCCACCGACACCAACGACACCACTGCCGAACGGTCGGGCTCGCCGGCGATCGGGGTCTGCCGTCCGGCCGGCACCCGCGCCAACTGGCCCACCGCGGGTGAACACGGGTACGCAGCCGTCGCGACCCGGTCGAACAGCCACTGGATCGTCGGCTGCACGCGGGCGCTGATCGACGCGTCGCTCAGCGTGTGCGCCTCTCCCGGGTACTGGTACCACGCAACGGGCAGACCGGCCGCCGTCATCGCATCACGCGTCGCGATGGCCTGCGCGGTCGGCACCACCGTGTCGAGCTCGCCGTGGTGGAAGATCGCCCCGGCGTCGAGCGGCCCGATCACCGCCGGGTCGTTGGCCCCCGAGAACGACACCGCTGTGCAGACCGCGGACGAGTACTCGGCGTGATCGCCCGGCAGCGGCGCATCCGCATTGGCAGCCACACCGAGTGCTGTGACCGCCCCGGCACTGGTGCCACCGACGGCGATCCGCTCGGGGTCGATCCGCAACGACGACGCATTCGCACGAAACCAACGCACTGCAGTCTGCATGTCGGCGCGGGCGTCGTTCACCACCCGGAACTCGGTCGCGGTGTCCACCGGGTACAGCACCGGCTCCGAGCCGAGCCGGTAGTTGATCGATGCGGCGACGTAGCCTCGCTGAGCCATCCGCTGCGCCCACACCACCGTGGAGCCCTTGTCACCGGTGACGAAGAACCCGCCATGAGCGAACACGAACACGGGTCGATCCGTCGCCGTGTCGCCCCGTGGCGTGTACAGATCGAGCCGCAGTTCGACTGCGGCGCCGTCCGCGGCGGTCGCGGTGCCGTACACCACGTCGCGCTGCACGTCGGGCAGGAACACCGGGTCGAGGAAGCGGGTCGCAGCCACCGCCACGGTCGACTCGCCCGGCAGCGCACCGAAGAACGCAGGCCCGGTCGGCACGGCGATCACGGAGCCGAGGACCAACGCGGTCACTCCGGTCGCCCATCGTCGCCACCTGTGTCCCACGAGCCGAGATGGTACGACGCTGGCGACAGCGTCAGTCTGCAGACACGGCAACGATCGCCGCTCGGGCCGCACGATGCCCGGCAGACGCTGCCTCGATGGCCAGCGCCCCTCCGGACACAGCGAGCAGGAACCCTGCGGCGAATGCATCTCCGGCGCCCGTCGTGTCGGTCACGCCGGCCAACGGCGGGACCGACACCTCGGTGACTCCCTCCCCCGGCACCGACACGAGCGCCGGATCGGCACCCTGCTTCACCACGGTGGCGGCCGTGGCGATGCCGTCGACCCCTCCAGCGGCAGCGAGCACCTGCGCCTCGAGCTCGTTGCACAGCAACACGTGCGGCTGCAACGACCACAGCAGCGCGCGCATCCGCGTCGCTCCGTATGCCTCGATCAGTGCAGCCGACGACGCGTCGATCGACACGATGATGCCTCGCTCGTGCGCCAAGTTCACGAGCGTCACCGCGGTCTCGGCCAGGCGTCCGCCGACCAGCGAATACGCAGGAACGTGCAGTACCTGCAGACCGTCGAGCCACGCAGGCTCGGGATCGCCGAGATCGGCACACGCCCCTCGGTCGGTGAGCATCGTGCGCTCGCCGAGGTGATCGACGAGCACCACGATCGTGCCCGTACGCCCGCCGCTGCGAACCACGGCGTCCACACCATCGGCCGTCATCTCGGCCGCCAGCGCCGCACCGATCGCATCGTCACCGACCTGGCCGATGAACCGCGACCGTCCGCCCACCCGAACCACGGCGACTGCGGTGTTTGCCGCGCTGCCACCGCGACGACGGCGGATGATGGCCTCGGTGTCGGACGCCACGTTCACGGGCCCCGACAACCTCACCGCGATGTCCTCCACCAGATCTCCGAGCGTGCCGATCACGCGCAGCACCCTACCGAGCGGCCCCGCCCCGGTCAGATCCCCGTGGGCTCCCCCTCCGGTCCCTGTTGGGCCCCCCTGGGGGACTGCCACGAGGCAGCGTGGTCACGCCAGTGCCCGCCGGAGATGCTGGTGCACGAAGTACACGCCCCGCTCCTCGAACGTGGCAAGACGCCCGTCGGCGTCGAGGCCGGCATCGTGCGATCGCTGGATGCTGGTGCAGATGTCGACGTCCTGCTGGTGCACGAGTCGATGCGTCGCGATGATCCGCTCGGCCACGCCGGTCGGCGTTCCTGCTCGCAGGTACATGCGCCGTTCGACGAGGGTGACGTTCACCGACACCGGCTCCATCCACATCACCAGCACAGCATCGGGGAACACGTTCATCATCAGGTTCGGCCACACCGTGAGGTAGCTGCCGACGTCGTACGGTCGTGACGTCGAGGCGGTCGCCAGACGCTCCCACCCCGGCTCGCCAGGCAGGAGGTCGTGCACGATCCGCTGCGCGTCGTCCTTCGGCCGCAGCGGCCGGTCCCATGCGTAGAGCACCGGCCCGTCCGACACCATCGGATAGTCCTCGGTCGCGGTCGTGTCGATCTCCGGGTGCACGAACGGTGTGTGGTAGTTCTCCGAGAAGTTCTCGAGCAGCACCTTCCAGTTGAAGGCACGTTCGTGACGTTCTCGCACCACCAGCTCGAGCTGTTCGATCGGGAACGCATCGATCGCGGCCGCCAGCGACCCGAGATCGAGGTCGCCCGCAGTGCCACCCACGTTGACGAACACCATGCGGCGCCACGTCGCGATGCCCACCGGAGTGAGCGAGTGTTCGTCGAGATCGAAGTCATCCGGCGCCCCCACTCCCGACGCACGCGCCAACGATCCATCGAGCCGGTACAGCCACGCGTGGTACGGGCAACGGATCAGTGCGCCGTCACCGCTCGGGCGAGCGGCACGGTCGTCGCACAGCGGCGCGCCGCGGTGGCGGCACACGTTGAGGAACGCCCGCAGCACGCCCTCGCGGTCACGCACGAGCAGCACCGGCACCGCGCCCACACGGATCGCGCACCATGCGCCGGGGCTGGGCAGGTCATCGGTGACGCCACCGCACACCCACCCGGCCCGGAAGGCGTGGTCGAGCTCTCTCACATGGTGCTGGCCATCGCTGTACCAGGCCGCCGGCAGCGTTCGTGCGGTGCGGATGCCGTCGGGGTCGGGGATCGCACGGACCATCCGCCCATTGTGACCGATCCGGATCCCGTTGCTGAACAACTGTCCAACGAGGGCCGCGAAGGTGATTAGTCTGAACCAACGGTCAGTGTTCACCGGCTCACCACCTGGGGGAAGCATGAGAACGTCACGACGCCAGTTCCTCGCCCGATCCGCACAACTCGGAGTGCTCCTGGGCGCGGGCATCCCGTTGCTCAACGCCTGCGGCAGCGACGACGCCGCGAGCGGCAGCCAGCGGACCGAGCCGATCGCGGACGGACTCGAGCCCGAGAAGGGCCCGTTGCGCATCATCAACTACGCCGACTACGTGAACCCCGACGTCGTCGCCGACTTCGAGAACAAGTACGGCGTGAAGGTCGAGATCTCCACCATCGACACCGACACCGAGGCCGTGGCCAAGTTGGCGTCGGGCGCACTGAAGGTCGACGTGCACCACTCGATGTCGAGCACCAGCATCGGCAACCTGATCCAGGGTGGCCTCATCCAGCCGCTCAACGGCACGTACTTCACCAATCGTGGCAACGTCCTCGCAGCGTTCGACGACCCGTGGTACGACCCGGGTGCGGTGTACTCGGTGCCCTACACGTTCTTCGGCACGGGCATCGGGTATCGCGCCGACCGCATCGATCCTGCCGAGGTCGAGGCCCAGGGATGGGACACCGTCTGGAACGCGACCGCGTTCAAGGGTCAGGTGTCGATCCTCGATGACGAGCGCGAGGCCTTCACGATGGCCATGCTGCGCGCCGGCGTCACCGACATCAACACCCTCGACCAGGCGATCATCGATCAGGCCTTGGCCGACGTCATCGAGCTCATCGATCTCGTCAACGTGAAGGTGAACATCGAGGGCTACAAGGACATCCCCGAGGGCACCACCACCATCGCCCACACCTGGAGCGCCGACCTCATCGCTGGCGCTGCGAGCTATCTGCCGGAAGGTACCTCCACCGACGTGCTCGGCTTCTGGCACCCGCCGTCGGAGCAGTACGTGGTGAACAACGACTCGATGGGCGTGCTCGCCAACGCCGAGAACCCGGTGCTCGCCCACCTCTACATCGACTACCTGCTCGACAACGCAGTGGCGGAGAAGAACTTCAGTTGGGTCGGCTACCTGCCCGCGCTCGCCAAGCTCGATGCCGACTTCGTGATCGGTGCCGGCTACGTGCCCGAGAACCTGCGCAGCTGCGTCCCGACCAACGACGACATCGGCAATGGCCTGAAGTTCAAGGCCCTCGGCCCCGAGGGTGACGCGCAGTACGAGGCGGCCTGGTCGAAGTTCACCGCCGGCGGATGAGCTCGACTGGCGCCGTACAGATCGACCCGACGGGCGGCCGACCGCCGCGCACCACCGCCTGGGCCGGGTTCGCGCTACCCGGGGTCGGGTGGCTGATCGCGTTCTTCGTGGTGCCCGTCTACGCGGTGATGGCGGTCGCGTTCGGCTCGGTCGACCCGATCCTGCGCACACCGCAACCGGCGTGGAACCCGCTCGCGTGGGACTTCTCGGCGATGCGCTCGCTGCTCGACCGAGTGTTCGGCGGCGACCTCGGCAAGGTGTTCGTGCGCACCTTCGCCTTCGTGTTCCTCGCATTGGCCGGATGCATCGCGATCGGCTACCCCGTCGCCTACTTCGTCGCTCGCAAGGCCGCCCGCAGCCGGGGCATGCTGCTCGCCCTGCTGGTGTTGCCGTTCTGGATCAGCTATCTGATGCGGATGCTGGCGTGGACGAACCTGCTGCAACAGGACGGCTATGTCAACCAGGTGCTGCAGTGGCTGCAGGTGATGGACGCACCACGCAACTGGCTCGACGGTGACTGGCCCACGGTGGTGATCGGACTCGTGTACGGCTATGTGCCGTTCTTCATCCTCCCCCTCTACGCCGCGCTCGAGCGCATCGACGGGCGACTCATCGAGGCCGGCCGCGACCTCGGGGCATCGGCGTTCCGCACATTCGTGCACATCACGCTGCCGCTGTCGGTGCCGGGTCTGCTGGCTGCGAGCGTGATCACCATCCTGCCGATGTTCGGCGACTACTACACGAACTCCTACCTCACGAGCGGGTCGCCGCGCACGGAGATGGTGGGCAACCAGATCGAGTTCTTCCTCCGCGGTTCCAGCCAACCCCAGACCGGGGCCTCGCTGGTGCTGGTGCTGATGGTGTTCCTGTTCGCGCTGATGGTGTACTACCTGCGCACCACGATGAAGGCCCAGAGGGAGTCGGAACGATGACGAGCCGGCGCCGTCTGTTCCGCAATCGCCACGGTCGGGCCCGATGGCTCGCACTGATCACCTGGCTCTACGTGATGTGGTCGCTGCTGCCGGTGCTGGTGGCCGTGCGGATCTCGCTCAACTCCGGCAAGAGCCGCTCCACCTTCCAAGCGCCGTCGTTCCGCTGGTACTGGGGCGACCCGACGTCGTCGGTGTGGCACGACGACAGCCTGCACTCGGCGCTGTGGAACACCTTGCGACTCGCGGGGCTCTGCATGGTGATCGCCACTCCCCTGGGCGTGGCGATGGCGATCGGCCTCCAACGCTGGCGCGGCCGGCTCTCGCGCGGGGCGAACACCCTGATGCTGGTCCCGATCGTCACCCCCGAGATCGTGTTCGGTGTGGCCCTGTTCATCGTCTTCACGCAGGTGTACACAGGCCTGCCCGGTGGGCTCACCACGCAACTGCTCGGGCACGTGACGTTCACCATGTCGTTCGTGGTGGTGATCATCCGCGGGCGACTCACCGCGATCGGCAGCCAGTTCGAGGAAGCCGCACGCGACCTCGGCGCCTCGCGCTTCCAGGCGCTGCGGTTGGTGCTGCTGCCGATGCTCGGGCCTGCGATCTTCGCGAGCCTGATGGTGGTGTTCGCCACGTCGGTCGACGACTTCGTGATCTCGTCGTTCCTGTCCACCGGCGCATCGACGGAGACCGTGCCGATCAAGATCTACTCGGGTGCCCGCGCCGGCTCGACACCGGCTCTCAACGCGCTCGCCACCGTGATGCTGCTCGTCACACTGCTCGCCGTCGTGTTCGCGAGCCTGGTCATGCGTCGCATGCGCGCCCACGGCGACACCAGCGCCAGCCTGTCCGGCATCACCGTCTGAACCGAAGGCACGCAGATGACACGCCACGGCCCGCTGGTGAACGCTCGGATCTCGGTCGATGTCGCGGTCGTCGGGGCGGGGTTCGCAGGCCTCACCGCTGCCACCGAACTGGCCGCCCACGGCCGGTCCGTCGTCGTCGTCGAGGCACTCCCCCGCGTCGGCGGTCGCACCGAGTCCGCCACCGACGACACGGGTCGCACCATCGACACAGGGGGCCAGTTCCTGAACGATGACATGCCCGAGGTGTTGGCGCTCGTCGCCGCCCAGGGACGCACGTTGGTGGCCGGCGACCACGAGCTCGCGTCTCTCGCGTTCCGTGGCGGCAGCGAGATCACCGTCGATCCGAGAGCCCTCGCTCGCCTGTTCGACTCAGCAGAAGAAGCGTCGCAACAACTGCTCACCGTCGACCGGTCGTCGCTCGGCACGCGATCGCTGGCCGACTGGTTGTCCGGGCAGCTCGACGGCGACGCCCTACGCTCGGCGGTCGGCGGTCTCGCCGGCGCGTTCTGCCTCTCGCCAGAGGTCCTCCCCGCCGCTCATGTCGCCGACATGGACGCACGAACACCGTTCACCCGCGATGAGCTGCAGTACGTGGTCGCCGAAACCCTGCATGGCGTTGCGGTCGGGCTCGCCGATGCGCTCGGCGATCGGGTCCACGTGGCCACCCGGGTGCGAACGATCCGACGGTCGGCGTCGTCGGTCGAGGTGTTCGCCGACGGCCTGTTGGTCGACGCCACCGACGTCGTCGTCGCCATCCCGCCAGCGGCGATCGCTTCCATCGAGTTCGATCCACCGTTGTCCGAGGAGGTGATGGCCTCAGCGCGTGCGTTTCGGGCAGGGTCGGTGATCAAGTTCCTGATCGGGTACGACCCATCGTTCTCGACCTCGCAGTCGCCAGTCGGCGATCCGACCGCCGATCCCATCGGCAGCGTGCGTCAGTGGTTGGAACCGGCCGGGCTCTACACCCGCAGCGCCACCACCGATGCAGACGCACCCACTCTGGTCGCATTCCTCGGCGGACCCGCGGCAGACCGCTGGTGCACCTGGGACGCCGTCCGCCGACGTTCCACACTGATCGACCTGCTCGTGGAGGGATACGGCCCGTCGGCTGCACACCCCCTGTCGTTCGTGGAACGGGTGTGGCGACCCGACGAGTCGGGCGGTGGCGGCTACTGCAATCTGCTGGTCGACACAGAGCGACTCGACGCCGTCGACGTGCTCCGCCGAGCGAGCGACACCGAACCCCACGTCGTGTTCGCATGCACGGAGTTGGGTCCGACATTCCCCGGATACGTCGAGGGAGCGATCACAGCTGGGCTGGCTGCCGCCGATACCGTCCGCCAGCGGGCAGCGTCGACCATGCCACCACCGCCGTCGCGCTGAGCACCAGCACCACCGTGAACGCCGTCGCCGGGCCGTCGTGGAACGGTTCGAGCTGGGCCGGATCGATGTCGGCACCGACGAGTACCACGGCGGTGATCCGCGCGACATTGCCCACCACGAGCAACCCGCTCGCCAACACTGCGGCCCGGATCCGGCGGCGGCGGTCACCGGGCGAGACGGCCGCTGCCGCGATGAGGGCGAGCACTGGCGCCGACGACGAGCACCACGAACTGACCGTCAGGACGAACATCCCGGCGTCGCCACGCACCAGCAGCTGGTGACCTGCACGGCTCGCATCAGCAGATCCGAGCACCGACGCCGCCCATCCAGCGGACGCCGCCTCGAACGACGTCCACCACGACAGGGACACGTGGAACAGGCCGATCGCTGCGATCGCCGCGATCGCCGCCAACGGTACCCGAGACCACCTGTGGGCCGGAGAACGCTGCGCGCCACCCATGCGCGACGACCGTCCGGAGCCGAGCCCGTCGATGCCCGGTGGTCGCATCTGCGCGCACCCCGTGCACACCGCGTGTGAAACCCGTGCAGAACCCGGACAACCTCCGTGCACGGCCTGCCGGTGAGTGGACCATCAGGTGTGCGGTGGTCGTCTGCGGATGCCGCATCGTGGAAACACTCCCCAGCGGGCACGGGCCGGACGAAGGTCGGGCACCACTCGCGTCAAAGGGGTGCGGCAAGCGGTGCGGCTCCCGGAGGCGACCGCCGCACGAACGCACGCCATGAACGACACCCCATGAACCACACGCCATGAACGATCTCCCGTCGCCCGAGACCACAGGGCTGCTGACACGCCGCACCATCCTGGGCGTCGGAGGAGCGACCCTGGCCGGGCTGACCTTGGCCGGGCTGACCACGGCTGGCCCCGCAGCCGCAGCCGCCACGGTGCAGACGTATTCGCTCGACCCCACCATCGGCGGCACCTGTGTATCCCCCGGTTGCTCGGTGTGCAACGCGTGCACGTCACACGCCGCCAACAAGTTGTTCGCCACCGTTGTCGATGCAGAGGCCGGCCGCGCCCATCCGGGCTGCCGGTGCACAGTGGTGCCCGGCATCTCGGTTGCGCAGATCGTGTTCGACGAGCTGTTCGCGAACGGAGCGACAGCCGACCGGCGGACCCCGGCGATCGGGGCCCTGCTCGCCTCCGCCCCAGCCAGCGTCGTGGCCTCCGGCCTGTCGGGCTGGTTGCCCGCAGCGGTCGCCGTCGGCGGCGTGGTCACCATCGGTGTCATCGCAGCGCGCCGACGGCTCTTCTGCGACGACGCCGTGAGCGTTCACGCAGTCGACCGCGGCTGACGTTCACGCACAGATCCCGAGGAGATCTGCGGCCGCAGGTCGATCCGTGCCATATTGAGCACCGGTCCGATGACGTTCGCGTCGATGTCTCGGACGCGCCCGAGGAGCTCGATCTGCATGACCGTCACCGAACCCCGTCCCACCAGCGCCGGACCGGCACGCTTCGTGCGCGCCGACGGGCCCGACAAGGTCACCGGCAGCGGGAGATACACCGCCGACCTCACCCTCACCGGCGTACTGGCGGCCAAGTTCCGCTATGCCGGCCTAGGCCACGCCCGCATCACCCGGCTCGACGTGTCGGCTGCCCGGGCGATGCCCGGTGTGATGACCGTCCTCACCGCAGCCGACGTACCCGACGTGCGGTTCGGCCCGTTCGTGCAGGATCGCACCCTGTTCGCCACCGACGTCGTGCGCTACGAAGGCGAGATCGTCGCAGCCGTGGCTGCCACCACGGCCGAGATCGCCCAACGAGCGGTCGACGCGATCGTGGTCGAGTACGAACCGCTGCCGGTGGTGACCGATCTCGAAGCAGCGCTCACAGATGGATCGCCGCTCGTGCACAGCGAATGGCACGGGTACGGCGCTGCTGGCGAGATCGTGCGCGACCGCAACGATGCGTCGTTCTCGTCGATCGAGAAGGGCGACGCCGACGGCGCGATGGCGGCGGCCGACCTGGTCGTCAGCAGTCGCTACGTGGCCGACGGGTGCCACGCCGCACCCATCGAGCCGCGGGCCGTGCTCGCCCAGTGGGAGGGCGACAAGGTCACGATCTGGACCTCGACCCAGGTGCCCTTCGACGCCCGCGCCGGCGTGTGCGAGACGCTGGAGCTGCCGTCGAACCGGGTGCGGATCATCGTGCCCCACCTCGGTGGCGGCTTCGGTGGCAAGTGCGGCTTCCACTACGAGGCCCACATCGCAGCACTCGCCCGCGCTGCGAAGCGTCCGGTGCGCTTGGTGTTCAGCCGCCGTGAGGAGTTCCTCGCCCCCGACCGTCGGCGTGAGGGGATGATCATCGACATCACCACCGGTCTTCGCAACGACGGCACGATCGTCGCCCGCACCGGCTGGATCGCGATCGACAATGGCGCCTACACCGCCGACAGCGGCTTCTTCCCCCAGCTCGCAGCGATGCACGTGGCTGGGCCGTACAAGATCCCGAACGTCAAGGTCGAGGCGCACCTCGTCTACACCAACCGCCAGCCGTCGGGTTCGGTGCGCGCCCCAACCGCACCGCAGGCGTGCTGGGCGCTCGAGTCGCACACCGACGAGCTCGCCAAGGCCGCCGGTATGGATGCCGTCGCGTTCCGCAAGCTCAACGCTGTCGACACCGGTGCCGAGGGTCCCAGTGGGCAGACCTACGACGAGATCGGACTGCAGCAGTGCATCGATGCGGCCACGGCGAACGCCGGCTACGGCCAGGAGCTGCCCGACGACGA
>Ga0105047_10009381_pt1 | contig 16123 bp, 12 predicted proteins | sample MAT04_FD_78384 | JGI IMG/M metagenome (GOLD analysis project Ga0105047, IMG submission 78384) | Freshwater microbial communities from Lake Fryxell liftoff mats and glacier meltwater in Antarctica - MAT-04 (megahit assembly) | ecosystem: Environmental > Aquatic > Freshwater > Ice > Liftoff...
GTCGTGTTCGTGCCCGCGCTGGTCGGCCTCGGCGCGCCGCACTGGCGCCCGCACGCGCGCGGCGCGATCACCGGCATCACCCGCGACACCTCGCGCGGCCACCTCGCGCGCGCCTGCCTCGAGGCGATCGCGATCCAGTGTTACGAGGTGATCGACGCGCTGCGCATGGACGCCGGCGGCTCGCTGGGCGCGATGCGCGTCGACGGCGGCGCTGCGGCCAACGATCTGCTGCTGCAGATCCAGGCGGATGTCGCCGGCACGACGGTGGTGCGCCCGAAGATGATCGAGACCACCGCGGCCGGCGCGGCGTTCCTCGCGGGTCTCGGGGCGGGCCTGTTTTCGTCGACCGACGACATCACCCGCGCCTGGAAGGAAGATCGCCGCTTCGAGCCGAACCCCGCGTTCGACGCCGAGCGCCTGCTGACGCGCTGGCGCGTCGCGGTGAACAAGGCTTAATCTTCGTCGGGCGAGGGCAGCCCGGACACGCGAACGCTCGCGCCGACCAGCGGGCCGCGCGCGCGCTCCTCGGTGGCGCGCGGGCCGCTCGCGACGGAGGGCTCCTCGGCCTCGATGCGCTCGACCAGCACGCGCACGCTCTCCAGATCCACGTCGAGGACCTCGGCGATCAGCTCCGTCACGAGGGTCCGGAAGTCGCGCGCGGTCTCGAGGATCCGCTCGGCGGCTTCGCGGTGGACGCCGCGCTCGCCGGAGACCTCGCGCCAGTGCGTCCAGAAGCGCCGCGATCGGCGCTCGTAGGTCAGCGGCACGAGCTCCTTGCACAGCGGTCCCACTGCGGAGAAGAGCGCGCGCACCTGGATCAGCGACGCGCGCGGCCGCGTCCGTCCCGGCGGGATCGACGGCTTGCGTCCGACGTACGAGGCCGGCGGCAGCGGAGGCGGCGCAGGCCGGGACACCGGCGTGATGCTGCCTTTGCGCGGCGAGATGAGGTTCGCGGCGGTGGGCGGCTCGTCGACGAAATCGAGCGAAGGCGGCGACTGGGTGCTCGCGCGCAAGGCGGCGGGGCGGCGCGCGTCGGCGGTCTCGCCGGTCCGCTCGTCCTCGTCGAGATCGATGGTCGGAGGCCGGTTGCCGGCCATCTCCGCCAGCAGAGGATCGATGTCGGGTGCCTCGTCGACCGGCACCCAGCCCGGCTCGCCGTAGGCCCAGACGGTGTGCTCGGCCGGGGGCGAGGGATCGGGTGAGTGGGCGCGCACGGCCGAGTCGGTCTCCCGATCCGGGGTCGGCGAAGCGCCTCGCAGGGTCTGCGAAGCGCCTCGCGAGGGCGGCAAAGCGCCTCGCGCGGCCGGCGGGGCGCCGCGCGGGATCGGCGAAGCGCCTCGCGGGGCCGAAGCGGCGGAAGGGCTGCGCAGCGCCAGCGTGTCGAGCCGCTCGGTGGGGATCGGACCGCCGGGCGCGCTGAGGGCGTCGGCCACCTGGGCGAGGCGGCGGGACGCGGTCGCCCGCTGCGGCTCTGCGCCTCGAATCGACGCGCGCCAGGCTCGTAACGTCGCGATCGCACGGGGAGACGCGAGGGCGCCCACGTCGATCTTGATGGCGGCGATCAGCGCATCCGGCCACGCGTCGTCGCCGACGTCGCGGTCCCAGCCGTCGGGCAGGAGCGACATGGCGCGAACCTTAGGGGCCCCGAGCGGACAAGTCGATTGAGTTGGGTGCCGAGGCGCTCGTCTGGCAAGGCGCGCCGCCGGAGGAATCCTCGTTGGATTCCGAGGCGGCGCAACGTAGCCAGGCGAGATGCATCGGCGGCCAAATCGGTCGAGTTGTCCGCTCGGGGGGCCCTCGCAGCGATTTGCGTGAGCCATGGCACCGACGCGTGAATGCGCCGTGATACCTTGGGCACTAGACCAACGCGTGAAGGAGGGCCGATCGACACACGTGGAGATTGAAACCCTCCACGCTTACGCCGCGGGCGAGGTCCCAGAGGCCGCGTCCACCGCGATCAAGGCCCACGTCGAGAGCTGCTCCACCTGCGCCGAAGGCCTGGGCCGGGTCCGCGCGATGCGCGCGCTGATGGGCCAGATGGCGCCCGCGCCGATCGACGATCTCAGCTGGGCCCGCCTCGGCCGCCGCATCCAGGCCGAGCTCCGTACGCCCCCCAGCGTCCGTCCTCAGCTCGAGCTCGGCCGCTGGATCGCGCCGTTCGTCGTCATCGCCGGGACCGCGCTGGCGACGGCGGTGGTGGTGATGGCCTGGCCGGGCACGCCGTCCGAGACCCGCGTGGTGCCGATGAACGAGCTGGTCGTGGGCCCGCCGCGGCCCGCGCTTTTGCCGGTCGATCCCGAGGTCGCCCCGTCCGAGGCGTCCGAGCCTTCCCCCAGCCCGCTCTACGACCTCGACCTCGAAGGCTCGCGTCTCGTCGCCAGCGGTGAGGCGTTCGACGTCGATCTGCGGGGCGGGCTAAAGCTGCGCCTCGCGCCCCGCAGCGAGGTCCGCGTCCTGTCCTCGACGCCCGAGAAGGTGGTCCTGCAGGTGATGCGCGGGAAGCTCGACGTGGCGCAGGTCGACGTGCAGGGCCCCCACGTCGAGCTGCGCGCGCCCGGCCTCAAGGCCACCGCGCGCGGCGCGAGGTTCACGGTCGCGCTGGTGGCCAACGCGCCCGCGGTGCTGCAGGTGCAGGCAGGCGATGTCCATGTGGCTCGCGCGGACGCGCCGCGCGCCGCGACGTCACCGATCCCGTCCTCCGCTGCCGTCGTCGCGGCCTCTCCGTCGCCCGCCGTCCCGGAGCAGCCCTGGATGGCGGCGCAGCGCGCCTGGCACGAGGGCCGATACGAGAGCGCGCTCAAGACGGCGCGTGCGATCGTCGACGCCGGGACCGGCGGCGCGGAGACCCAGCGCTCCGCTCTCGGGATGGTCTGTGACGCCGAGGTTGCGCTGGATCACGTCGAATCGGCGATCCTGGCCTGCGAGGCCCATTTGACGCACGTGGACGGCCACGAGGCCCGCCTGATCCGCTTCCGTCTCGCCCAGATTTATCGCACGCGCATGAACAACTGCGCGCGAGCGATCCAGTACTACGACCGGATGGTCGTCGTGGGCAGCGCCGCGGCGATCGACCGCGACGCTCTCCTCGGCCGCGCCGAGTGCGCGCTGAGCCTCGGCGACCTCGATGTCGCGGCTCGCGACCTCGGCTTCCTCAGCAAGCAATCATCAGCTCGACTGGACGCTTATGGTGTCCTCGTCGAGCGTTTGCGCGCAGCGCGTGCTCGTGCGCAAGAAAGCAGCAGGTAAACCATGAAACACTCGTTTGACATCAACTTTGGATCAGCATACACAGCGCCCATGCGACGGGTTTTGGGGACGATCATCATCACTTCTGCGAGCCTTGCCGGCGGCTGGGCTGTCGCGGATGGCGCGGGGGCGGGCCTCTCCGCGCGTCTTCGCGCGGCTTACTATCAGGACGGCGCGACGGGCGGGGGCTCGGGCCTCTCCGACGCCGAAGCGGCTGCGAAGCTCGCCGAGGACGAGACCCTCGAGCAGATCTCGAAGATCCCGACCGAAGAGAAGAAGACCCGCGCGGGCTCGATGCTCGAGGAGATGCAGTCTGCGCTCCGTCGCGCGACCGAGATCCTCGGCGAGGCCAACGCCAACAACGACGTCGTGCAGCTCAACTGCATCACGGAGAAGTTGAACCAGATCACCAGCCTCGTGGAGATCGGCGAGACCTCGTCGGCCACGATGCTCGTCGCGATCGCGAACGCCAAGGAGACCTCCGTGAACCACGAGTTCGCGAAGCTCTCGATCGCGCACACCAAGGTCGTCGTGCTTCGCGCCGAGGCCGATCAGTGCGTCGGAGAGGCGGCCATCTACACCGGCTCCACCCAGATCACGACCGAGAACGATGCGAATCGGAACCAGAAGGATCCTACCAAGGACCCGGGCACCTTCTATCCCGCCACCACCGAGCTCGCGAGCAAGTTCTAAGATCCCCCGAACGAGTCGATCATGATGTTCAGCAAAATTCAGTATTCCCTTGCCCTTTTGTCGCTATGCGCCGCATCGCCGGCCTTTGCTCGCCCCGAGTCCACGACCGGTTTCCCGCTCGGTGAGAAGTCTCGCGTCCACACGATGCTCGATCTCGGCGTCGGATATGACAGCAACCGAGCGTCGAACGGCGCGGGCACTCGCATCGACGACTGGCGTGCGCAGTTCCTGCCAGCGATCTCGGTGAACGTGCCCGGCTCGAGCATCACGCTCGACGCGCTGGCTCAGCTCTCGATCCAGACCTACTTTGGAACGAACGCGCTCCTCGCGAGCGACGCCTTCGTCGGCGGCAACGTCAACATTTCGTTCACCGCGGGCGGGGGCGATAGCGTCGTCGGCTTCGAGCTCACCGAAGGTCTGTTCCGCACGCCGAGCTTCCTCAGCGTCGACCAGGAGGGCATCGGGACCATCGGTGTCGAAGAGATCTCGTTCCTGCAGTGGTACAACCGCACCGAGGCCAACATGGTTCTCCGTCCGGGTGGCGGCGCGCTCGAGTTCCGAATCGGCTACGGCAACGAGCTGCGGCTCTTCGACGAGCTGGCCGAGGCGCAGAAGCACCAGGCGCTGTTCGAGGCCAAGCTCCGCTTCCTACCGAAGACGGCGATCACGTTCAACGCAGACCTCGGCTTTTACTCGGAAGACAAGGACTACAAGGCCAACCCGTACAACCTGACGGTCGGTCTGCTCGGTCAGGTGACCCAGGGGCTGACCACGGTCGTGAAGGTCGGCTACGGCGACACGCTCACGTACCTGCGCGGCGAGTCGTTCTTCGGCGCGACGTCGCCGAACAACATCCGTTCGGTCATCGTGACCTTGCGGCTCGAGTACACGTTCGACAGCGGAACCTCGCTCACCGCCGGCTACGATCGTGTGATGAGGCAGGCGATCGGAGTAGGCACGGGCTACGCCGTCGACGCGCCGTACCTCAAGGCGCAGGTCGAGATCGGCGAGCGGTTCACGCTCGCGGCGCTTGGCCGCATCGAGTTCCGCACCTTCGCGGGTCCCGCGGACCGGTCGAGCAAGGTGTATATTGCGGACCTGCGGGCCGACTACTGGTTCTTCGACTTCCTCCGCGGTGGTGTCGCTTACCAGATGCTCAGCCAGGACTCGGATGCGGGCGTCGTCATTGGCGCTCCGCTTCCCGAGGCGACCCGTCATCAGGTCTTGCTGACGATGGGCCTCTACTACTAAGGAACGGCCATGAACCAGGTTCGCGTGCTCGCGCTTCTCCTCAGCGCGACCATCGCCGTCGCATGCCAGACAACGCTTCCTCCCGAAAAGGCGACCATCGAAGGAAACAGCGAAGCATCACTGATGCTCGGCGCCGGTGATGTCATCGAGGTCAAGGTCTACCGCGAGCCCGAGCTCGACGGTATCTACCGCGTGAACGCCAACGGCGCGCTCGAGTTCCCGCTGATCGGGAAGGTGACGCTCGAAGGCAAGAACGCCGACGGAGTCGCGAGCGAAATCCGTACACGCCTGGCCGACGGCTTCCTCAAGGAGCCGCAGGTCACCGTCTTCGTCCGCGAGTACAACTCGAAGAAGGTCCACGTCCTGGGACAGGTGACCAAGACGGGGACGTTCCCGTACGAGCCGCGGATGACGATCATCCAGGCGATCACCAACGCGGGCGGCTTCACCAAGCTCGCGGCCACGAACAGCGTGAAGGTCACGCGGGTCACCGCGAACGGCGAGCAGACGTACGAGGTGCCGGCCGGCGACATCGGCAAGGGCAAGGCGCCTAACTTCGAGCTCCAGCCGGGCGACATCGTGTACGTGCCCGAAGCCATCTTCTAGCCGTAGAAATCCCCACGGAAGCCTGCGATCATCGCGCCGCGATGGCGCTGCGGATTTTGGTCACGGGCGGCGCCGGGTTCATCGGATCGGCCGTCGTCCGCCAGCTGCTCGACGACACACCGCACGAGGTGCTCAACCTCGACAAGCTCACCTACGCCGCCAACCTCGCCTCGCTTGCGACCGTCGAAGGCAACCCGCGCTACCGCTTCGCCCAGGTCGACATCTGCGATGGGCCGCGCGTGGCCGAGACGGTCGCCGGGTTCCGGCCCCACGCGATCATGCACCTGGCCGCCGAGTCGCACGTCGATCGGTCGATCGATGGGCCGAGCGACTTCATCCAGACCAACGTCGTCGGCACCTTCACGCTGCTCCAGGAGGCGCTGCGTTACTGGCGCGCGCTCGACGGTGAGGCCAAGGCGGCGTTCCGGTTCCAGCACGTCTCGACGGACGAGGTGTTCGGATCGCTCGGCGCGAACGGTTGGTTCACCGAGGCGACGCCGTACGCGCCGCGCTCACCGTACTCCGCCAGCAAGGCGTCATCCGATCATCTGGTCAGCGCCTGGCACGAGACCTACGGGCTGCCGACCATCATCACCAACTGCTCGAACAACTACGGGCCGTACCACTTCCCGGAGAAGCTCATCCCGCTGATGATCCTCAAGGGCCTCGCGCGCGAGAAGCTCCCGGTCTACGGCAAGGGCGACAACATCCGCGACTGGCTCTACGTCGAGGACCACGCCCGCGCGCTGCGATTGGTGCTCGAGAAGGGCAAGATCGGCGAGACCTACAACATCGGCGGCGAGAACGAGCGCACCAACCTCTCGGTGGTCGAGACGCTCTGCGATCTCCTCGACGAACTGAAGCCCGACGCGAAGCTGCCGAGCCATCGCAGCTTGATCTCGTTCGTCGCCGATCGCCCCGGCCACGACTTCCGCTACGCCATGGACATCACCAAGATCTCGCGGCAACTCGGGTGGAAGCCGATCGAGACCTTCGAGACGGGCCTGAAGAAGACCGTCGAGTGGTACCTCGCGAACGAACCGTGGTGGCGCTCGATCCTCGACAAGTCGTATCGCGGCCAGCGGCTCGGGCTCGGAGGCTGAAGTGCGGGTCAAGAAGGAGGCGAACGGCGAGCCCGCGAGCGGCGAGCCGACGATCGTGCCAGGTCGCGTAGCGACCGTTAGGGTCTTCGTCGTCGGCAGCCGCGGTCAGCTCGGGCACGAGCTGATGCGCGCCGCGTGGCCGGCCGGGACCGCGCTCGTGGGCGCCGATCTCCCCGAGCTCGATCTCACGCAGCCCGACGCGATCGCGCGCGCGGTGCGCGGGCACGCCGCCGACATCGTCGTGAACGCCGCCGCCTATACCGCGGTCGACAAGGCGGAGAGCGAGCGTGATCTCGCCTTTCGCGTGAACGCGGACGGGCCGCACACGCTGGCGAAGCTCGGCTTGCCGCTGGTGCACGTCTCCACCGACTACGTGTTCGACGGGCAAAAGCAGGGTCCGTACGTGGAGGACGATCCGATCGCGCCGCTCGGCGTCTACGGCGCCAGCAAGGCGGCGGGCGAGCGCGCGGTGGCAGACACCCTGCCGCGCCACCTCATCCTCCGCACGTCGTGGGTCTACGCCGCGCACGGCGCGAACTTCGTGCGCACGATGATCCGCCTCTCGAAGGAGCGCGACGTGCTCAGCGTGGTCGCCGATCAGCACGGTCGCCCGACGTCGGCGCGTGAGCTCGCCCGCACCATCGTCGCGCTCGCGCCGCGCATGGTGGCGCGCGACTTCGATCGCTGGGGCACCTACCACTTCGCAGGCGCCGGCGAGACCACGTGGCACGGGCTCGCGAGCGAGGTCATCGCGCGTGCCGCGCCGTACACCGGCAAGACGCCGGAGATCCGCGCCATCCGCACCGAGGACTATCCGACGCCGGCGAAGCGCCCGGCCAACTCGATCCTCGATACGCACAAGTTCGAGCGCGCCTTCGGGCTACCGCTCATGCCGTGGCAAGCGTCGGTCGCCGAGGTCGTCGGCGAGCTGCTCGGCGAGAAAGAGATCCCGTGAAAGGCATCATCCTGGCCGGCGGCTCGGGCACGCGCCTCTATCCATTGACCCGCGTCGTGAGCAAGCAGCTGCTCCCGGTCTACGACAAGCCGATGATCTACTATCCGCTGTCCACGCTGATGATGGCCGGCATCCGCGAGATCCTGGTGATCACGACGCCGCACGATCAGGCGATGTTCCAGATGCTGCTCGGTGACGGCAAGAGCTGGGGCCTCGACATCAGCTACGCCGCGCAGCCGAAGCCGGAGGGCCTGGCGCAGGCGTTCATCATCGGACGCGATCACGTCGGCAAGGACACCTCGGCGCTCGTGCTTGGCGACAACATCTACTACGGCCAGGGGCTCATCGAGATCGTGAAGCGCGCGGCGCGGATCGAGAAAGGCGCGACCGTCTTCGGTTACTGGGTCCGCGATCCCGAGCGTTACGGTGTGGTGGAGTTCGGTCCGAACGGGAAGGCGATCAGCATCGAGGAGAAGCCCAAGCAGCCGAAGTCGCCGTGGGCGGTGACGGGCCTCTATTTCTACGACAACCAGGTGCTCGACATCGCGCGCGACATCCAGCCGTCGGCGCGCGGCGAGCTCGAGATCACCGACGTGAACCGGAAGTACCTGGAGATGGGCCAGCTCGAGGTCGAGAAGCTCGGCCGTGGCTTCGCCTGGCTCGACACCGGGACCCAGGACTCGCTGCTCGAGGCGTCGGAGTTCGTGCGCACCGTGGAGGCTCGTCAGGGCCTCAAGATCGCGTGCGTCGAAGAGGTGGCGTACCGCATGGGCTTCATCGACGCCGAGCAGCTGCTCCGGCTCGCCCACGATCTCGGCAAGACGAGCTACGCCGACTACCTCCGGCTGGTCGCGAAAGAGGCGGCGTAGGTCGTCGATGGCAGGCCTCGCAGGTTGGATCTCGGCGCCGACGCCGAGGGACCGAGGCGCGCTCGAGGGCCTGGTCGAAGGCGCGCCGGTCGACGCCTGGATCGAGGCGGGCAACGCGCTCGCCGCTGTTCGGGGCGTGAGTGGTGGGCTGTCCAGCGCCGACGACCTGGTCGCGACGATCGACGGCGCGCTGCTCGAGCGCGAGAGCCTGCGCACGTTCCTCGCGCGGCGTGGACACCAGCCGACCCAGGACGGCGACGCCGAGCTGGTGCTCCTCGGGTGGCGCGAGCTCGGACCGGCGCTCCTCGATCGCCTCGAAGGCAGCTTCGCGATCGCGATCTGGGATCGCCGCGAGCGGCGTCTGTGGCTCGCGCGCGATCGCCTGGGCACGCGCGCGCTGGCCTGGGCCCAGCAGGGCGACGGGCTGGTGTTCGCCACCGAGCCGCGGAAGCTCGCGCAGCTGACCGGCGCCACGACCGTGCTGTCGCGCGTGATCGACGTGCTGATGCAGGGCCACGTCTCGCCCCCGTCTACGCTCTACCAGGGCATTGCGAGGCTCGAGCCGGGCTCGGTGCTGACGTTCGATCGCGACGGCCGCGTCCGCGCCACGACGCTGTTCGCGCCATCGTTCATCCCGCGCGCCGGGTCCGATCCGCAGGCGCTGTCGAGGCGGCTCGCGACCGTCGTGCAATCGGCGCTCGCTCGGCATCCGCGCGCGGGCATCGTCCTCGACGGTACGATCGCTTCGGCGGCCATCGCCGCGGCGGCCGAGGATCGCAGCGTCGAGACCTGGTCGATGGCGTTCGCGGGCGAGCTCGATCCGAGCATCGCGCACGCGCGCGCGATGGGCCGCACGCACCACCCGATCACGGTCACGCCCGCCACAGCGCCGACCATGCGCTCGCTGGTCGAGCAGCAAGGCGGGCCCTTTGCCTCGATCACGCCGCTCCTGGCCGCGGTGATCGCACAGGAGGCGCGTGCGCATCACGATGTCCTGCTGTGGGGCGCCGGCGCCGAGGAGCTCGCCGGAGCGCCTACGCACTTGCGCGAAGCGGCCAGCGGCGCCCGGCTCGCGCCTCGCCTCGGACGGGCGCTCGGCCGCGGCTCGGAGATGCTGGCGGACGTCAGCCTCTCGATGGTCCGCGACGGTCTCGAGTCGCTGGCCCGATCGGCGCGCTCCGGGGGCTCACTGCTCGATCGCCGTATTCTGAACGCTTCGGCCGTGTTCACGCCGGAGAACCTGGCGACCGTGATGCGCCCCGAGTGGACCTCCGCGCTCTTCGATATCTCGCACTGGAGCGACAGCGTCGTCCGGAAGGCCAGCGCGGGGTCGCCGCTCGGGCGCGCGCTCACCCACGGCCTCCGCTCGCGCCTCGCCGAGAGCACGCTGCCCGCGATCGATCGCGCGCTCTCGGCCGCTGGCCTCCAGCCCTCTTTTCCCTTCGCCGATGGGCGCTGGATCGAGCTGGCGACCGGGCTCGATGACGTCGCTCGGCTGGGCGCGATGCAGGGCCTCCTTCCGTTGGGGGTGGAGATCGAGCCTGGGGTCGAAGAAGCCCGTCTCGCACGCTGGATGCGGGGCCCCCTGAACGAAGCCTGGCGCGCGGCGCTGTTCTCGGAACGCGCCGCGATCTACCGCTACGTGGACCCGGTCAAAGTTCGCGCCTTGCTTGTCGCCGAGGAGAGCTGGAATCCGGCGCGGTGGAAGCAGGCCCTGGTGCTCTGGAGCTTGGAAACCTGGCTTTCTGCGTAGTGTGGGGTATTGGCGTACATTTAGATCCCAGTTGCCAATAACCTCATCCCATGGCTTTTGTGCGGCCGTCGCGGCAGGGGTGAGCGCATTGAATGCGCGCGCGGAGTAGAGGCACTGACGAGCGACCTTTCGCAGGTCGATGGGGTCAAATGAAGATTGTCGATGGCTTGCAGACGGAGTCCGCCTCCTCGAGACCTTGGTATGCGCGTCTCTCCGTTCGTCCGCTTCAGATCAGCCTCGACCTCGCAGTCCTCGCCGGTGCCTTCGCGATCGCCTACTTGCTCCGCTTCGACTTCGATGTCCCCGCGAGCGAGCGGCAGACCGCGCTGACCCAGCTCCCGCTCGTCGTCCTCGTACAGATGGTCGCGCTGCGCACGGCCGGGGTTCACGCGTTCATCTGGCGCTATATTGGCCTCTCCGAGGTCCGCGCGTTCGTTACCGCCGCCGTGCTGTCCGCGGCTCCGATCCTCATCGCGCGCATGGGCCTTCCGAGCTCGCTCGGCGTGCTGCGCGTGCCGCTCTCCGTAACGCTGATCGACACGCTGCTCGCGTTTTCGGGCGTCCTCGGCGTCCGCATGATGCGCCGCGCGTTCTACGAGCGCTACGAGCGCCGCCTGCGCGCTCCGAGCGCGACCGCCCGTCGCCGCCCGACGCTGCTCATTGGCGCCGGACACGCGGGCATCGTCGCGGCGCGCGAGCTGATGGGCCGCGCGGACATGGGCATCGAGGTCTGCGGCTTCGTCGACGACGACAAGCTCAAGAAGAACGCCGTCATCTACGGGCACAAGGTGCTCGGCACGATCGACGATCTCCCCAAGCTGGTCCCCGACTACGGCATCCAGGAGGTCGTCATCACGATCGCCGCAGTGTCGCGCCAGCAGCTCGATCGCATCACCCGCATCTGCGCTTCGATCCCGGTGAAGGCCCGCTTGATCCCCGGATTCGGCGACATCCTCGACGGCAAGGTCGGCGTCTCGCGCCTGCGCGACGTGCAGATCGAGGACCTCCTCGGCCGCGAGCAGGTGCACCTCGAAGAAGAAGAGCTGCGTCGCTTCATGACCGGCAAGGTCATCATCGACACCGGCGCGGGTGGCTCGAGCGGCTCCGAGCTGTGCCGCCAGGTGATGAAGTTCAAGCCGAGCAAGCTGCTCCTCGTCGAGCGGGCCGAGCCGGCATTGTTCGCCATCGATCGCGAGCTGCGCATGGCCTTTCAGGGCCTCGACATCGTCCCGCTGCTCGCCGACGTCGGCGACGAAGAGCGCATGCGCGGCGTGTTCGTGCAGTACTCCCCGCAAGTCGTGGTGCACGCCGCGGCCCACAAGCACGTGCCTCTGATGGAGGCCAACCCATTCGAGACGATGAAGAACAACGTCTTCGGCACCCGCAACGTCGGCCGGCTGGCCGGCATGCACGGGGTCGAAGTGTTCGTCATGGTGTCCACCGACAAGGCGGTCCGCCCGGCCTCGATGATGGGCGCCTCGAAGCGCTGCGCCGAGCTCGTGGTGCAGGACCTCGATCGCAAGTACGACACGCGCTACGTCGCCGTCCGCTTCGGCAACGTGCTCGGCTCGAACGGCTCCGTGATCCCCATCTTCCGCGAGCAGATCGAGAAGGGTGGCCCGGTCACCGTCACGCACCCGGACATGAAGCGTTACTTCATGACCATCCCGGAGGCCTCGCAGCTGGTGCTGCAGGCGGGCGCGATGGGCGAGGGTGGCGAGATCTTCGTGCTCGATATGGGCGAGCCCATTCGCATCGTCGACCTGGCCACGCGCATGATCGAGCTCTGTGGTCTCCGCCCCGGCGAGGACATCGAGGTCGCGTTCAGCGGCGTCCGTCCGGGCGAGAAGCTGTTCGAGGAGCTCGAGACCGAGGGCGAGTCGATCGAGAAGACGCGGCACCCAAAGATCTTCATCGGGCGCATTGCGGGCGCCGATTCGCGGGCGTTGCAGTCAGCGCTGGACGCGGTGCAGGTGGCGAGCCGTGACTACGACGTCCCCTCGCTGCGCCGCACGCTCCAGACGCTGCTCCCCGAGGCCGAGATGGGCGTTCCGCGCCGCCCGGTCACCGCTGCTCCCACGGCGACGGGCGAGGTCGAGGTCGCTGCCCTCGCACCGACGCTGTCGATGACCGCCCACTGAGCCTAGGCCATGTCTCCGCCGAACCTGCGGGCGGCGAGCTCCGTCATCACGACCGTATAGACCAGCGCCGCGGCGGCTTCGTCGCTGCGCGCGCGCTCGCGCATCGCACGCAACAAGGGCGCATCGTACCAGCCCCGTCGCGCGGCCGACTCTACGACGTCATCGAGCGGGCCGTTGTTCTTCCACACCAGCGTGAGATGCACGCCGAAGCCCATCTTCTTGCGGCGCAGAACCTCTTGCGGGAGGACGTCCGCAAAGGCCTTGCGCAGCACCCGCTTCACGCTGGTGCCTCGCACCTTGTCTCGTCCGTGGATGCGCAGGGCGAGGTCGACGACCTCGTCGTCGAGGTACGGCACGCGCGTCTCGATCGAGTGCGCCATGGACAGCTTGTCCATGTAGAGGAGGTTCTGATCGACCAGGTAGCCGGCGCGATCGACGGCCTGGCTGGTCTCCACGAGGTCGCTGCTCCCCGCTGCGCGCGCCGCAGCCAGATGCGGCTCGAGAGCGGCCTCGGCGTCGACCTGGGCTCGCACGTCGCGGTGGAAGAGCGGCAGCACGTCCTCCATCTGATTCACGAACGCGAGCCGCACCACATCCGAGGGTGCGGGCGCGGACGCCGCGCGCAAGAGCTGAGAGAGCCGGCGTAGGCGCCGATGGCTCCCGAGCAACGCGCCGCCTGCGGAGAGCGCGACCGCCGGGATACGTCGCAGCACCGGCAGCGCTTGCGCCGCGATGTGACGTCGGTAGCCGCCGAACAGCTCGTCCGCGCCGTGTCCGCACAGGAGCACCGGCGTCCCCATCTCGCGAGCGCGCTTCGCGATCCGATCGACGTTGAGGATGGCGGCGTCACCGATCGGCTCCTCGAGGTGCCACACCAACCGATCGAGGTTCTCCACGGTGAGCGCCGCGGTGATGTCGAGGATGGGATCGATGTACTCGACGTCGATCGAGAACTTGCGTGCGACCGCCTCGATCACCGCTTTGCTGTCCGCGGGCAGGCCGCCGGGGGCCGTGTCCGCGTCGTAACCGATGCTGTAGGCGCGAACAGGTCGTCCGCTTCCGAGCGCGCGGCGCATCTCGGCGGCGATGATGCTGGAGTCGAGCCCTCCGCTCAGGAAGCAGCCGACCGGCACGTCGGACACCATCTGTCGCTCGACCGCCCGACCCACCACATCACGAACCTCGCGGACACCCGCGGAGATCGGCCCGCTCGCGGGACGCGGAGGGATGCGCTCGCGGCGGAGCCCGCGGGCCTTATTCCAGCGCAGGATCTCGCCGGGCGCGACCTTCTGCACGCCCGAGAACACGGTGCGCGTGCCGGGCACGTACTGGAACGCGAGGTTCTGCGCGAGGGCCGTGGGATCGATGCGGTGGGTGCGGCGAAGCGGCTCGAGGCCCTTGAGCTCGGAGGCGAAGCCGAAGCCGTCGCCCTGCTCCACGAAGTAGAGTGGCTTGATGCCGAGCGGATCGCGCGCGACGATCAGCTCGCCGTTCTTCGAGTCCCAGATCGCGAGCGCGTACATGCCGTTCAGCGCAGTGAACGCCGCGATCCCGCGCTCGGCGTAGAGCGCCAGGATGACCTCGGTGTCGGTCGCGCTGTGGAAGCGGTGACGGCCCTCGAGGCCGCGACGCAGCTCGCGGTAGTTGTAGATCTCACCGTTGAAGACGATCTGCAGCGTGCCGTCGCCGGTGGTCATCGGCTGCTGTCCCTCGGGCGAGAGATCCAGGATGGAGAGGCGCCGGTGCCCCAGGCCGACCGAGGACTCGCGATCGAAGAAGATGCCGACGTCGTCGGGCCCTCGATGCGCCATCGCGTCGCGCATGGCGATCAGGGCCTCCTTCGAGACGTCGAGGTTGGCGAAGCCGATGATCCCGCACATGACTAGGCGACACTCTTTTCCGGGGAGGCGGTCGACAGGACCGCGTCGATCTCGTCGCCGATCTCGCCGACGAAGGCTTCCAGTGAGCGCGCGCGGGCGCGGGTGAGCCCCGCGTCGATCAGCCGCGCGCGCAAAGATTGATCGTCGAGGAGCCGCTCGATCGCGCGGGCCAGCGCGCCTGCGTCCCCCGGCGGTACGAGCAGACCGTCTCGCTCGCTGGTGACCGAGGTCGGGATGCCACCCACCGAAGTCGCGACGACCGGGAGGCCGAACGCGCGGGCCTCGATCAGCGTGCGTGGCGTGCCCTCCGACCGGCTCGGCAAGACGTAGACGTCGTGACCGCGGTACAGATCGAAGAGGGCGTCGCCAAAGTCGACCATGCCGTGACGCTGGATGTCCGCGGCGTACGGGCTGCGAGCGATGCGCTGCTCGATCAGGCCTTCGACCCCGCCTGCGGCCCGATCGCTGCCACCGACCAGGCTCAGTCTGACCGGCCGCTTCGCGCGGATCTTCTCGAAGGCCTCGAGCAGGACGTCGATGCCCTTCTCGGGGCGCAGGTAGCCCACGAAAAGAAGTCGCGGTGGCTCGTTGAGCGCGCTGGCGGTGCGCGGCGTCATCTCCGCTTCGCGCAGGCAGCTCGACACGGTGACGCGACCGCGCCTCGGCTTCAGGCGGCGCCACATCTCGTCGCCGTTGCTCACCACCGACGTGCGCGGCTCGCGGACCAGGACGCGCAGCACGTGCTCGACGTAGGCCGCGTACGCGCGCGCCGCGGCGGCGACGACGCCGCGATAATCGGAGGAGACCTTCACGACTTCTTGCGGGTTCGAGACGACGTGCACGACCTTCGGCTTGCCGAGTCCCTGCAGCACCGGTGCGACCTGGAAGGGAAAGCGGATGAACAGCACGTCGGCGGTCTCGGCGAAGCGGCGGATGATCCGGCGCGTCTCGAGATAATGGCGCTGCGCCGCGATCGTGCTGGCCAGCGGCGGCAACACGTCGATCGCCGACATCGGGAACGCGAGCGCGTGCTTCATGTCCGCGCGCCGCGTGCTCAGCAGCGGCAGCACGATGCGCGCGCGTGGGTAGCGAGCCAGGAGCCCATCGAACGTGCGGCCGTTCGAGTGGTTGATCCAGACGCGCTCTCCGTCCGAGAAAGCCGGCGTCCCCGAGATGATGCCGAGCCTGGTGTTCGCGCCGATCATCCGAGCTGCTTGCTGTAGTACATCGCGAAGCCCGGCGGCACCGGACCATCGAAAGGAACCCAACCGCACTTCTCGTAGGTGTGTCGCGCGGTCGTGTTCTCCTTGTATACCGAGAGCCGGACCGCGCGTGCACCGAGGCGCCGTGCTTCGTCTTCGAACGCCCGCGTGAGCCGCTGTCCCAGACCCATCCCGCGGGCGCGCGACGCGACGCCGATGCCGACCAGCGACCAGGTGGGTGATGGCAGCAGCGGCGGCGGCGCGATCGTCGGCGGGCGCCCTGCGAGGTCCAGCACGCGGCCGAGCGCGGTGCGGAGGATGCGACGATCCACCAGCAGGCTCGGCTTGCGGATGACGCCCACCGCGGCGGGGATCAGGAGATCTCGGGTCATCGCCTTTCCGTATCCGAGCGGCGCGCCGACGA
>Ga0105047_10009382_pt1 | contig 16123 bp, 7 predicted proteins | sample MAT04_FD_78384 | JGI IMG/M metagenome (GOLD analysis project Ga0105047, IMG submission 78384) | Freshwater microbial communities from Lake Fryxell liftoff mats and glacier meltwater in Antarctica - MAT-04 (megahit assembly) | ecosystem: Environmental > Aquatic > Freshwater > Ice > Liftoff...
CCGCCGCTCCGGTCATCCTGCGGGTCATCGATGCGTGCGGCACCGCCGCGGATTCAGCCGCAAACCTACGAGGTCCCGGACGGTTTCAAGATCCGGAAAGCCTGCGTCGCTCGCATGGAAGGTTCGCCCGAAGCGGCTACTTCATCGGATGCTGCTTGAGCAGTTCGTCGACGGTGTAGAACTGCACGCGACCGGGGTTCGCATCGCGGATCGCCTTCACCTGTGGCGCAGTGATCGGCGCGGCCTGGTTGCCGAAGCTGTTGCTGACGAAGGTGAGCACGGCGGCCATTTCGTCGTCCTTGAGCATGCCGGCGAAGGGCGTCATGGGAACCTGACCGTCGTATTTTTTGCCGTTGAGTTCGAGCGGTCCCATCAGGCCATACATCGCGAGTTTGATCAGGCGATCGGCGTCACCGCTGACCCACGGGCTCTTTTCCAGCGAAGGGAAGGCGGGGTCGAGGCCCTTGCCGTTTGGCTGGTGGCAGGTCACGCAGTGGCCTTCGCGGTGGTAGATTTTCTGGCCAGCGATGAACTGCTTTTTCCCCGCCGAGTCGAGATGCTTCGGCGCGTCGAGTTCGGTGTAGGTGGCCTTCTCCACCTCGGCGATACCGGCGAGGCGATCGGCGGCAGACTTCGCGGCATTCTTGCTCCAGACGTCGAGCGGCTGCGCGGAGGCGAGCGCGACGATGTTCTTGGCGGCGGGAATGTTTGGCAGCCACGAAGCGGCGACGATGGCTTCGAGACGTACGCGGCCGTGTTCGTCGTTCGCGGCCTTTTCCAGCAGCGCGACGTGATCGGCGACGACGTGCGTGTTGTAGCGCAACACGCGCACGGCGGCGGCGCGCGCGTGGAAGTCTTTCGCCGCAAGCATCTGGCGGAGGAGCGATTCGTCGACGGCGTTTAAGCCCCAAGTGGTCCAGAGCGCTTCGAGGACGTTGTGCTCGTAGCCGGGCGCGTTCTTGTCGAGCGCGGCGACCCACGTTTTCACCGCGGGCAGCACTTCGGTGGACGGATGCGCGCGGAGTTCGCGGCGCGTGCGGTAACGGGTGCGCAGTTCGGGTTCCTTGAGATTCTCCAGCAGCGTGGCGATCGGCGCGGCGGCGACTTGCGCGGGCTTCACGAGCGGGCGGCTCGGGTAGGTGATGCGGTAGATGCGGCCGTGGACGTGGTCGCGCAGCGGGTCGCGAGCGTTGTGCTGCATGTGGCCGATGAGCACGTTGTGCCAGTCGATGACATAGAGCGATCCATCGGGCGCGAACTCCAAATCAACCGGGCGGAAATTCCCGTCGCTGCTCTTCAGCAAATCCTGACGATGCGCGGTCTTCCAGCCGGTGCCATCGTCATCGATCTTCACCTGCTTGATGCCGAGGAAGCCCATCGCGTTGCAGTAGATGAGGTCGCCCTGCACTTCATCGGGGAAGTGGCGGCTGCTCACGACTTCGAGCCCGCTGGTGGGCCGCACCTTGTGCCCCTCGGGCACGAGGTCCGGAGCGGACGGCGTCTTGCTGCCGAAGGTCGGCTTCACCTCGACCGGGAGCGCCCAGTTCATGGTGGTGCCGGAGGTGTGGAGCAGGAAATCCTGGCCCCACTTGTCGAAGACGAAGCCCCACGGATTCGGGATCGCCATCTGGATGGTGCGCTCGAGCTGGCCACGCTGCGGGCTGTAGCGGAAGAAGCCACCATCGACGCAGCGCACCGGGCCGTAGGGCGTCTCGATATTCGAGTGCAGAAACACCCCCTCGCAGAGCATGAATGCGCCGCTCGGGTCCGCGGCGTAGGCGCTGATCGCGTGGTGTGTGTCGTGCGTGTCGAAGCCGCCGAGCACGATCTCCATCTTGTCGGCCTTATCGTCGCCATTGGTGTCGCGGAGCAGCACGAGATTTGGCTCCTGCGAGACATAGACGCCCTCGGGTGCGAACTCGAAGCCGATCGGCAGATGCAGCTTGTCGGCGAAGACCGTTTCCTTGTCCGCCTTGCCGTCGCCGTTCGTGTCCTCGTAGATCAAAAGCTTGTCGTTCGGCAGCGCGTCGCCGGGGCGGTAGTGCGGATAGGTGGGCATCACCGCGACCCAGAGCCGGCCCTTGTTGTCGAAGGACATCTGCATCGGGTTCGCCAGATTCGGGAACTCCTTTTCGCTCGCGAAGAGCTGCACCTTGTAGCCCTCCGGCACGGTGAGGCTCTTCTCGGCTTCCTCGCCGTAGAGATACTTCTCGCTGCCGTTCTTCACGCTCGGCTGGTAGTTCGTCGGCACCGGCGGGAGCACGTGCGTCTTGCTGTCGTCGACGGCGAGGTCCTTCTTTTTGCCGGCTGCGAGATCAAGGATGAGCGTGTCGCGGAGCGCCGCCATCTCGCGCGTCTTCTTCACCTCGTCAGGGTAATTTTGCGGTCCAAAAGGATTGTAACGCTGCCCGTGAGTGTGGACGCCGTTGAGCAGGTTGTAGTCATTGTTCCAGAACCAATCCTTCTGCTTCACCGCCGCGTGGACCAGCTCCGGATCGGCCTTCGACAGGCGCGACTGATGGCCATAGAGCCCCGTGGCCAGAATCTCTGCGACCAGCTTGTAGCCCTCATCGGTCGGCACAAATCCGCCCGTCGTGAGCGGCTCTTTTGCTTTGGCGTAAGCGGTCTTCAACGGCGTAATGAGGTCGATGAACGTGAGGCTGCGCTTCTTCGCTACGGACTCGATCGCGGCGGCGTAGATGATCAGGTTGGCGTTCTCCATTGCGCCGCTCGGCAGGTCGCGTTTGGCCGATTGATTTTCAAACGGCACCGGCGAAACGAGCACGAGGCGCGGCGCGGCTTTGCCGTTGTAAGCCTTGCTCAGCGTGTGCGCGACCCAGGCATCCAGCTCCGCCTCGAAGTTCGCGACCTTCGCCGGGCCGTCGAACGATTCATTGTAGCCGAAGAACGCGACGATCGTATCCGCCTGCAAGTGCGTGAGCCACTGGTCGGGCGTGGGGAAGAAGCCCTTGCCGTTGTGGACCTGCTTGTCGGGATGAAACTTCTCCGCGCCCGGAAACGCCCACTGCGAGACGCGCGACGGATGCGGGCGGAAGCCCGGCGTGTCGCCGACGTGGCCCAGATTGCGGAGGAAGAGCGCGCTCTCCGGGTAACGAAGCTGCAGCTCCGTCTCGATCCGGCTGTAGTGCACGTCGCGCTCAGCGAGCCCATTGCCGATCAGCACGATGCGCTCGCCTTTCGCCGGCGGCGCGACCGCTTGGGGACGCACCGAAGTCGCAGCCGATGGCTCCTTGTCGAACGCATGCGGCGGCACCGGGGCTTTCGCCTCCACCTTCTTTAACGGCGGCGCGGGCTTGCCCGTGGATGGGCTTTTGCCCAGCGCGTAGTCGTCCGGCTTGCGGTTCAGCGCCTTCCACTCCTCGTTCTTCAGGTTGCCGTAGAAGGTCGGGTCGAACTTATCGACCACGGCCACATCCGCCTTCGCCGGCACCTTCAACCCGGTGAGCTGATACGCCGCATTCACGATCATCCGGCGCAGGTCCTCGTCGGCAAAATCCACCGACGACCCGAGCGTGGTGCAAAACGCCTGTCCCTTGGTCTTTCCATTCGGCGCCGTGTATTCGCGCAACCACGCGAGCGGCATCATTGGTTCGTTCCTCGCCCCCGCCACGTTCTTCGACGCCGGGTCGAGCGACTCCGTCACCGCGCCCTGCAGCAGCACCGTCGCTGTCGTGCGGTCGAGATTGGCAATGCCGTAGACGTCCGAGGTCGCAAAGATTTCGCCCACGCCACGGAGCACTTCGTTCGAGCCATTCGAGCTCACGACCACGCTGCGCGTTCCCTCTTTCTTGTGCGCCCCGTGGTGGCTCACCCACTTCTCCCCGAGGATCTTCAGGCCGAATTCCGCCCACTTAAAATCACCCGTCACCGCGCTGCCGCTGAACGCATGCGTGGCCGTGCGGAATCCGATCACCGGCTTGCCCGCATCGAGGAACTTCGCAAAATGCGCGAGTTGGTCGTCGGGCAACTGGCGAAAGCGCGTGCCGATGATGAGCAGGTCCGCCGCGTCCAGCGCCTCGGTGCCGGGAATGTTTTTTTGGAAGTTCGCGTCGATGTAGCCGCCGTCCGGATTGATCGCAAAGAGCACCGTGCAATCGAAGCCGTGCCGCTGGCTCAGCACCTTCGCCAGCATCGGCATCGTCTCCTCCGTGCGGTATTCTTCATCGCCCGAGACGAGGACCACTTTTTTGCCATTGGCCGAGCCGGCTTTGGCGGGAAGGTGCAGCCAATCCGCGGCGAATGCGGACGAACTGACGAAGGCGAGGACGAGGAGGAGATGCTTCTTCATGGTGGGAATCGGGGAGGGCTGCGCTCAGCGAGCGCCGGGATGGGATGGCGAAATGAAACGCGGGTGTCTAGCGCTTCTGCGAGGAGCCGGGACCGGAAGGAGGAGAATTCCGGAGGTCGATCCACAGAGCGGCGGACGGATATGTCGGCAGCGGCTACTTTCTTATTAGGAAAAGTCATCGTTTCGCGGTGATCGCCCCGTTTTCCCCCGATGCGGTCAGCCGCTCCGAGCGCGCTGCTTCTTTTCCAGCGCGTAAGCCGCGGCATCGTTTGCAATCCGTGCCGCGTCAGACGACGCTGCGCGCCCTTTTGATGAAGCGACCTCCTCTCACCATTGTTCCTGATCCCGGTGTGATCGAAATCCGCGGTGCGCGGCAGAACAATTTGAAGGGCATCGACCTTGATCTCCCGCTCGGAAAACTGAACGTCATCTCCGGCCCAAGCGGCAGCGGCAAGTCGTCGCTCGCCTTCGACACCATCTACGCCGAAGGCCAGCGGCGTTACGTCGAGACGTTCTCGCCCTACACGCGGCAGTTCCTCGATCGGATGGATAAACCGAAGGTGGACGAAATCCGCGGCATCCCGCCGGCCATCGCCATCGAGCAATCGAACCCGGTGAAAAGCACGCGCTCGACGGTGGGCACGATGACGGAGATCAACGATTACCTGAAGCTGCTTTTCCCGCGCTTGGCACAGGCGTTTTGCCCCGAGTGCTCGCGGGAAATCCGGCCGGAATCCGCGCACTCCATCGCGGATGAAGTTTTCGCAAAACACGGCGGTGAGACGCTGCTGATTACCTTTGGCGTACCGGTTCCCGCGGGGACGAAGACGGACGACTTTTTCGGCTTCCTCAAGCAGCAAGGCTACGTCCGCGTGTGGCTCCACGACGCCGTCGCACGCCTCGACGAACCGCTAAAAGTGAAGCGACTGCCCGCCGTCGTGCCGGTGATTCAGGATCGCCTGACGATCAGCGCGGAGAATCGCTCGCGCTTCAGCGAAGCGGTCGAGACCGCGCTGCGTTTCGGCAAAGGCAAGGTGACGTTCATCCCGCAAGGCGGCGCCTCTCCACCCTCAGCTCTCAACCCTCAACTCCCCTTCAGCACCGGCTGGCATTGCGCGCATTGCGACATCGATATCACGCCGCCGACGCCGGGCTTGTTCAGCTTTAACCACCCGCACGGCGCGTGTCCGACCTGCCGCGGTTTCGGCCGCACGATCGCGCTCGACCTGAACCGCGCCATTCCCGATCGCTCGCTGAGCCTCGCCGGCGGATTGGTAAAACCTTTTCAAACCGAGAACGGCCAGCAGTGCCAGCGCGACCTCATGCGCGCGGCCGCCAAGCGCGAACTCGACACGCTCTGCCCCTACGACGAGCTGCCGAAGGTCGATCAGGATTGGATCATGTACGGCGAACCGGGCCGGCCGAAGGACGAGGAGTATTCCGACAATGGCATGTGGTACGGCGTGAAGGGCTTCTTCGATTGGCTCGAATCGAAGAGCTACAAGATGCACGTCCGCGTGCTGCTCAGCCGGTATCGCAACTACACGGAGTGCCCCGACTGCCGCGGTGGCCGTTACCAGCCCGCGACGCTGAACTACCGCTGCGGCGGCAAGACGCTGCCCGACCTCATGGTCATGCCGATCGGCGAACTGCGCGTGCTCCTGCGCGGCAACGGAAAAAACCCCGACGCCACCAGCGAGATGCTGCTCCACGAAGTCTGCTCGCGCCTCGGCTACCTCGGCGAAGTGGGCCTCGGCTATCTTTCGCTCGACCGCCCGACGAAGACGCTCAGCGGCGGCGAAGTGGAGCGCGTGAATCTCACGACCTGCCTCGGCGCGTCGCTGGTCAATACGCTCTTCGTCCTCGACGAACCCAGCATCGGCCTGCATCCGCGCGACACGCATCGCCTCATCGGCGTGATGAAACAGCTCCGCGACAAAGGCAACACGCTGCTCGTCGTCGAACACGACGAAGCCGTGATCCGCGCTGCCGACAACCTCGTCGAAATCGGCCCCGGCCGCGGCGAAGCGGGCGGCCAGCTCGTCTTCAGCGGCCCGCTCGGCGAACTGCTCAGCGCGAAGAAAAAACCCGACGTTTCCCTCACCGCCGACTACCTCACCGGCCGCAAATTCATCCCGGTGCCGAAGAAGCGCCGCAAGCCGAGCAACTTCATCTCGGTGAAAGGCGCGACCGAGCACAACCTGCAGAAGATCGACGTGGAGTTCCCGCTCGGCGTGCTCGCGTGCGTCACCGGCGTCTCGGGCTCGGGCAAAAGCACGCTCGTTCACGACGTGCTCTACGGAAATCTCATGGCGTCGCAAAACCTCGCCAGCGAGGAAGCACCCGGCGCCTGCCGCAAGATCACCGGCCAGCATCACGTGGACGAGATCATCATGGTCGATCAGTCGCCGCTCTCGCGCACCCCGCGGAGCAGCCCGGCGCTGTACCTCGGCGTCTTCGACACCATCCGCGAACTCTTCGCCCTGACGCCCGACGCCGTCGCGCAAGGATTCACCGCGAGTTCCTTTTCCTTCAATGCCGGCAACGGCCGCTGCGAGCGTTGCGCGGGCAATGGCTTCGAGAAAGTGGAGATGCAGTTTCTCAGCGATGTCTTCATCCGCTGCCCGGAGTGCGACGGCAAACGCTACCAGCCGCATCTGCTGGAGGTGAAGCTGGACGACCTCTCGATCCACGACGTGCTCAGCATGACGGTCACGCAGGGCATCGAATTTTTCACCAATCTCGGCGCGGAAAAAGTCGCCGGCCCGTTGCGCGTGCTCGCGGAAGTCGGCCTCGGTTACCTCACGCTCGGGCATCCGCTGAACGTGCTTTCCGGCGGTGAATCGCAGCGGCTCAAGCTGGTCGAGCGGCTCACGAATCAGAACGAAACCAACGCGCTGCTCATCTTCGACGAACCCACGACGGGTCTCCACTTCGACGACGTGGCGCAGCTCATCAAGGTGTTCGATCGCCTCGTCGCGCAGGGCAATACCGTGCTGGTCATCGAGCACAATCTCGAAGTGATCAAATGCGCCGACTACGTCATCGACCTCGGCCCCGAGGCGGGCACCGGCGGCGGCGAAGTCGTCGTGACCGGCACGCCGGAGGACGTGGCAAAGTGCGCGGCGTCCCACACCGGCCGGTACCTCGGCGAGCTGCTGGGGATCCGCGGACTCCCGGGTAGGGTGGGCGTCCCGCCCGCCGGTTCCGGCGTCTCGCCGGAACGAACTTACGCGCCGGGTGACGAGTTCGCGTCCTCTCTGGTGGCCGAAAGGCCGCCGGGCGAGACGCCCGGCTCGGCGGGCAGGATGCCCACCCTACCCGGGACCTCCGCCACCTCGCCGATCCCGGCCGTCGCCAACTCCATCACCGTCCGCGGCGCGCGGGAGCACAACCTCAAGAACATCTCCCTCGATATTCCCCGCGATCAGATGGTGATCATCACCGGCCTGAGCGGCTCGGGGAAATCCACGCTCGCGTTCGACCTGCTCTTCGCCGAAGGCCAGCGGCGCTTCCTCGATTCCATGTCGCCGTATGCGCGGCAATTCGTCGAGCAGCTCGAGAAGCCTGATGTGGACTTGATCTCCGGCCTGCCGCCGAGCGTGGCCATCGAGCAGCGCATCACCCGCGGTGGCGGAAAATCGACCGTCGCGACGGTCACCGAAGTCTATCATTTCCTGCGTTTGCTGTTCGCAAAAGTCGGCACGCAGTTCTGCCCGAAGTGCGACATCGCGGTGGAAAAGCAGACACTTCAGGCCGCGACGAAAAAGGCCGAGTCCATCGCCAAGCTCGGCAAGATCACCGTGCTCGCGCCGTTGATCAAGGCGCGCAAAGGCTTCCACACCGAAGTCGCGCGCTGGGCGATCCGGCACGGCTTCGAGGATCTGCTCGTGGATGGCAAGATCGTGAAGGCCGAGCGCTTCGAGAAGCTCGACCGCTTCCGCGAACACACCATCGACGTCGTCGTGGGCGAACGCTCCGGCCCGACCCGCGTGCAGGAGCTGGTGAAGCGCGCGATCGAGATCGGCAAAGGCACCGCCAAGATCCTCGACGGGAAGAACAAGATGCACGTCTTGAGCACCGAGATGAGCTGCCCGCAGTGCGGCATGTCGTTCGAGGAACTCGACCCGCGGCTGTTCTCCTTCAACTCGCCGCACGGCTGGTGCGAGGAATGTCACGGCTTCGGCGAAGTCTGGAAAGCGTATGTCGATCCCAAGCTGGAATCCGCGATCGAGATCGAACTGGCGCAGGAGCGGCAGCACGAATCGCTGGAGGAAGACGAGGCCAAGCCGTGCCCGAGCTGCAAAGGCGCGCGGCTCAATGAAATCGCCCGGCATGTGCGGCTGCAGGAGCGGACGATCGACGAATTCACCGGCGTCTCCGTGCGCGGCGGGCTCGACCTGCTCGGCAATCTGAAGTTTACCGCCGCGCAAAAGCAGATCGCCGAAGACATCGTGCCGGAGATCGCGCAGCGGCTCACCTTCATGGGCTCGGTGGGGCTCGACTACCTCGCGCTCAGCCGTTCGGCCAAAACGCTGAGCGGCGGCGAGTCGCAACGCATCCGCCTCGCGGCTCAGCTCGGCTCGAATCTACGCGGCGTCTTGTACGTTCTCGACGAGCCGACCATCGGCCTCCACGCCCGCGACAACGAGAAGCTGCTCGACACGCTCCAGGCGCTGAAGGCGAAAGGCAACTCGCTGGTCATCGTGGAGCACGACGAGGACACCATGCGCCGCGCCGATACGATCATTGATCTCGGCCCCGGCGCGGGTTCGCGCGGCGGCGCCGTGGTCGCGCAGGGCACCCTCGAGGAAATCCAGCGCGTGCCGGAATCCGCGACCGGCCGCTACCTCCGTGAACCGCTGAAACATCCGACGCGCGGCGAGCGCCGTTCGCTGAAGGACGTGACGCGCTGGCTGGAAATCAAGGGCGCCGATTTGCAGAACCTCAAGGACGTGAACGTGAAGTTCCCGATCGGGCGGCTCACCGTGGTCAGCGGCATTTCCGGCTCGGGCAAAAGCACGCTGATGCGCGGCGTCTTGAAGCCCGCCGTGGCCGGCCAACTCAAGAAGGGCGGGAAGAAGCCGCCGCTCTTCGGCTGCGCGTCGATCCACGGCGTCGAGCATTTGGAAACCGTTTACGAAGTCGACCAATCGCCCATCGGCAAAACGTCGCGCTCCACACCGGCGACTTACATCAAGGTCTTCGACGAAATCCGCACGCTCTTCGCGCAGATGCCCGTCGCCCGCATGCGCGGCTACACCGCGAGCCGCTTTTCGTTCAACGCCGAGGGCGGCCGCTGCGACACCTGCCAGGGCCAGGGCGTGATCAAGGTCGAGATGGCCTTCCTGCCCACGAGCTTCACCCCCTGCACCGAGTGCCACGGCCGCCGCTACAACTCCGCGACGCTGGAGGTGCAATACAACGAACGCAGCATCGGCGACGTGATGGACATGTCGCTGGAACAAGCCGCCGAGTTCTTCGCCGCGCAGCCCAAGATCCACCGCCCGCTCACACTCCTCTGCGACACCGGCCTCGGCTACCTGAAGCTCGGCCAGCCCAGCCCCACGCTGAGCGGCGGCGAAGCGCAGCGCCTCAAACTCGTGAGCGAACTCACCCGCGGCGTCGGCCGCAGCGTCACCTCCCGCCTGCGGCAAAATCGCGAGCCCAAGAGCACGCTCTACCTGCTCGAAGAACCCACCATCGGCCTGCACATGGCCGACGTCGCCGAACTACTGAAAGTCTTCCACCGCCTCGTGGACGACGGCGCCACCGTGCTCGTCATCGAACACAACCTCAGCCTCATCGCCGATGCCGACTACGTGGTGGACATCGGCCCCGAAGCCGGCGACCTCGGTGGCGAACTCGTCGCCGCCGGCACGCCCGAGGAAGTGGCGAAGAGCAAACGGAGCCGCACTGCGCGGTTTCTCAAGGCGACTCTGGCGCATTGATTTTCCGGCGGAACTTCCCGCCCGATCGGGCATCGCGCAGACCACTTGAACCGCAGGGTCCGTCTGCTAGCATCCGCCGCGTGCGAGCCCACACACTGCTGATTTTCGGCCTCGGAATGCTCTTTGCCACAGGTCTCCGCGCCCAGCAGGCAGACGGCGCCTTCGACGCGGAGAAGAAGCGCCAGTTTCTGAAAGCGCGGGAGGAAATGCGCACGCTGCCGCCGGTTCCGTCCGCCTCGGAAACGCCGAAACCGAAGCCCAAACCGATTCGCGCGCCCGCGCCGGAACCGGAGCCACCACCGCCGAAACCCGAAAGCACGCCGCGACCGGAACCGCCGGCCCGGCCCAAAATGGAACCGACACCGCGGCCAAAATTGAACCCGGAAGCGTTCCCGAATTTCACCCCGAAACCGCGTCCGGTGACCCCGCCGCCGGTCACGCCTTCACCCCGCATGACGCCGCAGGTGCTCATCGAAAAATCCTCCGAGCAGGGATTGGTGGAACCGCCTCCCAAGGAAAAGCGCGGCTGGTTTTCGCGGCCGACTTACAAATACCTGACCCCGAGCGTGCGCGCCGCGATCGACCGCGCGAACGTCGCCCGCGGGCGCTGGCGCTACATCGTGGTCCACAACAGCGGCACGAAACAGGGCAACGCGCGCGCCTTCGACTACTACCACAAACGCGTGCGGCGGATGCAGAACGGGCTCGCGTATCATTTCGTGATCGGCAACGGCACTTCGAGCGGCGACGGCGAGGTGGAGATCGGTGGACGCTGGACGCGCCAGATCAATGGCGGCCACGTCCATAGCGACTACCTGAACAACATCGCGCTCGGCATCTGCCTCGTGGGCGATTTCAACCGCCAGGTGCCGACCACCCGCGAACTCGAAGCGCTGGAAGAACTGACCCGCTACCTCCGCAATCGCGTGGGCAAGATCGATGGCAAACCTTCGATCGTAAAAGCGCACCGCGAGATCAATCCGCCACGCTGGCCGACGGACTGCCCGGGCGACCGCTTCCCCTACCGCTGGCTGCACAGCCGGCTGGATTGATCCGCGGGTAGCCTGCGCGGCGGCCATCCAGAAACAGCCCGGCTACGTATTCGCTCTTGCATGAATCTTGGCATCACCGGCGCAGGCGGCTTCATCGGGAAAGCGATCATCGACAGCGCGCTGCGGCGGGGGCACGAAGTGATCGCGTTCACGCGGCGGCCGCAGCGGTCGATTCCCGGCTGCACGATGCGCGAATTTTCGCTCGAGCGGCCTCCCGATGTCTCGGGTTGCGACGCGATCATTCATCTCGCCGGCGAGCCAGTGGTGGGGCTGTGGACGGCGGCAAAAAAACGCCGGATCGTCGAGAGCCGCGTGCAGGGAACGCGGCGGATCGTCGAAGCGATCGCGACCAGCGCGCAGAAGCCTGAGGTGCTGGTCAGCGGATCGGCGATCGGCATTTACGGCGATGCCGGCGACCGCGAACTGACCGAAGAGTCACCGCGCGGGACCGGTTTCCTCGCGGACACCGTGGCGGCGTGGGAAGCCGAGGCACTGAAGCTGGAAGGAGTGCGCACGGTGCTGCTGCGCACGTCGCTCGTGCTCGGCCGGGGCGGCGGCGCGCTGCGGCCGATGGAGCCGATTTTCCGCGCGGCGCTCGGCGGGCCGTTTGGCGACGGGCAGCAGTGGATGTCGTGGATTCACCTCGAAGACGAAGTGCGGCTGGCGCTTTTTGCCGTGGAGAATCTCGACCTGCACGGCCCGCTGAATGCCGCCGCGCCGTGGCCCGCGCGCAATGCCGACTTCACCCAGACGCTCGCAAAGGTCGTGCATCGTCCGGCGATCTTCCGCGTGCCAGCGTTTGCGCTGCGGGCGCTCGGGGAGTTTTCCCACGAGCTGCTCGATAGCAAACGCGTGCTGCCCGCGGCCGCGCTGGAGCACGGCTTCGGCTTCCGCTTCCCCGAGCTGGAACCCGCGCTGAAAGACCTGCTCGGCTAGGGTGGGCGTCCCGCCCGCCGAGCGACGCATCTTGCGTCGCGGCCTCTCGCGAGACTTCGAAAGATCGTTTCGGCGAGACGCCGAAACCGGCGGGCGGGACGCCCACCCTACCCGAGGCGTTACTGCACATCCGGCGCGGGCAGGTGGCGGCCGACGATCCCGGTCCAGAGCTTGTACCCTTCCGGGTTCATGTGCAGTTTGTCGGCGACAAAGATGTGCGGCAGCGGCAGTTCGTCGACGCCCAGCATGGCGGGGAAGACATCGATGAATTGCAGATAAGGCTGCGTTTTCGTGTAGCCCTCGATCAGCGCATTCGCCTTTTTCACTTTCTCGACCTGCGCCCAGCGCTTCGGGTTTCCCGCGATGGAAATGTAAGCGATCGGCGTGGCCGGTTGCTTCGCGCGCACGGCGGCCACGAAGTCCTGGAACGACGTAAACACCTGCTCGGCGGTGCGCTTGGCGTTGATGTCGTTGCCGCCGGCATAAACGACGATGAAACGCGGCTCGAAGGCCGTGACGAGGCGCTCGGCGAAGTGCGCGGCGTCGCGAAGCTGCGAGCCACCGAAGCCGTGGTTCAGCACGCGGTGCTGCGGGAAATCCTCCGCCAGAGTCGTCCACCTCTTGATGCTCGAGCTGCCCACGAAAACGATCGCGCCCTTCGCGTTCGGGCCCGCGCTGTCGCGGGTTTCGAGCGCGGCGACTTCCTTTTCCCATTTGGCAAAAGGCGATGGAGCCTCGTCCGCCAGCGCCAGTGGGAGATGGCCGAGGAGCAACGCGGGGAGGAAGCGGAGGAAGAGACGCGGGGAGAGCATGCGTCCGGTGTAGCGGCGCGGGCGCGACGCGTCCACCCCGCGGGAAGAAAGGATCGCATATCCCCGGCCGCGCGATCATCGTCCGCGCTTTTCCCGACCTTCATGGCCGCACCCCAAAACCTCATCGCCATCGTCTACGACTACGACCAGACGCTCTCGCCGAACTACATGCAGGACGAGGTGATTTTCCCCACCTTCGGCATCGACCCGAAGCGCTTCTGGAAACACTGCGGCGAGCTGGTGAAGGATCACGGCTACGACAACGAACTGGCCTACATGAAGGCGCTGCTCGATTACCTGGAGATCGATCGTCCGACCAACACTCGGCTGCGCGAGCTGGGATCGAAGCTGCAGTTTTTCCCCGGCCTGCCGGAGATGTTCGAGGAGTTCCAAAAAGGGCTGCTCGCGCCGCAGTTCGAGGCGCACGGCATCCGCGTGGAGCACTACATCATCTCCAGCGGGCTGAAGGCGCTGATCGACGGCTCGCGGCTCGCGAAATACGTGAAGGCGGTGTTTGGCTGCGAATTCGCCGAGGACCGCGAGGGGCGCATCGCTTTCCCTAAACGCGTGATTTCGCACACGCAGAAGACGCAGTTCCTCTTCCGGATCAATAAGGGCCTGCTCGACATGTCGCAGGACGTCAACGACCACATGCCCGCGGACCTGCGGCCGGTTCCCTTCCCGCACATCATCTATATCGGCGACGGGCCCACGGACGTGCCGTGCTTCACGGTCGTCCGGCAGCAGGGCGGGCAGGCCATCGCGGTCTACAATCCGGCGGACGCGACCCGCGTCAGCTTTCAAAAGTGCTACCAGCTCTCCAGCCACGCGGATCGTGTGCGGCACATCGCCCCGGCGGATTACCGCGCCGGCTCGCACCTGCGGCTGCTGCTCGAACAGATGGTGCAGGAAGTGGCGATGCGGATCGTCGAGCGTCGGGCGAGCGAAGTGGAAGCCGGGATGGTGCGCGCACCGCGGCACTCGGACTAAGCGGCGCCGGGGAGTCAGCTCGCGAAGATCTCCGCGAGGGGTAGCTCGAAGCCGGGGAGGATCGGCGTGGTGAGGCTGGCGCCTTCCGCCAGCTCCACCGCGGGCGCGTCGGCGGCTTCCGGCAGGCGGTAGATTTCCACGGTGCGCGTCAGCGGCAGCACCACCCAGTACTCGATCACGCCCTGCGCGGCGTAGACCATCTTCTTCGGCCCGAGATCGAGCCGGCCGGTGCTGCCGGAGATGATTTCGACGACGAAATCCGGCGCCCCTTTCGCCCCGTGTTTGTCCACGATGCCGAGGCGTTCGTTGCGAATGAAAAAGATGTCCGGCTGGTAAATGTTGTCCTGGTCGAACTGCACGTCGGACGGAGCGATCACGACCTTGCCGAGCGGATGACGGCGGAGGTATTCGCGGATCAGGAAGAAGATGTTTCCGACGATTTCCTGATGAAAGAAATTGGGTGAAGGCGACATGAACAGTTCTCCATCGATAAGCTGAAAATAGGGCGGCCCCTCGGGGAGTTGGAAATACTCCTCCGCAGTCATGCGGCGATGCGTGGTGGGCAGGATGCCTGCGCCTCGGTCCCAAATCATGGCGGAAGGATAGCCGCGCAATCCGCGAAGGAAAGCGCCGAACTGCCACGTTGCGCGGGCCGCGGGTGCCCGGTAGCCTCCGCATCCTTTTCCGCCCAATCATGAGCAAAGACTTTCGCCACGTTCACTTCATCGGTATCTGCGGTACGGCGATGGGGGCGGTGGCGGCGGCGATGCGGGCGCAGGGTTATACGGTCACGGGTTCGGACGCGGGGGTGTATCCGCCGATGTCCACGTTCCTGGAGAGCAAGGGGATCACGCTGAGCGAGGGCTACCGGGCGGAGAATATCCCGGCGGAGGCGGATCTGATCGTGGTGGGCAATGCGATCTCGCGCGGGAATCCGGAGATCGAGGCGGTGCTGAATCGGAAGCTCTATTACCTGTCGCTGCCGGAGACGCTGAAGCAGTTCTTTCTGCGCGGGCGGCACAATCTCGTCGTCACGGGCACGCATGGGAAGACGACGACGACCGCGCTGCTGACGTGGATTCTGAAAAGCGCGGGGCTGGATCCGGCTTACATGATCGGCGGCATCGCGAAGAACCTCGGGCAGGGCGCGAGCCTGCATGAGTCGAGGTATGTGGTGATCGAGGGCGACGAGTACGACACGGCGTTTTTCGACAAGCGCTCAAAGTTCGTCCACTACCTGCCGGAGCTGGTGATCGTGAACAATATCGAGTTCGACCACGCGGATATCTTCGCCGATCTGGACGCGATCAAGCTGAGCTTTAAGCGGCTGCTGAACATCGTGCCGGGCGAGGGCATGGTGCTGGCGAATGCGGACGATGCGAACTGCATCGACGTGGCGCGCGACTGCCGGGCGCAGCTCGTGGAGGTGGGTTTTTCGGAGAATGCGGCGCGGCCCATTCGCGAGGTGGAATACACGCCGGAAGGGTCGGCGTTCACGCTGCTGGAGACGCGTTTTTTCCTCCCGATGGTGGGAGAGTACAACGTGCGCAATGCGGCGATGGCGATCAGCGCGGCGCATTTCTACGGCGTGTCGCTGGAGGCGATCACGAAGGCGGTGGCGGCGTTCGGGGGGGTGAAGCGGCGGCAGGAAGTGCGCGGGACGGTGCGCGGGATCACGGTGATCGATGACTTTGGCCACCACCCCACGGCGATCCGCGAGACGTTGCGCGGGCTGCGGCATCAGTATCCGGGGCGGCGGCTGTGGGCGCTCTTCGAGCCGCGCTCGAATACGACGCGGCGCGCGATCTTTCAGCACGAACTGCCCGCGGCACTGGGGGAAGCGGATGGGGTGATCCTCGCGCAGGTGGCGCGGATGGAGCAACTCGCGGTGGACGAGCGCCTGCATCCCGAGCAGGTGGTGGCGGACATCGCGGCGACGGGGAAGCCGGCGTTTTACGAACCGGATGTGGACGCGATCATCGCGCGGCTGAAGCCGCTGGTGCGCGAGCGAGACGTGATCGTGATCCTGAGCAACGGCGGCTTCGGCGGCATCCACGAGCGGCTGCTGAAGGA
>Ga0105047_10009383_pt1 | contig 16121 bp, 15 predicted proteins | sample MAT04_FD_78384 | JGI IMG/M metagenome (GOLD analysis project Ga0105047, IMG submission 78384) | Freshwater microbial communities from Lake Fryxell liftoff mats and glacier meltwater in Antarctica - MAT-04 (megahit assembly) | ecosystem: Environmental > Aquatic > Freshwater > Ice > Liftoff...
GATCGAAAATACCTGCCACTGGACCCAGGGCCACACCTTTCGCGAAGACGAATCCCGCATCGCGAACGTCCAATTGCGAGAGAAAATCGCATCGCTCAACCGCTTCGGCCTGTCCCTGCTCAAGCCACATCCCGCCCAAATCAGCACCGTCATGAAACGCCACAGCTGCGACTGGAACGATGCGTTCCCGCTCAAAACCGTGTTGGGGACCAAGCCATAGTACGCGCTGGGGCTGCGCATCCAGCCCGAGCAGTTCCAGCGGTGGTGGGAGTCCGAAGTCGTGCGAGCCGATAAGGTGTTTCGCGGGGACACGCTCGGCATGTTCAGCTTCCATCCCGGAAATCGAGCCATGCTGCTGGAGCAACTTCCGCAGGCCGACATCAAGCTGCGTCACGAGATTTGGAAGATCCTCCGGCTGCGAGCCGAATGGACGGTGCGGATGAAACGCTGGGACTTTATGTCCGAGGCGGAATGCCAACTCGTCCTCGCCCTCCCCGAGCCACCCGTTCCCGGCAAAGACACGGAAGGCGGAGCTGCAAAGCCGTTTCCGCAGGACGAGTGAATCGCTGATTACGATGGGGGCGGTGTGGCCCAGACTGGGTGATGGCTGTTTCCCGTGCTCAACGGTTCCCGCAGGCTTCGATTCTCTGTCGTCGCCGCGAGGCCCGAGCGATAAGGCCCTCACGGAAATGAACGCTCACCAGCGACGATTCACCTACATCCTCACATACCACTTCTTCCACTCCAGAATCCGACAGGCCCCGTAGACGAGGCAGAAGAAAGCTGCAAACGCCAGGAGGACTTCAGTCGCGGGCGAATCGCGGGTGACAAACGGATCGATGATCCACCCGGCAATGTCATGAAAGATGTACGCCGCCAAGGCGTTCGTCCCGAAGGTGCGAAAGACCCCCACCTGCTGCCCGCACACATCACTGAACCAGTAGAAGAACGCCAGCACAATCAGTGAGATCCCCGCAGCAAACAGACAGTAGGTCAACGTCCCCGCCCGCTGGCTCATCATCCAGTAGTTCCATTGCCGCACTTCCTTGCCCGGTGGCGCGACGAACGGCGGCTCCGGCCAAGTCCACTGCACGCTCTGGAGCCGCTGCGGCGACGGGACAACTGGGTCGATCGCCAACTTGGAATCCGTCGGTCCGTACCACTCCGGCAGTGCAGCACCTTGAGGCTCGCGAACGGGGATGTTGTAGAGCGTTGTCAGCGAAGAGAGTCCGTACGCCACTCCCGCGATGAGGACGCCCCAGATCACAAGTCGCCGAACGATCCCACTCGCTCCGGACCGTACGATATCGCACGCCACAGTTCCCGTGATCGCCGTGACCGACCAAGTCAGGAACCCCAGCGGTCCTCCATCGATCCCGCTGTGGCCACCGTTCGCTCCGTTCACCCAGTCAAAATTAAACCACCACGACAGCCAGATATGCAGCAGCCCCGACCCGGCCGCCCATGCGACTCGGATGGGAATCGATCGACCAACGACCGGGGTAATCCACAAACTGGTCACTGAGATATGCAGCAGCGTTTGGAACCAAGTCCGCTTCGTCACGACTGCCAGTGTCGCCATCAGTCCCTCAGATTGCAGCTGTGGCCAGATTCCGTCCCAGTCACCGAACGAATACCAAATGATGGCCACCAGCGAGAGACCGATGAACCGCCGTGCGATCCGCTTCCAGCGAGTCGCGCGATCAGCCAAGGCCAGACGAGCCGCCCCCAGCTGCATGGCGAACCCAGCTGCGAACAGGAACTGCGGCATGATCGTGTCGGCATAGCTGCAGAAATCATTTGTATGCTGCAGGATGCGAGGACAAATCGCGTACCCGCCCAGGAAGTTCACAAGCAACATCCCGGCGACGGTGTAGCCTCGAAATTGATCGAGCGAGGCCAGTCGGGGACGCGGTGCCGGAATCGTTTCGGACATGAAGAATCGGACTTTGAGAGTGGGGAGAGATTGAAAAAAGGCTGGCAGGCATGAGACCTCCGCCGCATTTCCGAATTGCACGCTACCGCAGTCATCAAGCAGTGACAACTGCAAGGAGTTCGCCTGCACCTGCCCGGATTGGTCACTTCCGGGGAGACGCCCGTCGACTGCTGGCCCAGTCGTTCCGGTCACTTCCCAAACACGGCTTCGGTCGCAGCTGCGAATTTCGCCGGCAGTGGGAGAGTGGCGAAGGACTCCTCATCACCGATGCGGAATTGCCAGCGGCCAATGAGTTCGACCTTCTCGTCCCCCAAGTAGAGTGCTGGCTTTTTGAAGGCCAAGCCGCCCGGTCCCTCGCTGTTATCGACGCGGACACACAGCAAATGTACTTCTCCGGGAGTCACGAGATCCTCGGGGATCTCGACCAGAATCCCTCCGTCTTCGAGTGGATTTGGGGCAAATTCGACTTCTGTCACTTCGAGCTCCTCACCTTGGAAGAAAACCTCCAACTCGTTGTCCTCCAATGACCCCAACCGCAGATTGAGCGCTCGGTCCTTCCAGCCTTCCGGAATTCGGATCATGCAGCGGTACCACGCCACTCCGTCGAACTCTTTCAGCTGGGGCCCGCCGACCTCTTCCCACGCACCGGGCACGAGGATCGGACTCCAGTAGGAAGAGAGGTCTCGGCCTGCGGACTCGTGAATCGTCTGGGGCACATTCCCAGTCGCAGCCCAGTGCAGGGCGTTGAAGAGCAGCCGATTGAAGGTGGGGTTCTCGAAGTCCCCGGCGTGTCCGAGTGACGTATAGAACGATCGACCTCCGTCGGCCCGCTGAAACGTCCACGCTGCGGGTTCAACGGGTTTGCCTTCGATCTCGCCTTCGATGAGGACTGTGGCCCCATCCGCCAGTGGAGCGGTTTGATACAGCGACCCGCCCGCGACGAAAGACTCCATCGGGATCCCCGTCAGGATCGGGTGCATCAGGCCAGTGACCGGCTTCATGAATGTCTTCAGATCGGTCGGGTAGTGGTTGTGGTAGTTGCCACCGAAGACCTGCTGGTCCCACTCCGGCCAAGCGGCCCGACCCGCTGGCGGCTCCTGATCTCGCAGGCACCACGCATGGCTTGCCGTGCGTATTCCCAAGACCGGTTTTCCGGCAGCCACGAACTCTCGCAAGACACCGAGTTTCTCCGGAGTCAGCAGCCGACGGCGCGCACTCACCAATGCCAGGTCGAAGTTCTTCAACTGTTCGATGCCGGGAATGTCGTTCGGTTCGGTCTCGGAGCCAAAGAAAAACTGGACATGGAAGTCGTGGCCCAGGTGGCGGGCGGCGAACTCGGGCAGGGTTTTCGGTGTTTCATACTCGACCTCAGACACCATGATTGCCAAGCGAGGCCGCGTATCTGTCGCATGGCGAAAAGGAGTTCCACCGAGGAACTGATCGCTCGTGATGGTCGGGCAGACGTACTTCTCGACATGCTCGACGATCAAATCGGTGCCGGTGAAGTGACTGACGAATGGCCAGCGGCGGGGGTTGTACATGGTGTCTGTCATGTCGCGGACGAGGGCCACTCGCTTGCCATTGCGGGCCATCTGCCGCAGCCCGAATGGCCGCCCCAGGACGCACATATTGGTATGCACGCCAGTCAGGATCACATTCTCGATCCCCTTCGCCTCCAGAATGCTCCAGACCTCGTCCCCTTTGTCCGAAATGAAGTCCCGGTCCTCGTTGATCTGGATGAAGTCCGCTTGCTTCTTCCAAGGGAGTTTCGGGTTGCGACCCAGCGCAGCCAGTTCCTGGGCCCACTTCTCATGCTGTTCGGGGTCATCATCCTCGCCGCCATCCGACTGATCGACGGGGTAGACTGCCGACTCTTCCGAGGGGATCTTGCTGCACCAGGAGGTGATATCCGGCGGCAGTTTCGCAGACTTTGGTGTCTCCATCGCCCGCTTGCGAGCCGGGTGCCCCTCATAGAACGCCATGCAGTCGCTGGGCGAATGAATGATCGTCATCCCCCGCTCACGAGCATTCACGACCAAGTCGTTCAGCCGAGGCCCGAACTCCGACAGCCGCTGTACGGCGTTGTAGCAGTGGTGGTAATCCCAGACATCGCACACGATGACCGCTGTCTTCGCCGGGTCCCATTCCTCGTCGCGGACCAGCGTGTGAAAGCGACCCGTGTTCGGTGCGGTCTCCAAGCGGTGGCGCAGCTGGAACTTCACGGGTTCTGCGGCGGAGGCGGCACTTGTGAAGTGAATCGCCGCCAGCAGGGCAACGGTCGTGAAACAAGCGAGTCGGAGAAAAGCCATCGGGGTACTCCTGGTACGGGCCAAGTGCGTGCGATCGCCATTGTGGCCGGGGAGCATGCTTTTCTGCCAGTGAGTGCCCTCCCGGTCCGAGCGGCTGCTTGATTCCGCTTAAGCCCTGCCGGTGACCTAGTTCGCACTGAAGTCGGGCGGGAACTTGCGAGTGGGGCCAGACTCTCGCTGCGAGCGATTCTGTGCCTTGAGAATTTCAAGAAGTAGATCTGTCCGCAGGTCCACGTTGCTCTCGGCCAGAATCGAGACCATCGTCTCGGTGGCGATCTTCAGCGAACTCGCAATCAAATCGGCCAGTACCCCCAACGGCAAATCTCTCAAGGCGGCCTCCGTTGTTTCGCGGTTCCCTTCAGCGCCCGACAGCGTGGCAATCAGCGTCTCCAATAGCTCCGCTCGGCGGTTGGCCCGCTGGATCTCTGGTGCGTCGGAGTACTTGTCAAAACGAAGATCGAGTTCCACTTGCCGGTAAGGCGTCATGCTGAGCTTCTCGGCCCGGACTCGGGCGCGGCAGAGACCTCGAATGACGATGATGTACTTGCCATCATCCATCTCCCGATCGAGCATCACGCGCCCCAGGCAGACATCCGAAAAGACCGGAGCGGTCTTGGTCTCGTACAACGCATCCCAATTCGGCTTGAGTGTCCCCAACGCAATCAGGCGGTCACCGATCAGCACATCCGCGATCATCTTTCGATACCGAGGCTCAAAGATGTGCAGCGGCTGTGTCACCTGGGGAAACAGCACGAAATCTGGCATCGGAAACAGCGGAGCTACTCCACTGAACTCCGACAAATCGTCCACCAGTCCACTCGGCTCATTCATGCTCGGAACTCCAGTACAGGGTGGGCAGCGTCTCCAAGTGCGGAGCAGCAAAGCCCGCAGGGACGCCCCCTCGAAGTGGCTCGAAGCACGCCATGAGGTCGGCTCGCAATCGATCGAGATTCAGACCGCCGAACGAACTGCCGTAAGCCGCCAGATAACGCAGAGATGACGCATACATCTTGCGAGCCCCAGCGGGGTTCCCCTCGGACAAATGGAACAGGCTCACAGCTGCGTGCAGCAAGCCCTGGTAGAAGTCGCGATCTTCGCCCAGTGTATCGCCCCACAACTCCTCCAGCACGTCGTGACAGTCGAAGTACTCCCGCTCATTGAACAGCCGCGCGGCTTCCGCGAGGGTCGCGGGCGTGGAGTCCATTTCGGAAGTGTCTGCCATGGCGGGGCCTTTCTCAAAGTCGCCGGACTCTCCGAGTCCGGTGTCTGATCGTGCGATTCCCGGAGGACCGATCGAGTGGCCCATGTCGAACGCGAAACAGACGCCTCTGTTCGTTCCGTCCGAACCCGGGGCAGATTCAGAATTAGTCTTCCGTGCGAAAAGCAGACAGGAATGTCGGCTCGACTGGAGTCGGACAGACATTCTTGTCTGTCCGACTGAAGACCAATTCTGAAGCTGCTCTGGGGGTCCAAACGACAAACTCACACACGGATTTCCGCACCCGTCCGGTAACGCTCTTGGCCAAGACCATCCCCCGGCCCTTGCGAAAACGCGGCACCAATCGCGATTCTATGAGCATCGAAAACCGGTTGTCTACAACCGTTCGTCGATCTCGTCCCCGAAATCCAGGAGCTGTGTGTGCCGTCCCGAAACGATGCCCGAAAGCCACAGGCACTACATGTCGCTCACGCCTTGGAACTGACCTATGGAAACGCCGAGTGTGCGCTGATCCACGCGTCGCCGTTCCAGCTGTTGACCGCGACGATTCTGTCGGCTCAATGCACCGACGAGCGGGTGAACTCGGTGACTCCCCGCCTGTTCAAAAAGTACCCCACACCCGCAGCGCTAGCGAAATCGACGCAAGCGGATGTGGAGTCGATCATTCAATCGCTGGGGTTCTTCCGAGCCAAGTCGACCAACATTCGAGGCATGGCCCAGCAGCTCGTCGACGACCATGGCGGGGAGATTCCTCGGACCCTGGACGAGTTGGTCGCCCTGCCAGGAGTGGGTCGGAAGACCGCCAATGTGGTGCTCGGCACAGCGTTCGGAATCGCCAGTGGAGTCGTGGTCGACACGCACGTGCGACGGATCACCGGGTTGTTGGGCCTGACCCAGCACACCGACCCGGTGAAGATCGAAATCGACCTCCAGAAGGTCTTGCCCCCCTCTGAATGGATTCAGTTCTCCCATCGCCTGATTCACCACGGCCGCAAAATCTGCATCGCCCGCCGCCCCCGCTGCCCCGAATGCCCGCTACTGCCACACTGTCGGAGAGTGGGGCTGGGGAAGCTGAAATGACCGGCGTTGAAGCGGATTCAGAATCTGTCTTCAGTCGGGACAGACAAGATGGCTGTCCGACTTGAGTCGAGCAGACATTCCTGTCTGCTGTTCTCACGGAAGACGATTTCTGAAACTGCTCAAGGTGGCACGGTCTGGCGGGGTGGCCCCGGTTGAGGCGCTTTGGACTCGCCCGCAACGTCGGTAGCCGGAAGAGGTCTGCTCGGGGGGGCGTGTCGCGAGCGAACCTCTTGTGCATCCACACACAGGCAGGCTCCAAAGCGAGCCAACCTGTGCCACCCCGCGCTAAGACTTTAACGCGCGAACAGATCTTTCGTCGCCGCCTCGGCAATGGCCATGACGGCGGGGTGAGTGACCTTCCGCTCGACAGTGATGGCGTAGAACTGAAGACGTGCATCTGGCACCTGACCGAGAACTTTCAGTCCGTACTGGGATTCCGCGTCTCCTGCCGCAGCAGAAGCGGCGGGAACCAGACCCAACCCTCGCCCGGCGAAGACTTTCATGAGCGCGGAGTCTTCGATTTCGGCCACGATATGAGGCTCGATCTGTATCTTTTGAAGCCACTGTGACACCGTTCTTCGCAAGACGTTCCCCTCCGTTGGCAGGATCACTGGGGCATTAGAGAGCGAGCTGGGGAACCCGGCCACGTACTTCTTCACTAAGGCAGGGGTCCCCAGAATCGAGATCCCGCTTTCCCCCAGCAAGTGGTTATAAGCCCTCACGTTCGCCTGCGAACCGACCTGGCTGTCAGAAAGCACGACATCCAGCCGGTGCATCGCGAGGTCAACCAAGAGTTCGCTCAGTTTGGCTTCGCGGCAGACGAGATGAACCCGCTCTGGCAGGTGGAAGACCGGTTCGATCAGCCGACTCGCAATCAGTTTGGGCATGGCATCGGGAATCCCGACATGGAAGGGAAGCGCTCTGGCCCCTCCGCGGCCACGCAATCTTTCCATCAACTCCTGGCCGGTCGAAAATATCTCCTCAGCGTACTCAAAGACCATCCGCCCGGTGTCAGTCAGCCGTAGCTCTCGTCCCGCCTTGCGGAAAAGCTTGTCTCCCGCCGCCTTCTCCAACTCGCGAATCTGCCCGCTGACAGTTGGTTGCGAAACGAACAGCTTCTCAGCCGCTGCGGTTACCGTACCCTCACGAACGACTGTCCAGAAGTAAAGCAGATGGTGGTAGTTCAGCCAGTGCATCGATGAACTCCGCGTGCGATTCAGTGAAGTCGACAGTATCGGATCGGCTTCGCTTAATCAGGCGTCCTGGCCTTTCGCGATTTCGACAGTCGGCTTGGTCATTCGCATTTGCAACATTTCGACACCCAATGAGAACGCCATCGCGAAGTAGACATATCCCTTGGGAATCTTTTGATGGAAGCCCTCGGCAACGAGCAAGGTGCCGATCAGAAGCAGAAACGCCAACGCCAAAATCTTAATCGCCGGGTTCTCTTCGATGAACGTGACAATCGCCTTGGAGAACACCAGCATCACGATCACCGAAATCACAATGGCTGCGATCATGATCGGGATCGGCGACGCCAACCCCTCGGTCATTCCCACAGCCGTGATGACCGAATCGAGAGAAAAGACCACATCGATGATGAGGATCTGCATCAGCACAGCTCTGAAAGTGTTGACGCCGCTTACGACACCTTGCGGAGCCCTCATGTGCTCCACTTTGTGATGAATCTCATAGGTGGCTTTCCCGAGCAGAAACAGCCCCCCCAACACCAAGATGATGTCTTTGCCAGAGAACCCGGCCCCGAAGACCGAGAACAGCGGTTGGTTGAGTTGCATCACAAAGCCGATGGTGAGGACCAGCATCGCTCGCGAAACGACCGCGATCGTCAAACCGATCTGGCGGGCCCGGTCTCGCTGGTCCTCGGGCAGCTTACCCGCAAGAATCGCAATAAAGATGACGTTGTCGATACCGAGTACCACCTCCAAAGATGTCAGCGTCAGGAGTGCAATCAGCGCTTCGGTCGTGAGTAGGTCGGTCATCGGGTCTTTCGCTTGGGAAAAGTGGTCTCTCGCGGGAGCTGCGTCTCGTCGACTTCATGGACGTCGAGTGGAGTGGTCACCTCTGACACCTCATTGACCGCACGCAACAGCGTCGAGTGGTGGACCTGGCTTGAGTGCTCGCGGTCGTGGATCGCTTGTTTGGTTGCCTCACGAGAGATCCGAGTGGCGAGTAGGCCGTCCTGAGCCGTCGGCATATGTCGAGTCTCACCAGTCCAGAGTGCATGAGAGAATTCGGCATACATGCCCCCGAAGTTCTTCTCGCTGTGCCAAGTCATCCAGCGAGTCCCGTGTGAGTTCCGGATTTCGAACGAGTGTTCCTCTCGATTGTATCGGATGACTCCATCAGTTCCGATCAACTCATACTGAAAGTGAGAACGTGGCTCGCTTGATGTCGCGTTGTAGGAGAAACTTATCTCCACCATCGTGTGCGCCCCACAGGCATGTCCCATGTGCAGGTAGACGTGATCCGGCGCTTCGAAGTCTTCGACCCACACCCCGATGCCGCGGTACCACTCGACTTCCGATCCCAGCCACCAACGGGCCAGGTCAATCTGGTGAACTCCGCAATCGACCAGTGGGCCTCCCTCTTGCATCCTCCCGACACGCAATGGACTGGGGATTCGCTCTCCCTGTTCATTCCATTTCCATTTGCCATGCAGGTTCCACAGATAGTTCAGCCGCAGGCTGCGAACTTCGCCAATCGTTCCTGATCGGACGAGGCGATGAATTTCCTGAGCAGACCCGCTGAATCGATACGTCAATCCGGTGAAAAGCATCTTTCCCGCGTCTTGCATCGCGTCGATCATCTGGAGAATATCGCCTTCGCTCATGGCCAGCGGCTTTTCGCAGAGGACATGCTTTCCGTGTTTCGCCGCCTGGTCGACGTTTCGGACGTGCATCGGCGCCGGCGTACAGATCACGACGGCGTCCAGATCCGACTCCCAGAACTCCTTTTCCGACGGGTAGGCATGCGGAATCTGGAACTTCGATTGCATGGCCAAAGCCCGGTTCCAGCTGATGTCATACACCGCATCGACACTCAGCCCCTGGGTATGCTTCAGTGCAGGCAGATGCCCGAGCTCGGCGATCATTCCGCATCCCAATACGCCAATCTTCTTGGAACTCATCGAAGTCTTTCTGTTTGAAGTATGCGGATCTCATCGAGATCCCACCGCACTATAGTTCTTTTTCTTAGACGCCAAGGATTCGTTCGCTGCAGCTATCGTTATTCGATCATCTGAAGCGTGCTCTGGTTGTCGCCCCGGATCTCGCTGACTCGACGTCGTCGTTCGACCACGAGTGCGACAGCAGCTGCGGCCCAATCGATGGCTTGGCTGGCCGCAGACTCAATCGAGGTTGCGACATGCACTTTCCGGACACTTCCACTGCATGACAGATCGACGACAATGCGGCATTGTTTGTCCTCGCCATCGCAATTTCTTTTGATATCCCGGACGGCGACCCACACTCGTTCGATCTGATCCTCGAATTGCTTCAGGACGAGCTCCAGCCGCCGCTCGATGAACTCGCGGGTTTCTGCCTTCAAGCTCAGATTCCGACTGGCGATTTCGACGTGCATGATCTTTTCCTACAAGCCCTCGCTGAACTTGGTCACCTCGAATCCAGTATTCGCTGCGGCCATGCCGTAAGTATCGTCTTCGAGCACTACTCGGTCTAATCGATTTCAAAGCGTCGACCTATCAGAAAAACTGATAGGTCGACGCACTCGACATCCCTTTGTAGCGTCATTTCCATCCGCCAGCGGCTCGAATCTCAGCCAGTCTCAAAATCATGCCGGAGGAGCGGCCTTCTCCAAACGGAAGACGTGGTATTCCCACGGAGGCAAATCGAGAAAGAGTCCACGATGTGTGAGGTCGTCACCGTCTCGCATGTAAGTCATCTCATGCATGAGGTCGCTCAACTGCCATTGATTCTGAACTAGCTCTGCCCCTGGGAGTTTGAGGTAGCATTGGCTCCGAAGGGGAGAATAGTTGACTACGGCAATCAGCCGGTCACCATCGAGCATACTCCATCCAAATCCGATGAAGCCTGAATTCGTTCGATTGCCTTCCCAAACCGGTACGCACTCCAACTGCTGCCATGAGCCATTGCGGACGGTATTATTCTCTAGCACCGTGAGCAATCGCTTGTAGAACGTGTGGAGGTCTTCGTCGACCTCCTCGACTGGTCCTCGTGCGAGGTGGGGAGAAATGCGACGCTGATGGCCTTCAAATTGGCCCTGATGAAAGAACCTCATTCCGGGAGACAAGAAAGTGATGATCGCAGCAGCCTTGTGGGCTTCCCTTTCAAACGCGGCGGCGGCTCGATGTTCGTCATGGTTTTCTAAGAAGCGAACCAGCTTGTCCTGGTAGTCCATCTCAGCTTCGAGGTGTTCTCGTACAGAGCCCGTCTGATGAGATCGCAGCCGGTCGTACAGCGATTTATCATAGGTGAAATCAAAGCCCTGCTGTTGCATCGTCCATTCGAGATTCCAGTAAACCTCACCCAGAAACAGGAATCCCGGATGAGTCTTTCGAACCGCGTCCATGGCCTTCGGCCAGAAAGGTTCTATGGTGCTGCCCCATGTCCGCTCAAACACATCCGGCAGTGCAAGCATGGCCATGTCGCAACGCAGTCCATCACATTGATCGGCGATTCGAGCTAACTCGCTGATCATCGCTGTCTGGAGTTCCGGGTTGCCATAGTCGAGTTGAAAGGTGTCGGGCCAGCCATCGAAGAACGGGTCGCGGCCAAGGGCCAGAACCAGCGGCCCGTTCTTAGAATGTGCTCGGCCATAGTTCTGCGGCTCGCGTAACAAGTCTTCTTCGGTTCCGTGAATGAAGTACTCTGGATGATCAGTCACCCACGGGTGATCGGGAGCAAGATGGTTGGGAACAAAATCGAGCATCAACCTCAGGCCACGCTGTTGCATCCTCTTTCGAAGCCGTCCGAGCGCCGCATCACCTCCCAGATCTCGATGTACCGTATAGCCTTGAATTGCGAAGCCTGATCCCGCAATGTCCTCCTCTTTGAGATCCGGGAGAGTCGCTTCAAATTCGCGACGCCAACCGGGATTGGAACGCGAGATGGATCGCGCTGCCGAGCCGGTCTGCCAGACGCTCAGCAACCAGATCCAGTCGAATCCATTCTCTGTGAATTCATCGAGCGCCCGGTCCGGGATGTCGTCCAGTGTCACGCGACGATTCAACCGGCCAGACAGCTCTGTCAGCCAAACACGAGTGTTGACCTGCAAGAGCATGGGAGACTTCGGAGACTTCTGCATGAGAGATTGTTCCTCGTGGCGTTCATTCCCAGTTGACAGGTGGAGGCACATTTCTGTGGTTCATGTCGCCCTGCTCAATGCTCATCACGGCTCATTCCGGTGTTGGCGGCTCACTCATTTGTGAGTTACGATTGTGTCGACTCGCAACCCGCATCCCGTTGACCCGGTGGCGGCGTTCGACTGTGCGTGATACTGCATGGCCTGCACGTTCGATCGCCAGACTCGATGCAGATTCAATCGAATCCGCCACGTGGTCGATCAGCACCGATCCACTGGGAGTCAGGTTGATCACGACTCGACATTGCTTGTCCTCGCCGCCCCGCTCTCCGTTGATATCCACTAAGGCAATCCAGACTCGTTCGATTTGCGTTTCGAATCGCTGCAGGGCGAACGCGACTCGCTTCTCAATCAGCTCGCGCGACTCTGGTTTTAGAATCTGGTTCCGACTGACGATTTCGACGTTCACGATGACGTATCCTTCAGGCTCTCTGTTTCGCGTCCAACCCAGCGTTCGAGGCATGAAACCATAATCGTTCCGGACCGCCTGTCGGACCAATCGTTTTCTCAGCGACGACCTATCGGAAAAGCGGATGAGTGAGAAGGGTTTAACCGCTCCGTAAGAAGGAGAAGGGGAACGGTCTCATTGTTTTCTAAATCTAAGCGGTGGAATCAGTTGGGTCGCTTCGGACTCAATCGAGTCGGCGTTGTCGGAAGAGGTCAGCTGAGCCAGGTAGGTCAGGCTGTGCGTGATCGTGGCTTCGGCCTGTGATTGCCCCCTGGCTGCGAGACGTCGGGCAGAGCCTGACCTACGCTGACTGTCTTGACACACACGCTCCACCCGCAACCCAGCGTCACTTGGCACGCGAATCACCCCACCACTCGCTACACTAGCGACTGCCTCGCCCCCGCCCCCGCCCCCGCTCCCCTCCCCGCACCTCCCCCCCCTCACCCCACCATGTCACTGGCCCTTTCGGCAGCCGTGCTCTTCGCCGTTTCCGCAGTTTGTGGCCAAAGCCTTAGTCGGCAGCTCGGTGGGGTCACGGCGAATGCGTTGCGCATTACGATTGCTTGTTCGTTGCTCGGGATATTCACTTGGGGATTCTCGCCGGGGCAGATTCACCCGTCGACGTTTCCCTGGTTTATGATCAGCGGGGTCTTGGGGTTTGGGCTGGGGGATGTGGCTCTTTTCTTAGCCTATCCGTTACTGGGAGCCCGGACTGCAGTGTTGGTGAATCTCTGCTTGGCCACTCTCGTGGGAGCCGTCTGCGACTGGGTGTTCCTGGGAACGCGACTCGCCCCGGCGGAGATCGCAGCTGCGGCGCTGACGCTGTCGGGCGTTGTGCTGGCGATGCATCGGAAGGACGAACCGTTCCAGTGGAACGCGGGGTTGTTGCTGAGCATCTTCTCGGGAACCTGTGGAGGAGTGAGTTTGATGCTCAGTCGTCTGGCACAGGGGATCGCGCAGGAACAGCATCTGGAAATCTCCGGCTCGGCCCAGGCATTTCAACGCACGTTCGGCGGCCTCTTCATCGGTTGGATCGCGATTGGGGTTTTGCGGCTCTCCTCCCAAGGGAAACCACTCATCCCCGAATCGGCTCGTACCAGGCAGCTCCCCTTTCTGATCCTGGCATCTTCCATCATCGGTCCGGTCATCGGAATCAGCATCATGCAGGTGGCTCTGCAACAACTCGGCAGCAGCGCGATCGTCTCGGCGATCTCCTCCACAATTCCGCTGATGCTGTTGCCCATTTCTCGCTACATCGATCACCAGGCTCCTTCACGGCAGGCGATCCTGGGATCGTTCCTTGCCGTGGGAGGAGTGGCGGCGCTCGCGGTGTTGCGATTGAAGTAGTGCGGCTGTGGATATCCATGACAGACTGAGGGCGACTCGCACTCCAGTCCGAAGAGTGCCAGACGCAGTTTGTGATCGTCGCCGGACTCTCGAAGTCCGGTGTCTTGACACTCGCTCTGCGACCGCGCGTCCGAGCCATGGACGCCACACCACTGTGTCGTTGGTCGCCCGCCATCGTGGTCTGCCAGACGCGGGGGGACACCGGATTCGGAGAATCCGGCGACAATCGCAAAGTGCGTCGCGCACGCTGTCCGAACCATCTCCCACTCCGCCATTGACGGCATCCGGCAGACCCGTTGATAATCCGCTGACGGTCTGCGGGGATGCCAAGCCTTTGTCCTTCGGGACGCTGCGGGGTTACCCCGTGGGAGACTCGTTGTTGGTCATTCGCCGTGAGTTTGCCGGAGACGCGCGAGTCGTCTCCAGCAAACTCGCCACAGGATGCGTTGCGCGACCCGCAGACCGCTTTCACCCACACCCGAGGACGACCATGATGGTGCAGTGTTCATGGGACTGATCGCGTTTTTGAAGCGGCTGTTCTGGGGAACTCCGGCACCTTCGTCGGTTCGCGATGAGGGGGCGTCGGGCGCCTTGCGTTCGGCAGAGACTGTGGGGAGTTCTTCTCCCACCGACACTCGAAAGCCGGAACCCCCGCGCACCAGAGGACGGTTCCAGGTTCCCGACCTGCTCAGGTATTCAGCGACTGTCCGTCGTCAGCGGTCGACGCTTCGCGTCGTGAACAGCGTCCCGTATCGGTTTGCACGTCCCTTTATCTTGTCATCCGAGGAATTCGGAGACCTCTCGACCGACACCGATGTGGCGGCACTGGGACGGTTCGGCCTGCCCGTATTACGGACTCCGGAAGACTTGGCCCAGTGGCTGTGTGTTCCACTGGGGCGAGTCGCTTGGCTGACTGGACGGTTCTTCGAGAATGAGCGGCCTCAATCCGAAAGCGAGGCCCACTACCACTTCCACTGGGTCAAGAAGAAGACCGCTGGCTACCGGCTCATCGAGGCCCCGAAGGTTCTCCTCAAAACGGTCCAGACGCAGATCCTGCGCGGGATGCTCGACAAAGTTCCGGCGCATCCCGCAGCGCATGGCTTCGTCAAGCAGCGGTCGATTCGCAGCAACGCCGCCCCGCATGTGGGGAGCGCATGGGTGTTGAAGCTCGACCTGACGAACTTCTATCCTTCGGTCCCGTTCTCGCGCGTGGTGGCGATCTTTCGGTCGCTGGGGTACAGCCGCGAGGTTGCGATCTGGCTGGGACGGCTCACCACATCGGCGACTCCTTCGAACCTAAGTTCACCCGACCGCCGGGAGAACACCGTGTGGCCCTATCGCTCGCGTCATTTGCCGCAAGGGGCACCGACCTCGCCCGCGATTGCGAACCTCTCGGCGTTCAGCCTGGATGTGCGGCTGCAAGGCATGGCCGCGAAGTATGGAGCCAAGTACACACGCTATGCGGACGATCTCACGCTCTCGGGGAAGGGGAAATCGGTCCCCGCCCTCCGCGAGATCATTCCTTTCGCCGAGTGGATCGTGCGGAATGAGCGGTTTCATCTCAACACAGACAAACGTCGCGTGCTGCGAAGACACCAGCGCCAGTCCGTCACCGGGATTGTCGTCAACGAAAAGCTGTCCCTCAGCCGCGCTGAGTTCGATGTCTTGAAGGCGATCCTGACGAACTGCATCCGCCATGGGGCCAGCTCACAGAATCGAAATGTCCATCCGGAATTCGCGAGCCACCTCCGCGGCCGCATCGGGCATTTTCTGTCCGTGAATCGCGAACGCGGTACGAAACTGAAGGTGTTGTTCGAGCAGATCGATTGGAGCCGCTGAATCCTGGCTGGATGTGTGTGCCCTCAGAAATCGCGAGGCGCAGCTTCGGTGATGCTTCGGGCGAGTGGTCAGGCTAATAAAAAAAGCTGCGGACCGGCGAACCGATCTGCAGCTTCGAAAAACCAACCCTCGACCTGTATGGCTCAGCAGGATGCTTTGCGAAAAAGGCGAGTGACAGGCCGTGTCTAGCACGGACCTGAGCGTCACAGGCCAACGCGGTTTGTTGGTCCTCCGGCACTAGGTGGCGAGCGGTTGGGTCATTCGCGATTGAGGCGGCCGACACTTGGAGAGCGAATCTTCAAGTGTCTGCCGCACGACGTGTTACATTGTAGTCTCCAAAGAGGCACTGCAATGCAACAACCTTCTCCATCGGCGATTTTTTGCAAGAACTTTCGCTCTCGCTCATCGTCGAGATCGGAAACTTAATGTTCGTGCCAAAACTCCGCTACCCCATAACTTCATATTCCGATCGTCATGAGCGGAATTCCGAGCTGCTCGCCGAGGAGCCCCGTATCGGCGGCGCATCGACTGTGGAACATCGCCACCGTTCCGCTCCCCGACGTTGCGGGTCTCGGTCCCTCA
>Ga0105047_10009386_pt1 | contig 16117 bp, 15 predicted proteins | sample MAT04_FD_78384 | JGI IMG/M metagenome (GOLD analysis project Ga0105047, IMG submission 78384) | Freshwater microbial communities from Lake Fryxell liftoff mats and glacier meltwater in Antarctica - MAT-04 (megahit assembly) | ecosystem: Environmental > Aquatic > Freshwater > Ice > Liftoff...
ACGGTCGGCGCCGAACGTTCTTCTGACACGAAGGCTGTTACTCGGCCGCTTCGGCCAGCGCTTCGCTGAGCGCTGGATGCACCAGGAGGCTCTCGACGATGTCGGTGACCTTCAGGTTTGCGGTGACGGCGAGGGCGATCACGCTGATCAGTTCGGCAGCATGACGGCCGACGATCGAGCCACCGAGCACCACACCGGTGGCCGGGTCGGAGATGATCTTCACGAACCCGCGCCAGTCGTTGTTGATGAGCGCCTTCGGCGTGGAGCTGAACGGCACCTTGGTGACGCGGATCTTGCGGCCGGCGGCGAACGCATCGGCTTCGGCCAGACCGACGTCGGCGATCTCGGGCTCGGTGAAGATCGCGCTCGCGGCCTTGTCGTAGTCGAGGTGGCGGTGGGCGACCTTCTGCAGGCCCATCACGTGCTCGGCGACCTTGCGCCCCTGCATGCTCGCCACACTCGACAGCGGCAGCTTGCCGCTGATGTCACCGGCGGCATAGATGTGCGACACGTTGCTCTGGCAGTGGCGGTTGATCTGTACATAGCCGCTCTTGTCGACCTCGACACCGGCAGACTCGAGTCCGAGCCCATTGGTGTTCGGCACCGAACCGATGGCCAGCACCGCATGCGAACTGCGGACCACACGTCCGTCGTCGCAGCGCACCACCACCTCCTCGACCCCTGCGTCGTCGACGACGCGATCGATCGCAGCAGCACGAGCGCCCTTCAGCAGGCGCACGCCTCGACGCAGGAAGTCGTCCTCGAGCACAGCAGCGACCTCGGCATCCTTGCCGGGCAGCACCTGCTGGCGGCTGACGACGAGCGTGACCTTCGCGCCGAACGAGCTGAACATGTGCACGAACTCCACGCCGGTGACGCCCGAGCCCACCACGGTGACGCTCTCGGGGAACACCTTCGGCGGGTAGCAGTCGCGGGTGGTGAGCACGCGTTCGCCATCGGGCTCGCACCACTCGGGGATGCGGGGTCGAGTGCCGGTGGCGATGAGGACGGCATCGGCGACGATCGACCGCACCGTGGGAGTGCCGTCGACGGCGATGGTGGTGATCTCGACATCGCTGGGCGAGGTGAGCCGGGCCGACCCGTGGATGAGTTCGACGCCCTGGCTGGTGAGCAGTTCGGTGGTGCTGCGCTGGAGGCGCATCTTGATGCTCTCGATGCGCTCGGTGAGGGCCTCGACGTCGACCTCGGCCACACGCTCTTCGAGCCCCATTCCCTCGAGCCGGCGGATGAACGCCATGGCACCCCCCGTCGCAATCATCGTCTTGCTGGGGATGCAGTCCCACAGGTGCGCAGCGCCACCGATGACGTCGCGTTCGATCAGCGTCACCTCGGCGCCGAGACGAGCTGCGTAGGTCGCTGCGGTGTTGCCGGCGGGTCCGCCGCCGATGATCACGAATCTGGTCGACACGGTGCGCAGGCTAACGGTCGGTCAGTCGTGGTGGTCGTGACCCACATCGCCGAACTCGGCGAACATCACGTCGCGCTCGGTGCGCCCGGCTGCATCGCCCGGCACGTCGAGCGATTCGATGCCGCCACCGGTGGTGTTCGGGCAGTAGCGCGACGGGTAGGCGTAGGTGTTGCGCGGCTCTCCGACCCACTCGAAGTGCATGCCGTCGGACACGAGGAAGTTCCCACCCCACGCGAAGTTGTGCTTGCGGAAGATCCGCACCACCCGGCAGTCCATCTGCGGCACCCGACCCTGCCCGTTGGTGACGGTGTTCATGTCGATCGCCATCGCCCAGGCGTGCCGGCTCACGGCGCCGAAGCTCGCCGAGATGCGCGCGAACCGCGGGTTGTAGCAGCCGCCGAAGGTGTTGGTGTTGCCCAGGTCGATCGCCCCACCGAGCCCGCTCGCGGCGATCTCGTCGAGCGCGGCCTGGAGGTCACCGATGATCGCCCGGTGGCAGTTCGCCCGGATGCCGATCGAGCCGAAGTTGACGCGCTGCACGTTTGCAGCCACCCAATCGGGGTCGAGCGTGAGGCTGTCGTCGCTGTTGATCCGGTAGTCGAATTCGCCGAGCAGTGTCTTCACCCGAGTCGACCCGATCACCGAGTCCGGGTTGAACGGGTTCCAGCTCTTGTTGATCCGAACGCCGATGCCGTCGACGAGCCCCTCGGCGGCGAGTGCTGCGTCGAGCGCGTTGCGGGCGAACTGACCGAAGATCAGCACCCGGGTGATGCGGTCGGCGCCCAGCACGTCGGCCTGCTCGAGCGACATCACCAGCTCGGACCCGCCCACGGCGGCGTCGGGCGCGATGTAGCCGAGCACGAACCGGCGGGCACCGCCGTCGGCGGCGATGAGATCGAGCGTGTCGCCCACCTGTGCGCCCCTGAGGTCGGCGCTGGTGCGGTTGAGTACCACCATCCCGTCCGCGATGGCGGCCGCCACGGGAGCGGTCATGATCCGCCCGATCGCATCGACCGGGAGTGCGGTGGTGCTCATCGGGAACTGCCACACCCCGCTGCCGCCGACACCCGCCAGTTGGATGGGCGCCTCATTGCGACGTACCGCCCAGAGGCCGGCGTTGAACGACCGCCCGTACACCGCTGGGGCGCCCACCGCAACCGCCACCCGTTGGGCAGCCGCGATCACGGGTTGGGTCATCACCCCGCTCTGGCCGATCGACACGACGTCGAAGGTGGGGACGATGCGTGTTGCCGGGGCAGCGGCCGCCGCCCCGCGGGTCAGGGCCTCGGTGCGCGGCGGCACGGGAGCCCCCAGTCCATGGTCGGGAAGCGCCGTTGCCACGATCGCGAACGCCGCCATCATCACGAATGCTCGGAACCTGCGGCCGCCGGCCCTGGGAGTCGTGGCCGCGCCGAAGCGGACCCGCCGATCGATCTTCACACCCAGTGACCGTAACACCACACAATTCGTTCGAGGCCGCGGCGGCACGACCGGATACGGTCGTGCGATGTGAGCGACGCCCCCGAGCAGCCCGTGAGCCCCCTGACCACCGAAGAGATGAATGGGCAGGTGGGTGGGCAGGTGATCGATGCAGTGATCGACGTCCCGGCCGAGACCGGGCGGCGACTGGCCAAGGTCGCCCAGCTCCGCGCCGAGGGCACCGAGCCCTACCCCTATCGCTTCGATCGGAGCCACACCCTCGCCGAGGTCCGCGCCGCGCACGGCCAGCTCGAGGCCGGCACCGAGACCGAGGTGCAGGTGCAAGTCGCCGGTCGCGTGCTCCTCATCCGCGAGCAGGGCAAGCTCATCTTCGCCACGATGCGCGACCGCAGCGACGACATCCAGCTGTTCGTGTCGAAGGGCGTCGTCGGTGACGAGACCTTCGCTGCGTTCGCCCAGCTCGACCTGGGTGACTGGGTGGGCGTCGACGGCACGGTGATGACCACGCGCAAGGGTGAACTGAGCGTGAAGGTGGCTACGTTCCAGATGCTGTCGAAGGCCGTGCGCCCGATGCCCGACAAGTGGCACGGTCTCACCGACACCGACACCCGGTTCCGGCAGCGCTACGCCGATCTCATCGTCAACGAGGAGGCCCGCCGCAACTTCGAGATCCGCCATGCGATGATCGCCAGTTTCCGGCGCACCCTGCACGGGCGTGGCTTCATCGAGGTCGAGACCCCGGTGCTGCACGTCGAGGCCGGCGGCGCCCACGCCCGCCCCTTCATCACCCACCACAACGCGCTCGACCAGCGGATGTACCTGCGCATCGCGCTCGAGTTGCACCTCAAGCGGCTCATCGTCGGCGGCATGGAACGCGTGTACGAGATCGGTCGCATCTTCCGCAACGAGGGCATCAGCCCGCGCCACAACCCGGAGTTCACGATGATGGAGCTCTACCAGGCCTTCGTCGACTACTCCGAGATGATCGAGATCACCGAGACGTTGATCACCCAGGCGGCCATCGACGCCACGGGCACGTCCGTCGTCACGGTGCTCGGCCCCGGCGCTGCCAGCGAGGTGGTCGACCTCGCCCAGCCCTGGCGACGGGCGCGCATGATCGACCTCGTCGAGGACGCAACCGGTGTGGCCGTACACCCGTCGCAGCCCATCGAGCAGCTGCGCGAGCTCGCCGCTGCGCACGACGTGCCGGTACTCGACCGCTGGGGCAGCGGCAAGATCATCGAAGAGCTGTTCGAGGCCACGGCCGAACACCACCTCATCGCCCCGTGCTTCGTCACCGGCCACCCGATCGAGATCTCGCCGCTCGCTCGTGTCGATCGCAACGACCCGTTCCTCACCGAACGCTTCGAGCTGTTCGTCGGCGGGCGCGAGCTGGCCAACGGCTACAGCGAGCTGAACGACCCGGTCGAACAACGCCAGCGCTTCGAGCACGAGCAGGCGGGCAAGGAAGCTGGTAACGCCGAGGGCATGGGCGTCGACCACGACTACCTCCGCGCGCTCGAGTACGGCATGCCGCCCACCGGCGGCCTCGGCGTGGGCATGGACCGTGTGGCCATGCTGCTCGCCGGCACCACCTCCATCAAGGAGGTCGTCCTGTTCCCCACCCTTCGACCCGAGGTGTTCTGATGACTGCAGCATGGGGGCGTGGCCTCGCCACGGTGAGTGCCGACGGCTTGGTGCTCGACACCTGGTTCCGTGAACTCGGCCTCGGGGAGCCGACGAACCCTGGGGTCGTCGGCGAGTATGCACTCGCCGAACGCCACGACGATGTGCGCAACGTCGACGTGCGCGCTGTCGCGATCACGATCGACACCGTCGACAAGCCGGCGAGCGTGAGCGATGCCTATCTCCGGCTGCACCTGCTGTCACACCGCTTCGTGAAGCCCCGCGAGATCGAGCTCGACGGCATCTTCGGCCAGCTCACCAACGTGGCGTGGACCAGCCTCGGCCCGGCCCCCATCGAGGGCATCGAGGAGCTCCGTTGGCGCGTGCGACGGACCGGCGGCACGATCGTGGTCGATGGCGTCGACAAGTTCCCGCGCATGACCGACTATGTGATCCCGTCGGGCGTGCGCATCGCCGACGCCAGCCGGGTGCGACTCGGCGCCCACCTCGCTCCCGGAACCACGGTGATGCACGAGGGCTTCGTGAACTTCAACGCCGGCACACTCGGCACCTCGATGGTCGAGGGCCGCATCTCGGCCGGCGTGATCGTCGGCGACGGCAGCGACATCGGCGGTGGTGCCTCGATCATGGGCACCCTGTCGGGAGGCGGCAAGGAGCAGGTCACCATCGGCGAACGTTGTCTCCTCGGCGCCGAGGCCGGCATCGGCATCAGCCTCGGCGACGAGTGCGTGGTCGAGGCCGGTCTCTACGTCACCGCCGGCACCCTCGTCGCAGTGCACGGGATCACCGGGGTGGAGGTCGTCAAGGCCCGCCAACTCAGTGGTGCGGGGGGCCTGCTGTATCGCCGCAACAGCCAGTCGGGCGCCGTGGAGGCCCTGCCGCGCTCGGCCGAGTGGGACGGCCTCAACCACCAACTCCACCAGAACGACTGACGGCTGCGGTCGGTCGTCTCCGAGCGGGTTCGACACCCGGAAGGCCCCCTGAGTAGCTTGCCCGCCATGACAGATCTCGGTTTCGACGGCAAGGTGGCGATCATCACAGGCGCGGGCGGCGGCCTGGGCAGGCAGCACGCACTGCTGCTCGCCTCACGTGGTGCACTCGTGGTGATCAACGACCTCGGTGGCGCGGTCGACGGCAGTGGTAGCGACAAGGGCGCAGCCGAGCGGGTGGTCGAGGAGATCAAGGCGCTCGGCGGCGATGCGGTGGCCGACACCAACAGCGTCGCCACCCCCGAGGGTGGCGCGGCGATCGTGCAGACCGCTGTCGACGCGTACGGCACCGTCGACATCGTCATCAACAACGCGGGCATCCTGCGCGACAAGGCGTTCCACAACATGGAGCCCGACCTGATGAACCCGGTGTTCGACGTGCACCTGAAGGGCGCCTTCCACGTCACCCGACCAGCCTGGGTGATCATGCGCGAGAAGGGCTACGGCCGGATCATCTCCACCTCGTCGGCCGCCGGCATCTTCGGCAACTTCGGCCAGACCAACTACGGCGCCGCGAAGATGGGCCTGGTCGGCTTCACCCGCGTGCTCGCCGTCGAGGGTGCGAAGTACAACATCAAGGCCAACGCGATCGCCCCGCTGGCTCTCACCCGCATGACCGAGACGATCATGGGCGCCCTCGGCGACAAGCTCGATCCGGGCCTCGTGTCGCCGATCGTCACCTACCTCGCCCATGAGGACTGCCCCGTCAGCGGCCAGACGTTCTCGGTCGGCGGCGGTCGCGTGGCGCACGTGTTCATCGCCGAGACGCACGGCTTCCACAAGAGCGATCTCACCCCGGAAGACCTGCGCGACAACTGGGCCGCCGTCACCGACCAGACCGGCTACGGCACACCGAACAACCTCGCGGAAGAGACCGCGATGTTCCTGCCGTTCCTCACGTAGCACCCCAAGTAGCCCACCGGGCTGCCGCTTCGAACGCGATCGAGGCCGGGCAGTACCGTCGACGCCGATGATCTCCGTCGACGACTTCCAGCTCGAGGCGCGCGCCTGGCTCGCCGCCAACCGTGAGGGCGCACCGCGCGACTACGGTGCGATCTGCCCTCCTGATCTGGTCGCTCAGGGCGTCGCCTGGCACCGCAGGGTCAACGGGGCCGGCTTCACGGGCATCCACTGGCCGGTCGAGCACGGCGGCCGCAGCCTCACCCCCGAGCACAACTCGATCTGGATGTTGGAGTGCGCCCTGGCCGGTGTGCCACCGGTGTTCAACATGGTGGGTCTCGTCCTCACGGGCGGTGCGGTCATGCGATTCGGCACGCCAGAGCAGCAGTCCGAGCACCTCGGGCCCACCGTGCGCGCCGACCGCCTCTGGTGCCAGTTGTTCAGCGAACCCGGCGCCGGCAGCGACCTCGGTGGCCTCACCACCAAGGCCGAACGCGACGGCGACGACTTCATCGTCAACGGGCAGAAGGTGTGGTGCAGCGGCGGTCGCTACAGCGACTGGGGCATCCTCATGGCGCGCACCGACCCCGAGGCCAACAAGCACGAGGGCATCTCATTCTTCCTGTGCCCGATGGATCTGCCGGGCATCGAGATTCGCCCGCTGCAGCAGATGACCGGCGAGGCCGAGTTCGACGAGGTGTTCTTCACCGACGTGCACCTGCCCGCGGCCAACCTGCTCGGTCCGCTGCACGGCGGCTGGGGCGTCGGCATGGCAGTGCTCACCAGCGAGCGCGGCCACATCGGCACCAGCGTCATCGGGCTCGAACGCCGCCTCGAGGGCATGGCCAAGCTGGCCGAGGGTCGCGACCTCTCGGCCGTCGAGCGCGACCGTCTCACCCGGCTGATCGCCAAGGGCAACAGCTACAAGGCGATGGCACAGCGTCAGGGCCCGATCGCATCGACCGCTGCATCGCTGATGAAGCTCGGTATCACCGAGATGATGTTCGAGACCTCGATGCTGCGCGGCGACCTCACGGGCGTCGAGGCATCGCTCGCGGGTCCCGAGGCGTACGGCATGCTCGCTGCGCCCGGCGGCCGCATCGCCGGCGGCACGAGCCAGGTGCAGCGCAACATCATCGGCGAACGACTGTTGGGTCTCCCCCGCGAACCCAAGGCGTAAGGTTCAGGCCATGGCCATGTCGAACGACGATCTCGAAGCCCGCCGGAAGCTGACGAGCAACGCCAGCAACGCAGCCAGCGGGCGCAACGGCATCAGCCCGTCGCTGATCGGCTTCGCCATCGTGGCGGTGCTGGCCGTCGTGTTCTTCTTCCAGAACAGCAACACGATCGAGGTGAACTTCTGGCTGTTCGACTGGACCACCACCATCCGTTGGGCGCTCCTCACGGCGATGTTCCTCGGTGTGCTGCTCGACCGCCTGTTCGGGATGTGGTGGCGTCGCCGCGGCAAGAAGAAGGACGAGGCCAAGCGGGCCCCACGCGACTGATGCCAGCCCCGTCCTCCCCCGTCCGTTCCACCGACGGCGTCGACCTCGCCGTCCACGACCTCGGTGGCCACGACGCCGGTGGCCACGGCCCCGCGTTGCTCATCAGCCACGCCACCGGATTCCACGGACACTGCTACGTGCCGATGGCCGAGGCGCTCGCCGGCCGGTTCCACTCGATCGCGTTCGACTACCGCGGCCACGGCGACAGCCCGCTGCCCGAGGGCCCCGTCGACTGGAACCGCTACGGCGACGACGCCGTCGCGGTCGCTTCCGTCATGCGCGAGTTGTTCCGTGCCCCGGTCGCGGCCTTCGGCCACTCGATGGGCGGCGCCTGCCTGTTGATGGCTGCCCATCGAGACCCGGGCCTGTTCTCACGCCTCGTGCTGTTCGAACCGATCGTGTTCCCACCGTCGGGTATCCGACCCGACGGCGACGAGAGCCCCCTCGCGGCCGGTGCCCGCCGCCGACGAGCGGTCTTCCCGAGCTACGGAGCGGCGATCGCGAACTACGCGGCGAAGCCACCGCTCGGTGGGTTCACGCGTGCTGCGCTCGAGGCGTACGTGCGCCACGGTTTCCGCCAGGGCGACGACGGCCAGGTGCATCTCAAGTGCCTGCCCGAGACGGAGGCCCAGACGTTCGAGGGCGGTGGCGGCCACCGCACCTGGGACGTGCTGCACCAGATCCAGATCCCGGTGCTGGTGATCGCCGGCAAGGTCGAGGCGATGCAGCCGTCGAACATCGCAGCAGGTGTCGCCGAACTGCTGCCCAACGGCTCGTACCTCGAACTGCCCGAACTCGACCACTTCGCACCGATGACCCACCCCGCCGACGTTGCCGCCCTGGTGGCGGGTTACCTCACCTGACGCGCACCCCCTTCGTACACTGACCCCGTGAGCTTCGTCGTCCCCACCAGCCTCTCGCCCAGCCGGGTCGACGCCTTCACCTCCTGCCCGATGGCGTTCCGTTTCGCCAGCATCGAGAAGCTGCCCGAGCCGCCCAGCACGGCGGCCACCAAGGGGTCGATGGTGCACCGGGCGCTCGAGGTGCTGTTCATGCGCCACGCTCACGAACGGGTGGGCGACGCGGTCGCTCTGTCGTTCCAGCAGGCGGTCGCCGAGTACGCAGTCGATCCCGAGTTCACCCTCCTCGGCCTCGACGAGCGCCAGCGCGACGCATTCGTGGCCGATGCGTGGACGTTGATGGAGTCGTACCTCCAGATGGAGGACCCCACCAAGATCCGCGACATCGGGCTCGAGATCCGGCTCGAGGCGCAGGTGGGCGCGCTCACCCTGCGCGGCATCATCGACCGACTCGAGCTCGGTCCCGACGGCGAGCTCATCGTCACCGACTACAAGACCGGCCGGGCGCCGAGCATGAAGTACGAGCAATCCCGGCTCGGTGGCGTTCACTTCTACTCGTTCCTGTGCGAGTCGGTGCTCGGACAGCGGCCGGCCGCAATCCGGCTGATGTACCTCCGCTCCGGCGAGACCATCACCGCCGTGCCGTCGGCACAGTCGGTGAAGTTCATCACGACTCGCACCACTGCAGTGTGGAAGGCCGTCGAGCGGGCCTGCACCAGCGGCGACTTCCGCCCCCGGCAGGGCCCGCTGTGCACGTCGTGCGCCTTCCAACAGTGGTGCCCGGCCTTCGGTGGCGACCCCGAACTCGCCAAGACCGAGGCGCCAGTCGCATTCGGCCGTCTCGCTGCATGAGCACCAGCCGGGGGTTGGCCCCGCGCGTCGCCAGGTTCGACGAGCGGGCCGATCGAGCCCTCGAACCATGGCGCGAGCGGCGGGGCATCGACCGGATGTTCCACCTCGCCAGCGAGTACGGCGACTTCAGCATGATCTGGCAGGTCATCGGCGCTTTCTACGGCCTGGGCGTCCGGCGCGACTGGCGCGAGTGGCTGCTGTTCACCGCGCTGCTGGGCCTCGAGAGCCTGCTCGTCAACCAGGGGATCAAGCGGCTGTTCCGACGCGCCCGTCCCACCGAGACCGGGGATCCGCGGTTCCAGGTGCGGCGGCCGAGCACGTCCAGCTTCCCGAGTGGCCATGCGTCGTCGGCGTTCTTCGCCGCGACCCTGCTCACCGTGTGGTCGAGCTGGCCGTGGGCTCCGCTGTGGTTCGCGATCGCACTGGTCGTGGCGCTCAGCCGTGCGATCGTGCGCATCCACCACCCGAGCGATGTGCTCGGCGGCATGGTGGTCGGTGTCGTGCTCGCTCAGGCGGCGCTGCTGTCTGGCGCTGCCGACCTGCTCCGGCACTAGCCTGCGGCCCCATGGCCGAGTTCCCGACGTTCGATCGCAAGATGAGCGACGCCGAGGGGCTGATGTGGCGCCTCGAAAAGGATCCGCACCTCTCCAGCGCGTTTGCCAACGTCACGGTCCTCGATCGACCTCCTGACTTCGAGCGCCTCGTCGCCCGTATGGAGCGGGCCACCCACGTGGTCGAGCGACTTCGTCAGCGGGTGCAACCCATGCCGGTCAACCTGACGGCCCCGATGTGGGTCGACGACGAGAACTTCGACATCCGTTACCACGTGAGGCACATGGCGCTTCCGAAGCCTGGTTCGATGCGCCAGCTGCTCGACCTGGCCAGCCTCATCACGTGCGACCCGTTCGAACGCACGCGGCCGCTGTGGCAGTTCGTGGTGGTCGACGGTCTCCGCGGCGGCCGGTCGGCGCTGATCGAGAAGCTCCACCACACCATCGCCGACGGCGAGACGAGCGTGCAGATGTCGTTGCAGTTCCTCGACTTCGAGCGCGACGCCCCCCAACCACCGCCCATCGACCCGGCGCTGCTCGAACGGCCCGACGAGGCCACCACCGCCCATGCCAACCAGGACCTGCTGCGCGACATGGTGGCCGGCAGCCTGCGCCTCCCCCTCGGCCTCATCCGTCAGATCAAGGACCTGCTCGCCGATCCCACCGGCATCCCCGACGCTGGCAACGCTGCTGCCGACACCATCCGCGGCGTGATGAGCCAGCTGAGCGACACCGAGCAGGCCCACTCGCCGCTGTGGACCGCGCGGTCGTTGCAGCGTGGCATGGAGGTGCTACGCGCACCCTTCGACGAGACCAAGGCGGCGGCCAAGAAGTTGGGCGGCACCTTGAACACCGCATTCCTGACCGCCGCAGCCGAGGCTGCGGGCGCCTATCACCGCGAGCTCGACAGCCCCGTCGACGAGCTCCGCGCCAGCATGGCCGTCAGCACGCGCACCGACGGATCGGGCTCGAATGCGTTCTCGCTCGCGCGGATGATGGTGCCCACGGGTGAGATGCCGATCGCCGACCGCTTCCACGCCATCCAGACGGCCACGGGTGCGGCCCGCGAAGCATCAGCCGGCGGATCGTTGGAGGCACTGGCCGCGGTGGCCGCCACGCTGCCGACGTCGCTCGTCACCCGGCTCGCGCGCCAGCAGGCCCAGACGGTCGACTTCGCCACCTCGAACGTGCGCGGCGCACCCATGCCGTTGTACGTGGCAGGTGCGCAACTGCTCGAGAACTACCCGGTGGGACCACTCGGCGGCGTGGCGTTCAACCTGACCCTGTTGAGCTACAACCACAGCCTCGACATGGGCATCAACATCGACCGGGCGGCCGTGACCGAACCCGACCTTCTGCGCCGCTGCATGGAGCGGGCGTTCGGCGATCTGCTGGCCGTCTGACTGCTCGCCGTCTGACTGCTCGCCGTGCGGCGGAGCGGAACCTCAGGCGGGGGTGGGGGTCTTCGCCGGTGCGGTGAGCAGCGATCGCACGTCGAGTAGCACGTCGGTCACTTCACCCGTCGTCACCAGTCCGCGCGACATCATCTGACCGAGTGCCTTGTCGATGATGGTGAGCGCCTCGTGGATGACGGCTTCGTTGGTGTCGGTCATCTGTGTCTCCTCAGCACGTGCTGTGCAATCGACCTGGATGTCTTGGCTGGTTGTCGTGGTCTGGATGTCGTGGTCTGGACTGACCGTAACCGTCCTGGACGGCCTAGTGATTGCACCATACCGTGAACGCTCTGTTTCATCGTGACCCCCCGGCGGAAAGGGCCCTGCTGGCACTGTGACCCTCGTTGCACCGGTGCCCGCCTACGATCGAACCCATGCATCTCGAGCGACGTCACGTAGTGGTCACCGGCGCGGCCGGCGGTATCGGCAAGGCACTCGCCGAGCGGTTCCATGCTGGCAAACGGTGAGCGCCGTGGCGGTCACGTGGGAGCAACTCGAACTCTTCTGATCGCTGCCATCGCCGGCATCGTCGGTGTGCTCGCGTGGATGCCGGGCGGCGCGCCAGAGGCGCGGGCTGCGGCCAAGAGCTTCAGCTTCGACGCGTGGGAGGCGACGGCGGAGATCCGCGCCGATGGCACCATGTTCGTGACCGAGCGCCTCACCTACAACTTCGACGGTGGCCCGTTCGAGTTCGGCATCCGCAGCTTCGAACGCAACCAGGACCAGATCAGCGACTTCGCAGCCGCCGACGAGGAAGGTCCGCTCGAGGTCATCGGACCCGACGACTCGATCAGCGGCGACTTCGAGTGGAAGCTGCGCCGCCCGACGAGCGACCGCATCGTCACCTACACGATCACCTACTCGGCCACCGACGTGCTGACGCGCGGTAGCGACGTCACCGATCTCGAATGGACGGCGGTGGGCACCGACCATCCGGGCATCGACCGGGCGCGGCTCATGGTGACGTTCCCCACCTCGGTTGCGCCTGCAGCGGAGGGCGTGGCCGACAGCGACGTCAACGTGCTGCGCGGCTTCGCCCACGGGCCGCTGAACGGCCAGGTGGAGGTGATCACCTCGGCCGTCGTGGCCACCTGGACGAATGTGCCAGCCGGGCGGTTCCTCGAGATCCGGGCCGTCGTGCCCGCCACCACCTTCGCCACAGTGGGCACCGACGAACAGCTCGCCGACATCCTGGCCGAAGAACGCGGCCGGCAGAACGCCGAGGCCCAGGAGGAAGACGACCGTCGGACGGGCTGGCTGCTCAGCTCGGCGCTCGCTGCCGTGGCCGCGCTCGGTACGGGTGCGCTGTGGTTCGTCGGCGGCCGCGAGCACAAGAGCAAGGAGGTGCTCGGCGAGTACTGGCGCGAGCCGCTCGACGATCCGCCCGCCGTGGCGATCACCAACCTCGGGCGCGGATCGGTCGACCAGGGCCACACCGTCGCCGGCACCATCGTCGATCTCGCCCAGCGCGGCTACCTGCGCATCGTCGGCGAGAAGCAGGAACGGTTCGGTCCCGACCATGTCGTTCACCGTTACGTGTGGCTGGGCAAGCCGTTCGGACCCGACGTGCTGCACTACGAGAAGGACCTGCTCGAAATGGTGTTCCGAGGCGCCACCGAGACCACCTCCGACGAGCTCACCGAGTGGGCCCAGAAGCATCAACCCACGGCAAAGAAGATGCTCGACTCGGTGACGGCAGGTGTGCGAGCCGAGTACGACGCCCGCGGGTACGACGAGGCGACGAGCGCCAGGATGATCGGGCTCCTGGTGGGTATCTGCGCCGGCGTCGCGATCGCCTCCTGGCTGGTGACCTGGAGCACCGGCCACGGCTTCGGCTGGTGGGGCGTGGCCATTGCGGCGGGCCTGTTCGGACTCGGCACCAAGCTGCTGTCGAACCGCAACCAGGCCTCGGTCGAGGCGGCTGCGAAGGCGGAGGGCCTCAAGAAGTTCCTGAAGGACTTCTCCCAGCTCGAGGACGCTCCCGTCGGACACCTGATCCTGTGGGAGCGCTACCTCGTGTACGCCGTTGCCCTCGGCGTGTCGGCCGATCTGGTCAGCGGCCTGGCGATGCGGTTGCCGCAGGTGGTCGCCGACCCGTCGTTCGGCGCGTGGTACGTGCCCGTCGGGACGCACGGTCGCTTCGACGGCTTCGATCAGATCGAGACATCCGGCTCGTCGATCGTCTCGGCCAGCACCCCCAGCTCGAGCGGCAGTGGGGGCGGTGCGTCGGGTGGTGGCGGCGGCGGCTTCGGTGGCGGTGGCGCCGGCGCACGCTGACGGTTCGCCGGATCGGTTTCGATACGTTGCCCACATGGCCGTACGTCTCGATCCCTCCGACGAATACATGCACGAACTGGGCCCCGAGTCCAACTTCAACGAGAGCATGTACATCAACTGCTTCGACCCCGGCCAGCAGGTGGGTGGCTGGTTCCGTATCGGCAACCGGGCCAACGAGGGCTACGCCGAGATGACCGTGTGCCTGTACCTGCCACCCGTCGACAACGCCGGGGGTACCGACGGGCGCAGCGTCGGGTTCATGTACAAGCGCCCGGCCATCGACAACAACGATCGCTTCGATGCGGGCGGCCTCACCTGGACGATCGTCACCCCGTTCGAGGAACTGAAGATCGACTACATCGGCAAGGTGGTGCTGCTCGACGATCCCGAGCAGATGGCGAACCCCAAGGAGGCGTTCACCACCAACCCCTACGGCGAGTGCGAGGTGCACCTCACCTTCACCGGCCAGGGCAGGCCCAGCATGTTCGGTGGCGAGCCGGACACCCCGCACGAGACACCCGGCGAGGAGTTCGCCAAGGGTCACTACGAGCAACTGATCCAAGCCCACGGCACGATCCGCGTGGGCGATCGTGAGTGGGAGATCGACGGCCACGGCCTACGCGACCACTCGTGGGGCCCGCGCTACTGGCAGGCCCCGTGGTACTACCGCTGGCTCACCGCCAACGTCGACCGCGACTTCGGCTTCATGGCCAGTCGGGTGGCGAAGAAGGACGGCCCGGGCACCCGCGGCGGCTTCGTGTGGGAGCAGGGCCAGATGCACTACTGCGACGACGTGAACATCACCACCGACACCCGTGGCGACGAGAGCTACCACGACCGCATCACCGGCGTGTTGCGATCGAGCCGCTCGGGCAAGGAGTGGACGTTCCGCGGCGAGGTGATGGATCTCATCCCGCTGCGCAACCGCCGCCAGGACCCCGACGGCAACTGGCTGATGACCCGCATCAGCGAGGGCATGACCCGCTGGACCGTCGACAGCGGCCCGTACGAGGGCAAGGTCGGCTACGGCCTGAGCGAGTACCTCGACCAGATCATCGACGGCCAGCCGGTCGGCCTCGCCGAGTAAGCGCTCACTGGCCACATCACTGGCCACATCACTGGCCACATCATTCGAGGGCCGGGTAGGCCAGGAACTGCGCCGCCACGTTCGCGTCGCCCACCACGTCGATCGACGACGCCGGGCGCCGCCGCCACAGCGCGAGCAGGATGTCGCTCGCCGAGCCACGCAGCGCACAGTCGCCCTTCGCATGGGCGCGCTCGATGTCGTAGGTGCCCTCGCCGTTCAACACGACGGTCCACTCCCCCGGCACATCGCCACAGTGCAGGTGCACCGAGCCACCGGCGGGCGGGTTGCCCTCCATCGGCTCGTCGGCGAACCACATCAGGAACTCGTCGATGCCATCACTCGCGAGGTGCGGTTCGATGCCGGTGTCGAGACCAGCTGCCTGTTCCGCATCCCACCGGTGCACGGCGGTCTCGTGGGCGATGCGGCGCTGCACGAAGCCGGCCGTCTTGTCGGTCGACCAGGTCCAGTTGGGATGGGTGGGGTCGGCCGCGGTCATCGTCGCCACCGTGGTGTGCAGGCCGTCGCGGTACCACGCGACCAGTTCGGCATCAGCCGGCCGATCGGGCTGCTCGTACCCCTCCCACGAGTCGCGCCGGTCGCCGACGATGGTGCTCCAGAAGTGGTTCACCTTGGCCAGGTGGTGGACGAGGTCGGCCACGCTCCAGCCTGGGCACGACGGCACCGGCGCATGGAGGTCGGAGTCGGCGCACACCTGGGCGAACGCCTCTCCGTCGCGGGCGAGGGCGTGGAGGAAGTCCGGTGTCTTCATGCCGATGATGCTCGCGCATCGTCACACGTGGCGCACCGCTGCGGCTCGCCCGGGCGCTGCGGCCACCAGCGCACCCGACCGCCCACAAGCTACGGTCGAGCGCATGGATCATCGTGAGATCGCTGAACGAGTGATCGGCAACGTCCTGCAGGCTTCGAGTCCCGCTGTCTCGCCCGACGGTGCGCTGATCGCGTTCGTGGTCTCGCGGGTCGAGCTCGACGAGAACACCTACCGCTCGCAGGTGTGGCTGGTGCCGGCCGACAGCTCGAGCGCAGCGCAGCCGATCACGTCGGGCGACGAGGACGGGCAGCCGGTGTGGAGCCCCGACGGCCAGTGGCTGGCGTTCACCTCGCATCG
>Ga0105047_10009387_pt1 | contig 16116 bp, 16 predicted proteins | sample MAT04_FD_78384 | JGI IMG/M metagenome (GOLD analysis project Ga0105047, IMG submission 78384) | Freshwater microbial communities from Lake Fryxell liftoff mats and glacier meltwater in Antarctica - MAT-04 (megahit assembly) | ecosystem: Environmental > Aquatic > Freshwater > Ice > Liftoff...
AACCGATGCAGATCACTCTGGACATCCGGAAGACCAGCCGCAGCTCCGCGTGGCTCGCGATTCCGCTGTGTCTGCTGTTGGGTGCGATGGGCGCAAGGCGCAAGGAGGGGCTGCATTCTGCTGCCCGGCCTTCCGGGAAATAGCTCGGGTTGCCGGGCAGCAGAATGCAGCCCCTCCTTGCTATCCTAGCAGCCGTTTCACCCATTCGGCTTCGTAGAGTGAATACTCGCCTTCCCTTAGCTTCGCCTTCACCGGATTTCTCCGGATGTATCTCGCCACCTTCACCATGTGCGGCCAATCCCGTATCATCCGGTCAAAGTAGTCTTTTTGCCAGAGCGGTCCTTCACGGTGCAAAACCACATTGATGTCCTGCGCGGAGTAGCCTTTCCATGCTCCGATGACCCGCTCCAGTTTTCCTCCGATGGGGAGTGTGAATAGTAGATGGACATGGTTCGGCATCATGACCCATGAGTGCATGAGAAACCTTCCACCATCGAACATTCGTAAGGATTTCTCCAATTCGGCGCGGCAGTCGGGTCGTCTCATCTGGCATTCTCCGTGGCCTATGTCCATGAGGCGGTCGAGTTCGGTGGAGAAAAGTTTGTGGAATTCCATCTCTTCGTCTTCCGTCAGCGGGGTGGGATGAAGACGGAGCCACTCGTCTCGTTCCTTATAGATCTTGTCGAGGAGATCCTGGGGAATGGAATCTTTCAGGCGCCATGTGACGAAGTAGGTCGCGTCTTCCTGCTCCCAATGAGGTAGGTGATTCAGTGTCTTATGCGTCTCGGCGAGGTTGTTGAAGAAACGCATGCGGGTGGGATAGCAAACTTACGCCGGAGGCGCAAGGAGGGGCTGCATTCTGCTGCCCGGCCTTCCGGGAAATAGCTGGAGTTGCTGGGCAGCAGAATGCAGCCCCTCCTTGCGCTTCGCGATCACTTCATCACCTTGAGCAGCACGAAGCCGGCGATGAGGAGGACGGTGCCGATGATGAAGCACCACTCGAGGTGTTTTTCGATGAAGGGTTTCACGCGCAGTCCGAGGAGGCGGATGAGGCCGGCGACGATGAAGAACCTTCCCGCCCGGCCGACCACGGAACCCAGCAGCAGAAGTGGGATGCTGACATGGAACACACCCGCCGCGACGGTGAAGACCTTGAAAGGGATGGGGGTGAAGGCGGCGGTGAAAATCGCGAGGAAGGCGTTTTTCTCAAACAGCTCCCCCACATGATCGAATTTTTCCTGGGAGAAAATATGGGGGATGAACCAGTCTTTCACAACTTCCCAGAATCCCCATCCTATGTACCAGCCGAGGAGGGCTCCGAGGACGGAGCCGATTGTGCAGACGAGGGCGTATTTCAGCCATTTCTCTCGTGCGCCAAAGCAGAGTGCGATAAGCAGGATATCCGGAGGGATAGGGAAAAACGAGGACTCGGCGAAGGCGATGAGGAAGAGCGCCCAGGTGCCGCCGGGATGGTCAGCCCAGGAGACGGTCCATGCGTAGAGGCGGCGGATGATGTTGGGGCGGGGTGCGATGGCTTCGGAAGTCATTTTGAAAAGATCATTCGCACTCGGTGCGGGTGTCGCGGGTGAGGAGTTCGGTCATTGCGGCGGCGGCAGGTTTCCCTTGGTAGAGTATGGAATAGACGGCATCGATGATCGGAGTGCGGACGCCGGCTTTCCGCGCGGCCTCGTGGATGGAGGCGGTGTTCGGCACGCCCTCGGCGACCATGCCCAGGGAGGCGACTGTTTCATCGAGGGTTTTCCCCTGGCCGATGGCGAGTCCGACGCGGTGGTTGCGCGAGTGGACGGAGAAGCAGGTGACGATGAGGTCGCCGACACCGGAGAGACCCGCGAAAGTCTCGACCTGGCCGCCGAGGGCGATGCCGAGCCGGGTCATTTCCGCGAGGGCGCGGGTGACGAGGGCGGCGACGGCGTTGTCTCCGAGACCGAGGCCGTGGGAGATGCCGGCGGCGATGGCATAGACGTTCTTGATGGCGCCACCTAGCTCGATGCCCGCGAGATCGCTGCTGGTATAGGGGCGGAAGTGCTTGAGGGTGAAAAGGCACTGGAGCGCGTCGGCGACTTCAGCGTTTTCCGATCCTATGACGGCGCAGGTTGCTTGGCCGACGGCCATTTCCTCGGCATGGGTGGGGCCGGAAAGGACGGCGATGGGATTGTGGGGCAGGATTTCGCGGAGGATCTGGCTCATGCGCTCGCCCGAGTGCTTCTCGATACCTTTGGCGCAGGAAAGAAGGACGGCGGATACCGGAAGGCCGCCCTTCGCGAGGTCTCCGGCGCAGGCACGGGTGGCGCTGGTGGGGACGGCGAAGATGACGAGGGGGTGGGTTTTCGCATCAGCGATTTCCACGGAGGCGCTGATGTTTTCCGGCAGGGAAACCTCGGGCAGGTAGCGGGGGTTCCGGCGCACGGAGTTGATGCTGGCGGCGACATCCGGCTCGCGGCCGATGAGGAGGACGGAATCGAGCTTCGGGGCGAGGATCTTCGCGAGGGCGGTGCCGAAGGAGCCCGAGCCGAGGATGGCGGCGCTGGAAAAAGTCATGGATCGAGAGCAACGGGTGTTTTACTACCGCCCCAAGTGAAGCGGGACTCGGTGCCGTCGCGAAGGCGGCGGAGGTTGGTGCGGTGTTTCCAGATGGCGAGGGTGCCGATGAGGAGAGAGAAAAAGAACAGGGGTATGTTCCAGGTGCCGTTCTGGATTTTCCCGTGAAACCACGAGCCCCACAGCGTGAGCAGCGGCAGCGTTGCGGCGGCGGCCATGCTGGCGAGGGCGACGTAGCGGGTGACGGACAGGACGGCGATGAAGATGAGGACAAGAATGACGACGGCCGCAGGCATCATGGCGATGAGCACACCGGCGGAGGTGGCGATGCCTTTGCCGCCTCTGAATCCGACCCATGGCGAATAATTATGGCCGAGTATGGAGCAGAGACCGGTGAGAACCTGGAAAATCTGCGCGTTGAGCATGGTGAATTCGGCGGAGAAGGGATCGAGTGCGGAGATCATCATCGGATTTTTCATGCCTACGTAGCGGATGAGGGAAATGCCTATAATGCTTGGAATGAATCCTTTCAGCGCGTCCAGCACGAGGCAGGTGAGGCCGTGTTTTTTCCCGACGATGCGGAAGACATTGGTCGCGCCGATGTTCCCGGAGCCATGCTTGCGAATATCAATGCCCTTTGCTTTCGCGATGAAAAGGCCAAAGGGAATGGAACCCAGCAGGAAGGCCAGAAGCGGACAGAGCCAGAGTTGCATGAGGCGGTGTGAAAGAGGCCTTACTCGGCGGTCGCGCTTTTGATGACGACAGGCTCGACCGGGACATCCTCGGCCGCAGTCTCGACAGCCTTGATCTTGTTCACCACGTCCATTCCCTCGATGACTTTTCCGAACACGGCATAGCCTCCGTTGCTCGGGAAATTGAGATCGTCGTTGTCGCCGACATTAATGAAGAACTGCGCTGTGGCGCTGTCGGGATCGTTGGTGCGGGCCATGGCAATGGTGCCCGTGTCGTTTTTCAGGCCGTTGCTACTTTCGTTTTTGATGCCTTTCCCGGTCTCCTTTTCGACAAGGCTCCCACCGTCCACCGCGAAGCCGCCACCCTGGATCATGAAGGTGCCGATCACGCGGTGGAAGACGGTGCCGTCATAGTGCTTGGCTTCCACGTATTTGAGGAAATTCGCGACGGTGACCGGGGCTTTCTCCGCGTTGAGTTGGATGACGATGTCACCTTTACTGGTTTTGAGGCGGACCTTGGAGGCCATTTCCTTTTCGGCGGCGGGATTGGCTTCGGCAGGCTTTTCAGCGTTGCAGGAACCCATCAGGGCAAAACCGAGCATAGAGATAAGTGCGAGTCTTCGTTTCATCGTGGGGAAAGGATTATGCGGGGAACCGGGGCATTGCAAGAGGAGCTTACAGGGGTGGAAAAGAAAACAGGCGCGGGCTGTTTCCAACCCGCGCCTGACAATTCATACATCCCGAACAACAGTGTCACTGAAAGACCGCAGGCGAAACCGGTACCCCCCGGTTCCGGAGTCCCGCCTCGGCGCTCTTTCCGTGAGACACTGCTGTGGAAAAAAAGGGGCGTTTGCGCCGAAGCGTGCCGTCCCTTCTTTCCGTCATTTTAACCATTTGGAGTCGCATGCGGACAGGTATTTGATTACCCAAAAACGGCCTTGATTACCCAAAAACGGCCATGAAGGTGCTTTTCGAGGTCTTTTCGCGGACTTTTCCAGAAAAGACAGAGGCGCGGACCGTTTCCGATCCGCGCCTTGTATTGCACATTTCCCCCAAAGAGTCTCCGGACCGAACTTGAGCGCAAGGTGGGTTCCCCCCGGATCTCACCATTTCGCCGCAAGCCTATCATCGGACACTAAGGATATGTCGCAGAGGATTGCTTTCGACTTTCGTTGATTGCTTGCCTCTGTTGAAATTACGGTACCCGAAAAAAATCGCCCCGCAAAGGATTTTGATTACCGATAAACGGCCATCGTTACCCAAAAACGGCCATGAACGAGCTTTTTCAACCTTTTGACGCTTAGTGACTTGTGAAGACGGCAGAAAATTGCAGAGTCCCACCACAAGAAACGAAGAATGGATCTAAATCAGGCAAAATCATCCCAGAGTGTCATCACGTGCCGGAACAGCCAGGGCACGGAACTGACCGCGAACCTCCTGCGCATCAAACGCTACTCAGTGGTTTTCGAAGTGTACAATCCCTACAGCATCCTGCAGTTGTCCGAGGTTCTAACGGATTTCCGCATCATGGCATCGCGAAGGTTGCTCTACAACGGCAAGGCGGTCGTCAGCAACCTGCTCAACACAGGTATCGTCCTGGTCTGCGAGGCAATGCTCGACGAAGGCTGGGTGGAGGTGGACTTCCTGGCGGGAATCACCGCGGAACTCAGCCAGGGAGAAGCGAAATCGGATCTGAAATCCCAGTTTTCCGATTTCATGAACGAATGGAAATCCGGCAACGAGGTACAGGATCCGTTCAAGATCGTCGTTGCGGACCTATCCAGTATGCTTTCCGGAGTGCAGCACTGGCTGACGGGCATTGACGTGGGCATACGCACGACAGTGACGCGACGCCGCGAAGAGATGGAGAGGGAGATTTTCGCAAAAGTGGAGCAACGCGTCGTCGAAGAAGTGCTACCGTCCATGGAGCGCTTCGAAGAAGTGGCCAAGGAAGTTGACGAGAACGGGATGGCTGTGCACAAGTCCTATGTCCGCCGCCAGCTCCACCCCATCGTGCTATGCTCGCCATTTCTTTTCCGGACCTACACGAAGCCGCTGGGATACGCAGGGGACTACGAGATGGTGAACATGATGCTGCGCGATCCTTACGAGGGTTCCTCAGCCTTCGCGAAAATCCTGAACTACGCCCTGCTGAACACGGAGCCCGTGGTCGCGCACCGGAACCGTATCGACTTCCTCGTCGATATGCTCAGGGAGGAATGTCAGAAACGGTTTTCCAAAGGCAAGACGCGTGTGTTCAATCTCGCCTGCGGACCAGCCGTGGAGGTGCAGCGTTTCCTGCGGGAGTGCGATGAGAGCGATCTCGCGGAGATCGACCTGCTGGACTTCAACGCTGAGACCCTGGAATACACCCGCGCCCGCATCAACGAGGCGAAAATGAGCGGAGGCAGGGAGACCCAGGTCCGCTACTTCCAGCGCTCCGTGCACCAGCTTCTGCGCGCCGCCACGCAGGGCGGCGAGGAGGATTTCCAGAACTACGACGTGGTCTATTGCGCCGGACTGTTCGATTACCTATCGCAGCGGGTGTGCAAGCGCCTGGTCGAGCTTTTCTGCACGATGGTCCGCCCGGGCGGGCGCGTGATCGTAACCAACGTTGCCGCCAACAACCCACGTAAGGCATGGATGGAGTATGTGATGGAGTGGAACCTGATCTACCGTGATAACGCGGAAATGGAGGATCTCATCCCGGACACCGCGCCCGTGAGAGCCTCTTCGGTGAAAGCGGATTCCACGGGGGTGAACCTTTTCCTCGAAATAGAAATTGGCAGTCGCTGAGTCAGAACCGGTAGGGCTACCCGAGTCCGTGCTCAAAGCATTCGGGAAATACGAACGCGAGGTATCGGTGGTCAACGCGCGCCGTGCCGCCGCGCTGGCAGCCATTTTCATGGTCGCGGGGGGCACCCTGGACATCGTCGTATTCCCGGAATACCTGACCCTGTTTTTTGGTATCCGCATCATCTGCGGCCTCCTTCTCGTACTGGTTTACTTGAATCTCAAAAGTCCCGGAGGTGCCAAGCGGGGCGAATTTGTCGCGGGTTGGGTCGCAATCCTGCCGATGGTTTCGATCTGCGCGATGATCTATTTCACAGGAGGCGGCAACTCGATCTACTATGCGGGGCTGAACCTGGTTCTTCTCGGCCTCGCCCAGCTCCTGCGGTGGAATTTCCGCCGCTCCGTCGTGATGACCGTCACCTGCATGGTCTGCTACTTCGCGAGTGTGTCCCTGTCATTCGGGGAAGTGAATTTCAGAGAGTTTTTCAACAACAGCTATTTCCTGTTCGTCACCTCGGTCTTCGTGGTCGTGGGCAGCTATTTCTACGAGCGCCTCCGTCTCAGCGAGTTCGCGCTGCGGACGGAGGTCGAGCAATCCAGAGAGACCCTGAGATCCCAGTACCAGCGGCTTGGAGAGCTGGACGAGGCCAAGACCCGGTTTTTCGCGAATATCAGCCACGAGCTGCGCACCCCGCTGACCATCATGCTCGGCATCACCGAACGACTCGGAGCAGTGATCAGCCCGGGCGAAAGCAATCCGAAGATCACGGAAATGATCCAGCTACTGGAGCAGAACGGATTGCGCCTGATGAAACTTATCGACGATCTCCTCGATCTCGTCCGTTTCGATACCGGCCATGCGGATCTCAATTTCCAAGCGACCCCTATCAAGCCGCATTTCGAAGGGCTGATGAAATCGCTCAGGCATGTTTCCGAGCAGGACAATGTCGCCCTGCTGTGGACTTGTGAAAGTGAAAAGCCGGGTATCCTTCTGGACCGCGACAAGTTTGACAAGATCATCCTCAACCTGGTGATCAACGCGATCAAGTTCACGCCCTCGGGAGGCACCATTGATGTCGATCTGAAAATATCCGGGAAACGGCTTGAGCTGGTAGTGACGGACACCGGCGTGGGAATTCCGGAGCATAATCTCAAGAGGATCTTCGACCGCTTCTGGCAGGTCGATACCTCATCGACGCGGAAATTCCAAGGTTCCGGAATCGGTCTTGCGCTGGTGCGCTCCGTCGCCGAGTCCCTGCAAGGAGGAGTGGAGGTCACCAGCCGGGTCGGGCAGGGCACCAGTTTCACCGTAAGCTTCCCAGTCGAGGTGATCGATCTTTTGGCGGTGGAAAACGAAGGTCCGCAAACCGGCCGGGGCATCGTGGAAATCCATCGCAAGGCGGCGCTGGCCATCCCCGCCAAGCCACGCGCGATGACGGCCAGGGACAAGAACCTACCCCATGTCAGCCCGCGCATCGGAGCGCGTGACAGCGATGCCAAGCCATTGGTCCTCATCGCCGATGACGAACCCGACATCCGACGTTTCCTCATCCTTCAGCTCGACAACGTGGAGATCATTGAGGCATCGGATGGCGCGGAGGCTCTGGAGCTTGCGAAACTCCACCAGCCTCAGATCGCGCTTCTGGATCACATGATGCCGGAGATGGACGGGGTCGAGGTATGCCGTCGTATCCGCGAGAACCACTCCACGCGCGATACCTCGGTCATCATCCTCACGGCCAGGGCGGACGAGCAGACCAAGATCGACGCGCTCAAGGCAGGAGCCAGCGATTTCCTAACCAAACCCTTCTCCACCGCCGAGCTGGGTCTGCGTCTCCGCAACCAGATCCTGATGGGACGTTTCCGCAGGGAAATGTCCGACATGAACCACGATCTGAAAGTCGCTCTGGACACCATCAAGGAAAACGAAGTGATGATGCTGCGGAATGAGAAGCTTTCCGCGCTGGGCCGCATGAGCGCCGGGATTATCCACGAAATCAACAATCCCCTTAATTACGCCAACGCGGGTCTCCACGCCCTGGCCGTTTTCACGCCCATCCTCCCCGAGGAGGAGCGCGAGGAGTTCGAGGATATCTTGAAAGACATCCGCGAAGGGGTCGGACGGGTCTCCCAGATCGTCATCGACCTGCGCCAGTTCACCCGGGACGAGAAGTCGGAATCGCCCAAGGACAGGGTCGATCCGGATGAGATCCTGCAGCGCTCCATCCGCATGATGAGCCATCAGTTGGGGCCCCGCATCCGGATCACCTCCCATACTGTCAACGCCCCGCACATCCTTGCGAACTCGAACCAGCTTGTTCAGGTCCTGATCAATTTTTTCCAAAACAGTATCGATGCGATCAACGAGCGGCAGGCGAAGCAACCCGGCTTCGACGGCCTGATCGAAGTCAACTTGCTCGATGAGCACGGCTGCGCCATGATCGTGGTGCGCGACAACGGCATCGGCATCCCTCCCGAGGACGTGGGTCGGATTTTCGATCCGTTTTTCACCTCCAAGGAAGTAGGAAAAGGAATGGGACTCGGTCTTTCCATCACCCACCAGATCCTACAGAATCACGACGTCACCATAGAAGTTGACAGCCGCCCGGAATTCCATACCGAGATCCGGATGCTGTTCCCCAACGCCGGGCATACCGGATCAGTTTCAGAAACCGAAAAATCCGAATACGCAACACAACACCATTCATAAGACATGAGTTCAGACAACGACACCTACGATTACCAACGCCACGCCATCCTCTTTGTCGATGACGAGGCCAATTCGCGGAAATATTTCCAGCGCCTCTTCGGTCGCAAGTTCCGCATTCTTGAGGCGGAGGACGGGGTCGAGGCACTGAAGGTCTTCCGCGCCAATTCCAGCGACATCGGCATCATCGTCACGGACCAGCGCATGCCCAACGAGACCGGTGTCGGCTTTCTCTCGAAAATCGCCGGTGACTATCCGGATGTCATCAAGATACTCTCCACTGCCTATGCGGACATCGATGCCGCCATCGGATCGGTGAACCAGGGCGGCATTTTCCGCTACATCACCAAGCCTTGGGACATCCCCGAGCTGGAGATCACCCTGCGCCGGGCCATGGAGTTCTACATCGTGAAACGGGAGCGCGACGCCCTGCTCGGAGCGAAAATGCTCGCCATGGGCAACGTCCTGCTGGCCAACCGGCTCGCCGCCTTCGCCTTCGTCCCGGTCTGCTCCGGCATTCCCGTGAACCACACGGCGGAGGCCATCGCGTCCTTCATCCGCCTGGCCATCTCCTCACCCTCATTCAAAAACGATCCCCGCAACACCGTCTCCACCCCGGATCTGGTGAAACTCCACGCGCGCCAGATCGAGCTCGCATCCATGCTCGAAGCCCGTTTGCCGCTCGCCCTTGCGGAAACCGGCCTGTCCCCGCGCATCCGCGCACTCGCCGACAAGCTCACCGCAGCCGGCGCCCGCAACGCCTCGGTCAACGAGGATCTCACGGAAATCCATGCGGATTCCGACCCGACCCCTGACCTGCTCGCCGCAATCCTTGGAAACGAAGCTGAAAAAACCACTTCGGAAAACGCCGTCGCCGTCTTGGCCGGAGTCATCGCCATCTACGATTCCGGCCACAGCGTCACACGGAAAAGGGACGGGGAACTGAGTTTTTCCATCGCTTCACGGCATGAAAGTACCAGGCCATCCGCCACCGATCCCGGCTCCCTGGTCGCAAAATGGCTGATGGAGGACGAGCTTCTCGTCTCCACGGCGTTGGGAATTTTATGAAAAAAAACCATTGCGAAGCAGGTTCATTTCTAAAAAACCTTGACAACTCGTGGCGGTTGAATTAGCTGTTGTTTGCTAATGTCCGGGAATACAAAAGAATCAAAAATCATCCAGCAGGATGGAATTGTCTTTTACGTCCGTGCGACGGGCGAGGCGATCCCGTTGATCAAGCTCGCTTCCAAATGTGGCTATCGCATTGACAACCTTTGCTCCGAACTCGAAGTCTCACCCCGTCATTTCCGTCGCCTTTTCGATACCTCCCTAGGCATCTGCCCCAAAAAATGGCTGAAAGCCGAGCGCATGGTCTTCGCCCGGAACCTCCTCCGCGGCGGACTTTCGATCAAAGAAGTTTCCGAACGACTGGGCTTCTGCGCGCAAAAGGAATTCTACCGCGAGTTCCGCGAATGTTACCAGATCCCCCCGACCGAATTCCGAGCCCAACAGACCGGACGCGTGATGGAAAAGCTCGGCTGGGCGGTGTGACGCTTTAGAATGCCCAACGGCAATTCAGCATCAGCCCGTGGAATCTGGATTTGTATTTGCCATCGGCCATTCCGAACGGCGATCCGCTCACAGTGCGGTCGGAAAAAGCGTACTGATACGCGAAGTTCCACTCCATCGACTCATACTTCCGACCCACACCCACGTTGATCCAATGCCGGTCGGCATCAGAAATCCCTGGAATGAACGTCGTGTCAGGCTGGCTGTTTTCGATGTAATTGTATCCTGCGCTCACATTCCAGCCGTTGTTGAAAAATCGGGTGACTCCCGCCGAATAGATGAAATTCGATTTCCACCGGAAAGGAAGGACGGCTGGTCCGGTCTGGCTTTTTGAGAGCGTCAGATCATTCAACTCGTCCCAATTCACCCATTCCAGGTTCGCTTCAATGATCCAGTCGGAGTTCGGCCGGTAGGCATATCCTAGACCCGCTGTCGCAGGGGTGATGAAATCGAGCGAAGCAGACTCGGAAATAGTCAACAACCCCAGGCGGGTATTGGCATCACCCTTGAGGTTGAAATCGCTTTTGCTCCGATAAACCGCCCCGAAGACATGGCGCTCGCAAGGCTCCCATCTGGCGGAAACCGTCCAGCTCAATGCTTCACCGCCTCCTTCGAAGCGAAGCCTGTCGGTGGATGGTGCGAAGCCTATTCCCTGCGTAATATCCGCATCTGCCCTGTGTATGCCGAAACCGCCGCCCACGGAAAAGGTATCCGTCAGCTTGTGGGCGGCCACGAACCAGGCGGTGACATACTGTAGCTCGGTATCGATGGAGAGTTGGCGGAACTGTGACTGGTCCGGCCAACTTGTGGCCAGGCCGAAAGGCGTGTTGAGGCCAAAGCCGAGCACCGTATCTTCGGTGACAGGCATCGCCGCGTATATCTGGGGAATCAAAGTCCACGAGGCGTCGTTATCATTGTTCCCTGATGCCGTTTCCGCCTCGATCCCGAGTCTCACGGAATAGACGCCGACGGAGAGCGAACTGTCCGAGAGTTGGGTCAGGCCGGCCGCATTGTAGTAAACGGCAGCGGCGGTATCCGCTGTCGCAAGCCATGCGTTGCCTCTGCCGGTGGCTTCAGGAGCCTGCACCGGTATGTAGAACCCGTTCGCCGAGGCAAGCGGCGCGTTTGCGAGAAGGAGGAGCCCCCCGACGATTCCGTTGATGATGCGAGTGCCGTTCACAGGTCAGAATTCGAAGATTGTGTGTTCGATACTGAAAAATATCGCGGAGTTCGCGCAGTCCACGAAACGCGCCTCGTCCTCGGAGAGTATCCGGTTCGCCTCTTGTCCCTCAGGAGTCTGCAGCGGTGCGGCAAGAGACTCCACGCTCTCCCACCAAACCTCCGTCACTCCATCGTACATGTCGGTGATGCCCCTAGGCTGCTGGGCGGCCGCGTTGAGCATCGGCTCATTCAAGGTATGGCTCTGAACGTAGCGCTTCATACCAAGGGTCTTGGCATGGCTTTTAACAAGAGGGCCGTGCTTGTTCAACCAGTAGTCGTTGAAGTCTGCCGAACTCATCGATGGGATTTTCCTGACGCAATAAATGCACTTGAGCATGGCCTGAGTTATCGGGTGCCTCGAGCTTTGTCACTCGCAAAAATCAAGATCCTCGAAATTTTTCGACTCCGTCAGTCTTGCGTCCGGGTTCAATAAACCGGGGCACCGTATTCGTATTCCTGACCGCTGCTGTCGGCTCCGCCTCCGCCGTTGTTTGATTCCTGGATCTTCCGTTTGCTCCAGTTGTAAGTCGCTTTGGTATCGCGCCACATGCCTATGGAGGTGTTGCAGGAGACCATGGAGATAACGACGGCAAGCAGAAGCGCAAATTTCATGCCTCGGAGCCTAATGAGAAAAAATTGTTTAATCAAACTTGATTTTCTGGAAAATCGAAGAAATTGTCATCGTGGTGTTTTTTGTGAAAACACTGGGGTGGTCCCGCGTTTTTCTAGTAGCCGGGTGCCTTACCAGGTTTTCACCCAGGTGCTTGGCTTGGCATCGCCAGGTGAGTTCACACCGAGACTGTAAACCGCGACCCGACGACCGTTCAGATTCGAGCTGGGGATGCCGTTGCCGGGAGATACGGTGATTTTTTCATCATAACCGTTATCACCGGGCTCATTATCGAGTTCCACATAGTAAGGTTGTTTCCACGGGTCAAGAAGACTTTCAATTGACTTGCCGTCGGCGCTGAATTTGAGTCCGTCTTTTCCGTTCTTCGCTTCCTTGAGGCTCAGAAACCGCACCTTTCTATCGTTTTGAATGGTAGTTCCGGTTTCCAGTCCGGCGAGGATGTTCAGGAGTTTCACCCCATCCCCGCCATCAGTCTTGACACTATTGTTAATATCCGGAAGCGCCGAATATTCCGTGTAGAACTGCTCGACCGCAGTGGCCACCGAAGTGGCTGCGGCTTGGGCGGTGACTTTCCGGGCTCTGTTCATGGCCGCAGTGCCACCCGCGAAACCTGCTGCGGCAAGCACAGCGATGATCGCGATGACGACGAGAAGCTCGACAAGGGTGAAACCTTTCTGGGGATGTGTGTTGGATGGGTTTTTCATGGGATTGATTGGAGAGATACGCTTGAGAGGGAGGCCGCGTTAACCGGAATACTCCGACCGGACGCATGGACAACGTAATTACTGAACGCCATTTCCGGAGGCTTGGCAAATCATTTCTTGTGACCGGATCATTTCGATTGCTCGAGCATTCTCAGGAGCGGTATTTCCGCGCGTTTGCGGGTTTCCTCGTCCATTTCCACGCGTGGTTCAAGATCGCGGAGGCAGTTGCGGAGCTTTTCCATGGTGTTCATCTTCATGTAGCGGCAGTCGGCGCAGGCGCAGCGGTCGGTCGGACCGGGGATGAGGTTCTTGTCGGGGCACTCGCGCTTGAGGCGGTGCAGCATCCCGCTTTCGGTAACGACGATGATGTCTTTCACGGGGGCGTTTTTGCAAAAATGGACCATCATTTCCGTAGAGCAGACCTCGTCGGCCAGCAGCCTCACGGCCTGGGTGCATTCCGGGTGCGCGACGACCAGGGCATCCGGATATTCCTCCTTGATGCGGTTGATCGAGTCCCGGGTGAACTCGACGTGGACGTAACACGCGCCCTGCCAGAGATCCATTTTCCTGCCGGTCTGCTCCATCACCCATGCGCCGAGATTCGCGTCCGGCACGAAAAGGATGGGCCGGTCGGGTGGTGCCTGATTGACGATTTTCACCGCGTTCCCGGAGGTGCAGATCACATCGCAGAGGGCTTTCACTCCGCCGGAGCAGTTGATGTAAGCGATGACATAATAATTTTTCTCCGAATTCGCGTCCAGGTACGCTTCGAGCTGGTCGGCCGGACAGGATTGCTCCAGCGAGCAGCCCGCGTCCTTGTCGGGAAGGACGACGATCTTGGTCGGATTGACGATTTTCGCGGTTTCCGCCATGAAATGCACGCCGCAGAAAACGATGACCTCCGCATCGGTCGCCTTCGCCTGGTAGGCCAGTCCGAGGGAATCGCCCACGTAATCGGCCACGTCCTGGATGTCGCCGGTCTGGTAATTATGCGCCAGGATGATGGCGTTGCGGGCATGTTTCAGTTCGAGAATCTCTTCTTTCAAATCCAGGGCGACTTGCATGGCCGAATCTCCCCGCCGATCGCGAAGGATGCAAGACCCAATCGGGTGCGGAATTCTAAGAATCGGATCACAAGAGGCACAAGGGAAGAGCGCCACCCTTCCCCCTCAGGAGTCCGGACCACGGTCTTCCCTTGTGCCTCTTGTGGAAATTCTTTCCCGATAGTCCGGTGATCAGCCGACACTGACGGGCCGGACGACTTCCATCGACCCCGTGTGCTTGGCGCCGGCCTTGACCACCAGAGCCCCCGCCCGGGCAAGCCCCTGAAGATGGGCCTTTTTTTCAAGCGTGATCGTCCCGGTGCAGGTGAGCTGGGCTTTCACCTGGCCGTCAATATATGCCTTTTCCGCATGGACATCACCTTGGAACTCCACTTCGGCACCCCGTTCCACCCTCAGCTCGCGGCATTTCACGTTGCCGATGATTCTGCCATGGCTGCGGATCGCAAGGACACCGGAGCAATCCACTGAGGCGGCGAGCTTCCCCATGCAGATAAGATCGTGGCACTGCACATGCACTCCGCTGATGGAGCCGCTTTTCAAAATGGTAACATTGCCCCGCGTCTGGATCCGCCTACGCCACGCGTTGTCCACCTCGTAATCCTTGAGGCTGATGTAGCCTCCGCATTTCGGGCACTGGCTGGATTGCGCATGTGCCATGACCTCGAAGGAACGCCCGCAATGGTAGCAATCGACAGGATGTTTCTCCGGCTCTTTGTTGAAAAATTTGTTAAAGAAACCGACGGAAGATTTCGCATTCCGTGATGGCTTCGCGGAGCCGCCAGTGGACGGATGCTGGACGGGTGGCTTGCCAGGGCTCGCCAGACGTGTCGCATATTTCGGGCGGACGACAGGCTTGCCGTCCTTCACGTCCATGTGTTGACCGCAGGAACGGCAGATGGTGGAGATCACAAGAGAGGGTTCGACCTGGTGATGCTCGCACTTCGGGCACACCAGCTCAATGCGCCGACTGTTCAGTTCGACACCCATGCCCTCGGTTCCCTCCTTGTCAAAACGACCTTGCGGATTCCTATTGCCCGGCCATCGCTGGCTGGGACGCGGGGGATGCCTGGTTCGGTTTGCCGTCGGCTTGGGATGGTCCCTGCGAGGGGGTGCCGACGGTGGATTTGCCGACGAAAATCGCGCCGGCTTCGATGATCAGGACCTTGGCCTTGATGTCGCCCACGACTTCCGCGCTGGCTTTCAGCTCGACCCTGTCGGTGGCGGTCATGTTGCCATGGACTTTTCCGTAAACGACAATAGTGCCGGTCTTGATCTCAGCCTTGAGGCGGGCGTTCTCGCCGACGGTGAGGTTCCCGCTGGACTGGATGTCGCCTTCGATCTTGCCATCAACGATCAGATCGTGGCTGAACTTGACGGTTCCTTTGATTTCGACATCGGAGGAAAGCACGTTGCGGGTGTTGCCCGCGCTCGCGCCGGATCTTTGAACGTTGCCGGCGCTTGGAGGCGCGCTCTGGCTGCCTGGCGAGGAGATTTCCCGGGAGCTTGGGGCGCTGGCCTGGGGCGCGCGCTCTTGAGGGGTGGTCAGCGATGGCTTTTCTGGTTCGCTTGCTTCTTGGCCGATGACTTTCTTAAACACGACGGAAATAAAGGATTATTAGGAGCGGGTGTCAATGCGATTTCCCCCAATTATTCGGCGGGATCGGAAGTATCTTCCTCGGGCATCAGCGGATTGCCCCCCGGGCCGTTCGCGCCATCTTTGACAGCGTTGATGAGATCCTCGACGCTCGCGTCCGGAGCGGGTGCTTCGGGTGGGGATGTCCCCTCCTCATCCCCGCCGAGTTTCACATCAGGTACGGAAATGGGAGCCGAGACCTCTTCCGGAGCCTTCGCCTTCAGGAGCAGACGCCGCTGCATCGCATCCTGCGAAAAGGTGCTGCCGGGAAAATCCCTTTCCACCGTCTCATAAGCCTTCTCCGCCGCGTCCGCATCCCCCTTGTTCAGAGCGATATCCCCTAGGGAAATCCACGCGTAAGGAGCGAGATGGCGGGCATCCGAGTCATCGGTCAGCTCACGGAAAAGCGTTGCCGCCTCGTCGGTTTTCCCTTGGCTCCAGAGCTTCGCGGCCAGACTCGCCTTCGCACTTGGCAGAGCCGGATGATCTCCGCCCTTCTCGATCAGCGAACGCAGGGTCGCGACCGCATCATCCTGCTGGCCG
>Ga0105047_10009388_pt1 | contig 16115 bp, 20 predicted proteins | sample MAT04_FD_78384 | JGI IMG/M metagenome (GOLD analysis project Ga0105047, IMG submission 78384) | Freshwater microbial communities from Lake Fryxell liftoff mats and glacier meltwater in Antarctica - MAT-04 (megahit assembly) | ecosystem: Environmental > Aquatic > Freshwater > Ice > Liftoff...
AGCGGCTGCAAGGCCTGGGCCTTTCGGCCATGATGATCGGCAAGCGGCAGACTCATGCCGCCCATCCTATGATGTTCCGCAAATGTTCTCAAGTCGTCTGCACCCCCGCGATGCTTGGCCCCCACCTCGCCCGCCTCCTTGCCATGCCCCTTTCCGGTGCCCAAGCTGATCTCGCCACATCCTCTGACAGGAGCCCGATGCCGCAGGTCCACGCACAACGCAGGCTGGCCGCCATCCTTGCCGCGGATGTCGTCGGCTACACCCGGCTGATGGAGGAACGCACGGCCAGCGAACGCGGGGTCAGCTGGCTGGTCGAAGGCAGTGTGCGAAAGGTCGGAAACCGTATTCGCATCACCGCGCAGCTGAGCGAGGGTGCAACTGGCGGCCATGTCTGGGCAGAGCGTTATGACCGCGAGCTTACCGATGTCTTAAAGATGCAGGACGAGATCACCCGCACCATCGTGGCCCAGCTCGAGGTCAAGCTGCTGCCCGACGAAAGGCGCGCCATCGCAAAAGCGCCGACCAATGTCGTCGATGCCTATACGGCGTATCTGAAGGGACTTGACCTCTTCCGGCTGAAAACCGGGACGTCGCTGATGTGCGCGCGCCAGATGTTCGTTCGCGCCATCGAGCTCGACCCGGATTATGCCGAAGCCTATGCGCAACTGGCGCAGGTCCTGTCAGAGCTGCGCTCGCTCTACGGCGAGAACATTGCGGTTGCCGACATCATTGCCGAGACGGACCGGGCCCTGTGTCCAAATCCGGATCTTGCACAAGCCTTCGTCTCACGCGGTTGCGCCTACATGACGAATGGCCAGAAACCCGATGCACGGCAGGCGCTTGACCGGGCGCTGTCTCTCGACCCGGCCAATCTCGATGCCCATAACCAATTCGGGCGCTATTTTATGCAGACGGGCGACTTCGAAGCCTCGGCGCGTCACTACCGGCGGGCGATGGAGATCCAACCTGAAGAATATGTAGCTCCGGTCATGGTTTTGCAGGCGCTGCAAGCTCTGGGCCGCGGCGACGAAGCCCTTGCCTATGCGCGCATCGCCGTCCGCCGCGCCGAAGACATCCAGCGCCAACAGCCTGAAAACTCGCGTCCGGCGCAGATGCTCTGCGCATCCTATGCCTATCTCGGCGCCACGACAAAGGCGATGGAATGGCTGGATAGAACGATCGCCATCGACCCGGACGACAACGGCGTGCGGTAAAACGCCGGTTGTACCTACGCGATGTTGGGCGATGCGGAGAAGGCCATTGATCTGCTCGAGGTCTGTGTCGGTCAGGTGGCCCATGATATGAAGATGTGGTTCCGCAACGACCTGGATTTCAACGGCATCAAGGACCACCCGAGGTTTCGTGCCCTGATAGAAAGTGTGAATTGGAGCAACTGTGACCGGGCGCAGGAGCCAGACCCCGACAAAAGCGGGATCTTTGCGGCCCCCTCAGCGTGATGGCGAAGGGCCGGGGAGTTTTCCGTCTGGATTGCGAACCGCGACGCCACCCCGCCTGCGGCGACCGCCACCCTTGCCCCTGCCACCCATCCGGCTAATCTGCGGCCCAAACAACAAGCACAGGCAGCGCATGCAAACCCTCCCCCTCGGCCGTACGGGACTGATGGTGTCCGGGCTTTGCCTCGGCACCATGACCTGGGGCAGCCAGATCACCGAAGCCGAGGGCCACGCCCAGGCCGACCTCGCGCTCGACCAAGGCGTGACTTTCTGGGATACGGCCGAGATGTATCCGACGAACCCGATCCGCCCCGAAACCATTGGCCGGACGGAAGAGATCATCGGCTCCTGGCTCGCCGCACGGGGCGGGCGCGCGCGGATCCAGCTCGCCACCAAGATCACCGGTGAAGGCATGGCGGCAGTGCGCGACGGCGCGCCCATCACCGCAGCCACCCTGCGGGTCGCCGTCGAAGGCTCGCTCCGCCGCCTTCGGACCGGCCATATCGACCTCTACCAGCTGCATTGGCCCAACCGCGGCAGCTATCACTTCCGCAAGATGTGGGACTATGCGCCCAAGGGCATCGACCGCGCGGCAGAAACCGCCCACATGGCCGAGGTTCTTGTCGCGGCGCAAGCCCTGATCGCCGAGGGCAAACTTCGTGCCGTGGGTCTGTCCAACGAGTCTGTCTGGGGGGCCGCACGATGGCTGCACCTCGCCGACAGCCTGGGTCTGCCGCGCATGGCCACGGTGCAGAACGAATACTCGCTCCTCTGTCGGCAGTTCGACACCGACTGGGCCGAGCTTTCGCTGATCGAGAACATGCCGCTTCTGGCCTTCTCGCCACTGGCTACGGGGCTGTTGTCGGGTAAATACGCAGGCGACGTGACCCCGGCAGACAGTCGCCGCATGTTGAACCCGGGCCTCAGCGGGCGCATCACGCCGCGGGTGTTTCCCGCCATTGCCGCTTATCTCGGCATCGCCGCGCGTCATGGCCTGAACCCCTGCCAGATGGCCATCGCCTTCTGCCAGAGCCGCCCCTTCCCCACCATCCCGATCATCGGCGCCACGACGTTGTCACAGCTTGCCACCAACATTGGTGCCGCGGGCCTGTTTCTTTCGCCCGAGGTGCTGGCCGAGATCGCATCAACCCACCGCACCCATCCGGCCCCCTACTGATGCCCCGGCGTCATCTCCTGGCGCTTCTTGCCGCCCTGAGCCTCGCCGCCTGCCAGATGACGTTGCCTTTCACCGGCGACAAGCCGCCCGCTTCTGCAGCCCTGCCGGGCGGCAAGATCGAGGTGACAGTGCTTGACGCGGCTCCTGCGTCAACCGAGATCCCGGCCGCCGCACCGGCGTCCGCCGCAAACCCCCCGCCCGCTCCGGTCGCAAAGGCAGAAGCCCCCTTGTCCGAACCGGCCGCGGCCCCGCTTCCTGCAGCCGCGATCCCACCGCTGCCCCCGAAATCCGCAACGCAGTTGCGCTGTGAACGACAGGGCGGCGACTGGGCCTCGAATAATCGTTCCGCGCTGAAAACCTGTGTGAAGCCCACGGGAGACGGGGGCAAGCAATGCACGCGCCAGACCGATTGCAAGGGCGAATGCCTCGCCCGCTCCGGCACCTGCGCGCCGATCAAACCGCTTCTGGGCTGCAACGACATTCTTCTGGCCGACGGCACAAGGACCACCCAGTGCATCGAGTGATGCCAGTCCTGCTACTGCTTTGCGCCTGCGCCGCCCCCGACGCGCCGCCGGCAGGCTTTCGGGACCCCAAAGCGCCGATCTATTCCAACGCGTCCTTCTCGCCTGGCCAACTCACCGGGCACTGGCGCCAGGCCGCCGCTGTCACCGCACAGCCCACCCCCGGCTGCCCGCCCGGCAGCGCCGACATCACAGCCGGGCCAATGGGCCTCGGCCTGGCCGCCCGGCTTTGCCTCAACGGCCAGCTCATCCGCGCCTCAGGACCCGTCACCTCCATCGGCCCGGGGCGCTTCCTTTTCCCCGGTCTTGGCGAGGCCTGGGTGATCTGGGTCGATGCCGACAACCGCACCCTTGCTTTCGCCACCCCTTCCGGCGCCTGGGGCTTCGTTCTGGACGAGGCCATCATCTCCCCCGACCGCCTTGCCGCCGCCGCCGAGATCTTTTCTTTCAACGGCTACCCACCGGGCAGCCTGAAGCCCTTCTAAGCCTTTCATCTATTCATAATTATCCCGGGGGAAGGCCCGGCACGGGCTTGGGGGCCGCGCCCCCTTCTACATCCCCCCAATGCACCCCTTACGCCAGATGCGCCCGCAATCCTGCCAGGTGCTTGGGCACATCGCGGGCGTCGATCTCTGCCTCCCGCACAAGCCAGTCGAAATGCTGCGAGATGCTGTCCACACGGACAGAATCGCGAAACGCAATATAGCTGCGCCCCAGATAGACAACAGCCAGCAGGGGTCCGAACACCGTAACCGGTGCCGAGAACACCCGCCGCGCGTCAAACAGCGATATCCGCAGCGACGGGTACATCTGCTCCGTCAGCGTGATCAGCTGGTCCAGCTGCGCGCGGCGGATGTCGACGTGCAGGCCTTCATAATAGCCGCTTGCCCCGGCAAATGCGGCAATCTCGTGCATCGGCAGAGCGATCTCGTAGTCCGACCGGGCCCGTCGCATCCAGTCGAGCCGGTCCTCAAAGGCTCCAAGCGCCTGCTCGGCCGTCCGGCCCAGTTGTGGCGCATACTCCCAATCCACGACAGCGCGGGTCTTCAGCATGTCCGGCAGGGTCGCAGGCACGTGGCGAATCTTGTAGCCTGCAGCCTCGCGATGCCAGCCGAAAATGGTCTCGTCGATCAACGCTCGCGGCGCTTCGGTGATGCTGAGCGAGGTTGCAAGCAGGTCGGCCAGCGGCTCGGGCCGACCCGAAAGGCCCAAGAGCCAGTCAGCACTGACACCAAGCGCCATGGCGCAATCGGCCGCCAGCTGGGCATTCGGCAGCCGTGTGCCTTCACCGAGCAGGGCGGAAACGGTGGATCGGTCCACGCCCACCGTGCGGGACAGGGCCGACTGGGTCATCGCTCGCAGGGCCATCGCCTCTGCCAGACGGCTGCGAAACAGGGCGGCGCGATCCCGCTTGTCAATCATTTGCAGCATTTGTTTACTTTACAGGACATGTGCGACAATCCGTTGCGTATCCTCACAGTTCCGTGACATGCTGACAAGTGCTATTCTCGGAAATGAAATCAAGGAGTTCCCGATGAAAGTTCGTAAGCCCACGATTGAATGGCCGACGCTGGCATTGTTGCTGGCGACGTATGGCGCCCTTGCGCTGGCCACGACGTGGGTTTGGCAATGGTCGCCGGTTACGGCTTTCCTTCTTGCTTCAGTTGCGATTGCGCAGTTTTCGTCGCTTCAGCACGAGGTGTTGCACGGCCACCCCTTTGCCAACCGCACGCTGTCCGAGGCGATGGTCTTTCCGGGCGTGACACTCTTTGTGCCCTATCTGCGCTTCAAGGATTTGCATCTGGCGCATCACCACGACCCCAACCTGACCGACCCCTATGACGATCCGGAGTCAAACTTTTTCGACCCGGCGGTCTGGGCGAGAACGGGCATGATCTCGAGGCAACTCCACACTGCGTCCAATACATTGGCGGGGCGCATTGTTCTTGGCCCGCTGATCGGCGCATGGGCGCTTTTGAAGGACGACGCGATCCGGATCGCGCGGGGCGAGTCGCGTGTGATCCTTGCCTGGGCTTTGCACCTTGTGGGGCTTGGTCTGGTGCTGGGTTGGTTGTGGTCGGTGGGTTCAATGCCTGTGTGGGCCTATGTTGCAGCCGCCTACGCTGGCTGGGGGCTCTTGAAGATCCGCACTTATCTGGAGCACCGTGCCCATGATTCCGCCCGGGCGCGGACCGTGATCATCGAAAGCCGCGGGCCGCTGTCCTTGCTGTTCTTGAACAACAATTTCCACGCGGTGCATCACATTCACCCAAAGGCTCCGTGGTATATGCTTCCCAGCCTGTACGCAAAAAACCGCGAGCATTATCTGCGCTGTAACGATGGCTATGTATACAAGGGCTACACGGAAATTTTCCGTCAGCACCTGTTTCGTGCAAAGGATCCGGTACCGCATCCGATGTGGACACCGAAAAAACGGAGCAGCCCGGCCGAATAGCCCGCCTCGTTGGTTGAATAACGCGCCTTGCCGGTGCAGACTTCGCCCTGAAAGGCGGGGGAATGAACCTTTCCGGCAGCGACCTTACCACCCTGCGCGTGTTTGATGCCGTTGCGCGCCACAATGGCTTTGCCGCGGCGCAAGCCGATCTGAATATTGGCTCCACCACCATCTCCAACCACATTCGCGCACTGGAGGACCGCCTCGGGGTGCGCCTGTGCAGCCGCGGGCGCGAGGGGTTTTGCTTGACCGAACAGGGTGAGGCGGTGCTGGCCGCCGCGCGCCGCCTGTTTGCTGCCCTCGACGGATTTTCCGAAGATGTAGCGGACCTTGGCCGCCAGATCACCGGTACGTTGCGGATCGGGCTGGTGGATTCGGTCGCGTCCGACCCCAACATGCGGCTGCCGGATGCCATCGCCCGATTCCAGGCGCGCCCCAATGCGGTCAGGCTGGAGGTGACCGAAGACCCGCCGCAGGTCTTGCAGGAAAAGCTGCGTGCCGGGGTTCTGCACCTCGGCATCGGCAGCTTTCCCCACAAGCTGCCCGGCCTGCGGTACGAGCCTTTGTATTCCGAAACCCACAGCCTCTACTGCGCCCCAACGCACGCGCTGTTTTCAGTGCCCGATGCCGACATCTCGATGCGCCGGATCAAGGGGGAGGCGATCGTCGGGCGCGGGTACTGGCGCGAGGAGTTTGCCCGCAACCTCGGGTTCGAAGCGCCGGCTGCGGTGGTCTACCAGATCGAGCCGCAGCTGATCCTGATCCGCTCTGGTGCCTATCTCGGGTTTCTGCCGGACCATGTCGCGGCGCGGTGGGTGGCTGACAGGGCGCTGCGTGCGCTGGCGCCCGGCAAGATCAGCTATCGTTGCACCTTTGATCTGGTGACCCGAAAGGCCGCGCCCCAGTTGCGGGCGGCGGCGGCGATGCTGACGGCTATCCGGGCGGCGCACGGGTTGCCGACAGATTGACATTTCTCAATCCGAACCCGTGCAATATTCCTATTGATCTGCAGGTATTCCGCGCCAAGACTGGTGGCCTGGGAATGCGAGGCAGGGAAGCATGTCGAAACCCCCGATCATCCAACCGCCCTTCAACCAACCGCTTGGCGGCAATGACATGCCGCGCTTTGGCGGGCCTGCCACGATGATGCGCCTGCCGGTGCAGGCGGACGCTGCGGGACTGGACGCTTGTTTCGTTGGGATTCCGTTGGATATCGGCACCTCCAACCGCTCCGGCACCCGGCACGGGCCGCGCCAGATCCGGTCGGAAAGCGTGATGCTGCGGCCCTACAACATGGCGACACGGGCGGCGCCGTTCGAGGCGATGCAGGTGGCCGACATTGGCGATGTGCCGATCAACACCTTCGATCTGAAGAAGACGGTCGATATCATCGCTGCCTGTTACGATGGCATCCTTGCCCACGATTGCATCCCGCTGACGCTAGGCGGGGACCATACGCTGACCTGGCCGATCCTGCGCGCGATGGCGAAAAAGCATGGGCCGGTCGCGCTGATCCATGTGGATGCACATGCCGACATCAACGACACGATGTTTGGCGAGCGGGTGGCCCACGGCACCCCGTTCCGTCGTGCCTGGGAGGACGGCTGCCTGATCAATGACAAGGTCTTCCAGATCGGCCTGCGCGGCACTGGCTATGCAGCGGAGGATTTCGACTGGGGCCGCGCGCAAGGCTGGACCGTCGTGCAGGCGGAGGAGTGCTGGCACCGCTCTCTGACGCCGCTGATGGCGGATATCCGGGCGAAGATCGGCGATGCGCCGGTCTACCTCACCTATGACATCGACAGCCTCGACCCTGCCTTCGCCCCCGGTACCGGCACGGTCGAGGTCGGGGGCCTTACGATCTGGCAGGCGCTGGAGATCATTCGCGGGGCCGCAGGGCTGAACATTGTCGGCTGTGATCTCGTGGAGGTATCGCCCCCCTATGACCCTTCGGGCAATACCGGGCTGGTTGCGGCGAACCTGCTTTATGAAATGCTCTGCGTCCTGCCGCCCGTGGTACGCCACCGGCTGGCCGCAAGGGCCTGAACCAACCGCCGGGCCAAACCGGCGACCTCAACAGGGAGACTGAAAATGCGTGACCCTATGAAAGCACTGCTCGGCAGCACGGCGCTGGCGCTTTTGCCACTTCAGGCTCTGGCCGAGGAAATCAACGCGCTGGTCTGGTGCGACCATACCGACCCGGCATTCCTGCAGCCCTTCACCGATGCAACGGGCATCACAGTGAACGTGCGTGACTATGAAGGCACGGGAACTGCGCTGGCCTTGATCGAACAATCGCAGCCGGGCGACTGGGATGTTTTCGTCGTCGATACGACCGATGTAAAGCGTGTGGCCGGAATGGGCATCCTTGCGCCCCTTGACCCTGCGGCCTTTCCGCTGGCCGATGTGTTCCCCGAGGTACGGCTGGACGACTACCACCAGATCGACGGCGTGACCTATGCCGTGCCGGAAAAATTCGGCTACAACGCCATCGCCTTTGACAGCACCAAGGTCACGCTCGAACAGGCCCGCAACATCGACACGCTGATGGACCCGGGGCAGATGGGCAACCTTGCCATCTATGACTACTATCTGCCCATCATCTCGCAGCTGGCGTTGAAGCTGGGCAAGGCCCCGGCCGATCTGGTAGAGGCCGACCTGCCCGCGATCAAGGAGATGTTGCTGGCCATCAACGCCAATTCGACACTCGTCGGCGATGTGGTGACCACCCAGACGGCGCTGGCCACCGGACAGGTGAGCATCCTGGTCGGCGGCGGCGAATACACGGTGGCGGGGCTCCGGGCGGAGATGCCGAACCTAGACTGGGTGCTGCCAGACATTGGCGGCATCCGCTGGCAGCAGGCCATCGGCGTCATGGCCGCCTCGACCAAGCAGGAGGCCGCGACGAAATTCGTGCAATACGTCCTGTCGCCCGAGGGGCAGGTCGCGCTTGCCACGTCTTCGTGCTACTGGGGCATGCCCGCCAACGCCAAGGCACCCCTGAGCGATGAGCAGAAGGCCATCCTGCGATGGGACGAGCAGCCCACCTTCCTCGCCAAGTCCTACCCTTACCACGCGCCGACCCAAGCGATGGACAAGGCGATGCAGGACCTCTGGGCCGAAGTGCTGCAGCAATAACAGGTGTCGCCAGAAGCCGCACAGGACCGCCAGGCCATGGCGCGGGGGCTGGCGCTCGCCGCCCCCGCGCTGATCTGGACGGCTGCATTCTTTGTCGTGCCGGTGGCGGCGATCTTGTGGCTGAGCCTGTTTCAGGACGGCGAGGGGCCGGGCCTTGCCACCTTTCAGCGGATGATGGCGACCGGCTTTGTCTGGACGGCCCTGTGGAATTCGGTCTGGCTTACGGCGGTTGTCACGGTCTGCGCGCTCCTTCTGGCCTATCCGCTGGCGGCGGCGATCGCGTTTCGCGTGCCCGAACGCTGGCAGCGGCTGGTCCTTATGCTGATCGTGCTGCCGTTCTGGACGTCCTATGTGGTCAGGAGCTACGCGTGGCTGCTTGTGCTGGCGCCGAACGGGGTGGTGAATGCGGCGTTCATGGGGCTGGGGCTGATCGAGGCGCCGCTAAAGCTCTCCTTCACCACGGCGGCGACGGTCATGGGCTTCGTACATTTCTTCACCATGCTCGCCACTCTCACGATCTACGCAAGCCTTGTGCAGATCAATCCGCGGCTGATGATGGCGGCGCGTGACCTTGGGGCGGGGTCCCTGCAGGTGTTTGTCCGCGTGGTGCTGCCGCTTTCCATGCCGGGGGTGGCGGCTGCGGTGTTTCTGATCGTCGTCGTGACGATGGGCGACTACATCACGCCGCAAATTCTGGGGGGAAACAATGACCTCGTGCTGCCGCAGACCATCATGATGCAAATCCTGCGCCGCAATGATCAGGAAATGGCAGCCGTGTTGTCCGTTCTTCTGATGGTCGTGGTGGCGATTGCCTATCTCGCACTGGCGCGCCGGATGCGCGCCGTGCCGACTTGACGCGCGTGCTTCCGTGGGTTTTGATCGCAGCGATGGTCGGGTTCATCTACCTGCCAGTGGTGACCCTGGTGCTGTTTTCCCTGCATGACGGGCGCGTCCCGGTGCCCCCCTTTCGGGGACCCACGCTGGAATGGTATGCCCGCATTCTTGGCAACGCCAAGGTGATCCAGGCCACCGGTATCTCGCTTCTGGTCGCCGCTACCTCGGCCGCCCTCTCAGTGGCGCTGGCCACACTTGCCGCATGGGGTCTCGCCCGCCACCGCCTGCCCGGCAAACCCCTGATCGAGGCGCTGATCATGGCGCCCCTCGCCGTCTCCACTCTGGTGATCGGACTTGGCCTCTCGGTTACCTGGTCAGGCCTGATCGGCAAATCCCCGCTCTTCGTGATCATGGGCCATGTCGCGCTGAACCTGCCCCTGGCATTCGCAATCATCTACGTCCAGCTAGATGCCGCCCAGGCCCGGCTGGAAGCCGCTGCCCGCGACCTTGGCGCGTCAGAGGTGCAGGTGTTCTTCCGCGTCACCCTCCCATCGCTCCGCGTCTCTCTCATCGCGGCGGCGGCGCTCTGCTTCACCTTCTCGTGGGACGAATTCATCGTGGCCTTCTTCCTGTCGGGCTTCGACCCCACCCTGCCGGTCGTGATCTGGGGCCTCCTGCGCACCGGGCTCGACCCGCAGACCAATGCGGCAGGCACACTCGTCTTCCTCGTCTCGATCCTTGCGGTCGTCTGGGTCGAGGCCCTCATTCTGCGGAGGCGCGATGCCCCCCCCCGATGATCTGATCCTGAGCGGCCTGGGCAAGACCTATGGCGCGCAGTCCGTGCTGGCCGATGTCTCGCTGACGGTGGCTGCAGGCAGCTATGTCGTGCTCCTCGGGCCTTCCGGCTCGGGCAAGACGACGTTGCTCTCGATCCTCGGCGGCTTCACGGCCCCCACCACCGGGACCGTGCGGCTCGGCCCCCGAGACATCACCGCAATGCCCCCGGCGCAGCGCCCAACGGCGACGGTGTTTCAGGACTATGCCCTCTTCCCGCATCTCACCATCGCGCAGAACGTGGGCTTCGGCCTCTCTGTCCGCCACCGGCCCAAGACAGAGATCGCGGCGCGGGTCGAGGCGGCGCTTGCGATGGTGGACCTTGCAGGCTACGGCCCCCGCCGCATCTCCGCTACTTCAGGCGGCCAGCGCCAGCGTATAGCCCTTGCCCGCGCGCTGGTGACCGAGCCTGCGATACTGCTGCTCGACGAGCCTTTGGGCGCGCTCGATCTGAACCTGCGCCGCCAGATGCAGGCCGAACTGCGCCGCCTCCAGCAGGCCGAGGGTCGCAGCTTCATCCATGTTACCCATGATCAGGAGGAGGCGATGGCCCTCGCCGACCAGATCGTGATCATGAACCGCGGCCGGATCGAGGATCTGGGGCCGCCCGAACAGGTCTACACTCGCCCTCGCACCCGGTTTTCCGCCGGTTTCATGGGGGAAAGCACACTCTTGCCCGCGCGCTTTGCCGATGGTGCGGCCGAGACGGCCATCGGCCGCCTCCCTGCGGCCGACCTTGGCGGCTGCTCGATCGCCATCCGCCCGGAAAGCCTGCGCCTCGCAGCGCAGCCGGGGGACATTCCTCTCGGCAGAGCTCAGATCACCGCGCGCAGCTTTCAGGGCAGCCATGCAACGCTCACCCTGCGTCTCGGCGACACGCCCCTTGCCCTGCGCGCGCCCCCCGGCGCAAGCCCCGATCCCGGCACCGAGCACCTGATCTTCCTCGCCCCGGACGGCGCGGTGCCTCTCACGGACTGAAATACCCAAGCTTCTTCATCTATTCAAAAATATCCCGGGGTCCGGGGCAGCGCCCCGGCGGTCTGCCAAAGGGCTCCCCCCCAAAAGGACGCTCCAATGATCCCCGCCAAGCACTGGTACGAAACCATCCCCTTCGCCGATGGCATCACCCTCATCCACGAGCCCTGGATGACGCCGTTCTTTCGTTGCAACATGTGGCTGATCCGCGGGCGCGACCGTGATCTTCTGGTGGACACCGGCCTTGGCGCCTTTCCGCTCCGCCGCCATGTTCCTGCCCTGCAGGGCCGTCCGGTTCTTTGCCTCTCCAGCCACACGCATTTCGACCACATCGGCTCTACCCACGAATTTGCAGACCGCCTTGTCCACCCGGCCGAGGCCGCAAGCCTCGCCGCCCCGCAGAACGACGTCACGCTGTTTTCGCACTACGCCGCGGGCGACCGGGATGGCGAGATGTTCCATGCGCCGCCCGAGGGATGGAACGCCGCGACCTACACGAACCGCGCAGCGCCCGCCACGCAGCATGTCGTGGAAGGCGACGAGATCGATCTTGGCGGCCGGGTCTGGCGCGTGCTGCACACGCCCGGCCACTCCCCCGGACATCTGTCGCTGTGGGAGGAGGCGACCGGCACGCTCATCGCGCAGGATGTGGTCTATGACGGCCCTTTGGTGACCGAATGCCTCGGCGCCGACATGCCAGCCTACCGCGCCACGATGGCCCGTTTGCGCGACCTTTCCCCCGGCATCGTCCATGGCGGGCATTTCGCGAGCTTTGGCCTTGTTCGGTTTCGCCAGCTGATTGACAGCTTTCTCGAAACCTGACTGGCCTTCAGTATTGGCCTCAGTGTTGGCCACAGCACCCGCCTCAGTCGAGCCAGCGAAAGGTCGGCACCGGCCCGGAATTGTCAAAGAACGCCACCCCACGCTGCGGGATGCCTGCCAGAATGCGCGCCACTTCGGCCAACACCACCTCGGTCACGAAGGGCAGATCGAGCGTCCGCGCCTCGCGCAGCGCGATCCAGTGCAGATGCGTAAGCTCGGCCTCCGCGGCCGAGAAATCGTCATGGCGGCCGTCAATCCAGTCGGCGTCCAGCAGAAAGAACCGCGCGTCAAACCGGCGGCTTCGCCCAGGGGGGGTGATGGCGCGAAAGATGAAGCGCAAGGTCTGCGCGCCGTCGGACTGGCCAAGCCTGAGGCCGGTTTCTTCGTTCAACTCCCGCAGGGCGCAGGCGATCAGAGCCTCTGGCGCCGGCCCCCCCTCGGGCACCAGGGTTCCGAGGCGGCGCAGACAAGCCTCGTCCACGGGCAGGGCAGGCCCGCTCCCGGCATCCCCGGCATCCACCCCGCCGCCCGGAAAGACGTATTTCGACGGCATGAAGACCGCCGCCGCGCCGCGCATTCCCATCAGCACTTCGGGCCCCGTTGGCCCCCTGCGCCACAGCACGACCGTGGCGGCCGGACGGATCGGTTCTGCGGCGGGCTCAGACATCCGGCGCCGCTGCAAAGCCATGCATCCGCTTGGCCCATTGCAAGGCCACCATCGCCCCCTTCAGGCGCGGCAAAAGAAAAAGCGACAGCCCGACCGTCGCCGCCGTGAACATCCCCGCAAGCACCATCGGATCAGGCCGCCAGGTGGTGAAGACGAATAACAGCATCGGTGCCATAAGATGCCCGACGATCAGGATTGTCAGGTACGCAGGCCCGTCGTCCGCGCGCTGATGGTGCAACACCTCGCCGCAGCTTGGGCAGGTGTCGCGCACCGTCAGATACCCCGACATCAGCGCGCCCTTGCCGCAATTCGGGCAGCGGCGGTGCCAGCCACGCAGCAAGGCCGGACGCAGCGGGCGCTCTTGGGTGTAGGGATCGACGGGCAGGAGAGACAGGGAAACCATCGCGGGTGGTGCCTTTTGGCAGGGAAGGGTCATGAAGCGACCCCCGACCATCACTTATGTGCCCGCGCTCTTCGCTGCAATGGTGGGACACGCCGCAGCCCCGCTGCAGATTTTTCTGCTCCCCGCGACGGAATCCCGGGCCCCAAGCGTTTGTGACATCAGACGGGGGGCATTATCGCCGTCCCGCATGCGATGGAGATGACGATGATCACGAACCGCAAGAAACTGATGCTTTTGTCCACGGCCTTCGCGATGGGCGTTGCCGGGGCCGTTCAGGCTGCAGGGCCGGGTTTGGCCGCAGGCTCCGGCCCCTTCGGGATCAACCTTGAAGCGATGGACGCCAATAAGGATGGCAAGGTGACCGAGGCCGAAATGCAAACCTTCCGCGCCGCGCGGATCGCCGCGGCAGATACGAATGGCGACGGGATGATGTCGGCGTCCGAGCTGACGGCCCTGCACCTTGCGCAGATGACCAAGCGCGCCGAGGTGATGGCCGCGCGGATGATCGAAGATCTTGACACCGACAGCGACGGCAGGCTCTCGGGTGCCGAGATGGCCGCGCGCCCCCTGCCCGCGAAGATTTTTGCCCGCGTCGATACCGATGAGGACGGCGCAATCACGCAAGTCGAGGTCGATGCCGCGATGAAGAAGATGGCTGAACACCGGGGTGGCAAAGGCCAAGGCTATGGCCACGGGTATGGCGAAGGGCGCGGGCATGGTGGTGGTTGGTTCCAGGGCCTGGTCGACTGACCCTTCCCCGGGTGAACGAGCCTCCGCCGGGGGTGACCCCTTCCCTTCGGGGGGAGGGGGTCGTTCAGGTGGGGCGGCGGGTTCTGCCCTCTGGGCGCGACAGGCGAAAACGGCTAGAAGGGGCAGGATGAACCACGCAGCCGATCCCCTTTCGGATGTCCCGGACGAGGCCCTTGTGGTGCTTTACGCCCGCGGCGACCGGCTGGCCGCGCGCACGCTGACCCTGCGCCTCATGCCACGCCTTTTGGGCTATGCGGGCCGCCTTCTGGGTGGTGATCGGGCCGAGGCCGAGGATGTGACCCAGGAGGCGATGATGCGGCTATGGCGCATGGCCCCCGATTGGCGGCAGGGCGAGGCCAGGGTCTCGACCTGGGCTTACCGGGTGGTGACGAACCTGTGCACCGACCGGATGCGGGCGCGCAGGCGCCGCGGCGGGGCAGAGACAATCGGCGACCATCCCGAACTGGCCTCGGCCACGCCGGGGGTGGAGGCACAGATGATTGCAGCCGACCGCATGGCCGCGCTGCAGGCCGCACTCGCGGCCCTGCCCGAACGGCAGCGCGAAGCGGTGGTCCTGCGCCATATCGAGGGTCTGGCCAACCCTGAGATTGCCCTTATCCTTGAGATCGGGGTCGAGGCGGTCGAAAGCCTGACCGCACGAGGAAAGCGGACCCTGACGGCGCTGCTCGCGGGGCAGCGCGCCGAACTGGTCGAGGGAGAGGGATGATGATGGGCAAGACAGAGCTGGATGATCTTCTGGCGGCAGCGGGGCAGGCGCAGATGGAGCCTTCCGAGGCGCTGATCGCCCGGGTGCTGGCCGATGCCGAGGCGATGCAACGGCCGCTGCCTGCGGCTTTGCGCGCGCGGGCACCGCAACCTCCGAAGGGTCTATGGCAGCGGCTGGCCGAAGCACTGGGCGGCGCGGGTGCCATGGCCGGGCTGGGCACAGCGGTCGTGGTCGGCCTCGCATTCGGCTTGCTGCAGCCCACATCCTTGTCGCTGGTCACGGGGGGGTACATGGCACTAGAGAACACGCAAACCGGCACAGATGCAGAGTTGTTTCCCGACATGACCCTGTTTCTGACGGAGGATCAGGGATGACCGAAGTTCCGCAACTCCAAGCAACCGCAGTGGGACCGCCGCAACGGTCGCGCTGGATGAAGCCGGTGCTGGTGGTGTCGCTCGCGCTCAACCTCGCGGTGGTCGGGCTGGTGGCCGGGGCGTTGATCCGGGGCGGGCCGATGATGCGGGCAGAGATGGGGCGCGACGGCGGCCGCGATCTGGGGCTCGGGCTCTTGGCCGAGGGTCTGTCCCGCGCTGACCGCTTGGCCCTGCGCCGGGCGATGGTGGCGTCAAACCCGGACATTGCCAACTGGCGCGAACGGGCGGGCAAGGAGTTTGCTGGCGTGCTCGCGGCGCTGCGGGCCGAGCCGTTCGATCCGGATGGGCTGCTTGTTGTGCTCGAGGCGCAGTCTGGACGGATGCAGGCGCGGCTGGACAACGGGCGGCGGATCCTCGTGGCGCGTATTGCCGATATGACGGCTGCCGAACGGGCGGAGTTCGCCTCCCGGCTGGAGGAGCGGGTGCAACGTCTGCCCGGCGGACGGCACCGCGAATGAACAGGCCCTGACCTGCTGATCCCCGGTGCGGCTGGATCTGGTCGAAGATGCGTCGTGCAGCAGGACTGCTGTTGTCGCATGGTTTTTTAAACCAGGGGCGGCACGGTGAATGACTCGGAAATACCTCATTCCATCAAATACCGCCGATAGCGTCTGCGGGACTCTGACGCCGCGCTCTTACCTAAAGCGCGTTGCGGCTTTTCCGATTCAGGATTTCCACGAGGCCGGATTTCTGATTCCCTGTCTGAAATATAGATATGGGGGTCAGCGATGGGCAAGCCACATCCTATGGCAGTTCGTATGCGCGCGGTCGGGTATGTGGAAAAAGGGCATTCGCATCGTACGGCTGCAGCCCGGTTCCGGGTTTCGGTCAAGGTCGTCTGCGACATGGTCATCGTGAAGCGCGAAACCGGCGGGCCTGAACCTCGGGCGCAGGGCAATGGTGGCGGTCGTGGCAAACTCGATG
>Ga0105047_10009389_pt1 | contig 16113 bp, 12 predicted proteins | sample MAT04_FD_78384 | JGI IMG/M metagenome (GOLD analysis project Ga0105047, IMG submission 78384) | Freshwater microbial communities from Lake Fryxell liftoff mats and glacier meltwater in Antarctica - MAT-04 (megahit assembly) | ecosystem: Environmental > Aquatic > Freshwater > Ice > Liftoff...
AGCCCCTCCACCCGCCGCACCTGCTCGAGCGTCAGTTCCTCGCACGTCGTCGCCGCATCCACCTTCGCTGTCGCGATCAGCTCGTCGTCACCAATCCGCTCATTGCAAATCGCCGTAAACCTGGCCACGAACTCCGCCACGTTCTCGCGCTTCAGTTTCACGCCCGCCGCCATCGCATGCCCGCCGAAGCTCACAAACAAGTCCTTGCACTCTTCCAGCGCGCTGTGCAGGTTGAAGCCCTCAATGCTCCGGCCCGACCCCGCGCACAGCCCCGCGTGCTCACCCTCGCGCTCCAGGCACAACAGCAGCGTCGGCCGGCAAAACTGCTCCACCAATCGTGAGCACACAATCCCCACCACGCCCTTCTGCCACGCCTGCTCTACCTCAATCTCGCAGTCACTCAGCACAATCCCCCGCCGATCCGCCAGGTGCATCCCCGCCGTCTGCACCATCGCCGCCGCCGTCGCCGCAATCCGTCGCTCCACCGTCTGCCGCTGCGCATTGTCGCGCGTCAGTTCTTCCGCCAGCAGCTTCGCCCGCAACGGGTCACTCGTCGTAAACAGCTCCACCGCCGCGCTCGCGTGATGCATCCGCCCGCACGCATTCAGCCGCGGCCCCAGCTTGAAGCCAATATCCATCGCCCCGATCTTTTCACCGCTCAGCCCCGATGCCTCCACCAGCGCCTTCATCCCCACAAACGGCGAAGCCCGAATCCGCTCCATGCCAAACCGGGTCAGCACCCGATTCTCACCCACCAGCGGCACCACATCCGCCACCGTCCCAAGCGCTGCAAATGCCAGCAGTTCAATCAGCAAACTCCGCACCGCCGGCGCCGCCCGATCACCGCCCGACGCCATCGTCGCCAGCCGCCACGCCAGCTTATACGCCACCCCCGCGCCCGACAGCTCACCAAACGGATATGTCGAGTCCGGCCGGCGCGGGTGCACCACCGCAAACGCATCGGGCAACCCCGCCACCGTCGCCGGCGGCGTGTGATGATCCGTAATCAAGAGATCAATCCCCACCTTTCGCGCCGTCTTCGCCGGCTCCACCGCCGTCACCCCGCAATCAACACTCACAATCACCTTCACACCCTGCCCCGCCAACTGCTCAATCGCCCCGCTGCTCAGCCCATACCCCTCATCACGATGCGGCACATACGTCACCACATCCGCGCCCGGCGCAACCGCCTTGATCACATGAAACAAGATCGCCGTCGCCGTAATCCCATCCACGTCATAGTCGCCATAAATCGCGATCTTCTCGCCGCCGCTCGCCGCCGCCAGCAGCCGCTTCGCCGCCTTATCCAAATCCGGAATCAGCGACGGGTCCGCCAGTTGTGTCAGCTTCGGGTCCAGAAACTCCCGCGCCTCGCTCAGCCCCCGCGCCGCCAGTACCCGCCCCGCCAGTGACGCATCGCCCCCGTTCGCCGCGCCGACCCCAGCCTCCGCTCCCGCCGCAGCCGCACCCGAACGCCACCGCCACCGCTTCGTCCACCCCCGCCCCGGCAGCATGCCCGCGCTTCCACTCCCGCCACCTCCCGCAGCCCCGTCGCCGTACGCTACTCGTCTTGATTCGCCCAATTCGCTCACGCGGCCTCCATGCCCAGTTCTTTCACGCCCGTCCGCCACGCCAATGTCCGCCACGCCAATCCCCGCCGCGCCAATGCCCGCCGCGCCAATGCCCGCCGCGATGATGCTCCGCATCAAACGCCCATCAAACTCGCCGCCGCCCTAGGCAGCTTCTCCCCAAGGATACGACCAGTGGTCAACCTTAACCGTATTTATACCAAGTCCGGCGATGCCGGCCAAACCGGCCTCGGCTCCGGCCTTCGCGTTTCCAAAGACAACCCCCGCGTCGAGGCCTACGGCGAGGTTGACGAAGCCAACGCCGCCATCGGCGTCGCCGCCGTCGCCGCCGCCGCTGCCCGCACCGGCACCGGCCAATCCGCCGACGTCACGGCCACCAAACTCCACGCTCTCCTCTGCACCATCATGAACGACATGTTCGATGTCGGCGCCGATCTCTGCTGCCCGCCCCCCGCGCCCGGCCAACCTCCAGAAGCCCCCGGCTCGCGCCTCCGCGTCACCGCCAAACAGGCCCACGCCCTCGAACTCGCCATCGACGATTTCAACGCCCGTCTCGCCCCCCTTACCTCCTTCGTCCTCCCCGGCGGCACCCCTCTCGCCGCCGCCCTCCATGTTGCCCGCACCGCCGTCCGCCGCGCCGAGCGCCGCACCGTCACCCTCGCCAAAACCTCCGGTGAAGTCGTCGCCGACGAGGTCATCATCTACCTCAACCGCCTCAGCGACCTCCTCTTCGTCCTTGCCCGCATCGCCAACGACGAAGGCAAAGAAGACGTCCTCTGGACGCCCGGCGGCAAGTAATCCCTGCCTTAACCCACGCGCACCAATCCAGGCCCGCATCCACTTCACGCCAAAACAAAAACCGGCACCCATCCACGGGTGCCGGTTGTGTTTTCACTCTTCAATCTTTAACCTCACGCCGGCAAAGCCCCCGGCGGAATCTCCGGCGTCTCATTGCCCGCCGGCATCGCCGCCGCCGCCGCCGCCGCCCGGTTCTTGCGGGCCTCGGCGCTCAGCAGCTCGCTCACCGTCGGCCGACCCAGCGTCTCGCCCCGCATCAGGCGATTCACCTCATCAGCGCTCAGCGTCTCGTGCCTCAAGAGCGCTTCGGCCACCGCCACAACCTTCTCCCAGTTGGCCTCAAGCATCGTCTCGGCATCGCGATACGCCTGCCTGACCATCGAACGAACCTCGTCGTCAATCGCCTGCGCCGTCGCGTCAGAGAAGTCCTTATCCGGCACATACATCTCGCGCGTGTCCGACCCGGCATACCGGACGAAGCCCAGCTTCTCGCTCATGCCCCACTGCTCGATCATGAGCCTCGCCAGGTTCGTCACCTGCGCAATGTCCATGCTCGCGCCGCTCGACATGTCGCCCATCGCCTTCATCTCGGCAATCCGGCCGCCGCACGTCGTCCGCATCGTCGAAAGCAGCCACTTGAGCCCATAGCCCATGCGGTCCTTCGCCGGCAGTGAAAACGTCGTGCCGCCCATCCCACCACGCGAGATGATCGTCACCTTGTGCAGCGGGTCGCCATCTTTCTGCAGCGCCTGCAGCACCGCGTGCCCGGCCTCGTGATACGCCACCAGCCGGTTATCCTCAGCCTCGCGCACCCGGCTCTTCTTGGCCCGGCCAAACTTCACCTTGTCACGCGCCTCTTCCAGGTCCTCGTGCTCAATCCAGTCCTTGTTCTGCATCGTCGCAGAAATCGCCGCTTCATTGATGATCGCCGCCAGATCCGCGCCGCTGAACATCGGCGTCGCTTTCGCGATCCGCTCAAGGTCCAGGTCCGGCCCCAGCTTCACCTTCTTGGAGTGCACCTTCAAGATATCCAGCCGACCCTTCACATCCGGCAGCGGCACCGTCACCTGCCGGTCAAAGCGACCCGGCCGAACCAGCGCAGGGTCAAGCACGTCGTTGCGGTTCGTCGCCGCCACCACAATCACGCCGTCGCTCGGGTTGAATCCGTCCATCTCCACCAGAATCGCATTGAGCGTCTGCTCGCGCTCGTCGTGCCCGCCGGTGGTGAACCCACCGCCGCGCCGCCGACCCACCGCGTCAATCTCATCCAGGAAAATAATGCACGGGGCCGACTCTTTCGCCTGCTTGAACAAGTCACGCACCCGGCTCGCGCCCACACCCACAAACATCTCCACAAAGTCCGATCCGCTGATCGAGAAAAACGGCACGTCCGCTTCACCCGCGATCGCCTTCGCCAGCAGCGTCTTGCCGCATCCCGGCTCGCCCACCAGCAGCACGCCACGCGGAATCCGCCCGCCCAGACGCATGAACTTCTTCGGGTGCTTCAGGAACTCGATGATCTCGCCAACCTCGTCCTTGGCCTCATCAATGCCCGCCACGTCGTCAAACGTGATGCCCGTCTTCTCCTTCATCATCATCTTGTGCCGGCTCTTGCCAAAGTTGCCCAGCACGCCCCCCGGCCCGCCCGCAGCGCTCCGCAGCCCGCGGAAGAAGAAGAACATGAGCAACATGAGCACAAGCAGAAACGGCAGCGTGACCACCAGCATCTGCGTCCAAATGCTCGTCGGTGTCTCGCGAAAATCTCCATTCGTCAGCGTCTTCAGGTCATTGCGCGACGTCTCACGCGTCGACGGGCTGATCCTGATGAACACCGACTGCTCGCCACCTTTCACCTTGTCGGCCTTCTGCTTGGCGCGAATCGCCGTGTCCTCGATCGTGATCGAGTCCTTCATGATCTGCTGCGTCGTGTACAAATCCTTGAACTCGCGCCACGTGATCGACCGCCCCTGATCACCCACATTGGTGAACAGCATCAGTGCAATCAATCCCACCGTGAGCACGGCCAAAAATCCAAACAAACCCCGCGGAGCCCGGCTTTTGCCCGGCTCACCTTTGCCCGCCGGTTTGCGCGCTGGTTCCTCGCTCCCACCTTCATTCTCAGGAGTACTCGGCGTCTTTCGCTTGCGATCTGATTCTGCCATGGAGGTCCTTGTCCTATCCCTTACCGCACCAACCCGCCCGCAGCCGTCCACAAGCCTGCTCGCACACCGCCGGCACATGCCGACACTGCCGCGCAAGCTCCTGAACAAGCATCGGGCCATACAACACTATGCGTGACGAACGGGCACCCGGTTTTCGAGCTCGCAATCGCCTCGGCACCCCCCCGAAACGCGCGTCCCTGCCAATAGCAAGGCTTCGCGGACCTTCATACGTCACGCCGAAGGGTTCTGTTCGCCCGGGCGACTTTCACCCGCCCCGGCAGCCCCCACACCCGCTCCGGCACCGGCCCCCACCCCCGCTGGCTTGCCCAGCGGCCGCGCCCCAATCTTCAGGTTCAGCATCTCCACCCCCAGCGAGAACGCCATCGCAAAGTACACATACCCCTTCGGAATATGGTGCCCCATCCCGTCCGCCACCAGCATCACGCCGATCAGAATCAAAAACGACAGCGCCAGCATCTTCAGCGTCGGGTGCCGTTCGATGATCCCGCTGATCTTCCCCGCAAACACCACCATGATCGCCAGCGCAATCAGCACCGCCGCGATCATCACCTCAATCCGCTGCGCCATGCCCACCGCCGTGATCACCGAATCGAGCGAGAAAATAATGTCAATCAGCAAAATCTGCCCCACCACCGCCCCAAAGCTCACCGCTTTCCCCGCCCCACCTCCCAACTTCGCCGCCCCCTCCGACGCATGCTCAACCTTGGCATGAATCTCGTGCACCGCCTTCCAGATCAAAAACAGCCCACCCGCCAGCAGTACGCAGTCCTTCACCGTGAACGTGTGCTCCCACCCCGTTTTTTCAAACAACGTAAACCCGATGTTGTCCAGCTTCGCCACCCAGAACACGCTCAGCAGCAGCAGCACCCGCGTAATCGCCGCCAGCGCCAGCCCCAAATTCCTCGCCTTCACCTGCTGATCCCGCGGCAGCTTGCCCGCCACCAGCGCGATAAACACCACATTGTCAACACCCAGAATGATCTCCAGCAGCGTCAGCGTCACAAGCGCCATCGCGCTCGCCGCCGTCCACAGCCCCGCCTGCTCCTTGATCACATCCGCCACCGCCGCCGCACCATCCGCCATCGTCAAGAGCATCATCATGGCCAGAAGATAGCAGGTTCACTCCTCCCCATCACCTCACACCTCATGCCGTCGTCGCCGCCATCTCCGCGGCAATCACCTTCGCCAGCTCTCCCGCCGCCGCATGATCCACCGCCGCCGACGGCCAAGTCGAACTAAACCCCGCCCCCCGCTCATACTTGGGTATCACGTGAAAGTGAACGTGCCCCACCGCCTGCCCCGCCATCACTCCGTTGTTCTGTAGCACGTTGTACGCCCCGCACCCCGTCGCCTTCTGCACCGCCCGGCAAATCCGCGGCATCACCCGCCCCACCGCCGCCGCCGCCTCGTCGCTCAACTCCCCTAGCGTCACCGCCGGCTCCTTCGGCACCACCAACGTGTGCCCCCGCGCTACCGGATTGATATCCAAAAACGCATACACATGCGAATCCTCATACACCTTGTGCGAAGGAATCTCACCCTTGATGATCCGCGTGAAAATCGTCATCCCCGAGCTTAGCCCGCCCTCAGCCCGGCCCCCCTGTACGACGGCCAATCACCTCACTTCACCATCTCCTCGCCAAGCCGCTGGCTTCCACCACTGCCCACCCGCCGCCACCTCGCGCACGGCCCGCAAAACCGTCGCCATATCAGCGCCCTTTGAAACCCAGCCCACCGCGCCCGCCTCCTGCGCTCGCTGCTTCCACCCCGCATCATCAAGCCCGCTGAACATTAGCGTCTTCGCCTCCGGATACGACGCCGACAGATCCCGCAGAGCCTCCAGCGGCCGCTTCCCAGGCATCGTCGCGTCCAGCAGAATCACATGCGCCTCCAGCGCCTTCGCCCGTTCCGCAAGCCCGTCTGCCGTGTCGATGCATCCCACGCACACCATCCCCGCCTCGGCTTTAATCACCTTCTCCACCAAGTAAATGACATCGGGAACATCATCCACACACAGCACCCGAATGGGCTTTGACTCACCACCGGCATCAGGAGCGGTCTTGTTCTGAGTTTCAAGCATCGTCATAAGCAGTTCCTTCGCCTTCCATGCCCCGAAACCCTTTACGACCCATGTTGGCACGTCTCTTCAGTATTGCCCACACCCGACTTTCAAACCACCCCCCGCCGTTATTCCCACGCTTCTCGGCACATTTCCCCCAATTTGAGTGCCACCCGCCGTCCCGCCGTTCCCCGCGCCTCGCCCAACACCCTTTCCCGGCCCGTCCGCCGGCTTCTGCCAATCTACCTCCGTCTATACTTTCGTCCTTTACATGAACAAAAACCAATCCAAAATCAACCAGCAAGCCGCCGCGGCAGGATTGGTCTCCGTTGGCATCCTCGGCGGCCTCTTCGGCGCCTTTGGCGGTGCCGTCGGCTACACCGCACATTACGCTAGCGCCACGTCCTATCTCTCCAATGACCCCAAGACCTGCACCAACTGCCACATCATGAACGAGCAGTTCAACAGTTGGTCCAGCTCTTCCCACCACGCCCGCGCCACCTGCAACGACTGCCACGTTCCCAACGACTCCATCATCGCCAAGTACTACGTCAAGGCCGAGCACGGCTACCGCCACTCCAAAGGCTTCACCTTCAACGACTTTCACGAGCCCATCCAAATCACCAAGGGCAGCCGCGACGTCGTGATCGAAAACTGCATCCGCTGCCACGAAGCCTTCACCCACGAAATCCGCGCCGCCGGCCGCGGCTACACCCCCGATGCCGACGGCATCACCGGCGGCAGCGACTGCATCCACTGTCACTCCAGCATCGCGCACGGTCCCACCCGCTGAAGCTCTCCCCATGCTCAAACATTCCACAACCACCGCCCTCCCTCGCGCCCCCGTCTCCCGCCGCGGCGCCATCTCGCGCTCCGCCATCTTCTGGGTCGCCGCCATCTCCTTCGGCGCCGGCACCGTCCTCGCCATGATGCTCTTCGCCAACATCACTACCCGCAAGTGGGAAGCCCAAAGCACCGTCCTCCGCATCGCCGACATCACCGAAACCACCATCGACCCCGCCGAGTGGGGCAAAAACTTCCCCCGCCAATACGACGGCTACATCCGCACCACTGACAACGCCAAAGCCCGCTTCAAGTGGAGCGAAGGCCGCCCGCCCGACGCCGCCCTCGCCGCAGCGCCCGCCCCCGCCCCATCCCCTGGCGACCCTCACGCCGCGAAAGCCGACTCTAAACTCGAGTCCGATCCTCGCCTCAAGACCATCTTCAACGGCTACGCCTTCTCCATCGATTACCGCGAGCGCCGTGGCCACGCCTTCATGCTCGACGATCAGCGCGACACCGAGCGCGTCAAGCAGCGCCCCCAACCCGGCGCATGCCTCAACTGCCACGCCTCCAACGTCGTCGCCTATCGCGAAGAAGGCCTCAAGCAAGGCGCGCCCGGCTCGCTCGCCGATGCCCTCACCTCCGAATCCGGCCAAAAGCAACTCTTCGCCGGCTGGGAGCACATCAACCATCAGACCTACGCCGACGCCACCTCGCTCGTGAAGCACCCCGTCACCTGCCTTGATTGCCACGACCCCAAAACCATGGTCCTCCGCATCACCCGCCCCGCCTTCATGGAGGGCATCGCCAACCTCGCCAAGTCCGACGACCCCGTCCCCCACTTCCCCAGCATCGAGCAGTGGCGCAAGTCCGGCCGCGCCGTCGAGTACAACCCCAACGCCCTCGCCAGCCGCCAGGAAATGCGCTCCATGTCCTGCGGCCAGTGCCACGTCGAATACTACTTCAAAGGCGACCAGAAGCGCCTCACCTTCCCCTGGCACAACGGCCTCAAGATGGACCAGATGGAAACCTATTACAACGCCGTCGGCTGGGACGACTTCATCCACAAAGACTCCGGCGCCAAAGTCCTCAAAGCCCAGCACCCCGAGTTTGAACTCTGGAGCCAGGGCATCCACGCCCGCAGCGGCGTGTCCTGTGCCGATTGCCATATGCCCTACAAGCGCGAAGGCGCCATGAAGTTCTCCGACCACCAGGTCCAGACCCCCTTGGCCCACGTCAACCAATCCTGCCAAACCTGCCACAACTACACCGAGACCGAAATCCTGTCCCGCGTCGATCAAATCCAAAAGCGCACCAAGTCCATGCTCGACCGCTCCGAAATCGCCGTTGTCGAACTCATCAACGACATCAAAGCCGCCAAAACCGCCGGCGCCACCGACGATCAACTCGCCCCCGCCCGCGCCTTCCAGCGCAAAGCCCAGTGGCGCGCCGACTTCATCAACGCCGAAAACTCCATGGGCTTCCACGCCCCCGCTGAAACCCTCCGCATCCTCGGCGAAGCCGTCGACTACGCCCGCCAAGGCACCACCGAAGTCGCCAAACTCCGCCCCGCAGGTGCAGTCGCCGCCACACCCTCGACTCCTCCTCCTCCCGCCCCCGCCCCCAAATAAGCCCCCGCCCCAACGTGCAATCCGCCTCCGTCGCCTCCGGCCCCTCCGACCGATTGAGTCTCTCCGCGCGCCGCGATCTCTCACCAAGACCGCTCCACCCCTCCACCACCCGTCCGTGGCCTTGCGCAGGCAGCCACGGGCCACTCCCCACCATTGAACTTTCAACCCCACCAACCTCCTCCACCTCCATGCACCCCCGCCACTACACCGCCCTCCTCCTGGTCCTCCTCTCCCTCACCGCCTGCAACGCCCCCCTCCTCACCTCCACGCCCTCCGAGCGACCACACTTCGACGAGCCCGCCGCCCAAGCGGTACTCGATCCACTCCTTGCCGAACTCGCCCGCCAACACCGCATCACCGACGTCGCCCGCATCATCTTTTTCGTCGAGCCCGCCAACGCCCTCGCCCCCTCAATCACCCGCGCCACACTCAATCCCCCCGGCCCACCGACCGAGATCATCTGCCTCAGCAGCTCATCCGATTTCCCAAACGCCAAACTCGGCCGCGCCATCGTCGAGCTCCGCAGTACCTCGACCTGCCACATCTTCCTGCTCGCCCTCACCGAGAACCAATGGGTCGCTCTTGAGATGCAAGTCAACCAGCCCAACCCAGTCCTCCGCCTCGCCGCGCCTCCGCCCGCGCGATAAGCGCCGCCCACTTCCTCCCCACTACCATCCCCCTCACCCCTCCGCCGCCCTTCCCCCCACCCTCCCGCGGCTTCCCCTTGCCAAACCCCTTCCCACCACCCACCTCTCCCCGCGACCGAACCCTCAAGAATCGCCTCGGCGTCCTCTTCATCGCCCTCATCGCCATCGGCTTCTCCGTCCTCCCCGTTCTGCACGCCTTCACCAAGCCCGATTCCAACAAAGACTACAGCCGCTGGTGGCGCGTCGCCATGGATGTCCGCTCCGGCGCATCCCTCGTCCGCCCCCTCGGCGAGCAGTCGTTCATCTATCCACCCGCCAGCGCCGTCATCTTCTTCGCGCCGCTCAGCTATCTCGGCCCCCAGGGCATGGTGATTGCCCTATGCCTCCTCAACTTCGCCGCCCATCTCTGCGTCATCCTCATCAGCGTGCGCTACGCCACCGGCTCCCGCTCCCTCAACCAGCACCCGCTGCTCTACATCATCCCCGTCGCCGTCACGCTCCCCTTCGTCTGGGATACTTACTACCTCGGCCAACCCAACCTCATCCTCCTCGCCGCCATCCTCGTCGCCTTCCGCCTCCTTGATCGCCACCGCACCCGCGCCGCCGCCCTCGCCGGCACCCTCTTCGCCGCCGTCACCGTCGCCAAGGCCTTCCCCGCCACGCTCATCGGCTTCCTCATCTGGCGCCGCTATTGGCTCGCCGCTGCCTCGATGATCGCCTCCACACTCGCGCTCCTCCTCCTCGTCCCCGCCCCTATCCGTGGCCTCTCCGCCAACGCCGCCGAAACCTGGACCTGGGTTGACCGCATGCTCCTCTCCACCTCGGGCGACTCGCTCGCCAGCCAGCCCGGCCGCGCCTTCCGCTCCGGCAATCAGTCCATGGTCTCCGTCATCCACCGCCTCACCCGCGATGTCGAAGCCGCGCCCCTCGGCGAAACCAGCCTCCACGTCAACCTCCTCACGCTCACCCCCCGCGCCGCCTTCATCATCTTCATCATCCTCTTCGCCGCCCTCGGCCTCGCCTTCATCACCGCCATGCCCCGCCGCCATCTCGCCTCACTCCGCTCCCGCGCCCTCGAATACTCAATCCTCCTCATCCTCGTCACCATCGTCTCCCCCAAGGCCGGCACCTATTACTTCTGCTGGACGCTCCCCGCCCTCACCGTCCTCACCGCCGAAGTCCTCCGCGCCCCCCACCGCTCCCTCCGCCGCCGCGCCCTCGCCTCCGGCCTCCTCCTCGCCATCCTCGTCATGGCCACCGCCCTCACCCAGCCCTTTGACATCTACCTCCCCCAAGCCCTCGGCGCCACCTTCTGGGGTTCTTTCATTCTCCTACTATCCCTCTTGGCGGCACTGCACATGCTCAAGCATCGCCCTGCCACCACCCCGCACGTCGCCACCCCACAGGTCGCCTCCTCTCCCGTCGAAGCCCCCGACGCCGAGCTCGGCGACCTCGCCCCATTCCTCATGTCTCCCGTTCCCGCTGCTCCGCCACACACCACCCCCACCCCCGTTCATACCTCCCCCGCCTCGTGATCAAATCCCTCCTCCCCGCTCTTCCCCCATTCGCACCCGTGCGAATCGATATCCCCGCGCCCACGCCTCCTGCCACGCCCGCACCCGCCCGCCTCGACGTCTCCATCATCGTCCCCACCTTCCGCGAAGCCCTCAACCTCCCCGCCCTCACCGCCGCCATCATCGACATGCGCGACCACAGCGCCCTCACCCTTGACCTCTGGCTCATGGACGATCAATCCCGCGACGGCTCCCGCGAGGTCGTCCAAACACTCAACCTCCCCTGGGTCCATCTCATCGAACGCACCGGCCCCCGTGGCCTCGGCCGCGCCGTCCTCGAAGGCCTCCGCACCGCCCAAGGCCAGCGCCTGGTCGTGATGGATGCCGACCTCTCTCACCCCGCCTCCGCCATCCCCGCCATGATCGACCGCCTCGACCACGGCGCCGACTTCGTCTTCGGTTCCCGCTACATCGCCGGCGGCAACACCGCCAAAGGCTGGGGCCTCCTCCGCGCCATCAACTCCCTCGGCGCCACGCTCCTCGCTCGTCCCCTCACCCGCCTGCGCGACCCCATGTCCGGCTTTTTCGCCTTCGATCGCGCCCGCCTCGACGATGCCCACACCCTCGACCCCGTCGGCTACAAAATCGGCCTCGAGCTCGTCGTCAAATCCCGCGCCAAATCCGTCGTCGAAGTCCCCATCCTCTTCGCCAACCGCGTCGCCGGCACCAGCAAACTCACCCTCCGCCAGCAACTCCTCTACCTCGAACACCTCCGCCGCCTCTACTCCTTCAAATTCCTCGGCCCCGCCACCTGAATCGCTTCGCACCTCCCCGCGCCAATCCAAACCCGCGCGCCCACTACCGCGACATTCCTCCCACAGGCACCGCAAACCGCGCCCACACCGGTCGATGATCCGACCCATTATCCTGCCCCGTCCCCGCGCTCACAGAGCGCAGTTGATCGTTCGCCAGCACATGATCCAGCCGTATCCCCGGCAGATACTTCAGCCACGACGTCCGCGGCCATGTTGTCACCCACCCTTCCCCCGCCGCTTCAACCGCATCGCGCATCCCCGCCGCATGCATCGCCCCCAGATGCGCCGTGTTCGCCGTCGCATTGAAGTCTCCCACAAAGAGCACTCTCGGTGCGCCTGCACCCCCAATCTCCTCCCTCGCAATCTCCGCAAGCGCCAGCACCTGGCTCCGCTGCGTCTCAATATACATCAGCCCCACCGGCGGCAGCACATGCACGTTATAAATCACCACCGGCACCACCGTGCCAGTCCCATCCCCCGCATCCACCACCACTCGAATCTGCGGCTCAGTCCACCCAAACCCGCCCTCCTTCTTCATCGCCCCAGACCAATCTCCTGACCCGCCACTCCCTCTCCCCCCCGGAACCTGCCGCCCCGGAAACTGCCGCACCGGCTCTACAAATGCCCGCCGCGAAAACACCGCCTGCCCAAACGCATCCTCGCGCGTCACACTCACATTATGCGGATACGTTACCTTCAGCGCCGCCGCCAGCCCCTCCTCCGCCTTGGGCGTCCACTCCTGAAACACCACCACATCCGCATCCACCCGCGCAATCTCACTCAGCGTCTTCTGCACATCCGTCGCCCCATACATCAAGTTCACACTCATCACCGTCAGCCCCACCTCACCCACCTCCAGCCGTGCTGCGAGTGCCCCCGGCAAAAACCGCCGCGCCTCCCATGCCGCCGGTGCCAGCATCATCCCCGCAAACACCCCCGCCACCACCATCAACCACCGCGCCCGCGCCACCATCGCAAACCCCGCCGCCACGGCAAACGCAATCCCCAGGTGAAACCAAAACACCCGCGTCATAAACACCGCGTGCGACCCCATCACAAACCACTCCCCCCCACCACTCGCCTTCACGCTCAAATCATCCCGCCACACCACCGCCAAACCCACCAGCGCCCCTCCCAGCACACACCCCACCCACGCAAACCCCCGCAAGAGCGGCCACCGCGCCCCCACCACCCGCCGCCCGTTCTTTTTCTTCTCCTCGCGCCCACCCCCGCCCTTCACTCCACCGCCCTCCACACCCGCCGCCGCCACATCCTGCCCCGCTTGCTGCTTCATGCTCATCCCCCATTGTTCCCCGCCACCGCCCCCTTCGCGTCCCCTCCCCCGCCACGCTCGCCGTCCATCTCCCCGTCACGGACCCTCGATTTTGCTCTCGACAGAATTCTCCGCTTCATCTGCCCATTGGAGAATCTGCTTGGCGTACGTGCCTGCCGGGTTCCATCGCAAGGACTCGGCCGCAAGCGACCTCACGCGTTCGAGGTCGCCTCGCTTGGCGGCGGCATCCGCATCAAAATCGAAACTCGACGCGATGAAGGGGGCGAGCTCGTCGCGCGCCGATGGTTCAAACGCGATGACCTGCTCGAAGAGTTGCAGCGCCTCTGCTTTCCTGTTGAGATGCACATACGCGATGCCGAGGTTCGTCAAAATGGCGACATCCGTCGGGCGTTCCTTGGCCGCGTCCTCAAGAAGCCGCGCAGCATCCTCGTAGCGTCCCTCCTGACCGGCAAGCCAACCCTTGTAGCCGTTGTCGCGGAACTGGGGAGAAAAGTTGATCGTCGGGCGCGCGACAGTCGCCCCGACACCGACCAGCGCGATCATCGTCACGAGTACGGCGATCCACGATGCGCGCCGTTCAGCAACGAGGCACTTGCCCAGAATCCAGCCGACTAGGGCGCCGGCCCCGTGGGCAATATTCGCCACCGGCATGAAGCCGGTGATGGTGAACACGATGCAGACGATGAACCAGACGCCAAAGAACTGCAGCGTCCGCTTCGTAATCGTACCGGCAAGCGCGGGGACTTTGGCTTGCGCAACCCAAATGAGCGTGCACAGGCCGTACACGACGCCCGAGAGCCCAACACCGCCTTGCAGGAACGCGAACTCCGCGGCCGAACTGAACACGGCGAGGAGAACGAAAATCACACCCGCCTTCCACCCGCCCCAGGCGCGTTCAACGCGGGCCCCGAGTGACCACCACCAAACGAGGTTGAAGGCAAGGTGGACGGCGCTGACGTGTGGCAGCGTGGAGGTAACCAGCGTCCAAGGCTTGGACTCGATGGGCTGCTCGATGAAGAGTGGGTCAGCCCAGTGGCCTTGGGCCCACCAGTTCACGGACACGATAATCGCGCCGAGGGCAATCACGCAAGTAAACGGGTATCGCACGACATCGCGAATCGGCGGGTCGATGGGCATGGTGGTCAGGATAGGAGTAGGCCGGTGTTCTTCTGCCTGCCGCTCCGAATGCCAGCCCCGCCCGCGCAAACGACCAGACGCAACACCACCCCATCGCTCGCTCCCCCGCTCCTCAGCCCGCTTCACCGGACTTGCCCGCTCGTAGGCCACCACTTTACCTCCGCCCCTCCTGAGGCCCGGCGGGCCGCCATTACTTTGCCGGGGGTGCAAGGTCGCCCAAGGCGGGCGACCGAAACCCCCGCCAGCCCGCCCTCATCCCCAGAACCCTGAAAAGGTGACACTCATCCTTCGATCCCTCAGCTCGTCCCCTTCTTTGCCCCCAAACGGGGGCGCACGAAGGTTGCCGGGGGTGGCTCCGCACCCCCGGATCGCCCCACCAACATCTTCTTCTTTTCTTCCTTCTCCCCCGGTTTACCCGCCGCGGCGGGCCGCGCCTCCAACCCGCGCACCGACCAACTCCCGCCGCGAACCCCCGCCGCTCCCCCGCTCCCCAGGCCGCTTCAGCGGCCTTGCCCGCTCGTAGGCCACCGCTTCAGCGGTGGTACAGCGCCGACCCACCCCCATCCACTCCGTTCCTCAATCCCCAGCCCGTTTCAACGGGGCTTCTATCCCCGCGCCTTCAGGCGCTCAATCACTCCGCGCACCAACCCGCGGTCCAACCCCTCCCCCCCGCGGCCCGCCCCTCAACCTCCGCGCTCTCCCTTCCGCATACGAGCCCGCTCGCGCAAGCGACGGGTAGCGACTCCCGTCAACAAACGCACCCCACCACCACCCACGATTCCCGCAACCACTCCCCGCCCCCCTCTTCATCCCGAAGGGATCGACAGTCAATAGCCGGGGCGTGAAGGCGGCTCTGCGACTGCCTGCCCGCCGCGGCGGGCCACCCCCGGAACGAAATGCCCCCACACATCTCTCTCCCCTTCCTTCTGACTCTCTCGCCGCGCTATACACCCCCGCGCATCACCCACTCCCCTCGCGGCCCGCGTTCAATCCCCCTCGCACATTTTCGCCCCAGTCGAAGATCCGCCGTGTCGTAGACTCGCCGTGGCGTGGCGAGGCGGACCGCAAATTCGCCGTGGCGAACGGGGCGACCCCTCACGACTCGCTCTTGCGGCCGCTGAACATAAAATGCAGTACGAGCAAGTCGTGTTAGTTCAAGTGCGCGGGGGACGCCGTGGCCCAGCCGGTCTGGGCGGTGGTGACGGGCGTCATGTCAGCGGCGACCAGGCCGAGCGCCGCGAGGTTCGCGTTGGCGCCCAGCGAAGCGTCCGCTTTGGGAGGCGCAGCGTGACAAGCAAGTCAACGAAGTTGGATAACCACAGCCCGAGTCCGCGAGGGCGTCGCCTGAAACGACGCATCGGGACCGGGAATGTAATCAGCCATCTTTATAGACTCGCTTTCATGGATTCGGCGGCTCGCACAGGGAAAAGTCCAACCGCTACCCGAGCCGTCAATCTGCGCGCGGCGGACACTCTCGGTTCTTTCGGCAAGGGAATGGTGCGACTTTACGAGCCCCCGGATTTTTCAGCAGAGCTCCACCGAATGCACCGAGCCGGAACAGACATATATAAGGATGACGCACCCTCTTCGCCCCAGCGGGGCGCAGGGCTGTAGCCACGGGTGAAGCAAAGCGCAACCCGTGGAGAGCGGGAATCAGCTCGAC
>Ga0105047_10009390_pt1 | contig 16113 bp, 13 predicted proteins | sample MAT04_FD_78384 | JGI IMG/M metagenome (GOLD analysis project Ga0105047, IMG submission 78384) | Freshwater microbial communities from Lake Fryxell liftoff mats and glacier meltwater in Antarctica - MAT-04 (megahit assembly) | ecosystem: Environmental > Aquatic > Freshwater > Ice > Liftoff...
CCAGATCCTTGATCTTCACGCCGCTCCCCCGTGCGAAATCGAATCGGGCTATTGTGCGGAGGAAAGCAGATTGCGGCCAGGCGCGTCCACTCCTTGGAACGAGCGGAAGAGACGGAAACAGAATGAGATGGCGATTCCCGCGAGTGACTTGGGCTTAATAATGCGCGGGCAGTTTCGCACTGCGTGCCCAGGCGGCCGTCCAGATGTCCATCGTGAATTGCGCACCGGAGCGGCAGCGGTCGATCATGAAGGCGCGGCTTTCTTCGGTTGGGTTCTCGAACGCACCGGCGGCATCGAGTTCGTAACAGCGGTCGATGTGCGTGTACGATTGCGCAAGGAATTTCTTCGTGTACTCCCACACATCATCGACCGGTTTCGCCTGCAATCCGCGACTAATTTCCACGGGGTCGAACTTGTTCTTCTCCGGGAAGGCGTCGATCTTCGCGTGAATCCCCTTCTGCTTCTTCTCTGCGCCCGACTTCACGCGGCCATCGAAATGGATCGTCGTGTGCAGCGGCATCGAAGCATCCGTCGTGTAGTGTGCGAGGTTCCCGGCATAAACGAGGCACTTCATCCGGATCGACTCGTTCTCTGGCTCCTTGCGGTGATCGGCGAATGCGCACGCCAGTCGTTCGTAGCCTTCGACGATCGCATACGGCAACATCCCCACGCGTACCGGATCCTTCTTCAAGCTCCGCATCAGGTCCATGCCTTTGAAGCGACTTTCGGGTGGGAGCGGCTTGCCGTCGAGGTCTTCGAGGTCGAGGTAATGGTCGGCTTCCACGCTCGCCCGCAGCACTTTGCACTCGCGGTTCTTCCAGCGGTCGGGGTCGCCGGCGAAGTGCGCGAGGTGCTTGCCACCGGCACGAAAGAACGCGGGGACATCGTCGGGCAGTTTGCTTGCGGCCGCCTCGGTAATGCTTTCGTGCCCCTTCACCCACCAACCCTGCGCGAAGCCGACGCACACGCACGTAATCGCGATAGCCACAAGCAACGGAACGGTGAACCGACGCATATCTCACCTCAGCGGAAAAATGAACATCCACACGCAGCTTAGCGGGGTTTCGCGGAAACTACCAGAAATGCGCGGGAAATTGGGCCGAATCGCCGAGTTGGTACAATAAGCTTCATGATGACTTCACACGATACGATAACCGCTCCGATGAAACCCGAACTCCTGTCGCCGGCGGGCGATTGGGAAGCGTTGCGGGCGGCGACGGCGAACGGGGCCGATGCGGTCTATTTCGGCCTGTCGAACTTCAACGCGCGTGCTCGCGCTACGAACTTCACGCTCGAAGAACTCCCCTTGATTATGGCGTACCTACACGCGCGAAACGTGCGTGGATTCGTCGCGTTCAACACGCTGATCTTCAGCGACGAACTGCCCGAAGCGGTCGCGTTCATCAAGGCGATTGCCGACGCGGGCGTCGATGCCGTGATCGTGCAAGATCTCGGGTTGGTGACACTCATCCGTCAGTTGGCCCCGACGCTTTCGATTCACGCCTCGACGCAGATGACGCTTACCGAGTCGCGCGGGATCGAGTTCGTGCGCCGCATCGGCGTCGAGCGCGTCGTGCTGGCGCGGGAATTGTCGCTCGACGACATTCACAAAGTGACGGCGCTCACCGATATGCCGGTCGAGGTGTTCATCCACGGTGCGCTCTGCGTGGCGTATAGCGGCCAGTGTCTGACGAGCGAAGCGCTCGGCGGGCGGAGCGCGAACCGCGGGCAGTGTGCGCAGGCTTGCCGCTTGCCGTACGAATTGATCGTCGATGGCGAGAAGCGCGACCTCGGCGATAAGGCGTATTTGCTCAGCCCACAAGACTTATCCGCACACGCCTGGATCGCGCCGCTCGTCAAAGCCGGTGTCATTTCGTTCAAAATCGAAGGCCGCCTGAAAGCCGGGCCGTACGTCGCCGCGACGACGCAAACCTACCGCAAAGCGATCGACGCCGCGATCGAAGACGTCGCATTTGCGTTGCCGCGAAACGAGGAACTCGACCTCGCACAGACGTTCAGCCGGGGCCTCACGTCGGGCTTTCTGAACGGCAACAACCACCAAACACTCGTTCGGGGCCGGTTCCCGAAGAGCCGCGGCACGAAGCTCGGGAGCGTGGTCGGCTTCACGAAATTCGGCGTGCGAATTCAACTCGCGGACAAGCTGCCGGTGGAAGAACGCATTCGCACCGGCGACGGTGTGCTATTCGACCTCGGCAAGCCCGCCGAGAACGAGCCGGGTGGCCGCGTCTGGAAAGTGCAACCGATCCGCGGCGCGAGCGAACCGGCGATGGTCGAGCTTTCGTTCGAACCCGATTCGATCGATCTGGGCAAGGTGCCGCTCGGCTGCGAAGTCTGGAAAACCGACGATCCGCAGTTGCGCAAACGATTGATGGCCAGCTATTCGCAAGACGACCGCCTCGCCAAGCGCATACCAATTACGGCTACATTGAGCGGCGAGATCGGCGGCCCTCTGACGCTCACGATGAACGTCGGTGACACCGCAGGGTCAGCGACGTGGCCCGGCCCGTTGCAAGTGGCAACGAAACGCGCAACGACGGATGAGGAAATCCGCGACCAACTCGCACGCCTCGGCGACACGCCATTCGAGCTGGCAAAAGTCTCGCTCGAATTGCCGGGTTCGTTGATGATCCCCAAGAGCGTGTTGAACGACCTGCGGCGACGCGCGGGGGCCGACCTCACGGAGCAGCACGGCCACGGCAAACAGCACGCGATTGTGCTGCCGGATGCACTCGAGCGAATGCGCGCCGCGAAGCCGAAACCGGCTGACATCGCACCGTCACTGACAGTCCTCTGTCGCAATCTCGATCAACTTGTGGCGGCGCTCGCATTCCGCCCGGCCGTCGTGTATTGCGACTTCGAAGATTTACGGCGATATAAGGACGCGGTGCCACTCGCCCGCGCCGCCGGCATCCCCATCGGCTTGGCCACGCACCGCATCTGGAAGCCGGGCGAAGAAGGCTTCCAGACGATGGTCTCCCGCGTCGAGCCGGACATCGTCCTCGTGCGAAACTTGGCCTCGGTCGAGTTCTTCCGCGACACGTTGCCGAACGCGACGCTCATCGGCGACTTCAGCTTAAACGTGGCAAACGACCTCACCGCAAACTTGCTTCTCGGCGAAGGCTTGCAACGGCTCGTACCGAGTTTCGATCTGAATTGGCAGCAGTTTCAAACACTCGTGGAGCACTCCGACCCATCGCGATACGAAGCGGTCATCCACCAACACATGCCAATGTTCCACATGGAGCATTGTGTGTTCGCCGCGTTCCTCTCGAAAGGTAAGGATCACACGGATTGTGGGCGTCCCTGCGAACGTCACACGATCGAATTGCGCGACCGCGTCGGGTCGAATTTTCCTGTGTTGGTCGACACTGGCTGTCGGAACACTGTCTTTAACAGTGTGGCACAAAGTGCAGCGGAATACGTTGGCCGCATGAAAGGCTTAGGTGTCCGCTGGTTCCGCATCGACCTGCTTCGCGAAACGCCGGAAGAGGCAACGAAGTTGATGGAACAATATTACCGCGTCATCGATGGTACCGATGACGGCAAGCAAACGTGGAAGCAACTGAAAGTCTTGAACCAACTCGGCGTCACCCGAGGCACCCTGAACTTGCTGTGATGCGACAGGTACAAATGGGGGATGATAGTACCGTGTCGACAGAATCAACCGTATAGGTAAAGTGCGAACCACTTTTTGAAACCGAGCACCGGGCCGCCCGCATAGCGAATTCCTCGACTCTCGGAGGATTGAACCGGGGGAAGACGGTTCGCGTGTCAGCACAGCTTCTGAAACACCGGCTGCGGGCCAGTTTGTCGCCTGTGCCCGAGAATGACCGGAACGACAGAAGATCAACATTCTTCCCCTACGACAGGGCCCTCGCCGCCGATGGCCGTGTTGTTGTCGGTTCCAACGGCTTCTCGGCCAGGCGTGACGACCATTTCGACCAGCCGAGACATGGCCCAGTTTTCACCGAGCAGGCAACCCAAGATGGCCTGAAAATCCGTCTCGTGTCTCCAGACCGCTGATACTCGTCATTCAAGTGCTGGTCCGTGGAGTATCTTCCGGGACAAGGAAAGGGGCACCTTGTCAGAGCGTCAGCACATGGTCGATGTTTTTCGAACCGTATGCGTGCGGCTGGAATCGATAGCAGCTGACTTGCGATTGACTATGTCAGGCCGTCTCATTGAATTCAGGAGACTTCCCCCACACACGTGGGGTGAATCGGTACGTCCCAGCGACGGCGCACCGGCAGAAAAAGACTTCCCCACACGTCGGCCCGACCTAGCGTGCGACGAGTTGTTCGAACAGAATTCGCGTCAGTGCGTTCAAACCATCCAGAAACGGACGAGTTCGGTGCGGAGGAAGTGCCATAAACCGTGGGCGGCCTGCCAGCTTTTACGGGCGCGCTCGCGATCCCCACGCAGCCGGCGTACCGCGCCTTGTACCAGCTTTGCGGTCGCCTGCACGGGGGCATCGAGTGTGACGAACAGCTTGTAAAACAGTAGAATCCACCGGTTTGCCTCGGCTTTGCGGAAGTAACGCACGTAGCCGATCGCGACGTTCGGCGCGGCAAACTGTACGTTCGCACGGCTTGCCACACGACCGTAGTGGACGATCTCGACACTGCCGACGTAGTACAGCGGTTTGCGTCGGCCCACTTGTGCGGACAAGTCCAGATCCTCGCCGCCGAACCGGTACTGCTCGTCCCAGCGACCGCTCGTTTCGAAGCCGTCTCGCGGCAAAAACACTGCCGCGCCCATCAGTACCTCGACGCGGTGAACGCCTTCCGGCTCGAAGCTGTTTCGCCGATATTCGTAGTAAGCCTTGCGAAATAAACCCGTCCAACGCAACAAGCTGATGCGGTGGAGTAGTGCGCCGATCGTCGGTTTGCGGCGATACGAAATCTGGAACTCACCGTCGCCGCCACGCAGTCGCGGGCCGATCATGCCGACGCCCGGATTCTGAACGAAGAAGTCGACGAATTCGCGTAACGCCAGCGGTGGCACCACGGTATCGTTGTTGAGAAAGAACAAGAATCGCCCGCACGAAATGGCGGCGGCTTGGTTGTTGGCCTTACTGAAGCCGAAGTTCGAGGTGTTGCGGATGAGCCGCACGTGGGGGAAGTCGCGTGCCACCATGTCGGCCGCGCCATCGCTCGAGGCATTGTCGACGACGACGATCTCGAACGAAACCCCTTGCGGATGCTGAAGTAGCGATTCGAGGCACCCTCGCAACATCTCGCGGCAATTCCAGTTCGCAATGCAAACCGACACGCACGGAGCCACCACCTGACGAATGATCGTCGGCATTCGCTCGCAAATCGGGTTGGGAATTCGTCCCATCGGGTCACTCAATTCGTGGTGTCGTCCTAACAACAACAATGTGTAACACGCCGACAGAATCGCCGTCAATCGGAAGTGAACCCTTGCATTTTGGCACCCAAAAACACGAAAAAACCGCTTTTTGAGCCTCCGCAATAGTGACTTGCGTCAATTATGAGTGGCGTAATAACCTGATCGCGCGCCAACCGACGATGGCCAAGACCGGAATGCTCAGTTGCACGGCGAAGCCGTTGCGGCTGGCGGGGTCAATGCCCTGGAGTGTCAGTTGCAGTTCGGCGAAGTGCGAACTCAGGAACGTCACGACCCACGCAGCCCCGTAGAGCAGGAACCACGCATTCGGGTTTCGCTTGCGTTCGGGTAGCCACAACAGGCCGGTGAGCGCGAGCAGTCCCCATTCGTAAATCATCGCGTGCGGCGAGGCCCACAGTGTCAGGAACACCGCGCCGCCGAACATGATGTGCAAATCCTGTTTGCGTTTCCGCCAGAGTTGCACGAAGCCACCGACGGCGATCAGCGAACAGACGCCCGCCAACGGCCAGTGCCACGATGTCGCATGCGGCATCAGCAGCCGCCAGAACGCGAGCGGGTTGTGCATCTTCCATTGCTCGAAATTATCGAAGGCCACGTTCGACTTCAGCGAAATGAGGAACCCTTGCCAGACTTCCGGCATCAGCGGGTAACTGCCACCGATGAGCGCGATCCCCGTCGCGATTACGCCGAGTAAGCACAGCCACTTCCGGCGGATGTCGAGCACGCCCCACACGACCAGCCCGAGTAGAAGTTGGGGCTTGAAAAGCAGCAAACCCGCAACCATCCCCGCCGTGAACGGCCGCCCGTTGGCGAGCAGCCGATAGGTCCCCGCAAAGATCGCGAAGCTCAGGATCGTGTTCTGTCCGTAGCTGATTGCACAGAACATCGGGTACAGCGAAAACACCCAGAAGAACGTCATCCACTTCGAACGCGGATCTTCATCGATGACCCAGCGAACGCTGAACCACAATAGCCCGATGTGAATGAACGTCCAGATGAGCGTGCTGGTAACGAACGGCAGCGACGAAGTCGGCCAGTAAAGCAGCGCATAAAACGGCGGGTTGCGGTATGCCATCAGTGTCGTCCACTGTTGCGACGGGAACAATTTCGCCTGATAACCCATTACGAATTCGTGATCGTAGACTTTCTCCGGTTGGCCTTCGCGAATCAGGCGAGCGGCGGTGTACCACGCAAGGTGATCGGCCGTGACGACTTCGCCTTTGAGGTTCGACGGGATGCTCGGATTGCCGAGAATCAAGCTGATGACGTAACTGACCCACAAAATGATCGCGGCCAGTTTCGCGAAGATCATTCGCTCGCGAAAGAAGTCGGAAATGCGTTCGGTTTTCATCGGCACTTTCAAAACCGCTGAGGGCGTGGAGAGATAAGAACTTGATATATTTTTCGCAGCCAAACACGACATGAGGAAGAGGCCGTTTGCTACGATAATCTACGAAACACGACCCAGATTCACGAGATGAACGATGCACGCACCGATGGTATCTGCGTTTGCGAGCGGGCTGAATGCGGAGACGGCATTCGATGTTCTCGCGGTGGCCAAGGCACTCAAGGCGACGGGCAAGGATGTCGTCGAATTACAGATCGGCGACAGTCCGTTTCCCTCGACGGCGAGCGCGTTGTCGGCGGGGAAGGCGGCGATCGATGCGGGGGCGACGCACTATTGCCCATCGATCGGGTTGCCGGAATTTCGCGAGACGATTGCCAAAACAGTGCGTGCGGAGTTCGACATACCGGCCAACGCGGAGAACGTCGTCGTTGGCCCCGGCGCGAAGATCTTCGAAACGCTCTTCTGCGAGATGTTCGTCGAACCAGGCGACGATGTGTTGCTGTTCAGCCCGACGTTCCCGACCTTCGAGCCGAACGTGTTGCGCCGCGGTGGCAAGCCTTTTTATGCCAACCTGACCCAAGAAAACGCCTTCCGTCCGAGCCCCGCCGATGTCGAACGCTTTCTGAAAACGGCGGCGCGACCGAAGGCGATCTTCCTGAACTCGCCGCATAACCCAACGGGTGGCGTCGCCACGGCCGAAGACCTGAAAGCGATTGCGGATCTCATCCGTGGCACGGGCGTTGCGCTGCTGTCCGACGAACCGTATTGCCACATGGTCTGGGAGGGGAAGCACCGGAGCATTCTCGCCGAACCGGGCATGATGGAACAGTGCCTCGCGGCGTTCACGTTCTCGAAATCGTACAGCATGAGCGGCTGGCGACTCGGCTTCGTGATCGGCTCAGCCACGCACGTGCAATTGATTTCGAAGCTCATCAACAGTTCGCTCTCGTGTGCGCCGCCGTTCGTGCAACTTGCGGGCAAGGCCGCGCTCGAGCACGATGCCATCGAACGCGATACCGTAATGCGATTGTTTCACGGCAAAGTCGAACTGCTCGTACGCGAGTTGCGCAAAATTCAGGGAGTATCGGTGCGGATGCCTGCTGGCACCTTTTACGTCTTTCCGCACGTCCAACCGATCTGCGACACGCTCCACATTAGTTCGCACGGCTTGGCGATGTATCTGCTCGAAGGGGCGGACGACAAGTTCGGCGTGGCCTGCCTCGGCGGCGAATGTTTCGGCCCCGCCGGCAACGGCTTCCTGCGCTTCTCGTGTGCGGAACCCGACGACAGGCTCGTGTCCGCAATGCGCTTCTTCGCGGACGCAATTACCCGCACCGACCGCGTCGAAGCTTACCTGCAAATGCACCCGAAGTACCGGCGCGGCGTTTGAGATCGTGTACACTACCTACTTCACCTGAGGATCGCACTTGAGTACGGAACCGGCCACGCCATCCGCGGTGGTGTACCCGGATTCGGATGGCAAGCCGAGGGCGGCATCAACTGGACGATTCGTCGATAATCTCAAAATCGTCGGGGTTATTGGTTCCAATCATGTAGTGGAAGCCATCGGCGCCGCAACTGGCGGTCAGTGCGCGCATGATTTGCATGCACCGTGCCTGCGTATCGTGTGGGCCGCTGATGAAGCAGGGTTTGCCATCTTTGCCATATTCGAAGCTGCGTTCGCAAGTCGCCACGTCAATGTCGCCGAAGATCGCTTTGGCTTTGGCATAGTCCGCATGCGGAGAAAAGCCGAGCTTGCGGGCGTATTCCACGCCGCCTTCGACGAGCTTGCGGGCAGACGCCGGTTCGAGCGTCTGAAGGTCGTATGTATTCCGAATCTTGTTGTAAATCAGCTTGTCGCATTGGTCACGATCCGAAATGCCGAACATCGCATACTTCACGCCGAGACAGTACATATCGAGCAAGAACGTGGAAACTGCGACTTGGCGGTTCGGCAGTAATCGGCTGAAAACGACTTGTCCGATACCGTTGTCCAAGAGCGTATGCGTTGCACAACAGTGAAGAATCGGAGCCGAAGCCACTGCTTGCGCCATTATCGCCACGAGTTGCTGAGCACGCGTTTTCAGCGAGTCATGCCTCGATTTTTCCTTTGCCTTGCGACGCTCCACCTTCTTCTGACGACTACGTGGGTCCAGTACCATATTCACATCCGATTCGCTACGCCCGAAAGCATTACAAAGATAGCGTCACGATAGCGAGAGTCAGTCGAACAGTAAAGGATTCAGGAGTAGCCTACAACTCAGATATGCGAGTCTAAACGAATTCAGAAAGGCATTAACCGACGAACGCACCTTCGGTGAGTGTCGATGCCACTTCGTAATCGAGGATTGCAGTGGGTCGCCACGAAACGAGTCTGAATGGCTCCCCGCATCCGCCAGAGACAGGAGGAAATTTCACCAATGTCTCCGCAATTCTGCCTGCCTTCGATTATGAGAGAGGTTAAATGCGGTCCCGGTACGCCCAGAGTATCCAAACGGTGAGGCCGAAGAGCATTCGCAGAGCGACTTGTGCGGACACCCACCACATTGAGGTGTTCATCGTACGTCCGAGCTTTTCCAGCCCCTGTTTCACGCCTTCGTTCACGAGTTGGTTGGGGTCGTATCGACCGAGCGTCGCGATGCGGACCATCTTTGCCTTCCAGGTGCCCGCCCACTTCTCGGCTTGATCGAGGTACTTTTCCGTTTCGTCGCGGTCGATGGAGCCGACGCGAATGAGGAAGTACATGTCGACCGCCACCATCGGGATGAGCGACGCGAAAAAGGGCACGAGTTGCCACCACGGTTCGAAAATATCCTGAACGCGAAGCGTGGCTTGCGGCCAGATCATTCGGGACGCGACGATCTGCGTCAGCATCAACCCGAGCGCGAGTGCCGCCGGTCGCATCGTGCTAATATTGAGCAAGAGGCCCTTATATTCGTGAATTCGCTCGAGGAGTTTCGGCCAACGCCCGTGAGAAACCACGAGCAGGAACGTATCGCGGTAAACCGTCCAACGCCGCACCAACCCTATGAGAAACATCAGCGCGAGGTAGAAATCGAAGATGCGAATCAGGTTTGCCAACTCGAAACGATTCATGCCACCTCCATGCCAAACCGCGAACGCACAGAGTATTAATCGGCAATTCCGGAATCGGAAATTGAGTAGCAGGTACCGATAATCCCAATCGAACGGCGGCACCGACCCTGCCGATTTTGGGATGCGGGCCGCTTGTAAGGATTGCGCAATACCCTGCGTCGCAAGAGTGCGGGAATTCGATTTGACTCGCTTGATAAGCGGGAATGTCAAGTTGTAACGTAAAATTGTGGTGGGCGCAAATTTCTGGCGGCGACTAACGGGGATAGGCGTTAATTATCATTGACACAAACTTCCGCCAAGTTAGTCTAAAGTTACTGTCCATCCCCGAAGCGAATCGCAAACGGAATCGTCGAACGACTCGGCGAGACCTGCCTGGCATTTCCCAGCCCACCCCCACTGGCTGAAGGGATGCTCGCGATGAAGACCATGACTAACATGAGTGCTAATGCCCATTCTGCGCCGGATCATTCATCGGATAGTTCTTCGGAACTCCCCGATGACTTTGCACAGGATCGCCGCAAGCGAACGATTCCGGTCGCCACCGACCGTCGTCGCGCGAACAATGCGGCCGAGAAACGCCGGACCTCCGAGCGTCGACGACTGATCGATCCGACCACCTGCGAACGCGATTACAACGACGAAGAGAACATCTTCATGCGGGCGATGGACCGGTACAAGCGCGAAAACCGCCGCCCGTTTCCAACGTGGAGCGAAGTCCTCGAAGTCTTGCGTTCGCTCGGCTACCGCCAGGTCGAACCGGCAACGGAACTACCCGGCAATGGCCCGAAAAGAGAACTCGCCGCTGCGGCTGCGGTCGCGGCTGCGGCTGCTAAAGTGGAAGAAGACGACGAAGAATAATCGCCGCTTTCGAAGTCACCCCATGAAAACTCGCACTCGTATCTCTACGTTATTTCGACGTGGCCGCGATTACCGGCTACGTCATTTTGCTTTTTGAATCAGCAAGTCCAGCGATTGCAAGAACTGCGAACGAGCCTTCTTCGTGAAGCTCGCGTTGTACCCTTTACTCTCGCCCGTCTCGCGCAAGTGGGCGTTTAGTTCACGCATCGCTAACGCGGACCCGATGTTATCCGCATTGAAGAACGCGCCCGTCGAATTCAGCACGCGGCAACCCTTCTCCAAACATCGCGCGGCTAGCAAGATATCCGCCGTGATGACGATATCGCCCGCCACCGCCCGCTCGACGATCCAATCGTCGGCAGCATCGAACCCCGAATTCACGACCACCTGCGCGACATTCGCCGCAACAATCGGCCGCATCCCCTGATTGCTCACGAGCGTAATTTGCAACCCGTAGCGAGTCGCCACGCGAATCGCTTCCTCCTTGACCGGACACGCATCGGCGTCGACGAAGATTTGCAGCGTCATGGTGGGTTACTGGAGCAAATTCGAGGTTGATTTTCTGTTTTATGTTAAAGACCGATTGCGCTCCACAGCTTTTCCAAGTTGACAATTGCGGAAACTGCTGTTGGAATCGATTTGATTGTACTGTGTACCATTGTCCAAAGTCCAAAGTCCTTTAACAACTTGATGGTCTTTTTTGTCGCCCTTCTTCAACTCTTCGGTTAATTTATCGAATTGTTCGATCAGAATAGGCTTTAAAACTGGACTGATCTCCTCAGCATCGATAGCTTCTCGAGATTCAATCAGTGCTGTCTTAAGTGCATCATTGATTGAAGCACCGGTTTGGTTCAGGTCTTGCGTATAGACCGTTATGTCGCGAATTGTCTGTGTGCCTGCGGCATTTACTCCAGTCATGTTGCCGCCCGCGCTTTGAGTGACGTTCATCAATCCAGGATTGTTTATAAACTTATATTATATGATAGAGTTGTCATGTTACCCAGTCAAGTGCGGTAGCGTGACAACCCCAAGAGCTTCAAAAAGAAGGTTGTCGTGGTTGGAACGATTACGAAGCGGGTGGAGGGTCGCGACTTCGCGCACCGGGATGTTGGTTTTTCACCCTCGCATATAATGCCCACATGACGGTCACACCCCTGCAAGGCATTACCTACACCTGTTTCGGGCTGAGCTACATTCTTGCGCTCGGTTTCGAGATCGCCCGAGTCCGCTGGCCGCGGGCCGGTTTACGCTCGCTCGGGCTGATCCTCGGTGCGGTTGGCTTGCTCACGCACACGGCGTATCTGGCACTGCACCACCCTAGCCCGGCTGCGCCGTACGGGTCGCTGTTGTTGCTCGCGTGGGTGCTCGCGGTGTTCTACTTTTACGGCACGATTCATCATGCTCGGCAGGCGTGGGCAGTGTTCGTGTTGCCCGTCGTCATCGGTCTCGTCGGGCTGTCGCTGTTGCTGATTACCGGCGACAATGCGAACGACATTCACGTGCCGCCGTGGTCGTTCGGCGACACGCTCTGGGGGGCGATTCACGGCTTCCTGTTGCTCTTCGCCGGCGTCGGCGTCAGCGTCGCGTTCCTCGCGAGTGTGATGTATCTCGTTCAGGCACGACGCCTGCGAGACAAGCTCAATCCGCTCGGCGGCATCAAAATCCTCAGCCTCGAACGGCTCGAAGCGATGAACCGCCGCAGCGTGAACCTCGCGTTTCCGCTTCTCACGGTCGGGCTGATTCTCGGCGGTATTTTGCTGAAGCGCGAGTACGACACGATCGAGAACTGGTGGTCGCTCAAGGTTCTCGGCACCGTAGGTCTTTGGAGCGTTTCGGCGCTCTTGCTCTACATGCGGTACGCGGCGAATGTCGCAGGGCGTCGGCTGGCGGTTTTGTCGATCCTCGCGTTTGCGCTCCTCGTGGCCGTGCTCGCCACCGCACACCCGTTTGCGGAGGTCGCGAAGTGAACCTCCGGGCCATCGGGTGTAATTTTCAGACTGCGAACGTCGAACTCCGCGAGAAACTCGCCTTCACCCCCGAGCGTCAGGCGTTCGCGGCCAGCGAACTCTCGGCCCGCTTCGGCTGCGAGACGGTGATTCTCAGCACGTGCAACCGCGTCGAACTCTACGTGGGTCGTGCGCAGGGCGGCTCGCCGTTCGACCTCGACCTCGCCGCAGAATTCCTCGGCGAAACGCACGGCCTGCCCGGCGAGCGCGTCCGCCCGCTGCTTTACGGGCACTCGGATGCCACCGCCGTGGCACACCTTTGCCGCGTTGCTGCCAGTCTCGATTCGCTCATCGTCGGCGAAGGACAGATCGCCGGGCAGGTGAAACAAACCTTCGAATCCGCACGCAAACAGGGCACCACCGGCCCGCTGATGAACGCGCTGTTTCCGCACGCCTTACGCACCGCTAAACGCATCCGTACCGAAACCGGTATCTCGAGCGGGCACGTCTCGGTTTCGAGCGTCGCCGTGGATTACGTACGTCAGGTGTTCGATTATTTCGAAGACAAAACCGTGCTGGTGATCGGTGCGGGGAAGATGGGCAAGCTCACGCTGAAACACCTCCAGGAACTGAAACCCGGCCGCATTCTGGTGACGAACCGCAGCCCGCAGAAGGCGGTCGAACTCGCGAGTTACTGCGGCGGGAGGGCGGTGCCGTGGGAGAAACTCGACGATGCGTTATCCGAAGCGGACATCGTGCTCAGCACCACCGGGGCCGCCGAACCGATCGTCTCGCAGAAGCGGTACCAGGAACTAATCCAGCCGCGCCGGACCGGCGGTACGCTCGTCGTGTTGGATATTGCCGTGCCGCGCGACTTCGACCCGGCGATTCACGACGGCGACCGCGTCTGTGTGTTTAACATCGACGACTTGACGCGGGTTCGGGAACAAACGCTGGCGCAGCGTCGCAAACATATCGCGCCCGCCGAGGCGATTGTCGTTGCCGAAGTGAAGGCGTTCGTCGACGACTGGCAGCGCCGCAAGAACGGCCCCGTCATTCAACAGTTGCGTACCGAAGTCGATAAAGTGCGTGCCGATGTGGTGCTACCACTATTAGCGAAACTCGACGGTAAACTGACACACGCCGAGAAAGAGTACATTGAAGGCGCGTTCAAACTCTTCCAGAATAAGTTGCTTCACGGCCCGATTGCCGCACTACAGGAAGCCAGCCGCGAAGGCGGTAGCGGCTCATTGCTCGAAGCGGTGAAGAAGCTGTTCCGCCTCGGGTGAATCTTGATCTTGACACGGCATCCCGGCGGTGACTAAGTTCTTTGAATCGTCTACTTGCGACAAGGATTGTCCATGATGCTCTCGCGATTTTCATCGCAGCTTGCGGCACACATCTCCATACCCGTGGTGTGGGACGAAACCGCGTGCCCGTTGTGCGGCCACGCCGACGCGGAGCCAGTGCTGGAAGCGCAAGACCCCGCACCGCTGATGTCCGGCACCGCCACCGAAGGGTTGTGGTTTGCGGTCGTGAAATGTCGGAATTGCAGCTTGCAATTCACGAATCCGCGCCCCGATGCCTCGACGATTGGGGCGTTTTACCCCGCCGATTACAAGCCGCACCGCCGCCCGCGGAAGATGCGGCTCGCACGTCCGATGTCGTGGTGGGGCCGCGTGACGGGGCGTTCGTGCCCCGAACGCCGCGGCGATTTGCCGTGGCACGGCCAAGGGCGACTATTGGACTTCGGTTGCGGGGGCGGATCGTTTTTGAAACGGATGGCCGACCAGGGTTGGCAAGTCACCGGTCTCGATGCCGCCGTCGGTGCCGTGCGCGAAGTGCAAGAACAACTCGGGCTTCGCGCGATTGTCGGCAGCCTGCCGCACCCGGAACTGAAGCCGAACAGCTTCGATGTCATTACGATGTGGCACTCGCTCGAACACGTACACGATCCGGTCGGAATCTTGCGCGAAGCGTACAAACTGCTGGTGCCCGGCGGGAAGATCATCGTCGCGTGCCCGAACATCGACAGTTGGCCGTACCGCTGGTTCGGCCCGTCGTGGTTCGGCCTGGACTTACCCCGCCACCTCATCCACTTTACACCGAAAACGCTAGCCGATGCGCTGGCGAGTGCGGGGTTCATGCTCAGCCACCAACGCACGATCCGCCACAGCGACTGGCTGCGTTCGTCGGCAAAACTCGCCACGAAACGGCAACAAGCCGCAATCTGGCAACGATCCCTCACGTGGAAACCGCTCGCAAAAATGGCCGCGTGGATCACGTATCTCTTCGGCGGCAGCGACTGCATGGTCTCCGTGGCGGAACGCCCGGCGTGAATGGCTTTCTGATATTGTTGTGACTCCGCGTCCTTTTTGGTTAACATTTCATTGCGACTCGATTCTCGACCGGAGACAATCATGTTTCGATTGGCAGCAACACTCGGCGTCCTGATCGCGGCCACTGTGCTGGTGACAATCCCGGCGGCTGACACCCCGAAACAACCACCCGAACTCGCGATGCTCCCACGCGACGCGATGGCCGTCATGACGGTCAAAGTCTCGGCGATATTCGACCACCCGAGTTTTCAGTTACTTCGCGAGGAACTGAGTAAGCCCGATAGCCCGATGAGCAAAACGTTCACCACCGAAACTGGCGTTGAGTTTAAGCAGATCGAGCGATTGTCTATTCTCGTCAATCCCGGCGAACCGAACGCCGAGCCACACACGCACGTCGCGATTACCACACGCGAACCATACGACCGAGCCGCAGTCATTCGCGCGCTGGGGGGAAAGGAAAACCCCGACAAAATCGGCAGCTATTACCAATCGAAACGCGGTACGACGTACGCATTCTTGGACGACCGCACGATTTGCTACGGGACTTCGGAACGCCCCCGCAACCCACTGATTCCGTTTCGAGATGCGAAAGCGACGGGGCCGCTTACCGAGGTACTTTCGCTCGCGTCCGAACATACGATTGTCGCGGGCTTGAACATGAACCTCGTTCGCGGGTTGATCGCCGAGGATGTGCCTGCGGAATTTGTACCACTGCTGCGTGCCGACAAAGCGATGATGCACCTATCGCTCGGAGCGAACTCCGCGAAGGCAACCGTGAAGTTGGACTTCGCCGGCAAGAAATGGGCAACCGATGGCGAAGAAGGTTTGAAAGCGATGCAGGGCCTCGCCGTGAAGGAAATCGCCGACGCCACCATGCGGCTGATGGGCGATGGCGGCGGGGACAAAGATTACATTCCGATTCTGGAATATCTCGCGAAAGTGGTCGATAAGTCCACGGTCCATGTGGCGGGCAGCCCCGCCTCCGGCACGATCCCCGCCGACCTCGGTCCGACATTCGCGAAGCTCCTCGCCCCACTGCCGAACCGCATCGCCGAAGAGGCAATCCGCGCAGGCGACCATAACAACCTGAAGCAGATCGGCCTCGCGTTTCATAATTACGAAAGTGCGTACAGCA
>Ga0105047_10009391_pt1 | contig 16112 bp, 14 predicted proteins | sample MAT04_FD_78384 | JGI IMG/M metagenome (GOLD analysis project Ga0105047, IMG submission 78384) | Freshwater microbial communities from Lake Fryxell liftoff mats and glacier meltwater in Antarctica - MAT-04 (megahit assembly) | ecosystem: Environmental > Aquatic > Freshwater > Ice > Liftoff...
GCGGGTTCGGTTGACCTAACCATTAAAAAAATAATCAAGCTATTTAATACCTATCCGTATTTGAGATATATAAATTACCATCAGAAAAACCTGTTATAAGTGTTTTTCCGTCAAACTGATTTACTAAGCCCTTTGCCAATGATTTATTACCGAGAATTAGAGTTACAATTCCGCCGGCACCAAAGGTTCCATCTAAAATTCCGGCACTAGTAAATCTCATGAGCAAAATTCTGTTATCACTCTCACCCCATACCAAAATATTAGTATTAGGTTGCACAACTATACCAAATAATTGTGACGCTGTTCCTACTGCATTATTTATTGTAAAACTTGTTGCGCCTGTTTATATGAGACGTGCAATAAATGTTTGTTGTTGACCATTAATATAGCAATATCCAGAAATCAAAATATTATACTTGCATCTATTGCAATTGTATTTGCTTGGTTATGCTGCCCTAAGTTTAAGCTCCCCCTACCTCCTGCAAAAGTTAGATCTAAATTTCCTGTAGTAGTTAGTCGAACAATTAATGATCGTAATGTATTTGAACTATTGATAGATGAGCCGGCATATACTATCTTTTGATCTGCCGGCTGTATTAAAACTGCTTGAGCATTACAAGCTGTATCAATTAAGACTGTTTGAGTAACCCCTACACCAAAAGTTACATCTAAAGAACCTGTTGTTGTATATCGAGCAAAACCTGCCCGTACTACTCCGGCATTTATATAATTACCGGCAACAACCGCCATGCCATCTGCTTGTACTGTTACTGCAAATGCTTTACAGCTATCTGTAAATGGAATAGACGTGTATACCGTTCCATATGTTCCATAGGTTATATCTTATACACCGTTAGTTAATAAGCGCGTTGTAGCAAATTACTTTATATCATTGAGTAATTGAGGCCCAGTTAATAAAATTCTTCCATCTGCTTGAAGCGCTATACCATTTATTACAGAAACATCATCAACTGCATATGCACTCATGCAAACAAAAAGCAGTACAATTTTATATAACTGTTTCATAACCACCTCACGAAATTCGGGTAATAGTTACAGAAATACTAGGGCGAACGGTACCACAGCCCGTATTTGCTACTAATGTCCCATTATTGTCTGCCGTGCTTGCAAGTTGGAATTTAATTTGATCTCCACTTGCCACTTCAACTATAAAGTTTTTAGTTACTTCTACCGGTAAATTTGCAAATGATACACCATTTCTAAATGCAGTAGTTGATTGAGTTCCCGGAATTTCAACTCCATTTAATACGGATCTTAAACTCACTGAGATAGCGCTATTAAGATCCTTTTGAACTATTGCATCATATTGAATCAAATATCTACCTGTTTGATTACAGGTGAATATTGCAGTGTTTAGTGTATGCGTCCAGCCATTAATTAATGGATCATTGCTAAATGAAATATCTATAAAGGTACAAGGTGATGCACCAACGGTTAAGTTTGTTACGCAATACGAATACACATAGTTTGTATCACTTATATCAGCACCGGCAACTCTTGTTGGTCCAGCAGTGTAACCTATTAGTCCAAATTGATTTACTCCACCTGGTCCCATAATTATTCCACCATTACCACATGCGGTATTTAATGTTCCACTAGTTAGTAGATTGACTACAGCAAAACTATTATTTGCAAAACCTGCACCAACTATATTTCCGGTGGATTGCAATGCAACTGCTTGCGCCGATGATTCTACGCCTAATGTGAGAGTAATAAATCCCGCTCCTGCATTAAATGCTGCATCAGGTAAACCTGCAGCTGTATAACGTGAAATAGTAAACGAATTATTTGCAATACCACCCACTACAACTTTTTGATCCGGTTGCATTGTTGCACCCCAGATGTAGGCATCTTGACCCGGAGAATCTATTACTATTCCACCTAATCCGTAGGTACCATCTAAAATACCTGCGGTGGTGTAACGTGCCAATGCAAAATTATCATCGGAAGAACCCGCTAAAATAATTCTTCCATTTGCTTGTAATGCTACTGCGTTGGCAAATGCGCTATTACCAATTGATGTAATTTCTGTTCCTAAAATTCCAAACGTTGCATCTAGAATACCGCTATTTAAATAGCGACCCACCGCAAATTGGCTATCTGATGATCCACCGACAACAATTTTTCCATCGGGTTGTAATACTCCAGATGTTCCTAGTGCGGTATTACCAACAGGGGTCGTAACAATACCACCGGTTCCAAAGCCAGCGTCAAGTGCGCCCGCATTTGTGTAACGTGCTAATGCCCATTCAGGTTGACCATTAATTACTGCTGAACCGATTGTTACCATATTTGTATCGGGTTGCAATAAAAGCGCATAGATTTGTGCGCCATCTCCGATTGATGTTGTTACAAATCCATTGGGTGAATTGAACGTGGTATCTAATGTTCCATCGGTATTAAAACGTGCTATTGCAAATTGTGTTGCACCGCCTATAACTGCATATCCTGCAATTACTATCTTGCCATCAGTTTGAATAATTACAGCATTCGCTTGCGCATAACTACCTATTAAAAGTGTTACATATCCATTTGGTGAACCAAATGAGGTATCAAGCATACAATTGTCATACCGCGAAATACACATGTAAGTAACTTCTTTTAGAGTCAACTTACCTGCAGCTACAACTTTATCATCACTTTGAATGGCTATTGCTAATGCCTGGGCTTGAAATGTTTGAGCTGCACTTACCATCGAATAATTTAAAAATGAGACCAGAACAATAAAAATTAACTTATTGTATATTTTTTGCGAAATCATTATTTTCTCTCATTCTTAAATTTTTGTTGCCGTCATTGTGACACTTGGTTTTACTATACCTGTGGGAGATGTTGTTGGTAAAATTGCTACTAATAGATTAGTTGCAACTACTGAGCCGGTAAGTTGCAGTCTTAAAATATCAGTTATATTTGTACAATTAACAATAAAGCTTCTACCAATAGTAAGGACTCCACCAGACGTTGGCATTGTTACTCTGCTATGACTTCCTGCAACTTCAGTTCCATTTAATGTTGCGCGCATATTTATAGCATTTGAAGAAGCCCCACCATTTCTTTGAGCTTCGCCAGTATATTCAACCAAAAATAACCCGGTTACATTAGGTACAAAATCTGTAGTTGCAGCTAATGTCCATGTTTTTGCATGAGCTAAGACATCAAAAGAAACATTTGCATAAGTATTAGCGACTCCTACAACTTGCGATGTAGATCGGTATGCAAAAAAATAATTATCTTCAAAACTAACTCCCGTAGGCCCTGTAGGACCTATTGGCCCAGCAGGACCAGTCGATCCTGTACCACCTGTTGGACCAGTTGATCCTGTAGAACCCGTCGGGCCTGTTTCACCAGTTGGCCCAGTAGGTCCAGTGGAACCTGTTGATCCGGTTGTACCAGTCACGCCTGTATTTCCGGTAAAACCACGTTCACCAGTCGCACCAGTTGGACCAGTATTTCCTGTAGGTCCACCCGGAGCGCCAGGATTACCTGTTGGGCCAGTAGGACCTACTGAGCCCGAAACATTGATATTAATTCCACTAATACACGTTACAAAAAGACATCCATGTATCGTTAAGTTTCCATCAATAGTTGCATTACCACCAACAGATAGCTGACGATATACAATTAAATTACATAAAATCTGATTTAATGGACGGCAGCCTCGGGTGATATGTTCTTCGTTATTATCAAAAATAATATTCGCATCGCCTTTTTTAAAAGCCTCACGATAGGTGTAAACATCATTAATATATTTTTGATATAAATTAAAATCTAACACTCGTGATTGGTTGGTAATCATACAATCAGTAAGCCATTCTAATGAGCACTCAACTACATCATAAGATGCTACACTATAATTCTTATTAATTCTTTCAAATAATTCAGTTATTAACGTTGAACCACCTTCATACATGTCTTGGGTAGCCTTAAATACCGTAATGATTTCAGGAGTGAGATAAACATGAGAAACATCTGAGTTATCAAAAATACAATTTATATCTTTTTTTGATAAATACATTGATATTAATTCATCTGACTCAGAGCTTTGAGCAAAAGACAAAGCTGTAAATAAAGTAAGCAATATATAATAACTAAAATGCTTCATGCTACTCGTCCTTATACGTAAATGTGTTAGGAACGCTTGATGCAGGGGAAAAAAGCGTTTGCTGTATTCCTGCTTTAGAAGCATCACTAATTATTACGACATGGCTTAATTGATTGAAAAATAGAGACACAAATAATAAGATAAACGCTTGGTACATATAAGTCCTTATTACATATTAATAAAGGTATAATCACCTGGAATAATTATTTTGCCTAAAAATTCGCCTCCTGAACTACTACTTACACCAAATAAAAAATCATTTTGCAATGTTAATACGCCTGGATCTAATAGTATGGAATTATAAATATTTAAACGTGCTAAAGCTGCAATAGCTAATTCGCTTGCGCCATTTGCAATAATAAATGAGTCAGGTTGTACTGTTCTAATATTACAAGTGCCTGAAGCTACTCTAAGAAAGATGCTATTATAAATTACAACGCGCGGATCATGGTCTGGATTTCCATCTCCAAAAACAATCGCATCACCATCTAGCTCTGATGTAATGGTCGTTTTTAAATATGAATTTCGTTTAACCAAAAAAGTTCCATTAGTCAAAGACAATCCATTAGCTGCCTGCAATGTTGCACCAAGTAAACAAAGAGTGGCCGATCGATCTGCAAACTGTGACAAATTAGTTGAATTAGTTAATGGATCGTAATTAAACGTAAATCCTTCATCGAGCCTTACAGCAGTATTTTTAGTAATCATAAATAGTTGGGGAGTTGCAAAATTAAAAGCTTTATTCAAACCAATCATATAAATGTCACCGCGAGCTTCTAATAAACCATTGTCGTAGTTGTAATCATTTGATTGATACCATTCAACATCTTCTAAAATGATTTTAGAACTGCTATCAGCACAACGAATGTTAGTTGCTGCGATCCCCGTTAATTTAATTGATTTAAGAGTTAAGATGCTATTTGGCTCTACAACTATTTGTCCGCCAGATAATAAGTTCAGCTTATTATTGTTACCATTAATTATTACATTGCCTTGAATATTCCATTGGGATTCAAGATCTACGCTTGAATTTAATTGCAATGCACCCATAAAACCATTCCATGTAACTTCATTGGACCATGTTGTTGCTGAGGGTGGAAATGCTACATAGAAACTACCAATGTTTACTTTACCGGGTCCAATCAATTTCGCATCGCGTGCTAAATTTAAATGAGCACTTAAATCCAAAGTTCCACAATTAAGAGTAATTGATGATTGAGTCAAACCATCTAAACCAAATGTTGCAGCGGCACTGCTTGATAACACAAATATTAGACCGGTAATGCTTCCATTACCTTCAATAGTATTGCCTGTTCCTGTAACAACCAATCCTAAGGGTAATATTCCGCTTCTGAAGAATATTCGATCATTACCCGCCAATGTATAGGTAAAAATGCTATTTTGTGAACTAGTAACATCAAATTCACCACTTGGTATTGTAATAAATGATTCAGAATATTGAATCGTTTTATTTGGTGAAATAATTATAGGGGGAACCATGTTTGGAGTAAGGGCTATTCCCAAGTTGGGAAATGTAACGTCGTTGAGTAATTGAATGTAAGAATTTTCTTCACGAATTAACTGTGAAGAAGTTCCCGCTGATGCTCTAATAACTTGTGAAGAAAAATTATCAAATGTCGCATGACCTTGAGGCAAGCGTAATATACCGCCAGCATTGAATTGTAAGTAACAATCGCCAGCGACAGTACCATTGCCAATATAGATTCCTGAATCATAATCAGTTGAGGTTATTGCTATAGTTACTTCGCGATCAAACAAAATCGTCCCGCGTGTTAGGCGCAAGCCCGGATCATTAATAGTAAAAAATGCATTATCAAAACGCATGACTGAACTATTATCGGTGAATAGCAACGGACTAACTCTATTAGAACCATTCTGACGTGATACGATAAAATTTAATCCATCAACAACGTTCCAAGTAGAATTAATATCTATTATACTTGGAATATTGGAATCATATATAAAGTTATATTTACCGGTAAATTCCACTTGATCTATGTATTTAAATGAGCCTTTAGAAAAAGTAAAATTATCAGAAAATACTACTCTGCTGTTATCAAAATGAATCTCAGCAAAATCATCAACGCATGAAATATTATTATTTTTAGCACTTTGAATTTCAACATTTCTAAATACAACAACTGAATCTGTATCGATAACTATTGATCCTTGAGGTCCAAGGTAAATAGTATTACCACCGCCGTTAACAATACAATTGCCTTTAAAAGTTACAATAGTATTGAGGGTGATATCACTATTAAAAAAAATTTTTGCATTTTCAAAAGTTGAAGCCGGAGCCGGCAATGAATCTATGTCGGGTGAAAAATCTACAAGATATCCATTTGCTTTTATAGTTCCCATGCTCATAAGATCAGTATTATTTTTAAATACCAAATCTTGTAATAAATTCAGAATTCCACCATTTAAATCGATCGTCCCTGCTACAGGATAAGCACTATTAAAATCAGCTATTGTTGAGCTATTTTCTAACGCAAAACCATTTTTAAACCAACCAAATCCCAACATGGTATTATCAGTATCAGCTTGTAAAAAAGTTATATATGGTTCGATTGAAACAACTGTTTCTGAACCTTTAACTACCGGATAGGCAAGTTTAAAGAAAATCAATAGTGCATAAAAGTAAAAAAGTTGCTTCATTTGCAGTACTCCTTTATAACACAAACGCCGTGGTCAACAATTTTGTGTTTCAAGGACATACGCTAACAAGCGATTTTTTATCGGTCAAGTAATAAAATTGTGGTAACTTAACTCATTTATATAAGTTATTTAACCAAATATCCTGCAGTTCAAAATAACCAACATCACCATACAAATAAAAAGTAATACTTTTTTCATTATTATCCCCATTATTTCTTTTTTTAAAATTTCAATATGCACATTCAAAATAAAATATAACATATTTTTTTTCAAAATAGAATATTTTCAATTTTTGAGGTAGATATTATATAATTACAAAATAGTTTTTAATAACATCCAAATTGAATTACCTGCAAATACCCCAGACCAGAATGGAAAATAAGTTTCTTTATCTTTGGTAAGTAATGTTAATAATCCACCAACAACTAATCCGATTGTCATATTAATAGGCATTAATAAACCACCCAACACTAACATTGGGTTTACTTTCACAAACTTAAGCAATAAGCCATACAAACAACCAATCAACAGTACCCAATAATCAAAATGGGCTAAATTAATCAGTGAATGGCGTGCAAATGCTCGTTGAGCAATTAACTCCGGTGAACCTAATTGAAAATGAGTTACCAATAGCCAAATTATTAACCCAATAGTTAGTGATGCAACCAGTAAGCCTAGATATTGGTATAATCTAATTTTACGATGTGATAATTGAGCCAATTGCCCAATTTTTCTACCAACCAATATATCTGTTGCTACTCCACCGCATATTTCTACAAATGAAGCTATAATAACAATTTGTGCTGAAGTAAGATTGAATAAAAATAATGCCGGCACCATAACAAAAGTTGCAAATCGACCTAACTGAGCTAAACCAATCTTTCCGGCAATTACTGCAATTTGATACGCACAAATAATGCTGCCAATAATTAAATAGAGCTGACTTAAAAAACTGAACCCTAAAAATGACAAAAATAGCACGCAGCTGAGTAAACATCCCGCACCTTCTAACGTATGTTGTTTATATTCTGCCCATGCAAAGCTTGAACTACTAATACCTGTTCCAGTTAATTTCTTTATTGTTTGAATAATGCTTTTGGGTACATCTAAAAAACTTAATATTGCGCCAGAAACTACCATACCACTACAAAACGCAAATACTACTTCTTTGCCCTCCAAGCGTGCAAATGCAAATATATGCAACGGATCAAGCAATACTATTTTGGTTAATGCTCCAACAAGTAATGGCAATACAATTGAAAAGCCGGTTATATAACCAATTGCCCAAAGCATAGGCCATAAATCAATTGCTAATGCGGGAATACTAAATAAGCCTACTCGAGTTGCAGGAATTACTGAAATTCCTTTGGGTATTAGGGGAGAAAACAAACGTGCGCCATCTTGAACAAAACAAAAAAACAATGTTGAAAAAAAACCAACAATCAGTTCGAGCGCTTTTCGTAATTGTTTACCCGCAGAAATCATTTTATAAACCATTTGGCCTATAGGAAATGATAATGACTCTTCAATTAATAATTTCTTCTCTAAGAGCGATGCTACCCATATACCCAATAAGCCGGCACTAAACGATAGACCTCCAACTATTGCCATAAAATACAAGGGTCTAGAAACCCATGAAGTAAATAATGCTTGGTCTAAAAAATATAATGTTGGAAATGAAAAACCAATTGCGGTTGCGATAATTCCGCCAACGGAACCCGAGACAGTGACTAAGGTTAATGGCTCGGTAGAAAAAAAAGATGGTCTAAATAATCTAAATAAGACCATTGCACATAATACCAATGTAGGGGCAATCCATGGACCAATGGGAGTAGCTATTGAAATATAGCTCATGACCGCTGTAGAAAAAATAGAAAGAAATATACTTACAATAACTAATACCGGATTCATTTACACCCCTTTGCCTGTTACTTTTAATTAGGTCATCTGAGGGTAACATAAGTAAAGGGATGTTCAAGTAAAAAGCGCCACACAATGTAATAATTGTGTGGCGCTTTATTTTTATAATATATGTGAGAAATTAAAATAATTTTCTTCTAGTAGGTTGTTGAGGTAAGGTACTACGTTTAACATTTATAACTGATGCTATATAATCATTTTTTTCTTCTAAATCTATAACTTCATTGTCAAGGATGTATTTCTCGCCTAAACATTGCATTTTTATTTTATAAATTATTTCATTATTTTTAAAGTAAAAATGTTCTACACCCTTTGTACTCAATTGAGCCTGAATAAGTACATCATTCATTTCATAAATTTCTGAATCGCTTTTTTTAAAAAGCAAACTTTGAATTACAACCTGTTGCTTTCCTGAAATTTTTTTAAACTTTTCAATAACCTGATGAAATAAACAGTTACTCATATCTATAAAGCTAAATAATTGCTTTTCATGCTTAGGAATTATTGATGAAGTAACCGGCTCTAACACAAGTTTTATTCCTATATAACTTTCTTCAGGGACAAATATTTTGTTAGGCGTTCGGGAAGTGCGAGCGCCCAAACCATTTTTATGTCCTAGGGGCGTAAGCAAAGCATGTGAAGGTAAAACGAATTTATTAACTCCAGGCATTTTACGACCGCAAATATTTGATAAATTACGCGATAAAAATTCATGAGTAAGTGCATCAGGCACAATTGAAGAATCACCTGATTTTATTCTATCAAAAATTTGAGCAAACAAATTACTTTGATTTAAGGTATACCCATATTGGTTATTGTATAACGATTTGCTCAAATCATTTTCAGCATAAGGTGGTAATAAAAAAGAATTTAAATAAAGACATGCACAATTTGGTCCAGGTACAATTACCGTAAGAATTTCATAATCACATATAATCCCTTCAATTGGAGCTAGATTTTCACCGCCGGAATAACAACTTAAATAAGCTAATGCTCCTATATTGCGATTGTTTAATGATTTTAAAAATTCAACAAAAATTGGTGTTTTCATTTGATACATTATGCCTTTTTCATCTCCATGACCAAACATGACAACCACCAATGGAAAAGTATCTTTGCTTTTGGGCATTACAATTTTCTGTACAACTTCTTGTAAAGAATCTGAATTTTCTTTAATTTCTCGGGAAAATAAAAGAGATTTCCTTGAACTAATGTTCTTCAAACCTTGTATATTAACGCCTTTCTTCTGTAAGGCTTCAAAAATAGAATAACGAGTTCGTTTGGCTACATTAGATTGAGAAAAATGACATAATGGAACCAATAAGCAATAATCATCAACTTCATATATAGCCCACGAACCTTCTTCAAAAATAACTTGTGCTAAGGCATATAAATCAAAATTTTCGTTATCCTCAATTGGAGATTCAGGCTTTATTGCATGTTGTTCATTGTTAAATCGTTCTACAATGCTTTTTATAACCGTAGCTGTATCTATAGTACGATCAAATTGATCAATATACTTTCTCACATTGGAAAGCAGCGCCAAAGATTCTTTATACCTGTTAACTTGAGTGCTTTGAGCAACAACTTCTAAGACAGTTCTATGAACCAATATAAAGTTATTATTTTGAGCCACCATCGCTCTTAAAATATTAATTAATGCATCATTGGAAGCTATTTTTGCTCCCGGTACAATAATAGTTAAGTTTTCACCAAATTCAGGTCGAGGCAAACTGATTTCTGAAGATACGCGCTCACATTCCATTGCTGTTGTAGTTGTAGCAGAGGAAGCCGCTACCAAGCTTTGACATAATAAAAATGATATAAAAATACCTAAACTAATAATTAGCTTTTTCATAGCTATAACCTCCTGATAATAGTCCTTTGTCCTGATGTGCAAGAATCCTATTCTATTGCTATTCTGTAACAGAAAATTGTAATTTCCGTTTCGCTCCAATTTCAGGCCTGGTTAGTTTTTCTCTACAAGCTGTTTTTAATAAATTCTCGTATAAAATTCTTTCATTTTTTGAACAAGCTCTTGACAATCTTTTTTTAAAAGTGCGTGGTTCATCACCATCAGTTTGATAAAAAAAATGAGGCACATGAGCATCTACTGGTTTAAATATAATAACATTTCGCATTGAATTAAGATGAGCTAACTCTGCGGGTTCATTATTTTCTAAATATTCAATAAATACAACATGATCCAGGGAACGAAAATTTCTAATATATTTAATTAAGGCATCTTTATTTTTTATATATTTATATATCTGCACAGGATATTTTGACTTAAATGTCACTCCAGAACATTCAAGGGCATCTACTACATATTGTTGTGCTGGATATACTATTTTATCTGTAAGCATTCGGGTAGTAAATGCAGATGGTATCTTTAATGGTGTGATGTTTCTTCCTTGAGGAATAAATTTCTTTTCTCCAGGAGCTTTTATGCCTCCGATTTGGAGGTCAGTAGACAACTTTGCAAATTCTAAATTAGCAAACATATTTCTTAAAAAAGCTCGATCTCGTGGGCAAAGTTCGAATTTTTGATCTTTAACACGCAAAAGATTAGTTATTTCATCTACATTTAAAGGAAAATAAATATTTAATTCATTTTTAACGTATACGACACCAGAATCTACTATTGCTGTTAATGAATATAAAAGATCAAGTTCTTCTATTGGTTTTATTTGTTCACCCGTATAGCAGGTTTTATATCCAACTGCATCCACTGCTTTACCATTCAAAAATTTTAGAAGTTCTATAAACTTATTTTGATATATTCCTACCAACTTGTCTTTTCCAACATTATCTTTAGAAAAGGTACCATGACCATAAAATATTATTTTACATAATGAGGTATTATTTTCTCGTTTAAGCAATAGCTTATCTAACGCATCAGGCATAAAATCTTCAACTAACAATTCAATTGAGGGCTTTCTTGCAGAAAATTCCAAATCTGATACCTCTGTTATTTCATTCATATTTGAGACATTAATGCCTTTAGAAGCAAGAGTAAGGGGAACTGAAATTCTTAATCTTTTTGAGATATGCCCATTATTATCTGATTGAGTTAAGTTATTAGGCACTAATAATACAAACTGATCATTGATTGAATATACTATATACTTTCTTTCTTCAAAAATAGCTTTTTGAACTAATGTGCATGCGATGCTTTTATTTCTACAAACACGAAAATCAATTGATCCTTTTTCTAATAATATATCGCCATAATTGTCTTGCATCATTTCAATTATTTTTGAGGTACATTCATTTATGGGTGTCTCGCTTAGAGGTATAGTATTTACATAATTTTCTACTGACTTAATAATTTCAATTTCTTGATAAAACTCACCTGATACATTATCACACATAGCTTTTAATGCTGTTAAGGGTAACAAAATACACACTTTATTTTCAGGATCAAGCAAAAATGGGTAAATACCTGCCAGATAAACAAATTCTTGGATATCGGGCTTTTGAAGATTGCCAGGTATAATAACCGCAATATTTATGCCGTTAGATTGTTCTTCTGCTTGCATTCCTGTTGAAACTATTGAAACCGCGATTGGTTGTGGCGCGATATCTGCAGTTGAACTTGTAGAAGCTACAGCAGTAAAAAATGACATACATGATATAAAAATACCTAAACTGATAATTAGCTTTTTCATAGCTATAACCTCCTGAAATATAGTTCTTTCCTATACTTTACCAGGAATTCAAAAAATTACAACCTGAATTTTATACGTATTAATAAGCTATACTCTATCCGGAAAATTAGATATAATCCCATCTACCCCTAATTCTTTCATTTCATTGATCTCATCGGGTTCATTGACCGTATAAACCAATACTTTTAAGCCTCTTGTGTGAGCATCTTTAACATATTCTTTGGATATAAAATCCTTACAAACAATTATGGCCTGTGCTGCAAGATCGGAACCGAACTGCGCATAGGCCAAGGGTATTGCATTAATAATCGCACCGCGGACAACTTTGGGGCACAATTCATTGAATTCTTTTAATAAATAATGGTTAAAAGATGTCACTATAAAATCTTGGTAACACCATCCGTAATTTGATACATATTCTTCAATTAATTGTGCAACTGCTTGGGCGGTTCCGGTACCTTTGAGTTCAATATCTATAATTGCGCGTCGATTAACCAGGTCAAATACTTGTCGCAATGTTGGAATAATTTCTCCATTACCTGCATCGACTGATTGTAATTCTTCTAAAGTAAGCTGACTCACTTTGCCTTTTGAATTTGTTGTTCGATCTATTTTTGCATCATGAATTACCACCACTTGCCCAGATGCACAAAGAAAAACATCAAGCTCAATAATATCAACATGCATTTCCAATGCCTTTGCAAATGAAGCAAGGGTATTCTCAGGTGTATAACCACAGGCCCCTCTGTGACCAATAACCATAATAGGTAAAATATAAGATGCGTGTAAAATAACTAGAAAAGCAAAACTAAAAAGTAACTTCATACAACTCCTTTTGGTGAAATTGTAAAATTACTTTTAATTATTTTCCAGTACAAAAAAAAACTGACTTTCTGTTTATAACTAGTAATCTTTGTATGTAGAAGTTATTAAAAAATTGAAAGCCTATTCATGGATACAAAAACATTATTTTTGAAGAAAACAGTAGAGCTCTAATCAGCAATTCAAACTTTTCAGGGTATATTACGACAAATACAACCCGTATAATTAATTAATCCCTTTTTTAAGCTCTTGTTGGTAAAAAATAAATACGCCAATTAAGGTAATAGATATTGAAGCAATAAAGTTAAGAGATAATGGTTCGTTTAATAACAACCATCCAAAAAAATAGGTAGAGATTGGAACTGAAAAGCCTGCTAATGAAACAAACGTAGCAGAATGATGACGTAAAAATTGAGCATATAACGTATACGCAATTATATTACCCACAACAACCGTATAAGCCATATAGAAACTTAATGAATACCAATTAATGGTTTGCATTGAAGGCATTACTTCAAAAAATGGCGCGCATAGTAAACCTATGGTGCCACTCAATAACATGGTTAATCCGTTAACTTCCGTAGGCTTATAGCGATCTTTGCGAACTAAATGTTGCACCATCATCCAACCCAAGCGTCCAATTGCCATTGCTGCTAATGCCGCCAACTCTGGATATGAAAATACCCACCACGCCTGCAATTGCTGTTCAGGGCTTGAAGTATAATAAATCAACACAAATGTTCCAAACATTCCTATGCAAATACCTATAATTTTTTGCCATGATAACCTCTCATGCCAAATCAGGTAAGAATAAATTGCGGTAACAAACGGATCAAGGCTCGCAAGCATTGTAGCCTTGTATGAATATAAGTTTTGAAGCGCATAGGCTTTTAAAATTGAAGGAATTAAGGTAGTAAAAACACTTATTGCAAACAATATTCCTGCATCTTGTTTTATATAGGACCAGGTAAATCTTTGATTTTTGTGAAATCTATAAGTAACTAAAATAATCCCTGCCAAAAACATACGCAATCCCACAAATAATACGGGAGGCAAAGTAAATAGAATAAATTTATTGGCTATTATAGCACTTGCTAATAATGCAAAGCCAAAAAAAACTAATAACATAGACACCTATGATAATGAATATTATTTATTATTGAGTCTACTGAGATTGTCACAAATAACTAGAACAAATCATTAACACTAAAATGCGTATCGGATACATATTACTTTTTTTCTATAGAAGTTAAAAAATCGTCTATTTGTTGCTTATATTGCTCTGGATACATTTTGCAAATTGCTCCGTGAATTGCGTCATTCACTTGCCATATTTTTTTGTGCTCTTTAGCAGCATTTTGCAATAATTGTGCATGCTCTAATGGCACTAACGCATCTCCACACGAATGTATCAGCAAGATTGGGGCATCAATTGATTTAATGCTTTCCATAGGATTAACAATCTGAATATCTATAGGGCTTACATATGGTGCACATTTTTGAATCATAGCCGCACACCAGTTAGGCAACTTGGTTTTTAAAATGAATCCACGCTCTAACGCTTGTTGTAATGTTGCAAATGATGAATCAAGAATAAGAGCTTTAAATAACGGTTCTTGAGCCTGAGCCAAAATAAGTGTTGCTGCACCCATAGAGAACCCCAAACCAATAAGTGGTAATAAACGTAATGAATCGTGCAATTTTATAAAGTGCACTATTGCTTTTATATCACTAACTTCATGTAACCCAAATGAAATGATTTCTCCACTGCTCTTTCCGTGCGCACGGAAATCAAACATAACAATGGAATCGGTATCAAACAATTGAGCGATGTTAGCCATCATTTCTTTACTACGTTTATAGCCATGGCAAATGACTATAACTCGTTTTGCTAAGGGACGTTCGATAATAAGACCTGCAATAACATGGTTGTCATCAGTTGTAACGTTAAAGTCACGTGCACCCATTGCATATAATTTTTGGCTATAATCGTACCACATTTGTTGCAAACGCTTTGGTAAATGGCCACGCTTAAATGCTTTTTTGAATGTTTGGTGCAAACTAACGCTCACCGTGAGCATTAGTAATAATAATATGTTGATCATAATGATTAATTTTTTTTTATTCATTTAGCATGCCACTGATGTTAAAAATCATGCATTTGTTTGCCCGATAAAAAGTGCATGTGCAAATGAGATACACTCTGGCCTGAATCACGACCATTATTGGCAATTAAACGAAACGATTGAGAACCGGGCAGTTGTTTAGACAGTTGTTGCGCCATAAAAAGCATATTTGCTGAAACAGCAGAATCTGAAGGCTGCAAAGAAGCAATATCAACGATATGAGTTTTGGGAATAATAAGATAATGGATTGGAGCTTTTGGCGTAATATCTTGAATGACTAATACATGATTATTTTGGGCAATGATTTTTGCAGGAATTTCTTGCCTAATAATTCGACAAAAGATGCAATCAGAAATAAGAGCCATATTTTGCTCCTTTTAAATAGATGGTGCCGAGAGTCGGACTCGAACCGACATGAAGTTATCCCTCGCGGGATTTTGAGTCCCGTGCGTCTACCAGTTTCGCCATCCCGGCATATATATCAAAGTTTATAGTGATAGAATACGGTAAAAGCACCCTATCGTCAATATAGATATCTGCCGCAGATCATTTTAATTAAATTCTAATGAATCAATAAATCGTGATCGCTTTACTGAGTCATTAAACCACCAAAAAGCTGGTCCGGGAATAAACTTAAACGATCTAGTTATATTTCCCAGATCATCTTCAGTATAATCCATCTGAAAATTAACAAATTTACCTTGAGTATCTGCTTCTAACATAATTGGCTTTTGAAGGTGCGTAGCAATCATAAGTAAGCAAGGTACATCC
>Ga0105047_10009392_pt1 | contig 16112 bp, 11 predicted proteins | sample MAT04_FD_78384 | JGI IMG/M metagenome (GOLD analysis project Ga0105047, IMG submission 78384) | Freshwater microbial communities from Lake Fryxell liftoff mats and glacier meltwater in Antarctica - MAT-04 (megahit assembly) | ecosystem: Environmental > Aquatic > Freshwater > Ice > Liftoff...
GAGCCGATCGATTCGAGGCAGACGGTGACCAACTCGCGGGCGGAGACCTCCCCGCGCCGCACCAGGGCTGCGGTGTCGATCGCACTCGGCAGCGGCGTACGTTCGCCCATGTGGTCCTCCCGCGGTGACCTCGTCGGAACGGTCCCATTCCACCACACCGCGGGCCCGGCTCGACCCACCGGTCGATCCCACCGGTCGATCATCGGCCGACACCCGGTCTCAACGCAGGCGAAGCGACACCTCGTTGGCCAGCAGACGACCCCGCCTGGTGAGCATGGCTCGGGCGTCGCGCACCACGACGAGACCTTCGATGCCTTCGATGCCTGCCTGGCCTGCCTGGCCGACGAGGTCGGCCAGGTCGTCCGCGTCGAACGAATCAGCAGGGATGCCCTCGCGCATGCGCAGGGCCAGCTGCAGCCCCTCCATACGGCGGGTCTCGCGGTCGAGCGTCTCCCCCGACGCCTCCGTCGACTCGTCGGCCTCGACTGCGGCGATGTAGCGCTCGGGGGTGCGCAGGTTCCACCAGCGGCGACCCGCGCGGTGCGAGTGCGCTGCCGAACCGAAGCCGAGGTAGTCGTGCTGCAGCCAGTAGAGGCGGTTGTGCTGCGACTCATGGCCGGGCCGGGCCCAGTTGCTCACCTCGTAGTTCCGCAGACCCGCAACGGTGAGCAGGTCGTCGGCGAGCTCGTACTTGTCGGCCAGGTCGTCGTCATCGGGGTGTCGCTCGGGCTGCGACGCCAACGGCGTGCCCGCCTCGACAGTGAGGGCATAGGCGGAGACGTGGGGTGGTTCGAGCTCGATCACCCGCCGCAGGGTGTGTTCCCAGTCGGAGAGGCGCTCGCCCGCCCCGCCATAGATCAGGTCCATGTTCCACGTCGGCAGACCGACGGCGCGCACGGCCTCGACCGCTCGCACCACATTGTCGGGCTGGTGCCAGCGACCGAGCGACACCAGCACCTGGGGCGCCATCGACTGCACCCCGATGCTCACCCGGTTCACACCAGCTGCGAGGTAGATCTCGAGCAGCTCGGGCGTCACGTCGTCCGGGTTGCACTCCACCGTCACCTCGGCACCGGGCGCCCGTGGGATCGCAGCGATCACAGACGCCAGGCCGGCGGGGTCGACCATGGTGGGCGTGCCACCGCCGACGAAGACGGTGGTGGCGGGTCGCTGCACGTCACGCCCGTCACGCACGTCACGCACGCCACGCCCGAGGCTGCGCTCGATGTCGGCACGGAGGGCGGCGAGGTAGCTGTCGTGCAGATGGTGGCGGTCGGTCCAGGTGGCGAACGCGCAGTAGTCACAGCGCTTCGCGCAGAACGGGATGTGCACATACACGCCGAACGCCGGCGAGGCGGGCGACGGATCGGAAGGGGCAGGAGTCGAGGAACTCACCGCCGTCGCACGCTACGGCGCGTTCCGGTCGGACCGGGCGACGGGAACTCCATGCGCAGCCGGGCGTGCTGATGGGCGGTGGACGCGCCGACGTGAGGCGAGTTCAGGATCAGGGATGGAACAGCAGGTCGAGCGCATCGAGGCGCTCGCCGCACTGGTCGACCGGCACGTCGAGCATCGCTGCGATGGCTCTGGTGTCGTCGCCACGAACCGTGATCACCTTGCCGTTGAAGTCCTGACGCTGCACCTGGATCATCTTCAGGAACCGGATCAGCATCTCGAACGGCTGGCCGCGCAGCTGGCTGAGCTTCACCAGGTCGATCGCGATCTTGCGTGAGGCGGCCGGGTCGTTCTCGGCCGGGATGGAGATGTCCTCACGCGGCAGGAGCTGGTCGACCGGCACGTTGTAGAACTTGGCGAGGCGCTCGAGGCGCGGGACGGAGATCGCCCGTTCGCCACGTTCGTACGCGCCGAGCACCGAGGCCTTGAACTCGTCGCTCGAGTTGGCCTCCACCTCCTGCAGCGACAGTCGCTTCTGACGCCTGATGACGCGCAGGCGCTCACCGACCTTGCGGCTGTAGGGCGACGAATGAACGTCGTCGTCGTCGAAATCTCGCATAACCCGCTCCTCGAAGCTGCAGTGACAGTTCCCGTCCAACCGTCATGACCTCGGCATGTTGCCACACTTCGCGAAGAAAAACAACGGGGAGTGTTGGACTCAACGCTTTGTGTTGTCAAGTTCGGGTCAACCGGCAGCGCCGAACACACACGACGCAGACGATTCGGACACGCTGTCAGAGACAATGTTCGAGCGTGCAGGGCGGCGCATCGAGGAATGCCGGCACGCGAGCGCGTCAGCCGTGGCGGGCGACGAGCATCGACCCGGCCACGATCGCGGCCGTCTCGACGCGCAGGATGTGCCGTGACAGTCCGACCTTCGGCACGGCGAAGTCGAGCTCGTCTCGGTCGAAACCGCCTTCGGGTCCGACGAGCACGCCGGTGACGGCCTCGTCGATCGGATCGCGGCCGCCGGGCTCGGCGATCGCCATCCCGTTCTGCTCGATGAGCCGCTCGAACGTCGAGAACTCGAGCCGGGGCAGATACGTCCGCCGACTCTGCATCGACGCCTCCCGGGCGATCCGGTGGAGCCGCTCGGCCTGCTTCGATCGCCGATCGGCGTCCCATCGCACCACCGAGCGAGCGGTCTCGAACAGCACGATGCGGTTGATGCCCAACTCGGTGAGCTTCTGCACCACCAGTTCGGGCTTGTCGCCCTTCGGGATCGCACACCCGATGGTGAGCGTTGGTCGCTCGGGCTCGGCATGCACCTGGCTGGTGAGCTCGAGACCACGGCGGCGGCTCCAGGTGGCCGTGGCCCACTTCCCCTGGCCATCACTCACCGTGACGGGATCAGTCTCTTCCAACCGCAGCACGCGGTCGAGATGGTGTTCGTCCTCGAACGACAGCTTCAGCACCGTGAACGAATCGACGAAGACGTGGGCCTCGGAGTTGCGAAGCAGGGGGTTCATGAGAACGCCGACTTTATGCGTGAGAACAATCCCAGCTCGGCATGCACGTGCTCACCCCTCCCCTCGGCGAAGCGGCGCAGCAGGTCGACCTCTGCCTCGGTGAGCTTGGTGGGCACCTCGACCCTCACCCGCACTCGCAGATCGCCACGACCGCGACCCTGCAGATGAGTGACCCCGCGGCCGCGGATGACGAACTCCTTGCCTGGCTGGGTGCCGGCGGGGATCGTCACCTCCTCGTCGCCATCGAGCGTGGGCAACAGGAACTTCGTGCCGAGCGAAGCCTGCGCGATCGACACCGGCAGATCGACCGCCAGATCGTCGCCCTCGCGGACGAAGCGCTCGTGGGCGGCCACCCGGATGTGAACGTAGAGATCGCCGGCCGAGCCGTTGCGCGGGCCCACCGCGCCACGCCCCGTGAGCCGCAGGGTCGAGCCGGTGTCGACCCCGGCCGGGATGTCGACCTGGTAGGTCTTCTCGGTCACCACCCTGCCCTCACCGCTGCAGGTGGCACACGGGCTGGCGATCACCTGCCCGAGGCCGCTGCATCGCGGGCACGCCGACGTGGTGACCATCTGCCCGAGCAGGCTCTGGCGCACCCGTTGCACCTGGCCACGGCCGTTGCACTCCGAGCATGTGACCGGCTTGGTGCCCTCGGCAGCACCCGAGCCCTCACAGTCGTCGCAGCGGACGGCGGTGCGCACCGTGACCGGCATGGTCGCACCGAACACGGCCTGGTCGAGGGAGATGTCGGCCACGACCTCGAGATCCTGCCCGCGCGGTGGGCCTGCCGGACCGCGGCCGCCGAATCCGCCGCCGCCCTGCCCGCCGAAGAACGCGTCGAACAGATCTCCGAGGCCGCCCCCGTTGAACACGTCGCCCATGTTCGGTCCGCCCGACGCTCCACCGACGCCGGCTTCGCCGAAGCGGTCGTAGCGGGCACGACCGTCGGGGTCGCTGAGCACCTCGTAGGCCCTGGCGACCTGCTTGAACTGCTCCTCGGCCGCGGCATCACCGGGGTTCGCGTCGGGGTGCAGCTCGCGGGCGCGCTTGCGGTACGCCTTCTTCAGCTCGTCCGGACTGGCGTTGCGCGCCACACCGAGGAGTTCGTAGTAGTCGGCCACGTTCAGCCAGCCCCTTCGCCGAGATGTTTCCCGAGTCGTTCGCTGACCACCTCGACCGTGGCCAGCGCCTGAGGGTAGTTCATGCGCGTCGGACCGAGGACTCCGACGGTGCCGACGTGCTCGCCGTCGACCACCACCGGTGCTACCACCACCGAGCACGCCACGAGCGGCTCGACACCGTGCTCGGCCCCGATCGCGACCGACAGTCCCCGATTGAGCACATCACGCACGAGGGACACCATCACGTACTGCTGCTCGAGGGTCTGCAGCACACTGCGCACCGTGTCGACGGCGTCGAACGCCTGAGCCACCACCGACGTGCCACCGACGAACACCGGCTCGCGCTGGCCGGCGCCGAGCAACGCCCGCTGCGCGGTCGTGCAGACGTCATCGACGTCGGAATCACCGCTCGGTGCCAGTTCACCGGTCTCGACAGCCCGCCCTGTGAGCACCCGCTGCAGATGGCTGCTCGCCGCACTGACGCGCAGTTCGCTGACGTCGTGGTCGAACTCGATCGTCTCGTTCTCGACCGTGCCGTTGGAGAGCACCGCCACCACCACCGCCACCCGTGCGGAGAGGCCCACCACCTGCACCGAGCGCACCACCGCCCGGTCGTGTGCCGGCCCGACGACGAGCGACGCATGATGCGTGACCTGGGCCAACAGGTGCGAGGTCTGGTGGAGCATCTCCTCGAGCCGGCCGTGGGTGGCGTCGAAGAACTCGCCGACCCGCTGGCTGGTGGAGGTGTCGAGCGGGCCCGGTGTGGCGAGCGTGTCGACGAACAGGCGGTAGCCCTTGTCGGTGGGTATGCGTCCGGCCGAGGTGTGCGGCTGGACGAGGTAGCCCTCCTGCTCGAGCACGGCCATCTCGTTGCGCACCGTGGCCGAACTGACCCCGACACCCGGTGCATGGGCGATGTGCGTCGACCCGACCGGCAGCGCGGTGGAGATGTACTCGTGCACGATCGCTCGCAGGATGGCGGTCTTGCGTTCGTCCAGCATGTGCGGTACCTCGTGAGACCTCAGAAGCGCCTGATCTTCCAGGGTGGCTCGATGCGGAAGTGGGTGTCAGGCTAGCGAGAACCGGCGGTCATCGACTTGTAGCGGCGCAGCGCTTCCTCGCGCTCCACGGCGTGGGTGACGATCGGCGCGGGGTATTCGTCGGGCCGTAGCAGGCCCGGGTCGTGCACCGTCGAGCGATCGAGACCTGCGAGCTCGGGCACCCAGCGGCGGATGTAATCACCCTCGGGGTCGAACCGTTGCGACTGCCCCGTCGGGTTGAACACTCGAAAGTAGGGCGCTGCGTCGGTGCCGGTGCCCGCCGTCCATTGCCAGCCATGGCTGTTCGACGCCAGATCGCCATCGACCAGGTGCTGCATGAAGTGCCGGGCACCCCACTGCCACGGCAGGTGGAGGTCCTTCACCAGGAAGCTGGCGGTGATCATCCGCACCCGGTTGTGCATCCAGCCGGTGGCGAGCAACTGGCGCATCCCGGCATCGACGATCGGATAGCCGGTGCGCCCCACGGTCCACGCATCGAACCGCTCCTTCGCCCGGGCGCCGGTGTCGACCGGCATGGCATCCATCTTCGTGTGCAGGTTCTGCCACGCCGTCTCGGGCCGCCGGAACAACACGTCGGCGTAGAACTCCCGCCACGCCAGCTCGGAACGGAACACGGTGTGCGCCCGCGACGGACCGAGATCGTCGATGAGCTGCAGCGGATGCAGTAGGCCCCAGCGCAGCGCCGGCGACAGCTGGCTCGTGCCCGGCACGGCCGGAAGGTTCCGCTGGGCGTCGTAGGCATCGAGGTCGTCGCCGAGGAACTCCTGCCACCGTGCGTGCGCCGCCTGCTCGGAGGGGGGCGGCAGCACGACGTCGACGACGGGAGCCGTCGGGGGGCCATCGCACGCGATGTCGGGGGCGCCCACCCAGCTCACGTCACCTGCCGCTGGACCCGACGGACGATCGGCCCAGCGAGGCTGCCCGAGGGCGAGCCATGCCTTGGAGAACGGAGTGAACACTGCGTACGGCGAACCGTCGGCCTTCGTGACCGACCCGGGTTCGACCGCATAGGGCGAGCCGACGCCGAGCAGGCGACGACCGGCGGTGGCCAAGGCCGCTGCCACGGCGGCATCGCGGCGACGGCCGTACGGGCCGAAGTCGCGACTCACCACCACCACGTCGGCGCCGACCTCGTCCGCGAACGCAGGCACGATCGCAGCCGGGTCACCGTGGCGGTACACCAGCGCCCCGCTCATCCGGTCGTCGAGCGACTGCAGTGCCGCTGCCATGAACGTCCGGCGGGGTGCCCCCGAGCCGACGAAGGCAGGATCGACCACGAACAGCGGCACCACGTCGCCGTAGGCGTGAGCGGCGGCGAGCGCCGCGTGTTCGTCGAGACGGAGATCGCGCCGGAACCACAGGATCGAACGAGCCATCATGGCTCAGTGTCGCCCAGCGACGCCACCGTGTCGCATCGGAGCGGTCATCGCTCGACGGCAGCGGCCTCGACGGCAGCGGCCTCGATCGCAGCGGCCTCGATCGCGGCTGGGCGACCGACGTTGCGGCGGTGCACCACGATGCCTGCGGCGGCACACACCAGCGCGGTCACGCTGCCGTAGGCCAAGCTCCACTCGGCGCTCACGGTGTCGGCCACCCATCCGGTGATGGGAGCACCGATCGGTGTGGTGCCGAGGAACGCCACCGCCCCGAGGGCCAGGATCCGACCGCGCATGTGTGGCGGCGACTCCAGTTGCGAGATGCCGTTCATCGCCGAGATCAATGCCGCTCCCCCGGCCCCCAGCGGGAGACCCATCAGGTACGCGACCCAGATGTTCGGCGACCACGACACGGCGATGCCGCTCACCCCCAACAACACGATGCTGCCGAAGAAGTAGCGCATGCCGATCGAAGGACGACCGGCGGAGTAGAGCGAGCCGAGCAGGCTGCCCACACTGGTCAACGCGAGCAGCCACCCGAAGAGCTCCATGTCGCCGAAGCGCTGGTCTGCGATCTTCAGCAGCGAGACGCCGTAGTTGAACGCGAATGTGCCCACCAGGGTGAACACCACGAACATCGTGCGTAACCGAGGGTTCGATGCCACGAACACGAGCGCCTCGCGCACCGGCCTGCCGCCCCAGGCAGCCGGTGGCGACCGGTGCAGATCGCTTTCGTCGGCCGTGATCATCGGCCACAGGATCGCGAGGAAGGTGAGTCCGTTCAGGATGAACAGCCATCCGGCGCCCAGCGGTCCGATCAGGCCAGCTGCGAGCGCGGGACCGAAGATGCGGCTGCCCGTCATGACCGCTGTGTTGAGCGCGAGCACGTTCGGGATGTCGGCCGGCTCGACGAGCTCGACCACGTAGCCCCGGCGGGCCGGGTTGTCGAGCGCACCTGCGACACCGAGCACGAACGCTGCTGCGAACACGACCCACAGCTCCACGAGTCCCGCCAACTCGAGCACCCCGATCACGATGGCCTGGACACCCATCACCGACTGGGTGACGATCGCCATCTTGCGCTTGTCGACGCGATCGGCCAGCGCTCCTGCCCACACGCCGAGCAGCAGCATCGGGAGGAACTGGGCGAGCAGGGTGATGCCGACATCGGTGGCCTTCCCTGTGAGCCGGTAGACGAGCAGGCCCATCGCCGTCGACTGGATCCAGGCACCGACGTTGCTGATCGTGAGCCCGATGAAGAACCGTCGAGCGTTCCGCGTCCGCAGCGAGCGGAACGTGTGCGACCCAATCGACGCGGACATCGCTCAGTTCTACCGCCGATGCACTCCCCCGCCGACCATCGGCGCACCGAACGGCAGGCGACCGTTCAGATCACGCAGATGTGGAACACAACGACGAACGGGTTGCCGGGACCGTCGGCACCCAGGCAGGCGATGATGCCGGAGACCAGCCCGCAAGCCGTCATTCCACCACGACTCGATCGGTGCTCGAACGACCGAACGTCTCGGGTGAGTACATCTCCTCGGCCCGGGTGGGAGGCGCCACGAACGAACCCGGCGTGGTGGCCCGCGCCACGTACGAGTACGTGTAGGTGCCGGCGGAGAGGAAGGAGGCAAAGGTCTCCGTGCGGTCATCACGCAGCTGCTCGTGCTCGTACCACCGGCCCCACCACCACGACTGGTACTGCATCGGGAGCTCGTCGGCTCCGTCGTCGACCGGCAGCGGTGGCGTCGTCACCAGATCGGGGTTCAGGCTCTCGAGCCCGGCCGGCAACGGGTCGACGAGGGCCACATGGGCGCGCTCGCTGTCGGTCACCATCGCCAACGACACCCTTACGCGAGCGCCCGCACGGATCCGCCACGTGCCGTCGGCGTCACGGGTGACGTCGGCCGGGTCGTCGATCGCCTCGTACCTGCGAGCCACCGTGAAGCCACGATCCATTGCGTCGAGCTGCAGATCCGCAGGTGCGTAGCGCAGGCCGATGCGGTACGTGAGGCGGCCGGTGCCATCCTTGACCAGCACGATGTCGGCGTCGCCCGTAGCGATCAGTTCGCCGGTGGGGATGTCGATGCGTGCCCGATCGGTCTGGCGACCCTCGAAGGCATGCTCGCCGGCGAACCGATCGCCGAGCCACACCCGGGCGACGAAATCGGGGGCCTGGGCTTCGAAGGCATCGAAGTACGACCGCAGCGCGACGAGCACGAACGTGTTCTCCTGGATGCCCTGCCACTCACCCTGAACCCGGCTGGCGAGCAGGCCGTTGACCACCTTCGGGATCAGGTCGCTGGCCGGCGCCTCGTCGATGAGCGCGGCGAGGGCGATCGCGTCGGTGCGGAGATCGGACTGCATGATCAGCGACGCACCGTCGCCGTAGTCGACGACGAAGTGAGCGGCGCCCGCGGTCTCGACGGCGCGGTTGTCGAGGGTGCGCTCGATATCGGCACGGACCGACGAGTCGTCGATCGAGCCCCAGATCCAAGCGAGTGAATCGATGCCCAGCTTCTGGCCGCGCTGTTCGTACAGCGCCTCGGCCTTGCCGCTGTCACGCTGGCCGGCGAGCGCCGACACCCAGATGGCATAGGCGCGCAGGGCGTCACGCTGGGTCTCGCCGTAGTACGACGGGATGAACGACTCGATCGACTCGACTGCCTCGAGCACCCGATCGTACGCATCCTGAGGCACGGTGTAGCCCTCGGCGCGAGCGAGCACGAACGCGTGCGCCACCTGCAGCGTGTTGAACGGCTCGGCGTCGCCGTTGCGCCGCCAGAACGGGAAGCTGCCATCGGCGTTCTGCATCGCCACCAGGCTGGCGATATCTCTGGTCATCGTGTCGTCGATCTCGCCCTGGGCCGGCAATCCTGCCGCGTCGAACGCATCCAGCACGTCGCGCAACGAGGCGATCCCGATGATCCGCGACCCGAAGCCGTCGCTCGACTCGTAGGGGTACTGGGTGAGGTACAGCACCGCATCGGTGAGCGCCTGCAGCGAGGAGGACGAGGTGGTGATCTCGAGGCCGCCGAAGCCCGGCACCACGTCGACCGGCGCGAGTACCGGCTGCACCACGGCTCCATCATCGACGACGCCGTACGTCGCGAACGCCTCGGCCGTGGCCGGGGTGAACACCGGGAGCTCCACTGTCGAAGCATCGGCAAGTTCACCACTGACCGCAGCGACCCGCACCGTTGCGGTGCCGGCCTCCTGCGCGGCCAGCGGGAAGCGCACCTCGACACGATCGTTGGCGGGCACCAGCACGCGGCGACCGGCGGGCGCAGCAGGGTCGTCGCCCACCGCGTTCGCGAGGTTCGAGGTCTGCAGCACCACGTCGACCTCGATCGGCTGATCGCCCTGGTTCTGCACGACGACCGGCAGTTCGAACGTGTCGCCGAAGTTGGCGAACCGAGGTGCCGACGGACGCACCGACAGCGGAAGACGAGCGGTGATGTCCGCTTCGTCGCGACCGAAGCGATCGGCACCGCTGACCGCCACCACCATCACCCGGTAGCGGGTGAGCGTGTCGGGCAGGGTGAGCGGGATCGATGCCACTCCAGCGTCATCGGTGACCACGGTGGGCTCGAACAGCGCGAGCGCATCGAACTCCGAACGCACGTCGACCGGCGTCGTCGCGTTCCCCGAACCGTCGCCGCCGAGGTCTGGAGCGGCCGCCGGCACCACTGCGCCGCCTTCAGCAGCGTCGCTGCTGGGAGCCTCGGTGGTGGCCGACGCCGCGTCTGTGGACTCCGACGCCTCTTCGTCGTTGCCTTGGCCTGCGAGCTTCGTCGGGTCGGTGAGGCGGATCTGCTGACGGGCGTACCAGGTCTGCAACTGGTCCCACGTGGGCGCGTAGAACACGGCGAGCGGATCGGTGAGCTCGAAGCCGGTCAACCCCAACACCGCCTCGTCGACCACGGCCACGGCGAACTCGGCACCCGTGACCGGCGCGCCAGCAGCGTCGCGCACCGTCACGTCGACGGTGGTCTGGCCACCCGGCAGCAGCACGGTGTCGCGAGGCACCACGGAGACATCGAGCACCCGTTCCCAGGGCGGCACGCTGAGCACCAGCCCGCCCGTGGCGTACGCAGGTCGCGGAGGCGCACCCTCGACCGCGGTGCCGTCATCCGCGGTGCGGGTGGTGCTGCCCACGACCTCGAACCCGAGCGTGACCTGGGGGACGTGCTCGTCGGCGATCGGCACCGTCACGATCGCGGTGCCATCGGTGATCGTGAAGCGGATGGTGTCGCGCAGCCCGTTGCGGCTGACGGTGGCGAGACCCTCGCCGATGGCGAACGGCGCCTGCACGAGCACCTGGGCGGTCTGGCCGGGCAAGTATTCCTGTGCGTCGGGCACGACCGTGAGCGCCTGTTGGGCGACACCGCGGGTGGGCACGCTGGTGGCGCCGCTCACCCACAGCGTCAGCTCGGTGCGGTTGTGCCCACCCGCCCCATCGGTGACGACGGCGCGCACTCGGTACTGGCCACCCGCCGGCGTGTCGAACGAGCAGGACACCGGATCGGAGGTGCTGGTGACCGAGCAGGTCTGCTCACCGGTCACGACCTCGATCCACTGCCCGTCGACGAAACGCTGTTCGACGAGTCCGGCGGTGACGTCGAACGTGGAGCCGGGTCGCACCCTGCCATCGACATCGGTGACCACCACGTCGACGCTCAGCGGGTCGCCCTCCTTCACGAACGGACGGGTGCTCTGCAGGCCCACATAGCGATCGGCAGCGTGCACGAGCAGGTTGCTCGTCGACGCCCACGCCTGACGATCGACGTCAGTGACGGTCGCGGTCGCCGACACGGTGACGGGCAGGTCGGGCAACACCCCGTCGGCGCCCTCGAAGTCGATCTGCAGGTACTGCGAACCCAAGGCGTCGGTGGTGCCGTGGTACTCCTCGTACGTGGTGTCGCTGATCGGGCCGCAACAGAACGGGTCGTACACGTCGGATGCCGCAAACCCCTCGAAGTCGCCGTACCACCACGGCTGGAAGATGCCGAACGTGTAGCCATCCCATCCGGGAGGCGAATACGACGAGGCAGAGGTGCCGACCAGCCAGTCGACCGGTGCTGCGGGCAAGGCGCCTCCCGCGTAGTACGCGCCCGAGGCGCGCACCGTGACCGGACGGGCGGCCACGAACGGCGGCTGCGTCTCCGGGGTGGTGGTCACCTCGAACTCGGGCCGCCGGTACTGCTCGATCTGGATCGGCTCCCAGGTGCTCGCCGAGCTGACCGCGGGTTCGCCGTTCAGTTGGAGCTGCAGTCCGGTCTGGCCCACGTCGGCGGTCGCAGGGATCGCCACCTCCATGTCGAACCCGCCGAGCGCACCGATCTGGGCATCGCCGGATGCGAGCGGGTTGCCGTACGCATCGCTGATCGACCAAGCCACCGTGGCACCCTCGCTCACACCGACGAGCCTGCCGTCGGTGCTGTCGGTGAAGCGCCGCACCCAACCCTTCACCTGCATCGTCTCGCCCGGGCGGTAGATCCTGCGGTCGGTGAGCACATACCAACGAGCCGAGTCGGTGAGTGTGTTCTTGGTCGCCCACACGGCCAGCACCGCAGTCTGGTCGCCCTTGGTTGCGACGAGCGCACCCGTGTCCGCGCCGGTCGACGCCGGCAGGTCGAAGCGGGCGAGACCATCGCTGTCGGTACTGGCACGCGCGGCACCCGCAGAGCTGATCGAGACGCCGGCGATCGGCGCGCCGGTGCGCAGGTCGGTGGCCCAGGCGAGCAACTCGTCGGCGTCGGTGACGGCGTCGACCCCGAGCGTCGTGGCCTGCACCCAGGTGAGCACCGGCCGGTTCTGCCAGTACTCCGCACCGTTCGGGCTGACCCCTGGCTCCGGGTCGACCTGCACGATCACCTGACCCGGCGAACCCTTCAAGTACGGCTCGAGGTCGATGACCTGTTCGACGGTGCCATCTCCGCCACCTTCGACACCGACGATCCGGTCGTCGAGCTCGTTCCAGCTGGGGACACCGGCGGAAGGATCGTCACGCCGGAAGCTCGCCCACTCGATGAAGGAAGCGACGTCGGCAGGGTCGGCCGCATACACGCGAACGCGCAACTGCTCGTGGCCAGTGGTGACCACGCTGATCCCTTGGCGGTCGGCGAACGGGTCGAGGGTGGTGATGACATCGAGCGGCTGCAGCGACGGGGGCGCATCGCCGATGGTGACGGTCTCGGTGACGTCGTTGCCGAGCGGCTGGCCGTACACGTCCGTGAGGCCGGCGGGCAGCACGACGGTGTACTCGGTGCGGGCGATCGTGCCTCCCTGGATCTGGATCGTCGTGCCGGACACGCCGATGTTCTGGCCGGCAAGCGCAGGCGTGACCACGATCGCGTCGAGGTCAGAGGCGTCGACGTCGACCGGGTTGTTCATGTCGATCGTGATCGGGGTGCCCGGCGGGCAGTCCGGGCCGTACGCGCAGCTCGCCTCGCGCACACGGAAGGGCGCGTAGGTGCGAAGGCGATGGGTGGAGATGGCGCTGGTGGTGAGCGGACCTTCCGACGACGGCGTGCCGGGACCGATGTCGACCGTGATCGCCGTATCGGTGGGCAGCGGATCGAGGCTGCGGAACGCAACCCACCGGTCGGGCTCGGCGCCCTCGGTGATCATCCGCGCCAGGTCGTCCGCGTCGATCTCGGACGCGGTCGCCAGCCGGACGGCCACCTCGTCATCGCCGGCACGAACGTGCACGGTGGCGAGCACCGCTGCCGGGTCGACCAGCTGATCGAACGTGGCGACGAACACCTGCTGCGTACGCACCTGATCGCTCCCGGGCGAGAAGCCCTCGACTGTCGGGGTGGGCGTGGTGAAGGCGAAGGACGCGTCGTCGGCGAGCACGCCGCCGGTGGCCGAGGTGGTGCCTGCCGGCACCGTGACCGTGAACTCGGTGGCCATCGGCAGCCGGTCGACGGCATCGCTCGCAGCATCGAACCGAACGGTGCGAGTGCCGATCCACTGCCAGCGCCCGGGCACCGCTGGCTCGATCGTGATCGGGACGTCGGAGCCGTCGACCTGCGCCACGGTGCCCACGGCCACCATTGGCTGGTCGAACGTGATCGACACGTACGGGGCGATCGGCACGTCTCCGTCGGGCTGGACACGCAGCACCTGCAGCGGGCCGACCGGCACCGCCGGCGCATCGGCCGTGGTGTCCGCTGGGAAGGTCACCTCGACCGTCGCTCCCGTGCGCGGCGGGGGCCTCGACTCGATCGGCCAGTTGAACGCCTCGACACCGCTGCCGTCGTCGACCCACTCGGGCAGACGAGCCGTGATCGCACTGATCTGCTCGGCCGTCAGTTCGTCACCTGCGACCACGGCGGGTACGTCCAGAACGGTGTCAGAGGCCTCTCCCTCTGAGAGGCGGAGCCCGAAGACTCGCGGCGCGTCGGCGGACCGAGTGCCAGAATTGGGGGTCGAGTCGTCGGGGACCGATGAACCAGGGTCCGGTGTGGTCGGCGAGGAGCTGGATCCACCGTTTTCGCAGCCAGCTGCGAACAGGCCGATCACGACCGCCAGCGCCGTTGCCCGTCGCACTGTCCATCGGCTCATGCTCGTGCCCCTCACCATCGATCTGCAGCTTCGACGTCGCCCGACCGCTGTCGGTTCCCGACCATGTCACACCCTGTACCCGTTCGTCCCGGATCAGCGCCACTCGGTCGCTCCAGCAGGGATCCCAACTGACCGCGGCGCACTGCTCGCCATGGTCGCTCACCATCATCGGGTCGAGGCGGCCCTCGGCGCACGGATCGGGCCCGGACGATGCCGTCGCAGAGACGCACCGGCCGTAACGTGCCCGTGTGACCACGCTGCCCATCGCCGTCATCCTCGTGCGCCACGGCGCGACCGAGTGGTCGGCCAACGGGCGCCACACCGGACGCACCGACATCGAACTCACCGACGACGGACGCCTCCAGGCCGAGGCGTTGCAGCCACTGCTCGCCCACCTGATCGCCGAGCGCTCCCCGGGTGGCGTCGTCGACCCGGTCGTGTTCACGAGCGGCCTCCGGCGAGCACGTCACACCGCGGAGGAGGCGATGCCGGGAGCCGAACCGGAGGAGACCCACCTGCTGCTGGAGGTCGACTACGGCCGTTACGAGGGCTTGCGGATCGACGAGATCCGTACCCACGAACCCGACTGGAACGTGTTCGCGAATGGAGCACCGGGAGGCGAGAGCGTGGCGGCCGTGATGGCGCGCTGCGACTCGTTCATCGCCAAGCTCGAGCGGGTGGCTGCCGGTCGTGTGGTGGTGGCCTTCACCCATGGGCATCTGTCGCGGTTCCTCACCGCGCGACTGCTCGGCCTCGCGCCGGCAGCCGGTGCTGCGTTCTACAACGACACCGGCACGGTCGGCGTGATCGAGCAGCGGCGCCGCGCACTGACGCTCACCGGCTGGAACATCCGCCCGCTCTGATCCGCCAGCTCCGCTCTGATCTCCTGCCGCCCTGCCGCGGCGCTCGCGACCGGGCTTCGCGACTCAAGTGATCTGCAGCTTGGTCCGCAGGTACTGGCCGATTCGGGCGATCGCGTCATCGGCCTCGGGGATCATGCCGAGGCAGCTCTGGAACACGTGCTGCATCTCGGGGAACACATCGAGACGCACCTCCACCCCGGCTCGTGCTGCGCTCGTCGCGAGCCGCGTGCTGTCGTCGAGCAAGGTCTCGTCGCCGCCCACCTGGATGTAGAGCGGGGCGATGCCCGACAGGTCGCCGTACAGCGGCGCCGCCAGCGGATCGCGGATGTCGCCGCCGGCGACGAACATGTCGGCCATCAGCTTCAAGCCGTCGCGCCCGACGATCAGGTCGACCTCGGCCTTGGTGTCCATCGTCTCGCCGGTTCCCTCGAGATCGACCCACGGCGACAGCGGAACAGCGGCCGCAGGCTGGGGCACGCCGGCCGCTCGCGCAGCGAGCAGCGTGGCCACCGTCAGACCGCCGCCGGCGGAGTCGCCGGAGATCGCCACCTGGTGCGCCGCATAGCCCTGGTCGAGCAGCCAGCGGTAAGCCGCGAGCGCGTCGGTGACCGCAGCGGGGTGCGGGTGTTCGGGAGCCAGCCGGTAGTCGATCGACACGACGCGGCAGCCGGTGGCCGCACCGATCCCCGCCGCCAGCTTGGCGTGGGTGTGGGGCGACAACACCACGTAACCACCACCGTGCAGATAGAGCACCACCCGATCGGTCACGGCACCGGAGGGCACGATGTCGAGGGCGAAGATGCCGTCGGCCACGGTGGTCTCGGTGATCGACACCCCTGCGGGCATCACGCCCATGGGCTCCATGCCGGCCACAGCGCCGGCGCGCTGCTCGTCGACCGTCGTCGGCGATGCGTCGGGCACCCCGACGGCGGCCTCGCGGAACTGACGCAACATCTGCTTGAGCGCTTCTGCCTGCGGACTCGCCATGACGTGCTCCCAAGATCTCGATCCACGACCGGGTCAACCACTCGGCCGGAAGCCCGACCGTAGCCAACTCGGCGACACCCGTCCGCAAGGATGGCGGTGTGGTGCTGCTCCTCGACGATCGCGACGATCCCGACGCACTGGTGCACGCGCTCGTGTCGTGCGGCATCGAGCGGGGTGCACCGGTCGGGCTTGCAGTCTCGACAGC